>Ga0105047_10019501_pt1 | contig 10458 bp, 8 predicted proteins | sample MAT04_FD_78384 | JGI IMG/M metagenome (GOLD analysis project Ga0105047, IMG submission 78384) | Freshwater microbial communities from Lake Fryxell liftoff mats and glacier meltwater in Antarctica - MAT-04 (megahit assembly) | ecosystem: Environmental > Aquatic > Freshwater > Ice > Liftoff... | reverse complement strand
GTGCGATGAAAATCCAGGTGGTCTTGCGACAGATTCGTGAAGCCCACGACGTCGAACATGACGCCATCGACACGCCCCATCACCAGTGCATGGCTCGACACCTCCATGATCACGGTGTCAACACCACGTTCGCGCATCACCGCCAGTAGTGCATGCAGGTCGGTGGCTTCCGGCGTCGTTCGCACGCTGGCGATCGTTGACCCGTTGATCAGGGTCTCGATCGTGCCGATCAGCCCGGGCGCGCGGCGACAGGAACGCATCGCAGCTTCGAGTAAGTACGCGGTCGTCGTTTTGCCGTTGGTCCCCGTGATTCCGAACATGGTGAGTTCACGTGAGGGGTCGCCGTACACGATTGCGGATGCGTTCCCGAGCACCTTCCGCACGTCACCCACCACAACGGTAGGCAGGCCCGAGGCAATAGCTCGGTCGGCACCTGCCGGATCAGTGATGACCGCAACGGCTCCCTTGCTCACGACGTCAGCCATGAAATCGGCCCCGTGATGGTGCGCACCAGCCAGTGCCGCGTACACGTCGCCAGGAACGACTGAGCGTGAGTCGTGCGTGATTCCGGTGAGCATGATCGACTCGGGATCAGCGCCGTGCTGGGCGATCACCTGAGATCCGATCCGCTCAACCACGCTGGCGAGCCGGATCGCCGGAGAGTTGGGTCGCAGGATCTCTGCTGGCGATGTCGTCATGATGGCTCTCTCAGGCTAGCGAGGTAGATCTCGCGATGCCTGGGGTCACTTCCACGCCAACCGCAAACGCGGAGCCTTAGTTCCGGTCGGAGGAATCCGCTGGTCCTGAAGCGCGAATGACATGACCTCCTTGAAGACCGGCCCGCCAAGCCGCCCTCCGTAGTGCCCTGCTTTGGGAGCCTGCAGCGTGACCGACACGACCAGCTTTGGAGCGTCGGCCGGCGCATAGCCAATGAACGACGCGGTGTATCCGCGGTAACAACCACAGGTGGGGTCGACGCGGTTGGCCGTGCCCGTCTTTCCTGCGACCCGGTACCCCGGAATGCCAGCCATCGGCGCGGTTCCCTCGTCACTGACCACCGACTCGAGCATGTCGCTCACCGTTCGAGCGGTGCTTGCCGACACCACTCGCGTAGATGGCGATGCCGGAGCCGCAGCAAAGGTGCCGCTGTCATCGACGGTGCCGGCCACCAAACGCGGTTGAACGCGCACACCTCCGTTTGCAAGGGTGGCGAACACCGATGTCGCCTGAACGGAGTTCATCGAGAGTCCCTGGCCGAACGCGATCGTGGGGAACGAAGTCTTCGACCACTGGTTCACCTCAGGCAGCAGGCCGCGGCTCTCACCAGGGAATTGCAGTCCCGTCGGCTCGGCGATTCCAAACTTCTTCAGATAGCCATAGAGCTTGTCAGGACCAATCTTCTCCGCGGCCTCAACGGTTCCGATGTTGCTCGACTTCGCGAGCACGCCAGCAAAGGTGAGCTGAAGGGTGCCGTGCTTGTCATGATCGTGGAAGGCACTGCCACCCCGATAGAGCACGCCCGGCACCGTCACCTTGCTCGACGCAGTGAGTGCACCCTCTTGGATCACCGCCGCTGCCGTCATTACCTTGCTTGTCGAGCCTGGTTCGTAGATGTCGGTGACCGCACGATTCCCGCGATCACGCGCGGGTGCTGCCGAGGCTTTGTTGGGATCGAACGTCGGTGCGGTCGCGATCGCGAGGACGTCACCAGTACGCGGATCCATCACGACCACAGTGCCGCTTTCGGACTTGGTTTCCGCAACCTTCTTGGCAATGGCTTGCTGAGCCACCCATTGAATATCACGGTCGATCGTGAGACGCACGTCGCTGCCCGGCAATGCGGCCTGCATCTGATCGGTACCAGTGGGAATTTGTCGCCCACCAGCCCCGGTCTCATACGTCGCACTTCCCACGCGACCGGCCAGGCTCTGCTGAAGAGAGAGTTCCAACCCGCCAAGGCCAGCACCATCGGCACCCACGAAGCCGACGATGTTGGCAGCCACCTGACCGGCGGGATACACGCGCGTGCTCGTGCGTTCGGAGAAGATGCCCGGCAGCTTCAACGCCTTGATGGCTGTCCACGTCTTGGGCGTGATGCCTTTGACGACATAGACGAATCGACGCTCGCCCGTCAGTCGCTTCTCAAGCTTCGCGCGTGACAACCCGAGCAACGGCGACAGCGCGGTCGCGATCGCAGCCGGATCGCTGATCAGCGTTTGATCAGCGGTCACATTGCGCGCTTCAACCGTAGTGGCCAACGCGGTGCCCGATGAGTCGGTGATCGTGCCTCGCGTCGCTGGAAGCGCCACCGTCTTGAGGCGAGCCGATTCAGCCGCACCCGCGTAGGCAGGCGCATCGAATGCTTGAAGTTGCAGAAGCCGACCAACGAACAACGTCATGATGATGGCACCCACCACCGCGGCCAAGCGAAGCCTGCGGCGCGGATCGCCGACGCGTGAGTTCCTGCGTCGCGGCTGCTGAACGGGGCGGCGCCACTGCGGTGGAAGGTCATCGTGAGAGCGGTCGGGCCGCGGTCGACGCGGTGCTTCGATCGTGCTCATCGACCCGTACCTCCGGTGGTTGAAGTCGCTGGCTTCTTGGCGGGGGCTTTGGGTGCTGTTTTCGGTCCAGTGAGCGGTGACGTCTTGGTCGTCGTCGGTGCGACCTTGGCTCCGGCCTTCGGCACGACGGCGGAAGCCTTCTTCGCTGCAGCCTTCGGTGCTGCCTTCGGTGCTGCCTTCGGTGCTGCCTTCGGTGCTGCCTTGGCCGGCACAGGAACGCCGAGCACAGCGCCATCACTGAGACGCAAGAACACCGGCGTGCTGCTCGGCACCATGCCGAGTGCTTTCGCACGTCCCTCCAGCACGGTGGGCGACTCTTCCGCCGCCACCTGTTGCACCAGGGCCTGCTCTTGATCGGCCAGTGCCGCTGTTTGCGCCTGCAAGTCGTGGGTGATGAAGGCGCCTTGCGCCAGAGTCGTGTTCAACAGGAGGAGGCCCAGCAGCCCAGCGGCCAACACTCCACCCATGACGACCAAGAACGGTCCTCGCGGCGCACCCGGATGCGGCGCAGGCAGCGCGCGCAAGTGACGGGCCCGCTCAGCCAGCGTAAGCAGCGGCGAACTCGGAGCGTCAGACTCCTCACGCACCGACTCGTCGACAAGTTCGGGTGCGGTAGCCATCGCAGCGCGCGCGGTCATGCGACGTCCTTCAAACGCTCGGCAGCACGCAGGCGCGCAGGAGCCGAACGAGGATTCCGTCGAAGTTCGTCGTCGTCGGCGGTCACTGCGCCGCGTGTCAGCAGCATCAATTCAGGGCCGTGACCAGGCAGTTCAACGGGAAGGTCCAGGGGCGATGTGCTCTGCGCACGACTCACAATGGCCGCTTTGACGATGCGGTCCTCGAGCGACTGGTACGACATCACCACGATGCGTCCGCCTACGCGCAAGGCGTCAATCGCCGCCGGGATCGCTCGTTCAAGCGCATCGAGTTCACCGTTGACCTCAATGCGTAGCGCCTGGAAGGTGCGCTTTGCCGGGTGCCCACCGGTGCGCCGCGCGGCGGCAGGGATCGACGAGCGCACCAACTCAGCCAGACGAGCGGTGGAGTTGAACGGCTCGACTTCACGTTCGCGAACCAACGCGGCAGCGATGCGAGGCGCGAAGCGCTCATCACCGTAGGTGCGCAGCACGCGCGCTAACTCGCGGGCAGAGTAGGTGTTGACCACGTCGGCAGCAGTCATCGTGTCGGCCGGATCCATCCGCATATCAAGCGGAGCATCCTGCGCATACGCAAAGCCGCGCTCAACATCGTCGAGTTGCATCGACGAAACACCAAGGTCAAAGAGGATTCCGTCAACTTTTGACAGACCCAAATCCGCAAGCACGCGAGGCAATTCGTCGTACACCGCGTGCACCAACGTGATCCGCTGCGCGTAGGGGGCCAACCGCTCACGGCTCATCTGCAAGGCGGTCGGATCGCGATCGAGGCCGATGAGCCGCAGATCGGGAAAGCGTTCGAGCATCGCTTGGCTGTGTCCACCCAGTCCGAGCGTGGCATCCACGGCCACCGCGTCGGTTCCCTCAAGGGCCGGTGCCAGAAGCGCCAGGCAACGATCGAGCAGCACCGGCTCGTGGGTGAACGCCTCAGACACGTCAGCACCCCGACCCGGTGATGCGTGCCCCTGGCGTCATCAATTCGACCCTTGTCTGCTCGACCCTGCTTCGAAGCCGATCGCCGCGGAGCGATCGGGTGGTGCTGCCGTTCTGTTCAGCGGTGCTGGTCGAGCCCTCCGGTGTGGTCCCTGCCCGCTCGGTGGGGTCCTGGCACCGGGGAAGTAGTGCCAGGGCGAGCGGGAAGAGACCGCACAGGAGGGATCAGGTGTGAATAGGAAGCACCCCTTCTGAGATATCCGAGAAGGCCTGCTCTTGTTCGGCCAGGTAGTCCGACCAGGTCTGCGCATCCCAAATCTCGACGCGGGTGTTGTTGCCGATGACCACGAGCTCTTTGGTGAGGTCGGCGTACTCGCGCAACTGCGCCGGCAATGTGATGCGGCCCTGCTTGTCAGGAACCTCGTCCGAAGCTCCGGCATAGAGGACCCGGCTGTAGTCACGCGCAGGCTTCGACGTGAAGGGCACCTGGCTGAGGTCGTCGGTGATCCGGGCGAATTGGGCCGCCGGCCATACATAGAGGCAGCGCTCTTGACCCTTGGTGACCACGACGCCGGCGGCCAGGCCTTCGCGAAATTTGGCCGGAAGGATCAATCGGCCCTTGGCATCCAGTCGTGGGAAGTGCTGACCCATGAACATCGGGTCTCACCTCCCCTTCGCTGGATCCGGTCCGAGGTGGACCGGTCCTCCTCATGACTCCCTGTCACAGCCCCCACGGCTGCGTGTTGCGCCACATTACTCCACTTTACTCCACCGTCAAGCACTTCCCACCACGAAATCCCCCACTTCTCCCCCACCGCCCTCCACGACTGCGCCTCCCCCCTCCACCCGCACCCCTCAGGCACCTGCGAGGGCGGCAGGATGACCTCGCACCGATCGACTCGCACGACCTGGAGGTCCTCGTGACGTTGTTCCCCGGCGGAGCACCGCTCAACATCGCCAACGGCATCGGCGAGTTCGCGCTCGCCCAGCCCGCTGCCATTGCCGTCATCGACGGAGATCGCACGTGGACGTATGCCGAGCTCGACGCGCGCACGAACCAGGTTGCCCACCTGGTGGGCTCACTCGGCCTACCGGCCAAGGCGCCGGTGGCCGTCCTGCTGGGCAACCGCGGCGAATACATGGAAGTCGCTGCAGGGTTAGCCCGTGCAGGCCACCCCTTCGTACCGTTGAACCCGCGAATGTCGGCGTCTGAAGTGGACTACATCATGAGCCACTCCGAAGCTCAGGCGTTGATCCTCGACGATGCATTGAGCGCGATCGCCGCCGAATCCTCCAGCCACCTTCGTGCCATCTTCAGCATCGATGGCACCACGCTGGGACGCGACTACGAGGAAGCGATCGCCGGTCTTCCGACAACCAAGACCGAAGTCGCCATTGCCGAGACCGATCCGTTCTGCATTGCTTACACGTCAGGGACCACCGGTAAGCCCAAGGGCGTACTGATCAGCCACCGATCACGCACGATTCAGTTTTATACGTCGTCCATCGAGTGGGGTCTGGGCACCGGACGCACGTCGATCGCTGTCGCGCCGATGTATCACGGCGCCGGATTCCTCTTTGGATACACGCCTGTCGCCATGGGCGGCACCGTCGCGATGCTGCGTCGATGGGATCCAGCCGAACTGCTCGCGATGATCGACCGCGTCAAGGCGCAGTCCATCTTCTTAGTCCCCACACATGCGCAAATGATTCGCACGCTCGGCCCCGAGAAGCTCGCCGAATACGACCTCTCAAGCCTGGACACCATCTACTTCAATGCCGCGGCCTTGCCGGTGGCGTTGAAGGAATGGGTCATGGAGTTCTTCGACGGCGTCGACATTCACGAGCTCTACGGCTCTACCGAAGGCGGCATCGTCAGCAATCTTCGCCCCGTGGATGCGCGACGAAAGGCCGGCTCGGTGGGCCACCCCTGGTACATGACCGAGGTACGCGTGGTTGACGACGCGGGCAACCCCGTGGCTCCTGGTGAGCCCGGCGAACTCTTCAGTCGCTCGCCGTTCCTCATGAACGGCTACCTGAAGGACGATGCCGCCACCGCCGAATGCACGACGGACGATGGCTTCCTCACCTGCGGCGACATCGTCGTGGTTGATGACGAGGGCTTCATCAGCATCGTCGACCGCAAGAAAGACATGATCATCTCTGGCGGAGTCAACGTGTATCCGCGCGATGTTGAAGAGCAGATCGTCACCCACGAAGCCGTTGTCGAATCGGCTGTCATCGGTGCACCCGATGAGAAGTGGGGAGAGTCGGTGGTGGCCTACGTCGTGTTGAAGTCGGGCCAGACGCTGACATTGGAAGAACTCGACGCTCACCTGCGCGACCGGCTTGCCGGATACAAGGTGCCCCGCGATCTACGGGTGGTCGAGGCGCTGCCACGCAACGCATCAGGCAAAGTGCTCAAGACCGACCTTCGCCAGCTCTACACCGCCGGCTGAACTGCACCGCCCGCTGAGGCCCACCCGACCGACAGCCTGGACACGGTTGACACTAAACGTCTGACCATTAGGCTGCGGCAAGAAAACAAGACCCTCAGGGGTCGAGAAACCCGTCAGGGCCGAATGGTCGGCCCGAGGAAAGGACTCCCCCGTGCGCCCTCATGTCGAAGTCATCCAAGACAGCGACTACATCTGGCACAAGGCCGAGCTCTACGGCGGCGAAGGTGAAGCGCGCGAGCGCCGCCTCTCGGTCGACGAAGAGGACGGCTCGAGTTCGCTCACGGTCGAGTTCCTGACCGATTGGGGTCGCGCCGGTGGCGTGCACCACGCCGATACCGAGTTCTACGTCCTCGAAGGCGAGATGAACTACGGCGGCAAGGTCTTCACTAAGGGCGGCTACATCCATGTGCCCAAGGGCGTGGTGGCCGACTGGATCAAGTTCACCGCTGGCACTCAGGTCCTGCACTACCGCGAATACGGCGACGCTGGATACGACGTCGGCGCCGAGCGTTGGAGCACCTGCCGCGACGACGAGCAGATCATCACTGAGCAGACGACTGAACGCGACTTCGACCCCGTCCCGACCGCCGGGCCGATGCCTGGACTGGTCATCAAGTACCTGCACATCGACTCGATCACCGGCTTCTACACCCGCCTGGTGCGCGCCAACGAAGGTTGGGCCGACCACCGTCTGGCCCACCACCCTTGCTACGAAGAGGCGTACCAAACCTCAGGCAAGATGACGTACAACTACGGCGACATCACCGAGGGCTCCTACTTCTTCCGTCCCGCCCGCATCAAGCACGGCCACTTCGTCTCGCTCGAGGGCGGCGCCACGTGGCTGCTGCGCTCCGACGGCGAGCTCACGAACTGGTACACCTCGAACGAATGGGTGCGTTGGGGCGGCGACGCTGTGAACTACGGCACGCAGAAGCACTGGACGAAGTCGTCGTTCGACCTGGCGAAGAGTCCCACCTGGCGCACCGACCACGACCTCAAGATCCTCGCCGACTCCGTCGCATTCCAGCGCTCCCAAGGTGCCGAGACTGACGATTACGAGCCGTGGGGCCTCGGCGCCGACCACAGTGCCGCCATCGATATGAGCAAGTACACAGCGAGCGACAACGTGTTAGCGAACGGTCCGACTCAAGAACTTCAGATCTTCACCGAAGCGCCCGAGCCGATCGTCTCCTCGCTGCCTGTGCGTTCGCGTTCGCATGGTGATTGGGATGGCGACGGCATGTAAGTCGCTCGTCCCTGGGTCCTTTGGTTTCGTGGGGGCCCCTTGGACGTCTCCCCTTGACCTGCGTTCGCTTGACGGTCTTCGGGAAGACGTCCAAGGGGCCTCCACTGCTTTTAAGCATCCAGTGCTCGCTTAGGGCGCTGCGGGAAGACGTCAGAAGGGCCCCAACTGTTTGTCAGACCAACAACTCGCTTTAGGTGAGAGGTCAAAGGCCCAAGCTCTTTCCGAAATCACTCGCTTGTGGTGGGGAGGTCAAAGGCTTGTTCCGAGTGAGTTGGGTGGTCGGTAGGGTGCGCTTGCTTGGGTTGTTGACACTTCTGTGAGGGTTGGTATGGAGCTTTCGGATAAGAGTGCTCGGGAGATTTGGGCTGACGTCAAGGCGAATCCGAACCGGGCACGATTCGGGTTCGGTGGCAAGGCGGCGCTGGTCAATATCGATATCCAGAAGGCGTACACAAAGGTCGACGAGTTCGCGACTGCGTACGAGACCGACCCGCGTCAGATCGAGTACGTGAACGATCTGGCCCTCCGGTTCCGCGCTCTTGACTGGCCCGTGGTGTGGACGCGTGTGGCCTACCTCGAAAGTGGTGAAGACGCCGGCGCCTGGGGCACCCGCACCAACACCCCTGACTCGCTGCAGAACATCAAGTACGGCAGTCGCCGCGGCGAATTCGACGACCGCTGCGAAGTTCTCGACACCGACGTCAGCTACATCAAGCGCATGCCCTCCCCCTTCTTCGAGACCCCTCTGCAGTCACTGCTGGTGTGGCACAAGGTCGACACCGTCGTGTTCACCGGGGGTTCGACGTCAGGTTGTATTCGCGCCGCTGCCGTCGACTCGCTGTCCCGCGGATACCGCACGATCGTTCCCGAGCAGTGCGTGGCCGACAAGCACGAGAGCTACCACTTCGCGAACCTCACCGACCTGATGCTGAAGTACGCAGACGTACTTGATGTGCAAGAGGTCTTCGATTACCTCGATTCTCAGAAGGGCTGAGTCGTGAGCACCGACGCCGCCCATGCCACCAAGCCTGACACGCGCCACGAGGCGCTCGACTACTACCAGCCGTGGCCCTACGACCAGCGGCCGAAGATCACCTGGCCGGGTGGCGCCAAGATCGCTTTCTGGGTGGCACCCAACATCGAGGTGTACGAGCTCAACCCGCCGGCCAATGCGTTTCGCACCCCGTGGCCGCAGCCCTTCCCCGCCGTGCCCGGCTATTCGATTCGCGACTACGGCAATCGCGTCGGCCACATGCGCCAGATGAAGTTGCTCGACAAGTACGGCATCCGGGGATCGATCTCGTTGAGCAGCGCGCTCATCGATCACCACCCCGAGATCATCGAAATGTGCAACGAGCGCGACTGGGAGTTCTTCTCGCACGGCATCTACAACACGCGCTACACCTACGGCCTCGACGAGACGCAGGAACGCGCGCTCATCCAGGACTCGATTGATTCGATCCGCAATGCGACCGGCAAAGCTCCGGTCGGCTATCTCGCACCGGCGCTGTCGCACAGCGAGCTCACCGTCGACCTGTGGGCCGAGGCCGGTGGCACCTACACCTGCGACCTCTTCCACGACGACCAGCCGACGCCGGTGAAGACGCGTAGCGGCAAGCCGTTCGTCTCAATCCCATACTCACTCGAACTCAACGACACGATCGCCTACGTGGTGAACAAGATCGAGCCGAGGCGCTACGGCCAAATGATCAAAGATGCGTTCGACCGCCTCTACGCCGAGGGCGACGAGTCGGGCACCGTGATGTGCATCCCTACTCACAACTACCAGGTGTCGACTCCGCACCGGATCAAGGCGTTTGAAGAAGCGCTGGAATACATCACCGGGCACTCGGATGTGTGGGTGACCACCGGTCGCGAAATTGCCGACTACTACCTCGAGAACCACTACGACACCGCGACGGCATCAATCGCCACCGTCAACGCCGGAACTGATGGGAGCGTCGCCTGATGGCCTGGACCACGCCTTCGGCGAGCGGACCGCTGGACTACCCGAACCGTCGCTACGGCAACGATCACGACCGCTACGAATGGTCGATGCTCAATGACCGCGCTCCGTTGACGTGGCCCGGCGATGAGACGCTGGCGGTATTTGTCGTCGTGCCGTTGCAGTTCTTCCCGTTGAACCCCAACGGCAAGCCGATCAAGGTCGCGGGCAATATGACGATGCCCTACCCCGATCTTCGCCACTACACCTTGCGCGACTACGGCAACCGCGTCGGCATCCACCGCGTACTCAAGGCGCTGGATGCGTTCGACATCAAGCCGACGTTTGCCGTCAACACGAGACTGTTCGAGCGCGAGCCGCTGCTGCGAGAACTCATCATGGCCCGCGGCGACGAGATCATGTGCCATTCATGGTCGATGGACACACCACACGCTGGCGGTCTTGAGGAAGAGGCAGAGCGCGAGCTCGTTCAGCGATCGCTCTCGCGGCTGCGCGAATTGAGCGGGCAGCCAGTACGAGGGTGGCTCAGCCCAGGAAAGCTCAACTCCCCCAACACCCCAGACCTGATCGCTGCCGAAGGCATCGAGTACTTCTGCGACTGGGTGAACGACGAGCTCCCCTACCGCTGGAACACCGC
>Ga0105047_10019500_pt1 | contig 10458 bp, 12 predicted proteins | sample MAT04_FD_78384 | JGI IMG/M metagenome (GOLD analysis project Ga0105047, IMG submission 78384) | Freshwater microbial communities from Lake Fryxell liftoff mats and glacier meltwater in Antarctica - MAT-04 (megahit assembly) | ecosystem: Environmental > Aquatic > Freshwater > Ice > Liftoff... | reverse complement strand
TCCGGCGGCGGACTGGCGGCGGCCGCCAGCACCGCTTGCAGCTCGGCGGCCGAGGCGACGCCGACGATCACCGTAGCGGCCTCCTGGCGGGAGAGGGCGAAGCCCAGGGCGGCCTGCAGCGGATCGCTGCGGCCCTCGGCGATAATGCGGCGGACCCGGGACAAGCGCCCGGAGGCGCCTTTGAGGGCGGCGGGCACGCGGTCGGGGGGCAGGAACAGCAGTCCCTGCAGAAAGATCGAGCGCAGGTGGATTTCGACGCCCAGGCTGCGCATCTCGGTCAGGGCGCCCGAGACGATCAGGCGCTGGTCCAGGAGGCTGGCGGGGACCTGGATGATGTCAGGCTTGAAGCGGCGGGCCAGGCCGACAGGGTCGTCAGAGGCGAAGGCCGACACGCCGATACGCGCGAACAGGCCCTCGTCCTTCATCTTCTTCAGCCGATCCCACATCGCGGCGCCGTGGGGACCGAACAGGTCGCCGGCGGACTGAACCAGGATGGCGTCGGCCGATTGCAGGCCCAGGCGAGTGAGCGAGGCGCGCGCTTCGGCCTCGACGAAATCGGGGCCCTTGTCGGGGCGCACGGTCTTGGCGATGACGCGAAAGGAATTGGGCCGAGGCATGTTGCGGCCAAGCGCCGCTTCGGCCCCGGCGAACGAGACCGCGGCGTCCAGAACAGCGACGCCGGCCCGCGCCGCGATCACAAGGCTGTCGGCCGCTTCCTTCTCCGGCGAGCGGCCGCGCTGCGACGACGACGGATTATCGAGGCCGAACTGAGCGGTGCCGAGGCCGAGCTTGGACGGAGCGGGAGAGGCGGTTTGCAAGATCGTCGCACCGTGAAACGACGGACGCAGCGATCGTCCGGGAAGAAGGCGACAGTCGCGCAAATTGTTTAATGAAGCGGTATCGCTAACGTCGCCCGGCCGACGATTGTCCGTCGCGCTCTTCGAAGCGGCGCCTTAGCGTGGGCGGATGGACGCCTTTCCCGCCTACTTTCCCTTGGCCGGCCGCCGCGTGGTGATCGCCGGATCCGGCGATATGGCCGACGCCAAGGCGCGGCTGTTCGACGGCTCGCCAGCCGAGGTTGTGCGGGTGCAGGGCGACGCCGCCTTCGATCCCGCATCCTACGCCGGCGCCGCCCTCGCCTTTGTCGCCGATGACGACGACGGGTTCGCGCACCTGGCGGCTGCGGCGGCCCGCGCAGCCCACATCCCGGTCAATGTGGTCGACCGGCCGCTCCTATGCGATTTCAACACCCCGGCGGTCATAGACCGCGGGGCAGTGGTGGCGGCGGTGGGCACCGGCGGCTCGGCGCCCCTGCTGGCCAGCCTCCTTCGCGCAGACATTGAGGCGCGAATGCCTCCGGGCGCCGGCTGGGTGGCGGTGCTGCTTCGCCGCACCCAGGACGAGGTGCGGGCGGCCTTTCCAGACCTGGCCGCCAGACGGGCTTTCCTGCGCAGCGTGCTGGCCGGCCCCGCCGCCGCCGCCGCCCTGGAGGGAGACCTGGAAGCGGCCGAGGCCTTGATGCGCACAGCGATCGCGCAGGGTCTGGAGCGGGCGGGACATGTCTGGTTCGTACCCGCAGAAGGCCCATCCGACTCCCTCACCCTGGGGGCCGCCCGCCTTCTGTCGGAGGCGGATGTGCTGGTGATCGACGACAAGGCCGATCCCGGCGTCGTCGCCATGGCGCGCCGCGACGCGCAGCGGCTGGAAGCGGGCGAAGCCGCGCCCGAGCGGCTGGCGGACCTCGCCCGCCAGGGCCTCCAGGTGGTGCGCCTCTGCATCGGCAAGACCAAAGCCGACATCGCTGCAGTGAGAGCGTTCGGAGCCTCCGCCGAAAAGCGCGCCTAGGCGTTCAGGTCGCGTCCTCGCGTTTCGGGCAACAGGAACAGGCACACCACGGCGCTCAGGGCCGAAGCCGCCACCGGGTACCAGAGGCCGAAATACATATTCCCGTTGGCCGCGACCATGGCGAAGGCGACGAAGGGCAGGAAGCCGCCGACCCATCCTGTGCCGATATTGTAGGGCAGCGACAGGGCGGTGTAGCGGATGCGGGTCGGGAACAGCTCCACCAGGGTGGCGGCGATCGGGCCGTAGAGCGCGGTGGCGGCGATCACGAACACCATCATCACGCCGAACAGGCCCCAGAAGTTCACCGCCGCCGGATCGGCCTTTGCCGGATAGCCTGCCGCGGCAAGGGCCGCTTTGAGGGACGTCTCCACCTCCGCCTTAACCGCCTTGAAGGCGGCCGCATCCAGCCCCGCGCCGGAGCGCGAGGCGATGACCGTGGGCCCGATCCGGACTGTCGCGGCCGCCCCAGCCGGGGCGGCCTGGTTGGCATAGGACACCCCGGCATTGGCCAGGACGCTCTTGGCGACGTCGCAGGACGAGGTGAAGGCGGTTTTGCCGACCGGATCGAACTGGAAGCTGCACTCGGCCGGGTCGGCGACCACGATGACGGGCGTGCGCTGGGTGGCCAGGGCCAGGGCCGGGTTGGCCAGACGCGTCAGCTGGTGGAACGCAGGAATGAACGCGACCATGGCCAGCAGGATGCCGAACAACATCACCGGCTTGCGCCCTACCTTGTCGGACAGGGCGGCGAACAGGACATAGAACGGCGCCGAGGCGATAGTGATGGCGATCATCAGATAGTTCACCGTCACCGGATCGACCTTGAGGATGCGCTCAAGGAAGAACTGCCCGTAGAAAAACGAGGTGTACCAAACCACCCCTTGAGCCACCATGATCGAGAACAGGGCGATCAGGACGATCTTCAGGTTGGGCCATTTGAGGAAGGACTCGGTGAAGGGAGCCTTGGAGCCTCCGCCCTCGCTTTGCATCTTCTCGAAGGCCGGGCTCTCCTGCAGCTTCAGACGCATCCAAAGGGATACCGCCAGCAAGCCGGCCGACAGCAGGAACGGAATGCGCCAGCCCCAGTCGGCGAACGCGGCTTCGCCAACGGCGCGGCGCACGGCCAGGATCACCACCAGGGCGCCGATCAAGCCGAGCGAGGCGGAGATCTGTATCCACCCCGTGTATTCCCCGCGGCGACGCGTGGGGGCGTGTTCGGCGACATAGACCGCCGCCCCCCCGTACTCGCCTCCCAGAGCGAAGCCTTGGACGATGCGCAGGAAGATCAGCAGGGCGGGCGCGATCAGCCCCGCCTGGGCGTAGGTCGGCAGCAGGCCGATGGCGATCGTCGCGGCGCCCATCAGAGTGACCGTGGCGAGGAAGGCGGCCTTGCGCCCCACCCGGTCGCCCAACCGGCCGAACACCAGGGCGCCGAGCGGCCGAAAGGCGAACCCTGCGCCGAACGCGCCCAAGGCGAAGATGAAGCCGGCGGTCTCACTGACCCCGGAGAAGAAGTTCTTCGAGATCAGACTGGCCAGGGTGCCGAAGATGAAGAAATCGTACCATTCGAAGGCGGTGCCCGCCGACGAAGCTGCCACGATGGTGCGCATGGATGCGCGGTCGGCTTCAGCCTCAACGGCGGCCATTCGGCGGTCCTCCCCTTTTGCGCCTGTCTAGCATCGGCGTTCAGGGCCGCGCCAGCGCCCGGGGGAGGATCATCGCCGGTCTCGGGGATTCTGGCTGATGTAGATCAGGCGGACCTGGCCAGCGTTGATCGTCCGTTTGCCGGCGTCCTCAAAATTGACCGTGACCATAGCGCCAGCGACCGACTGGACCTGGCCGAGACCCCAATCGGGTCGGTCCGGGTGGCGCACCAGGACGCCGGGCTCAAGGAACAGGTCGCTCACCGCGCCTGTTTGACACGCGGCCCCCGACCGACAAAGCGCCATTCCCCAAAGGCGCAAATCAGGGCAGCTTCGAGCGCCATGTCCAATGACGCTCCCGCCTACGCCGTGCCCGACCCCTTCACCGCCGCGCCGCCCGACGGCGCGGAGCTGGCCGCCCATGTGGCGGCCAAGATCTGCCACGACCTCATCAGTCCGGTCAGCGCCATAGTCTCCGGCCTGGACCTGTTGGAGGATGAGGGCTCGCAGGACATGCGCGAAGACGCCATGGACCTGATCGCCGCCAGCGCCCGCAAGCTGGCGGCCGCCCTGACGTTTTGCCGGGTCGCCTTCGGGGCGTCGGCCTCGGCGGAAACCTTCGACGCGCGTGAGCTGGAGAAACTGGCCCGGGGCGTCTTCGATCATCTGCGCGCGGATCTGGACTGGGCGGTCGAGGCCCCCAGCCTGGACAAGCCTGCGGCGCGGGCGCTGCTCAATCTCGCCCAGATCGGCGGCCAGGCGCTGCCGACCGGCGGGGTGGCGCGCCTTACGGCCGGGGCGCAAGACGAGCATTTCGTCATCACCCTGGACGCGCGGGGTCCTCGCGCGCGTCTGAGGCCCGAAACCGCCGAAGGACTCAAGGGTCTGGCGCTGAGCGAAGGCATGGCGGGCCAGTGGGTCCAGGCCTACTATCTGCACGCTCTGGTCACCGCTGCGGGAGGAGTCATAGTCTCCGCCGCCGAGGCCGAGCGGGTGACCGCCGAGATCCGACTTCCCCTCTAAATCCGTCGACCGGTCCGGCTTTTTTGTCCCCTCCCAAACCGCTCCTTAACGAAGCGCCGTCCACTGTGCTCTCTGGTACAGGAGCCGCCCCCGTTGAAGACCTGCCTGGTCGTCGATGACAGTCGCGTAATCCGCAAGGTCGCCAGGCGCATCCTTGAGGATCTGGCCTTTGGCGTGGTCGAGGCCGCGGACGGCGTTGAGGCCCTGTCCTGGTGCCGCTCGGCCATGCCCGACGCCATCCTGCTCGACTGGAACATGCCGATGATGAACGGCATCGATTTCCTGCGGCAACTGCGGCTGGAGCCAGGCGGACAGGAGCCCACGGTGATCTTCTGCTCCGTCGAGGCGGACCCGGCGCGCATCGCCGAGGCGCTCGACTGCGGGGCGGCCGAATACATCATGAAGCCGTTCGACGGCGACATCATCGAGTCCAAGTTCGCCGAAGCGGGCCTGATATGAGCCCCGAAGAGATCACAGTCCTCACCGAATTGGTGCGGCGCCGTTCGGGGGTGGTGGTCGACCCGGACAAAGCCTATCTGGTCGAGAGCCGGCTGGCCCCGGTGGCCCGCCGCGAAGGCTTCGCCAGCATCCGCGAGATGATCCACGCCATCGCCCAGAGGCGCGAGGAGCGTCTGATTTGGGCCGCGGTCGAGGCCATGGCCAGCTCCGAGACGACCTTCTTTCGCGACCGGGTCGCCTTCGAGCAGTTCCGCAACGACATCCTGCCGGTCCTGGCGCGGCTGGGACGCCCGATCCGCATCTGCAGCCTGGGATGCGCGACCGGCCAGGAGCCCTATTCGATCGCCATGCTGATCGAGCAGGAACGCGACCATCTGCCGACCCTCAAGGCCGACATCCTCGCCTGCGACCTGTCCGAAGCGTGTCTGGAGAAGGCCCAGTCTGGTCTCTACACCCAGTTCGAGGTGCAGCGCGGCCTGCCGTCGCGGCTTCTGATAAAGCATTTCGAACGCATCGACGAGGCGTGGGCCCTGTCTCCGCGCATACGCCAGATGGTCCGCTGGCGCCGCCTCAACCTGATGAACGATCTGCGCAACCTGGGCCAGTTCGACGCCATCTTCTGCCGCAATGTCCTGTCGTCCTTTAGCGAGGATGTGCGCAAGCGTGTTCTCGAGCAGATCGCCCTGGCCATGCCTGACGAAGGGTTCCTCATGCTGGGGGTGAGCGAAACCGTTATGGGCGTCACCGAGGCGTTCCGCCCCCTCGCAGAGCACAGGGGCCTCTACAGGCGAAACCCTGCCTATCGGGTCGCCGCCTGAACAAAGAAAAACCCCGCCGCATCTCTGCAACGGGGCTCTTGCGACGCCGCCCGCCGATTGGCGAGAAGCGAAAGCTTGGTCAGTTCTTGGCGTCGGACGCCGTGCTCGAGACGGCGTTGCCCGCGGCCGAGACGTCCCGGCCAGCGCCTTCGACGGTGTTGCAGGCGGCGGCGGTGAGGCCGGCGGCCACTACAATCAGACAGATGAACTTGCGCATGGTGGTGTCTCCCTCTGCTCAGGCGGACAAACGCCTACGCTGCAGCTTGGTTCCCAGCAGTCTCGGGCGCGGGCGGAGCGCCGCTGGTTCCCGGGGTTGGGAAAACCAAACGCGCGGTGACGCCGCCTGCGGAATTGGCGAACACCTCTGCTCGGCCGCGAAGCTGGCGGGCGAAGGCGGTCATCAGGGTGCGGCCGACGCCCTCTTCGGCAAGGGCGGGCGGCGCCTCGGCGCCCTCGTCCGATATTTCTAGCACCGCTTCATCCCCCTCTAACGCGAACCGGACTTTGAGCAGCCCCCCCGCAGGCCCGAAGGCGTGCTTCTGGGCGTTGCTGATCGCCTCGACCGCGAACAGGGCGAGGGGCGCCAGCTTGTCGGGATCGACGATCAATTCGGCGGCTTCCAGCTGGGTTCGTATGCCCGGCCGGTGAATCTCGCCGGCCAGGAGCTGCGCGGTCAGTTCCTCAAGGAACGGGCGCAGATCGACCTTCTTCAGGTCCGGGCCCTGATAGAGGGTGCGATAGATCAAGGCGATGGCGCTGATCCTCTGGCGCGTGTCCGACATCGCCGCGCGCGCGGCCGGATCGGTCATGGCGCGCTGCTGCATGTTGAGCAGGCTGGTGATGACCTGAAGGTTGTTCTTCACCCGGTGATGGATTTCACGCATCAGCGCGTCCTTCTGGTCCAGGTTTTCGCGAAGGATGCGGTCACGGGCGACGATCGCTTCGGCCATGGCGCTCATGGCGTCGCCGAGATCACGAATCTCCGGAGGCGCGGTCAGGGTCCGCTTGGGCCGCACGGTAAACCGGCCGCGGGCATAGATGGCGGCGATCCTCTTGAGGTAATGCAGCCAGCTGACCACGACTCGCTCGGCGACGATCCAGACAGCCAGGAGGGCGACGATAAAAGCGATCAGCGGCAGCAGGACCGTGGACAGGGGATTGAGCCGCGCCCAGGAGAACAGGCTGGGCCGGGGCGCGGAGAGTAGGACGCGCACTTCCTGGCCCACCAGGGGCGCTGTGGCGAAGACGCGCGCGGCGCCGCTGGGGTCTTTGCCCCGGTAGAAGACGGCCCCGGGCCCAAGCTTGGCGGGCGGCGGCGCAAACACCCCTTGATGACTGCTAATCAGGAACCGACCGTCCCGATCGATCAGGGCTACGGCTGTGCCCTGCGGCAGGTCTCGATCGGTTAGGTCGGGCTTGAGGCTCGACACGCGGATCACCGCCGCCAAGGCCCCGTCGAAGCGGCCGCCCCGCTCGGTGCGCACGGCGGCGACGATCGCAGGCTCGGGGGAATAGACGCCGCCCGGCGTACTGGTGACAATGAGGCGTTCACCCCGCCGCAGCCGCGAGAACCATTGGGCCCGGCCGGGATCGGGTCCAACATCGGCGGCGGCGCAGGCGACCCGGCCGGCGTAGTTGAACCGGACGAGATTGGCGTAGTCCTGCACGCGGCCGATCAACTGGCCCAGGCGCGGTGCACATTGAAACCCGATCGTTTCGGGACTGAGCGTTTCTAGGATGATTGATGCGGTCTCCACCTGGCCGCGGGCCAGGGCGGCGCTGCGTTCGGCGGCCGCCAGGAGGCTGGCTTGCTGTTCGGCGGCGTCATGCCTGAAGGCCATGACCGACTGGGCGAAACCCAGAGCCAACACGGGAACCAAGGCGATCGCCAGCGCCGCGCCGAGCCGGAAACGGATGGTAAGCGCATCCCACGCCATCCGTTTCATTGCGGTCACCGGACTGTGCTCAGCCGCTCCGCGTCCGCGAGGATGGACCGCATGGCGTCGCCCGCAGACGCGCCGTCACGGTCATAGGCGCCGCCCTCAAGGATTCCTTGCAAGGCTTTGCGGGCGCGGCTGACCCGACTTTTTACTGTGCCGACGGCGCAGCCGCAGATTTCAGCCGCTTCTTCGTAGGCGAAGCCGCCCGCGCCGACGAGGATCAAGGCCTCGCGCTGTTCGGGGGGCAGCATTCCCAGGCCCAGGCGCAGTTCGTCCAGCGCCACGGGGGCGGAAGGATCGTCGACCGCGACCAGAGTGCGCTCCGCCGCCTCCTGGTCCAGCTGGGTCTGCCGCCAGGATCGCCGTTTTTCAGAATAGAACTGGTTGCGCAGAATCATGAAGGTCCAGGCCTTCATATTGGTGCCCATCTGATAACTGGCGCGGGCGTCCCAGGCCTTCATCATGGCGTCCTGCGCCAGGTCGTCGGCCGAAGTCGGGTCGCCGGCCAGGGTGCGGGCGAAGGCGCGCAGGTGCGGGATAAGGCCCACCAACTCACGCTTGAAAGCGGCCTCCGTCGCCGGATCGGCCGCCGCATTCTTGGCCCCCGGTTCCATCATCCTTTGTCCGACTGCTGGCGTTCGTCGGCCCGTTTAAGAATTTCCAGGAATTCGTCGGGCACCGCCTCGTTGACGACCTCGTCGAACATCTGGCGCAGTTTTACGCCTATGGCCTGCTGGCGGAGGCGCGCCTCGTCCAACGAAGGGTCGCCTCTTCGACGCTGATCCATGGATCTCTGTTCTATCATTGCCACGGCGACACGCAGACGCGCGCTATCGCCCCCTCGTTTGATCCGACCTGGCCATAACGCCGACGACGCGGCGAAGTTCCCCTCGGCAGAGCTTGTTTCTATAAAAAGCTGGACGCAAGCGGAACCTAGGCCGCAATATTCCGTTCCCTTACCGTCGGGGCGGCTTCCGGTTCCTCTGTGGGAAACGGCGGCGCGCGGTCTTCTGAGCGTGCGCGACGCCTCCAGGTAGTTAACGTGGGGCGACTCCATGAGTCTTCTAGCTCGGCTTGCGCCGCATCTTCCTTATATCAGGCGTTATGCGCGCGCCCTGACCGGCGACCAGACCACCGGCGACAACTACGTCCGTGTCGCGCTCGAGGCCCTGGCGGCGGGCGAGCGGGTCCTGGACACGGCGCTGACCCCGCGGGTGGCCCTCTATCACGTGTTCCACGCCATTTGGTGCACCACGGGCGCCATGCTGGAGCCGGCGGAAGATGAGGCGTCCCTGACCCAGACCGACCCGGCGCACCGGCTGATGCGCATAGCGCCGCGTTCGCGCCAGGCGTTCCTGTTGACGGCGCTGGAAGGCTTCACCCCGAGCGAAGCCGCCCAGATTCTCGACGCCGATTTCGAAGAGGTGGAACAACTGATCGCCGAAGCTCAGGCGGAGATCGACGCAGAATTGGCCACCGAAGTTCTGATCATCGAGGACGAGCCCGTAATCGCCGCCGACATCGAGGCTCTGGTCAAGGAGTTGGGGCACGAGGTGCTCGACATCGCCGCCACCCGCAAGGAAGCCGCCGAGGCGGTCGCACGCCGCACGCCCGGCCTGGTCTTGGCCGATATTCAGCTGGCCGATGGCTCGTCCGGGATCGATGCCGTGAAGGACATCCTGGCCCGCAATAATGTGCCGGTGATCTTCATCACCGCCTTCCCCGAACGGCTCCTGACCGGCGAGCGCCCGGAGCCCACCTTCCTGATCACCAAGCCCTTCCAGCCCGAAACGGTCAAGGCCGCGATTGGTCAGGCCCTGTTCTTCCACCCGGCGCGCTCCAAGGAGGTCGCGGCTTAAGGCGCGATCCGGTCGGTCGATGAACTCAGTTGGCCGCGGGGGATTCGCCTGACGATCCTGGCTCCGCGGCCTGACGGGCCGCTGGTTCAGGGGCGTTGAAAGCCGCGGCGTCGGTCGTTTGCCCGGCGTTGTTCGGCTCCACCCGGGCCAGGTCCCCGGAGCGGGCGAACCACGCGCCGAACAGCGCCAGGACAACCAGGGCGGTCGAAATGATCAGCACCCATAGCACCGGCTTGCCGCGCCGCCCTTGGCGCGCTTCGGTGGCTTCAAGCACTGGCGCATGTTCAGCTGGTGTCTGGGGCGCATCGGACATGGCAAGACTCCGTGGGTCGATTGCATGCTAACGCGCCTTCACGAGGCCCGTTCCAGCAGGTGCGACCCTTGCGCTCAAGCTTGGTTGGGGCCACATCATGGGCTGGATAAAAGGACGATAAGAATATGCGCCCCCTTCTAATGCTCGTCGCTGGCGGCCTGCTCGCCGCCGCCGTGCTGGGCTCCGCTTCGGCTCAAGAGGCGCCTCTCATCGGCGCCCCGGTCAAGGACGCGGCCGGCCGGCCGGTCGGGGTGATCGAGAAGGTCGTCTATGTCGACGGCCGCGCGCGCCAAGTGCAGATTCGTCAGGGACCCGCTCTGCGCACCCTGCCAGTCGACGGCCTCAGCCTGCAAGGCGGGGCCTATGTCACCGTGCTCAGCAAGGCGGAGTTCGAAGCCTTGCCCGTTTCTGACTAGGCGTTCGCTCAAAAGCGAAAAAACTTCGACAGAAGCAATCATGCCGGGAACTGCGGACGCGCGGGCGAGTTACCTGTCTGCGGAGGCGGCGACGCCCCCCCGACTTATGGCCGGCATTGCTCGGCCAGCCGTCTCCGCACCC
>Ga0105047_10019498_pt1 | contig 10459 bp, 9 predicted proteins | sample MAT04_FD_78384 | JGI IMG/M metagenome (GOLD analysis project Ga0105047, IMG submission 78384) | Freshwater microbial communities from Lake Fryxell liftoff mats and glacier meltwater in Antarctica - MAT-04 (megahit assembly) | ecosystem: Environmental > Aquatic > Freshwater > Ice > Liftoff... | reverse complement strand
TTCGGCACCTTCCTCGGGACGAAAAACACACTGCGTCAGACCCTCGCGATCCCGCAGGTCGATGAAAATAACCCCGCCGTGATCGCGGGCCGAATTCACCCAGCCGATAAGCGTGACGGTTTGGCCGATGTGGGATTCCTGGAGCTCGTTGCAATGGTGTGTACGCATAAAAATCTTAAACTATAAATTCTAAACTCTAAACTTCAATTTCTTCACTTTGTCCTGATCCGTGTCGATCCGTGGTTCCTCTTGATTTAAGCAAGCAAAGGGCCATCCGGCTCCGTAAGCCGCTTCATCATCCACTCAACCAGCGTGCTTTCGTCGCATTCCTCTTCAGTGCGGCTGGCGAGAATTTTGATTTTAACCGTGGGAAATTCCTCGCCGATGATGACCGCGAAGCGCGCCCCGCATTTCTCGGCGGCTTGGAATTGCTTTGCAACCTTCGCATTTGAAAGCGGAAGATCCACCGCAATACCTGCACGACGCAAATCCGTGACCAGCTTTAGGGCATCGGCGCGGCAGCGTTCGTCCGGCACAATCATGTAGGCCTCGCATCCGGCAGCGTTCCGCTGGAGCCAAACCTCCATCTGCATGGAGGCGTGGGTCGTTTCCTCGATCAGGTTGCGGATGACGTAGTCGCCCATCGCGAAGCCGGTCGCAGGCATATCCACGGCTCCGTCGGAAATGGTTTTCACCAGCGTGTCATAACGACCGCCACCTGCCACCGCGCGCATCGATTTCTTCGAATCGAAGACCTCGAAAACAACCCCCGTATAATAAGCGAGACCGCGGACGATGGAGAGATCCAGCTCCACGAACCCAGCAAAACCGCGCGCTTTCAGATCGGCGAGGATTTCGTTAAAAGTCCCCTCCGCGTTGTGAGGATTCGCGACGAAATCTTTCACCTCTTCCAGCGTGGTTCCAAACTTCGCGAGCTTTTCAACGAGCACCTCGGGTTTCTCACGCTCAAGTTTGTCCACGAGGTTAAGGAAATCGGGCATGGTCTCGTCGGTGACTCCGCGAGCTTCGGCGAACTTCACCCACGCGTTCCGATCCGATACACGGACGACGAAATCGCCTTCCACGAATCCGAACGAAAGCATCGTCTCGATCGCCAGCGCGATCAGCTCCGCGTCCGCACCGGGACCCGCCTCGCCAAGGATATCCACATTGAACTGATGGAATTCACGTCCCCTGCCCTTCTGTGGCTTTTCATAACGGAAACACTGGCCGATCTCGAACCATTTGAGCGGCTTCGGATACTGGCGCTGCTCCGAGGCGACGATACGGGCGAGTGAAGCGGTCACTTCCGGGCGAAGGGTCACGTCGCGTCCACCTTGGTCCTCGAAACGGAAGAGCTGGGAGGAAAGCTCTCCGCCTGACTTTTTCAGATACAGTCCGGTGTCCTCCAGAATGGGAGTGTCATACTCCACGAACCCGCAGCGTCGAGCGACGCCTCTCCACGTCTCGAACAAATAATTTCTCACCGCGCATTCACGCGGAGTGAAATCACGGAAACCAGGGAGTGCTTGAAATGTCGAACCAGCCATTGCGCGGGGCGCGACAATGCACAGCCCCGCCCACATATCAAGCCAAAGTCCCCGCTAACTTCCCCGCCTCCGATCCTATTTGCCGAAAAAATTCTAAAAAAGCACGGAAAAACCTTGCGCAAAATCTCCGAGTCCGCTTTCTTTCCGCCCGCACCGCGACCAACGACCCGTTCGTCTATCGGTTAGGACTCCAGGTTTTCATCCTGGCAAGAAGGGTTCGACTCCCTTACGGGTCGCCATTTTCATGGCATATAAGCCTCCGTCAGAGCAAATGCTCACGGAGGCTTTTCCATTTCTCCAAAGCACCAATTCCCCGTGACTCAGAACGAAAAAGTCGCCGCCATATCAGAAAAAAAAGGTCCCGGCTCCATCGCCGCCCTTACCTGCTACGATTACCCGATGGCCCGGCTGCTTGACGAGGCTGGCACGGATATCCTGCTAGTGGGCGATTCCCTCGGAATGGTCGTCCTCGGTTTTCCCGACACCACCCACGTCACCCTCGCCCACATTCTCCATCATCTGGAAGCCGTCGCCCGCGCGGAGCCGAAAGCCCTCGTCATCGCCGACCTACCCATCCACACCTACGGGACTCCCGCGCAAGCACTCGAAACCGCCCGCGCCCTGGTCGCCGCCGGAGCCGATGCAGTGAAGCTCGAAGGAGGAATCCGGCAAGCGGAAAAAGTCCGTGCCATAACCAACGCCGGCATTCCGGTCTGCGGCCATCTCGGGATGCTCCCCCAGCGCGTCCTTGAAGAGGGAGGCTATCGGAAAAAAGGCAAAACCCCCAAGCAAACGCGAGACATCCTCGATGGAGCGAAAGCACTGATCGATGCCGGAGTTTTCGCCATCATACTGGAGTCCGTCACCCCTTCCGCCGCGAGCGAAATCACGGCATACGTTTCCGTCCCGACCATCGGCATCGGTTGTGGAGAGTCCACATGCGATGGAGAAATCGCCGTAGTCACCGATCTTCTAGGCTCCTTCCCCTGGTTCGTTCCGCCCTTTGCGAAACCGGAAGCCAACCTCTCCGCGGAGACCAAAAACGCAGCGGAAAAATATGTCCAGCGCGTTCGCTCCCAGAAATCGGAATGCGGAGTTTAGTCCCCTGACCCCTCCTTAAGAGTTGAATTTTGAAATTTGAATTTTGCTCCTCTACCTCCACATCCCCTTCTGCCACCGCGTTTGTCCCTACTGCTCGTTCTACAAGCACACGCCAGGTGGCACTCCCATCGCTGAATTCGTAGGCGCGCTATGCAAGGAAGCAGCACATCGAAAAGGAGTTTCATCCCCATCCTCCATTTACCTGGGCGGCGGAACTCCATCGATGCTTTCCTCGAAGCATCTCGCTGATCTCTTCGCCTCTCTTCGGAAAACCTTCGACGTTTCCGCCACCACCGAGATCACACTCGAAGCCAACCCCGCCACCTTCGATCTGAAGAAAGCCCGCCTCTTCAAAACTCTCGGCGTCACCCGCATTTCACTCGGCATCCAGTCCTTCACGCCCCACGTCCTCGAAACGCTGGGCCGCGAGCATTCCGCCGATCAGGCCACCGCATCCGTGGAAATTCTCCGCGAAGCTGGAATTCCCTCAGTCAATATCGACCTCATGTTCTCCATTCCCGGCCAGTCGCTGGCGGATTGGGAAAACACGCTACGGCACGCCATTTCCCTGAAGCCTGACCACATCTCCGCCTACAACCTCACCTACGAGGAAGACACCGCGTTTTTCGATTCCCTCCAGAACGGCACCTACCAGGAAAACGAAGACCACGACGCCGACCACTACCACCTTGCCGAAGATCTACTTACCGCCACCGGATTCGACCACTACGAGACCTCGAACTACGCCCAGCCTGGCCATCACTCACAGCACAACCAAGGCTACTGGCATGGCAGCGATTACCTAGGTCTAGGGCCCTCCGCAGTCTCCACGATCAACGGCATCCGTAACAAGAACATCCCGGACACCGCTGCCTACATCCGCCAGGTGAAATCCATAGGACACGCCATCCACGAGTCCGAAACCCTCACTCCGGCACAGCGCCGTATCGAGCTCATCGCTCTTGGCCTCCGGACCAAGAAAGGAATTCCCCTTGATCTTTTGGATCCGGAATCTCTCACCAAAGCCAAAACCCTGCTTTCCGAGGGTCTGCTCCGCATCGGCCGGACCCACGTCAGTCTCACACGCATCGGCCGACCTTTGGTCGATCCCATCGCCGCGGAGCTGATCTGAAATTCCAGAAAACGAAAAAGCCTTCCCCCGCATCTCGCAGAGGAAGGCTTTAGGTTGAAATTGCGGTGATTACATCCTGCGGCTGCGGCTGAACGTGATATTGTCGCGGAAGCCCCAACCGTTGCGGGTGTATTCCCAGAGATTCAGCTCGGGAAATGCGAAACCACCGTAACCCACCTTGTTACCCGTCCTGATCACGTTCAATTTCGTGGCAAGCCCAAAGACCGTGCCCGCATTGGTCGTCATCAGCACGCTACCGCTGCTCGCGCCGTAGTATGGCATCGCCCACAGCTCGAAGCTCAGGCTGCCAGAGCCGAAGTTGGAATAGTTCCGGATCCCGTCCACAGCGATGGTTGTCCGGCGGTAGTATCCCGCCCCTAGGTTCCGGTAACGCCCGTCCTGCGCGGCCCCGTAGTACAAGTATGACTGATAAGGGCTTTCGTTTACCGACCCATACCCTCTGAGCTCGAGGTCGGCGGCCTTCGCCACCGAAATGCCACCGAACATGGAAACCATCGCCACGAAGGCGATGCCGAACCGAACTTTTGCTGTTTTCATTTTGATTGGGACCCACAATCGCGGGGTCACAGTTTCAGACGCTGCGACTGGAAATCTATTCACACGGAAAAATTGAAATTTTCACACCTTTCGTCTGCCACAGGGATTCACTCCTGCTCCGGCATTTTGCCAACAAGATCCGCCGCGTTTTTCAAATTTCCTGGCGGCAAAGATGCCTTCCATCTTGCGAAGCCATCCGGATCTTTTCCGAAATAATTCATCGAGATCTCGGACGCGGCCTCCTCCCCGAGATTGATGGTCTTTTGATCCGCCGCCCACTTCGCGGCATCCTCGGCACCGGATGCGGACCACTCCGCGGCAAAGACATTCCCTGCGGCATCCCTTTCCTCACCCGCCTTAAGTTTTTCGAGAAATCCCAGCCCATCCTGCGGACTTTGCTGCGCAAAAATCGCCCCCAGCTCGGCCGCCGCGAGCGTCCGGCCTTTCCCCTCATCCACGTTCCGGACCAACCATTCCGAGCTTTTTTCCAAATCAATCGTCGCCCAGTTCGCGAGGGTGTTGGCGAACTGATCCGGATCGTTCTCCCTTTTGCTGATTTCAAGACTCGCCGCGACCGCGCCTTCCGGATCGCTCTTCGACCAACCGGCCAGCGATGCGCGACGCAAGGTGGATGCGAAATCCGCCAGGTCCGCCCGCTCGCCCACGAAGCCGAGCGCGGCGTTCGGCTCATTCGTCGCCCACACGAACATCATGTTCTCCACCGCCGCATCCCGCTCCCGCGTGTCCGGCAGTGCGAGAAACCATTCCGCAGCCTCGCGGCCATTCTGCAGAGCCCATTCGTTGGCGATTTCGATCAAACTGTTGTTAAGCTCTCCTCCTTGCAGATTTTCAAGCGCCCACTGCGCCGCTCCTTTGCCGTTCGTTTCCGAAAACTGCTTCAGGGCCAGGCTGATGAGTTCCTGTCTCCGGTAGCTGGGTGGCTGGGAAGCTAGCCAGTTCAGAGCACCCACCGGATCATTTGCCACCCATTTCTCAAGATTGTCCTGAGCGATCCTGAATCGCCCGAGCTGGCTTTTCTCCGCATCGATCTCCCGTTTCACCGCCGCAGGATCGAAGCCTTTGAGGCGTGTCTCCCGCAGTGACTTGGAACCCGCCCCCGCATCTTCCGCTGACACTGAGGTGGTATTGCGGATCGCCTGCCGGAGACCCAGTCCGTATCCGCCCCACCAGCAAGCAATCGCGAGCAGCAATGCTCCCCCAACTGGATAAATCAATGATCTTTTCATAAGTGACGGTTCGAGCTTCGAACGCTACGGCATTCGGACGGGAATGACTCGGGGTTATTCAGAAGTTTTTCCGCAGTCGATTCGCGTTTTAACACCCTCTAGGTTGCACTCGCGATTGAATGGTCAGAACGAGGAAGCCCCAGCGCTCCAATCTGGCTTCTTGTATAAACGGGACATCATGCGCAAGCTGTCGCCTGCTTTGGTGAGACCATGAGACACATTCCGAACTGCATCCTGCTTGCTGTCATTCTCCCAGTGCTCATCTGGTCGGGATGGAATCCCTATGATCGTACCACATGGTGGCTGGAAGTCGCCCCGGTATTGATCGGGTTCATGGGACTTTTCGTCGCCCAGGCCAAGGCTTGGACTTTCTCGACCTTCGCCCTCGTCCTCCTCGGCCTGCACATGATCGTCCTCATTGTGGGTGGCCACTACACCTACGCGCTGGTTCCTGCCGGAGAATGGGTGAAGGAGCTATTCGGCTTTTCGCGCAACCACTATGATCGGCTTGGCCACCTCATGCAGGGACTGGTGCCAGCGATCCTTTGCCGTGAGGTTTTCATTCGTAACGAGGTGATCCGGAAGCGCGGCTGGTTGGCGTTCTGCGTCGTCTGCTTCTCCATGGCGGTCAGCGCGGTTTACGAAATCATCGAATGGATCGCGGCTATGGTTTCCGCTGAGGCATCGGAAGCGTTCCTCGGAACCCAAGGCGATGTCTGGGACACCCAGACCGATATGCTCTGCGCACTGATCGGGGCGGTTTTTGCAGTGGCCTTACTACGAATCCCTCACGACAGATCGATGGCAAATATCCCGTTTACTTCCGGACAATCCTCGCCGCCGCGATCTCCGCGATGAGGCGGTGGAGAATCAGACGGTGATCGAGTCCCGTAGTCACCAGTTGCTGATCCGCCTTCTGCGTCTGCTCCATCACGTGCTGGAGACCGTCGAGATCGAAGTTCCGGGCGTTCTGGACCGCCAGGAAAATGGGATAGACGTTCACGCCGGAGCCGTCTTTTTTCTGTGGAAGCCAGCCCCGGTCCGAAGCTGGGAGTTTGTTGAGCGCACCGGCGAATGAGGAATAATTCCCCGCCGGAGCTTTGAATTTATCCAGAATCAGCTTCGCCATGTAGAGGTTCCTAACCACATTGACGATGGACGCCCGCATGATCCCGATGGCGGATTCCTCCGCCGCGAGCTGCTCGTCGATGAGCTGGATGGCGCGGGCGACATTCCCCGTCTGAATCGCTTTCCCCGTTTCGAAAATCACCGCCGCACGACTCAATGGAACGAGCTTGCGCACATCGTCCTCCGTCACCAACCGGCGTTCTTTCCCGAGATACAGGTCGAGTTTTTCCAGCTCGTTTGCGATCTGTTTGGTTTGCTCGCCCGCCAGCATGATGAACAGCTCCAGCGCCTCATGCTCGAACTCCAGCCCCAGCTCATCCGCCCGGCCCTCGACCAAGCGCCCGACTTCATCCTGCCAGCCATCCCGACTGATGTCGATCTTGTCGAAGGTTTTGACCGCCGCGTTTTTCTCCAGAAATTTCCAGAACGCCCGCCGCTTATCGACCTTGTCGGCGGAGAGCAGGAAGCGGATCCCGTCCGGCAATCCTTTTTCCAAAACGCCGCGCAAATTCTCCACTCCCGCCTCCGTCCGCTGCGAGCGACCTGTCACATCGTCTCCGAGGAAATTCACATTCCGCAGCCACACCACCTTGTTGCCACCGAACATCGGCATGGTCAGCAGGGATTGCACCGCGTTCGAGCAAAGCTGATAGGCGCCCTCGGAATTGTCCGCGTTCCCATCGATGGTCTCATGGGTGAAACCATCGTCGTTCCCTCCCGTGAGCTGGTTGTACAGCGCAAGCGCCTCTTCTCTCACCAAGCCGTCATCGCTGCCCACGATCACGTGGACGTTTGTATTTGCGAGGGAAGATTTCGGTTTTGCGGCCACGCAAGAGATGTAACCCACGCGACCAGCTGCGAGAAAGAGATTTTCACCCAAGTTGCCTACATTACCTCATTCTCCAGTCTTCAACTGCGGCTTGTCATCGCTGCCATAGGGCTTCATTTCAAGCGCTGTCGCTTTAGGGGGAACGGTTTTGTCATCCGCGGATTTTTTCCCAGGATCAGGAGCGGGAGGATTCAGCGGATTCGCATCCACGGATTTTTCCTGAACCGCTTCGTCCGGTTGCTCGACAGCCTGGATCGATTGGTAGAGGAGGTTGTAGTTGTGACGCAAGGCCGAGGGGAAGGAAACCCTCCCGGCCTCGACGATTTTCTCGCGCAGCATTTTCGCGGAAATGTCGGCAATGAGGTTGGTTCCTATCTCCACCGCGCGATCAACTCCGACGATCTTCTGTCCGGCATCCGTGCCGCCCCGGATGACATCGCTGGTAACGGAACGTCCCTGGATCGCGATGCTGGACTGCGCGGAAACAATCCTGCCTTGCTTGTCCACAGTGATCTCCAGCATCGCGTGGTCGTCCGATGAGAGCCAGCCACGGATGTTGTCAATACGCACGGAAATGAAGATCCCTCCATCGGGAGTCGGTGTCACTTCGGGGCGGTAGGTGCGGTAGCTCGCTCCGGACAAGGGATATTCCGCGACGGATCCCCCGCGTTTGTTCCACCCGCCGAGGCTGCCACCCAGTTTGACCTCATCCACGGAAACATCCGCGGAAAGGATACTTGGAAGGAATGCCAGAAACGGTAGCAAATAGGTCTTGAGATTCATTGGAAATTGTATGGCTGCGGATTGATACGGAATTTGCGGCGCATTTATTCACACCGATTGCCCCGGAACTGGGATCTCGTCAAGCTCCACACCATCCGGCTCGCCGAGAAAACGGTCCGCAAGCGCCGCCGCCTTGTCCTTGTGCTCCGGCTTGATGTGGGTGACGACTGCGGCGAGCGCTCCGAGAATCACGCTCCAGTCGTCGGTGAAACCGGCGCCTAGAATCGCATCCGGGATCATGTCCAGAGGGAAAATGAGGTAGCCAAGCGCACCGGCGATTACGGTTTTCGCCCAGGTCGGGGTTTCGCTGTCCCTAAGACAATAGTAAAGTGTCAGAGCCGAGGACAACACCTTGTGACCCCCGCGTTTCGCCAATCTCGCGAGCGCGCCACGCAGACCTGCGATGGAAAACGCTTCCGGCAGATGGGTTTTGAAATTCGGTGTTTTGAAAGCGGGGATACGCATTTGTGCGGGAACCTTAGCACTCCGCCAGGAAAAATCAATGCGAGGAAATATCCGAAACAATTTCGAGATGGATCACAAAATCCAAAAGCAAGAGCGTCGTTCGCGCCCACGGAATGAAAAAAACGCGGACCGGAAAGATCCGATATCAGGGAGGAAAAATTGTTCCCATGAAAATTCACCCCCGGAGATTTCCTCATCACATTCAGTCCTCCCCCCACCCCACAGGCGCGCACCAAGCTCTTCCTTGTGCCTTTTGTGATCAATTCTTATCCGATAGACCCAAAGAATTTTGCGAGTAAACTCTCCACCGACATGTCGCTGAAAAACCTCGTCATCCTGGCCGCGATTTCTTGCGCTATTTCCATCGTCCACGCCCTCCCGGAGCCGAAAAACTTCCGTGAGGAGGCAATGAAAAACCCCCGTCTCCACGATTCCTCCGGTGAGCAGTTCTGCTGGAACGCCCGCATCCCTTTGGACCAAATCCTCACTGCCTACGAAGCCACGAAAGACCCACGCTGGCTCGATGAAGCAGTCACCTATTTCAAATTCCTCGAATCCAAAATCACCAAGGATCCAGACGGCTTCGAGGGCTGGATCGGCGATGGCATCCACGATCCCACCAAGAAAGGCGAAGAACCCGACTTCCGCACTGATGCTCTCGTCGGTGATGCGATCCTTCTGGAGCACTTCGTCCGCTTTTCGGAAATCGTCCTCACCGATCCCGCTCTGATGGATAAATACGGAGCACGCGCCAAAGCCCACATCGGTCTCGCGAAACGCATCGCTTGGGAAAAATGGAACCACCGCGGCGCCTATTACCGCGATGGGGCGGGCTACGGCAGCTACCACACCCACGGGAAAGTCATCGATGCGGATACTGGAAAATGGAGACCCTCCACCATCATCAGCGACAACCTCAACAAACACAGCGCCATGGCCATCGTCATGCTCCGCCTCTACCGCGTCACCGGCGAGGAGGAATACCGCACCCGTGCCATCGAGATTTTCTCCCGCCTCAAGAACCTGTTCCGCTATTTCCCTGAAGACGACCGCGTTTCCTGGAATTTCTGGATGCCCCACGGCCCCTACGATGTCCTCGGTGCCCGCCTGGGAAGCTGGGTCGGTGTCCATCCAAACCGCGCCGGATACCAGGCGACGGAAGTCGAACGCATGGTCGAGGCCTATGATTCCGGCATCGTCTTCGACCTCGCCGACATCCAGCGCCTCGTCAACGCGAACCACTCCATGATGCCCGCGAACAACGGCGGAAAATGGCGCAGCTCCGATCTCAGCAGCGATGCTGGCACCCTCTGGTCCTCCCTCGCCCGCTTCGATCCCCTCATCCGGAAATCTCTCGACGAAAAAATCGGCGCGAACCCGAAATCCTCCGATGACCAGATCAGCCGCGCCTATTTCGATAACGTCACCGCGAAGCAGGATGACAAAAGCCGCGCCCTTCTCGGAAAAGGAGCCAAGGTCACGGTTTACGATTTCCCTCCCCGCCCCGGTGCGAACCTCTGTTCCAGTGTCGTCATCCCGAGCGAGATTGAAATTGTCAATGGAGACTCTGCCAGCCTCGTCACCCAAACGAAAGGCAACGGGGATTTTTCCATCGATCTCGTCGATGCCTCTAGCGGCAAAATCCTCGGCCGTATCGATGCGGGCA
>Ga0105047_10019496_pt1 | contig 10460 bp, 6 predicted proteins | sample MAT04_FD_78384 | JGI IMG/M metagenome (GOLD analysis project Ga0105047, IMG submission 78384) | Freshwater microbial communities from Lake Fryxell liftoff mats and glacier meltwater in Antarctica - MAT-04 (megahit assembly) | ecosystem: Environmental > Aquatic > Freshwater > Ice > Liftoff... | reverse complement strand
TGAGAAAACACTTTTTGTAATCGTCCAAGTATGCTTTCAAATGCAAACGGGAATTTCTGTAAAGTGTAATTCCTTTTTCTTTCAAGTATGGATATATTTCCAAGTTGTATGCACTAAGAATTAAATCCTTGGTTTCCCAACGAACAAAAACTGCTTTCATATTGGTTTGTCCATCAAGTAACGCTTTCAGCGTTTTTTAAGTGTGTATTTTTTGTGAGTTGGCTTTTCATTTTCATTCAGAAAGGTTAATCATTATGTGATACATCTCAATACCTTTTCCGTGAATTGACTTAGCAATTTTCAAGTGGTTGACATCATCAAATTTAGAAGATAAATCTTCAAAGTCCTTAGCAGTGGCAAATGCAAAATCAGCAGAAAAAGCACTTATAGAAACATCTTGCTTATAGGAAAGCCAAGTTGTGTCAAAAGCTGTTGATGCCCCTTTGAAATAAATTATCATGTAGTATCTGTCAAGATTTTTGGCGTATGAAAATGATTTTAGCACATGTTTCTGTGTATTTGATTTATTCCGCTTTCTTAAAATAAGAGCTTCTAACAACGCTATTGTTTTATTACATGCCTGAATTGTTAAATCTGACTCACCTGCACTTTTTTTAGTTGGAGAATTACCAATTGGAGCTTCTTCGTGAATACTCCAATCCCAAATTTGAAATCGTAATCTTAAAATTGCTAAGAACAAATGGTTATATCTGTTTTCATGTGGAATTCTTTTAACACCATGAATTTTTTCAATTAATATTTTTGACGCCTCAACAAATTCATACAAAATAAATTCACTAAGATTTCTTTTGTCATTTACATTGTCAGGTGTAGTCAACGGAAGGTCTTTAGCTCTTATACTTCTTATATTCACTAAACTTTTCTTAATGCTCTCTAATACTTCCGATGTTATTGAGGTGTCAATTATTGTTTGAACAGCATTTGAAATTGGCGTTCCAGATTCAGTTAAGTATTTCTTAGCTTTATTGATATAATCAAAAGCTAATTCATGCAAATCTCTATCAACATAAAATTTATAAACTGTTGGAATTATTTCTTCATCAAACAAATATCTTTTTGAAAGTTTGTTTACAGTTTGGTCAAACCTAACTGTATCTGTTGAAGCAGCGAAAATGAAAAGATTGTTGCTGTCAATTTGTTCTCCTAATTCCGAAAGCCCTTTTTTTTCCTCGTCAGTTAAGTTACTGACGAAGTTTTCCCACTCTTGATTTGCTTGGTTTAATAAAACTAGATTCATATCGCTTCAATTGCTTTTAGGGTTTCTGCACGATAAAGATGAAAAGCATAACGAATATTTTTTGTTTCTTTTGTCAATAATGAATTCAGAATCAAAATGGCATCATCATAATTTTTATCGTTGTAAATTTTGTAAAGAGCGATAAAGAAATTTTTAATGTTTTCCGCTTTTTTGTTTCCTCTTTGATGTTGGAATTCATCTTTTGGAATTGGTAAATCGGAAAGCTTTTTAAAATCTTTTTCCTTGAATGCTAAGAGTAGATTAACTTCAAACAAAAAATAATTTGACTGCTGGTCATTATGCTTTACTCGTTTAAAGTGATTTTGAATTCTCTCTATTAATGGCTTTGCCAACTCCCAATGATTAGCAGAATTGACAGCTTCAACTAAAGCATATTGTAACTCTGTTGTTGTAAAACTGTTTTCAATAAAGTCCTCAATTTTGACTTCACTTATTCGCTTTGAAATAATATCACGAAGTTCTTTTGAATCCAAAATATTTATTGCCGTCAACATTCTTCCTATGTCGGTGCTATGAACAAAAAAATCTTGAACAAATTTGCTTTGCTCTTTTCCATTGAAATAATTAATGCTTCTGTAAAGTAATGATGTCAGATGTTGGTAATACATGTCATATCCAAACACACTGAACATTTCATTAAACACATCTATTTTCGCATTAGGAATATCCTCAATGGAGAACTTTAATGAAATTTCTCTTATCCATTTCTCAAGTTTCTCTAATGTGGTTTTTACAGGCAATCCATCAATTTCATGTAAATCTCTTTTTTGGTTGATTGAGATATAACCAAGCATCAATGATTTCAAGTAGAGTTTTATCTTTTCAAATTGTTCTGTGTTTTGTTCATCATATTTGTTTCCAGTGGTATCGAAGTTTAATGTAGTAGTAAAGCTATCAGTTAAGTTTTGAAGAATACCATTTTTTTCAAAATGCAAATACAGGTAGCCCCAATCAATAATTTCAAAACCAAATTCATTCACTCCTCTTTTTGCTTTTCTTTTTTCTGTCCCTGAGTTATTGTAAACCTGAACATCAATTTCTATTTGTGAGTAAAATTCGGGTAGATAGGTTTCCAATGAAGAAACTAAATCTCTTGTTGCACTTTCCTTTTTTTCTTTTTGCTCTTTTAATAATTCACTTTCTGAAATTCGAAGATTACTAAGCCGCAAAACTTCAATTGATAAATCAGTAAGTCCCGATTTCAGATGCAAGAACTCTGTGTGATTTGGTTTTGTTACCTCAAATTTTATTTTTATATAATTGATTATATAAGGCAATAGAGAAATAACTACTCTTTGTTTTATTGGCGGACTTGGATAGGTATTAGCATTTGTAATTGTTTTGTTGCGTAATTTCTTTAGGACTTCGTTATAGCGTTTCCTTAATGAATTATGATTGATAATGCTGTTTTTATTGCTGGTATTTATGCTGAACACTTTTTCAGTTAAGTCAATTAGAATTTTTGCTAAGAGTTCTCCTTTTTCCTTATCGTCAGATGTTGCTGAGGCAAGTTGTTCAAATGTGAAATCAAACATCTCATTCCACAACTGATTTTTCATTTCACAACTTTCCTCAAATTTTCTGTCGTTGTTTAATTGCTCTGATAAAAGAACATTATCAATTTCAATTTTGTCAATCAACTTGAAAGCAATTGGAATTAATTCTGTATCAGTGAGAAGGTAGGGAATTACAAAAGGGAATTCTCTTTGAATGTCACTATATAATGTCCATAACAAAAATGGTCTTTCAGTGTCTTTTAGAATCCGTAGAACATTTTCATACTTAGTTGGGTGCTTAGTGTCATTTTCAACAATTATCCGAAGTAATGAATGACAAAAACTTCTTGTTCTTTGATAGTCAAACACATCACGAAATCTCCACTTGTGATAATTTACGCTCTCAATAAAATCAAACGCATTTTCATAATTGAATTCAACAACTGGAATTTCTGTTTTAATATCGATGTGCTGATAACCGTTGGCATCAAGCCAAATTTTATTGAACTCATTAGTGGACTTTTGTAAATCTGTTTCTGAATTTAAAAATGATGCAGCAAGTTCACAAATCTTTGATGTGTTCTTATGACTTAAATAGTTTCCTAAATCATCAACCCAAATTTCTGCTCCTTCAATGTATTTAAAATACTTTCTAAAATCTTTAAGTGTTGCTATTTCACCGCCAACAAGTAACCAAAGTGTAGAAGCAATTTCATTTCTTAAATGTCTTGAATACTCATTACCTATCCAATAATATAATTCGCTCCTTGAATCAAGTCCGACAACATCTCTTTCAATTAGAAAATCTATCGTTATTTCATTTGAAACATGATTACTCAAAACTTTTTCCAATTCATCTTTTCCAATAGTCAGTTTTGAATCTTCAAAACACCTTTGAGAATAAATCTGCAAGCAACGAATTAAATCATTTTTGTCAGTAGGGATTTCCATTGGTTTGCCTTCTTTCTCATAATATCCAACTTGCCCAACAAAATGGCGGACTAATTCTGGCATAACAATTTCCTCCGCAACTGTTCTTATCCAGTTAACTTTTTCAAATTCCTCAAATGTTAATGAAGCTTTGTTTGCTTGATTGTATTCTTCAATTATTTCAAGAAACATCTTCTTGCTTCTGTCAATAAATTTTAAATTGAGAATGATATGAGTGAGAACTAATGAAAGATTGAATTGAAGATTTTCTGATTTTACTTTTTGGTCAATGTAATCCTTATAGGAATTGTTATTACCGGCTAAATATTTTAACCGTTCACTTAGTGACTTTAATTTTTCCTCAGTTGTATGTGTAATATGAAACTGCATTATCTTTTTAAAAGTTCGTGATTTATACTTTCTTCCTCAATCCATTTGTCAGGAAATAGTTTTTCTAAAAGTTGTTTCGCTTCGTTAGGGAATAATAAATAGTCAATTTTAGTTTTCCATTTGCTTATAATATCAATTAGTTTGATTGGTTCTTGTGGAAGTAGAATTCGAATGTTCGGAAAAACATTTTTCTTGATGTCTTGGTAAATTTCTATTCCTCTGTTGTCCCAGTCGCACAAATAATAAAATGGAATTGTTGGCTCAACAATGTATTTTAGTTTGTCTGTGTTTCTTCCTCCTGCAAACCAAAGTTCAACATCGTTTAATCTTGGTTTGCTCAACTGATTAAGATTCTCACAAAGAATAATTGTCTTGGGGGTTTTGTTTTTGCAATGCAAAACGAAAAGAAATTGTTGGTCGTGTTCCTTTGTCGGTAATTCTGTTACCTGTAAAATTTTAAGTATCGCTTTGTAAAGCAAACTTCCTTCGGTTAAATATTTTGCACTGTCAAAGTAAAGAGTTGCAATTTCCTTTTGAGTTTTACCTGTAATAAAAATTTCTTCTCTGTCGGTTTGAATTCTAACCAATGCAGAAAGTTGTTCTTCTTCAAAATTCGTTTCTGTCAAGTCGTATAAACTAAGTAAGTTGTCAAACAATTTGAATTGTGAAAGCAATTCCTTTTTATAAACTGAATCGTAAAGTTTGGTTTTTGTAACTGTCTTTTTATCTACATCTTCTATCAAATCCATTTCATACCAACGCTTCACCAATGGAATTTTAAGAATAACACTGGTAGTTTCTCCGTCTGTGAAAAGTTGATTCAGTTGTTTAAGTGCCTTCCAATTCATTTTGCTCAATTAGGTATTTGTCAAGTTCAATATTCTTTGACTTGGTTTTGAAAAAACTCATTGGAGTATAATTTCTGAACTTATCCTCTTTGCCTTTTACAAGCATGTGCAAATACCATTCTTCGTTTGTGTATGAGCCAAAAGGTTTTGGTGTCATTGTCATAAGTTGGTAGCCAAATCTTCTTGCAATGTCAGGGAAAATACTAAAGTTGGTGTCATCAATGTTTGATAGTTCTTCAATAATGATAAACTTCACACCTGCATTTTTCTCTTGATGCTTCTGCACAATTGATAACCTGCCGATACATAGAAGTGCTAACGCTGTGTATGCTTGTCCGCCACTACCTAAGTTTTGTTTGCCTTCTTCATCTTCCATTTTTACATTGATAGTGAAATAATATTTCGGGTCAAGCAAGTTGGAAGGTTCTGAATTTACTGAACTATAAAATTGTCGTGCAATGTTTCGTATTAAATTCTCTGGAGTGTTTTCGTGAGAAGGCAAATTATCAGGGCTGGTAAACAAATCAATTCCTTGTTTGTGAACTCTTGATTGGTCTTTCATTTTTTGTATCCAGTCAATGTTGATGTCTTTCTTCGGTGCAAATTCAATTTTGAATTTGTAATCATCGCTGATTTTATTTTTCTCAAAAAAGAAATTCAGATTCAAAATTGTTTTGTTGAATTCATTGTATTGCGTTTCAACCAATGTGAAAACTTCCGTCAAGATTTTTAATTGGAGTTCTCCTAAAGTTTTAAGGTTGTCATTCAATTCAGAAAGTTTGGCAGTCAAATTTTCCAAACCAATTTTACCGCAAAGAATATTTACTAAAGATCGAAAGTTGTAATAGGGTAGTCCGTCTGTTTTATAAATTTCAGGATTGTTATTTACCGCTTTTGATTCTTCAAACATCCCTGCTATTGCAATGTATTCCGAATGATAAATAGTTTGCTTCTTTTCGTATTCAGTTTTCCGTTCGTCAACTAAATCATGTGTAACATCACCCAATTGCAAAAGATTATCAAACTTAATTTCGGTATTTTCTTCAAGTTGTGTTTTCGCTTCTTTAAAAACTTTTTCGGAATGAACTTTGGTTGTTTTTAAAGAAGGGATTTTACCAGTGCATTCATCAACTATTCCTTTCTGCTCATCTCTTTTACCTTTTGTTTTTAATCGTGTTTTTTCAAATCCAATTATTTCATCTTCATTATCATCTCGTCTTTCAATCAACTTTTCGGTTGTTAATTCTTTAATTGCAAAATCAATATTATTTACTGGATGCTTTATTTCCCCTTTGATGTCATTGATATATTTTGTCAATAGAGTTGTCAGCACTCTTTTGTTGCGGTCAAGTTTTCCGTCAATTAAACGAACATCACCAATTACTTTGTCAATTTTAGAATTGAGCTCTGTCACTGCTGCTTTTAAGGTTTCAATATTCTGAAACGATTCAATATTTTCAATTACGAAATTGATATTCTCCTCTGTAAATAATTTATTGCTCTGCCATTTTTCAAGTTCGCTTTTGCGAAAATAAATGTCAAAGTATTCCTGATTATAGCCGATATTTATTAAACCTTTATTCAGATTTATTATTTCTGTTTGCTCTGTTTCAAGTTCTGTAATTTCCTTCTTAATATTCTCTTTATCCTTTTCAATTGCCTGTTGAAGTTTCCCTTTGCTATTAAAAATTTGTTTTGGAACTAATGGAAAATATTCTGATACATCACCTAAGTTTATCCAAATTCCTTCTCCTTCTTTGTCAAAAGAGTTTAGCAAACTCTTGGCGTTTACTGTGAACCTCTTTCCTTTAGAAGAAGAAATTTTCTTTGTGAAAATTTCTTTGAAGTTCATCACAACTGTTTCTTGTTCTCTTGACAAAACTTCATTGTTCTTTACTGCCCAATTAAAAAATGAATCAGGATTGCTTCCATCATACAAAGACAAAACTTCTTTAAGAGTTTTAAGAGCCTCTGGAATTTTTAGAATTCTATCGTTGTAAAAATTGTATGCAGTTGAATACTCCTCACTCCATTTTGATTTTTTGAACTCACTAACCAACTCCATCTTTTGCAAGGTGCCAAGTTTGTTTTTTTGTTCCTTTAAAGATTCATGTAGTGAATACGCCTCTTGAATTCCTTCAACTGTTTTATTTTCTTCTACAATTGATTTTAGCTTTTCTAATTTCTCATTGTAATTTGTTTCTGTTCTTAACTGCTCTTTTAATGTGTCTATATTATGTTTTCCTGCTTCTGCTTCTTGCTCCTCTAATCTTATTCTAATCTCGTTACAAATTTCTTTCTGCTCAATCATTTTAGTGTAGGAATCTTTACACTGAATATCATAATCTTCTTTGTGTTTCTTGTAATCATCAAGTGCTTTGTTCAACTTGGTTTCATTGTATGTAAATGCTTTTTCGTCTATCTTAAAAGTGTTGAACAACAGGTGAGCATTTTTAGAAAGGTATTCTTGTTTAGCGGTTTCGTAAGTTGTATTAGTTTCTTTCAGGTGTTCAAGTTTGCCTTGCTTTTGTTCCAGCGTTTCAATCTCTTTATTTCCGTTATAAAAATCTCGGATGTGTTCGTTTAGCGTTTCCTTCTTTGCTTCAAAAGTTGTTTTAATCTCCTCGTTATCTTCAAATAGAAAGTCCTGTAAACTTCTTGAGTTGTTTATGTCTAAAGTTTTTGCTCTTGAAAATGATTGCAAAACTTTTGCAAACGATTTGAGGTTTTCTTTTTTGGTTAAATCAATGTAGATTAATTGATTTTTGTAAAGCAAATCAAAGTAGTTATTCACTTCATCACTATTTAGAAAATCTTTGAAGTGAATCTTATAGTTTTCGTAAAGATTTCTCTTTAATGCTTTCAAGTCGTAAATGTGTCCCGTATCAGTAATAAAATCACTGGACTTTAAAATTTGTTCAAAGGGTTTCAACTTTGAACCTTTGGTTTCAAAATCATCACCTTGTTGAATTATAAAAGGTCTTACAGGAACTCTTGAAGTGTTGGGAATGAAAACACCAATGGTTATAAATTTACCTTTTGTCTTTTCAATATTTAGAAAGCTGTAAGCAAACTGAATCCAATCTTTTTCCAAAGGAATAGATTCAATTTTTCTTTTGTGTTTGTCTAAACCTTCTGTTCCTGGTTTCCATTCGTCTCTCAACGGAACAAAAATCAATTGCAACAAATCAGCAATAATGGATTTGCCTAAACCATTATTACCAGTAAAGTCAGTCCTTACAGAGTGCAGAATGTAATCAGCATTTTCATGTTGTCTTACACCAACTGTTGAAATGGAATATATTTTAGGATAGTTGCTCATTGTTTAAATATTCTGAAATTGAATCTACATTGCCAATTACATCTCTGTAAAGCCGGCTTATTCTTTCTATACTTGGCATTATTTCAAACCTCACTTCATCAAGAATTTTTATTTCTACCCAACCTAACTTTTCAAAATCTTTCAAAATGCTTTTCACTTTATCCTTTACACTTTGTTCTTCCGTTGGGGTGTAGTTATTTTTTACTTTTCCGAAAAGAAGTTTCTGCCAAAGCTCTTTGTGTTCTCCTTCTTTAAATATCTGGTCAAGTTCTATCCACACAATTTCTTTATGTTCAAAGAATTTATCTTTGAACATATTCAAAAGCAGAATTGCAAAAATTACTTTGTCGCTTTCTAACTCTTTACTTCTGTTTTCCTTTCCCAACTTTCCTTTCCCATCATCAGGAAAATCTAAGTAGTAAAACTTTTGACTGTCGTTTGTATCTCTAACCAAATTCATTTGAAACAATTGTAAGTAATATTCTTGCAATCCCTTTTCAAAGTATTCATCAACAAAGGAAAATATACGGCTGTCATTACCGTAATTCTGCAAGTGTTTCCCTTGCTTCAAAGCAATATCAGCGTCAGCAAAATATTTTTTTGCTCTGTCTGAATTTAGGAATTGATAGTTTGCATTTTCATTTTCCATAGTGATAATTCATTTTCTTGTTTTGAAATTATTTCTTTTTCAATCGTTACAATTTGATTTTTGTTTTTGTTGTGTTGCTCAATTAAACCGAAGCAAACATTTATCGGAACTTCAAGATTGTTTTCCTTCTCAATTATTTTGTCAAACCATTGTCCAAAATCAATTTCATTTCCCGACTGCATTTCTAAATTAATTTTATCCAACCACTGTGAAGTTGATTCTTGAATTTTCAAAAGTGCAAGTCCTTTCTTTCGTTCTGCTGCTTCGTGTGATTTGTCGTAGTTCTGTTTTTGTGGTTCTGCTTTAACGTAATACTTAAAATCAATATTCGGAATTGCAACAAACTTTGTTGGGATGAAAGGGATTATTTTTTTTTCTATTGTTTTGTGAAGTTTGATTTCACCTTTTTCGTTTCTGCTTGTTTTAAGGAGTAGTAACAAGAACTTTTCAGTTTGTATTTTGAAAAGTTGTTTGTGTTTTAAAGTGTCAAACAAATTTTTCAGTCGCTTAGATGCAAGTTGAATTTTGTCATTGATAGAATTAATTCGCCTGTCAATGCTTTGAAAGAAACCATTAATTTCTCTCTGCATCTTGTCAAACTGATTAAATGTTTCTTCGTCTTGCGAAAATTTATCTCTTGAAGATTTAATCTTATTGAGTGTTTCGTTTTTATAATTAAGAGTGCTTGTCAGGTCAATGGCTTGAGCATTGAGTTCTTTAAAGATTTCAGTAAACGAATTGATTAACTCTTTTGGATTTTCAACTTCGGGTTTTAGCAAGTTTCTTAAATCGCTAATCTTTCCTTCAATTGCTGTTTGTAATAATTCAGTATTTTTAAGAATTGTTTTTTGTGCTGGCAAAAAATTGTGTTCAAACCAATGACTGAAATTTTTTATGTTCAATAAATCATCTTCTTGTAATGGCAATGTCCTATTAAGAACATGATACAATTCAAATTTTTTGAGTTCGGGTTGCACTTGGTCAATTAACAATCTGCAAATTTCTTTTGCGAAAATTGTCAGGTGCATTAGATACTTGCTTCCAACTGTTTGAGTGTGGCAATAGTGTTGGCTAAGTTTTTTAAGTAGTGTTTCTTTTTGTAATCCTGTTCCCTTCTTTAGAAACTCTATAACTTCCTCAACTGTGTCGTCAAGGTCTTTTTGCTCAAAATACTCATTGATGTAGCCGTCCTCAATTTTCTGAAACAACCAAACAAGAAGCAATAAAGATTCTTCATTTTGTGGTAGTAAGTCAGAATAGTTTTTTGATAGTGATATGAGAATTTCTTTATCCAAATGTTTAAAAGTAATTAATGTGATTCGAAAGTTAATAATTTTTCTTTTCAGGAATAACTCCTCTTACCCCACCTCTTGGTTCTTTCACATCATCTTTAAATCTTGGAATTAAATGTATGTGAACATGTGGAACGCTTTGTCCTGCTACTTCGTTAATATTTATTCCAACATTGAAACCATCAGGACTAAATTCTTTTGTCAAAATCTCTTTTGCTTTGTTCAGCATGAACCAACAAGCGGATTGTTCTTTG
>Ga0105047_10019495_pt1 | contig 10460 bp, 11 predicted proteins | sample MAT04_FD_78384 | JGI IMG/M metagenome (GOLD analysis project Ga0105047, IMG submission 78384) | Freshwater microbial communities from Lake Fryxell liftoff mats and glacier meltwater in Antarctica - MAT-04 (megahit assembly) | ecosystem: Environmental > Aquatic > Freshwater > Ice > Liftoff... | reverse complement strand
AATACATATGCTTTCATAGTTGCTTATTTACGGTTTTAAGGCGCAAAAGTACATAATCTGTTCCAAAAGGCCATACTATCCCTCTCAGCCAAAATAAAAAAGGCCGGAATAACCAGCCTTTTAGTGTGTTTATATAACATTAATTTCTCCTGCCAAGGAAACGAAGCAGGAAAAGGAACAGGTTAATAAAGTCGAGGTAAAGCGATAATGCTCCCATAATGGCGTATTTGCGTGTTGATTCCTGCCCGGCAACCATTTCTGTCCCAATTTTCTTGAGTTTCTGAACATCATAAGCTGTAAGGCCGGTGAAAACAAGTACCCCGATAAAACTGATCAGGTATTGCATCGAATCACTTTTCAGGAAAAAATTAACCAGCGTGGCGACAATTATTCCTACCAGTGCCATCATTAATATGTTTCCGAATTTGGTGAGGTCGGTCTTGGTGGTATAACCGGCTATGGCCATAATACCGAAAGTGAGCGAAGTAACTCCGAAGGTGGTGGCAATGGAACCTGTGGAATAAACCAGGAATATAAAACTCAGACTTAAACCAACCAGCAAGGAGTACACCAGAAATAATCCTGATAATGAAAGAGCACTCAGTTTTTGAAAGCTAAATGACATCAGCAGTACAAAGCCAATAGGTGCCAGCATTACTACCCATCCAAAAATGGAAAGGCCGGTTTCGGTAATCATTAGCTGCATTATTGAAGGCGTTGCAGCCACATACCATGCAGTTACAGCGGTAATTGCCAGTGCAATAAACATCCAGGAGAAAACCCCGGTCATAAAGGCTTGCACTGAACTTTCGTCGCGGACTTTAATGTCGGTCAGCGTATTGTATTGATCTTCGTTAATCATAAATCAGATGTTTTAATAAAGTTTGAAGGTGTAAAATTAAACATAATCTGTGAAATGATCATAGAAATTGCTTTTTAATGCAGCCTCGATCCTATCAGATGAATAAACTCCGCCCTGGTTTTGTCCACAAGGAAAGCGCCGGTAAAATCGGAGGTTGTAGTTACTGAATTCTGTTTCTGAATACCTCGCATGCTCATGCACATATGCTGAGCTTCAATAACAACGGCAACTCCCAATGGTTTAAGCGTATTATTAATTGCATCCTTGATTTGTGTGGTGAGGCGTTCCTGTACTTGAAGCCGACGTGCAAATGCATCCACTATCCGTGGAATTTTACTAAGTCCTACAATCCTACCATTTGGAATATAAGCTACATGCGCTTTCCCGAAAAACGGAATCATATGGTGTTCGCACATCGAATACAATTCTATGTCTTTCACAATAACCATCTGCTTGTAATCCTCGTTGAACAAAGCTGCACGAAGAATTTCCTCCGGATCGAGGTCGTAGCCGTGTGTGAGGAATTGCATGGCTTTTGCAACACGTTCGGGCGTTTTTTCAAGTCCTTCGCGACCAGGATTTTCACCAATAAGTTTTAGTATTTCCCGGTAATGAAAGGCAAGATCCTTAATGGTTGTCATATTATAGATGTCGCGTTTTTCGTATCCGTCTTTCAGTTCGTAATCGTCCATGTTGTTTTCAATCAACATTGGTTTTACTATATCGCTGCTCATTTTGTGTAAGTTAAAAGTTTAAAAGAATATGTTAATAGTTTGAGGGTTTCAGAGTTTCAGTGCTACAGGTGGTTATGTGACATTAAGCTAAAAATTTGATCGGTTTGATGGGTAGAGACACGATTAATCGCGTCTAAAATATCAGTGGTTAAATCAGTAAATATATGAAGATCAATTTGTTGGTTATCAGCCTCCAAAGTATTCAACAAAATTGTTTTCGGTTTCGTAAAGTTTTATACAATGCAAGGTTGCTCCCAAAGCCTTTATAGGCGAAACAACTTCGTTCCATATCCCGATAGCAAGATTTTCGGTTGAGGCTAGTTTGCCTTTCATAAAATCAACCTCCAGATTGATATTCCGGTGATCGAGTTTTTCAATTACATTTTGGTCGATAATGACACTCAGGTCTTTGAGATTTACAAGGAAACCGGTTGCCGCATCAACCTCACCGCTAACCGTTACAAAAAGCGTGTAGTTATGTCCATGCCAGTTAGGATTCGAGCATTTGCCGAATACCTGAAGATTTTGCTCGTCGCTGTAATCCGACCTGAAAAGCCTGTGTGCTGCATTAAAATGTTCGCGACGAGTGATGTATATCATGAGAAGTGTTTTTAGACTGTAAATGTACAATATTGATTTAATAGCAAATATAACATATAATAGTTTAAAGTGTTTAATCAATATTAAATTATATTAAACAAAATTATAAATAGAAGTTCTTTAATAAAAATCAGGCTGTCAATAAATGCTTATTTTGATTCATCCGAATTCTGTAGTTTCAGCAGCCAGACTATCTCGAAACCAAGATAAAGTATATAAAAAACGAGTAAGGTTAACGAAAACCGTATAGCATCATACGGAAATTTGAAAGCATAACCGCCAATTAAAACAATCAGGACCAGGATTTTGAACATGCTCGCGATCATGAATATGTTGGAAAAATGGCTGAATTTCTTCTCGCTTGCACTGAACAACAAAGTAACCAAAGTCATTGTGATTCCTGCAAAAAGCAGCAACAGAAAAGGCCAGAAACCTGAAATCAAACCCACGGTAAAGTACGAAAACACAAATCCGCAGACCGCCAGAATTACGGTAAAAATTAACAGATTGCGGACAAAGCGGTTTACGAGTTCCTTCATGCTGATAAAGTTCTGTTTTTGAAAAAGTTATTTATTTGATACCAAAAAGGAATCTTCCTGTAACAATAGGTTAAAATGGGTTATTTCTTTAAAAGATCCTTCACCGCTGTATAGATTGCCGCGGCTACCGAAATTATCGAAAGCAAAACAGTAAAAACAGGGAATCCTATTTTAAGCCACTGGTCGAGTTTAACTCCGCCAAAAATACCCAGTCCAATGATGGCAAACATCTGAAATGCCAGGCTCGAATAACGGGCATAGCTTTCGAGAGGAGGCCGCGGTTCTTTATTTGGCTTCGCTTTCGGTGGCTGGTTCTGGTTTTCCATTTACGCTTCCCTGGTTTCCCATTTTGCATGCACCGGTAAAAACGGCACCGGGTTCTATTGCCAACTTATTGGTAAGAATGTCGCCGCTTACTACTGCATTTGCCTTAAGGCTAAGCAATTCAGTAACTTTTATATGCGCTTTTACATCCCCCGAAATATCAGCATTCTGACAATTGATCTCACCTTCGACCCTTCCAGTGGAGCCGACAACCACTTTGCCGGTAGCCTGAATGGTGCCTTTGATAAACCCATCAATTCGCAGATCGCCGTTTGATTTGATGTTACCGTTAATATCGGTTCCATTACCAATAATATTTACTGAAGGTGTTTCGGGAGTGAAAATTTTGGACATATAAAAATAAGTTAAGATTACCGGAAACAAAAATAGTGCATTAATTGAATTATGCACTATTCCAGCGATAAAAAGTGTTATTTATTCAGTATATTCTGGTTGCAGGTTCTGGTTATTTAATTCAGGTAGTTCTTTTTGAAAAAGTTAATATACCCGTTGTATTTCTTTTCACGGTAAAATATAGGATAGTTATCAATGGAAATTGCCATCTGCTTATAGTCGCTTTTGCCAAGCGGAGAGTTCACATATTCATTTATACTCACCGCATTGTAAAATTCCATGGCTGCCTGACTGTTGCGGAAACTGCTGATCGAAATCATCTGCCATCCGGCATCCAATACTATTGCATTTACGGATAAGTTGGCTGTGGCAAAACTCTTCGAAATAAAATCCGAGATCCTTGTTTTGGTGGCATTCACATTTACTTTATTCCCATCCACCATCATAATAAAGAAATGGGTTTGATTCAGGTTCAGTTTATAGATATAAGGAACTACCGTATCATTGCTCTGAGTAAAGATAGAAGTTGGATTAACTTCCGACATGTTCAATGAATCAGGAGTTTGTTTGCTGTCGCTGTTGGTATTGAGTTGCGAAACCGCAGGCCTGTTCTTATCATATTTTTGCAGAATCTCCTTTGCAGTAGGAGTAATCGGGTGAGTAGGGCTGTTTTTCACAAGCTTGTTCAGCGCAACCACCATAGTGTCAATACTTGTTGTTTTGCCAAGTGAAATGGCGCGCAGGTATTCGAAGCGGGGAATAAGATCCTCGTCCTGGTAATCGGCTATGGCCTGGTTACTGTAAAGCAGTACCATGCGGTATTGTCCACGGTTAAATGCCTGGTAGGTTTCTTCGTAAAGTGTCGAAACACGGTTTCTTCGTGCAAGCACTTCTTTGTTATAATCCGGATCTTTAATGAGTTGCCCGTAATCCGTATCGCCATATTTATCAAGGATAATATCGCTGTATTTTTTTGCCATAGCCTCATCGGGAATTTCCTTGCCGATCAGGTATAGCTGGTAATAAATACGGTTAATATCCTTCATTTCAGGATAACGATGAGTAAGATTTTCAAATGATTTAACTGAATTCGGTATATCTTTAAGTCCGTCCTTGTAAATATATCCCAGGTTCAGCAAAGCCGTCGAAATCTGTTCGTTGGAAGCCGCCAGTGCTTCTTTTGTTTTGGGCAACCTGGCAATGTATGATTCCGGTTTTTTGGGATCGGTTGATGCTTTTACAGCGGTTACTTTTTCACCCGGTTTTAACGAATCGCCCGGATTAACAGGTTCGGCGGTAATTTCGTCAAGCTGCGATACGGCACGTTTGTTGGAAAGTCTCCAGTTGTCCTCCAGCTTGCGCCTGCCCCATTTACGCATGAATTCCGAAAACCCGAAGCTTATTGCCGAAGGATTATAGAAATACCAGCCACCGCCGCCTATGCTTGCCATATTTTCGTTCCGCATATTCGGAACATTGCTGAGAACATTGGTTTCGTTTTGCTGCTGTTCTTCAAGGGCTTTCTTTTGTTCTTCTTCTTTAACTTTCTTGTTAATTATTTTTTGAATCAGCACTACCAGTTCCGATTCGGGCATGAGTGCCAGTTTCTGCAAACTATCCTCGTTTTGAACAATGCGAAGGTTTTTTACCAGGTCGGTAAGTATGAGTGTTTTATTGTTAATGGCAGCATAATCAGGATGTTCAAGCGGTAAGGCCTGCAAAGTAGTATCGTAATAAGCGGCAGCCATTTCATAATTCTGCCTCTTGAAAAACATATCAGCAAGCTGCAATGATGAAGATGATTTCTGATAATTATTCTTGGAACTCGAAGAAACTGAAAGCTTCAGGTAATGCATCACAAGGGTATCATTCTGGTCGAGGGCTGCCAGTTCGGACAGCGCGAAATAAATCTGGTCGTTATACTCCTTGTTTTTAGTGTCCCTGAGCATACGTTTCAACTGCTTTTCAAGGTCTGCCTTATCGCCCGAATTAATATCAAAACTCTTTGCGAGATTAATTCTGGCATTGAATATCATTTCGAAAGAAGCCGGACTCTTAATCACATCTGTATAATATTGAGTTGCTTCAGCGAAATTCTTTTCCTGCTGGGCAATCTGGCCAAGAATGAAATTGATGCGGGCCTTAAGTTTCCGGTCCGGGGTAAGGGTAAGTCCTTGTTTCAGATTTGTTTTAGCTGCCGACAGGTTTCCGGTCATCAGGTAATAATCGGCATACATCAGCGGGATTTCGCGGCGTATGCGGTAGGTTGCTTTTGTCTTTGATAAGCGCGTTTCAAACTGTTCAAGTTGCGCGGTAACATCATCAAACCGTTTCTGCTGAAGGAAAGTACGGATATGCCACAAGGAAGCTTCAAGTTCGGTTTGGGTGCCTGCATACTGTTTCATGAGGTACTCCATGGTGCGGCGCGAATTGGGATATTCCTGTTTGAAAAACTGTGACTTGCCGATGAGCATATAACAATCATCAATCCAATGATTGTGCTCAACATTCCTGATAAACATTGAATGTCGGGGAATTGCGATTCCTGCCTTTTCAATCGCCCTATCCAATTCTGCCCAAACTTTGCGCGATTCCGCGGCTGTGCCGAAGTTGTAAACCGGCAGAATTGAATTGTAATTATCGGCAACATTTTCGCTTAAAGCAGTTCTCCCGCTTTTGAAGCTCTCGTTACCATTCCAGTAAATATTGTAATGCGTGGTCAGATTATGATATGTTCTGCTTGTAAAAGTGTTCTTTTTAGTGGAACATGAATACAGCAATACAACCCCGGCGATGCTTAGCGGCAAAAGGAAAAATCTGAAAACTGATTTCAATTTCAAATGGGTGATATATGTTTAGTTACCTGATCGCGTTGGTTTCAATGTATTATTAACTCAAAGAGTGCAAAAATATTTCATTTTTTCTGATTTACCGCTAAAAGAGTGCAATCCCTGCATTTAATTCTGAAAGGATACTGCAAATTGAAAGGCCTGAATCCCTGCTGAATTTTTAAACCGGATAGAAAGTTATCTGTAAAGTACATAAACACAGTATTTAAGATTATTTTTTATATACTTTTATGAAATTATATTTGATCATTTTGTGCTGAATTTTCTTATTTTAGGTAGGTTTGCAAAATATTATCTGTGCTGCTGTAAAAAACTATGGATTTTAAAACAGAACGAATAAAGATATGGAAGCTTTTGATGCGCAGAATACGCGATCAATACCGGCTTGTGATCCTTAACGAAGAAACGCTCGAAGAACGGATCTCATTTAAGCTTTCGCGGCTAAATGTGTTTGTTGCCATTGGCATGTTGTCGATTATTCTGGTATTTATTACTACCTATATTATTGCATTCACACCTTTAAAGGAATACATTCCCGGCTATACCGATGTTACCTTGCAACGCCGTATATATGAATTGCAGCTTCGTTCCGATTCGGTAGCCTTTGCCATGCGGGCACAGGAAAGATACCTCGAAGACCTGCGAAAAGTTCTTGGTGGCGATTTGCCAAACGAACGAAAAATGGCACCTGCCGATACTGCACAATCCCTGAAATATCAAAATATTAAGGATAAACGCTCGCCTGAAGATTCAATACTACGAACTGAATATGATAATGCGAATAAATACAACCTTTTTAAGTCGGATAAATCGTCGGGAAAAGGATCAACCATGCGCAATATTACCTTCTTTGCACCTATCAAAGGTATTGTTACCAGCGAGTTTGATCCTTTACGCAAGCATTTTGGGATTGATATTGTTGCTGCCCGCGACGAAGTTATTAAATCTGTTGAGGGCGGAACTGTAATTTTTGCAGGCTGGACAGTGGAAACCGGCAACGTAATTGCAATACAGCACCCGGGTAATATAATTTCAATCTACAAGCATAATTCTGTTTTGCTTAAAAAGGAAGGAAATATTGTTCATGCAGGCGAAACCGTTGCCATTATCGGCGAATCAGGCGAATTGTCAACCGGCCCGCACCTTCATTTGGAATTATGGATCAACGGCATCCCTGTTAATCCTAAAGATTACATTGTTTTTTAACGAAAACTTTTTTTAACAAACCCTGTCGGGTATTAAAACCCTGACAGGGTTAAATAACTGGAACTTGAAACGACGCATTGCCATACTTGGATCAACAGGTTCAATAGGGACACAAGCCCTCGAAGTTGTGAAACAACATCCCGATAAGCTTGATGTAGAAGTACTTACAGCTCACTCCAATGCACCTTTGCTTATCAGGCAAGCCATTGAGTTTATGCCTAATGCAGTAGTTATTTCGAATGAAAGCATGTACCAGCGGGTACGCGAGGCTTTGGATCCTTATGATATAAAAGTGTATTCAGGATCGGAATCCATCGAACAGGTGGTTGAAATGGAAACAATCGATATGGTTCTGGTTGCATTGGTGGGCTGGAGCGGATTGAAACCCACACTGCGGGCCATTGAGGCAGGGAAACCCATTGCTCTTGCCAATAAGGAAACCCTCGTAGTTGCCGGCGAACTGGTTACCAAACTGGCACGTGATAAGGGAGTTAATATTTACCCTGTAGATTCAGAGCATTCAGCTATATTTCAATGCCTTGCCGGGGAATTTCACAATCCTGTCGAAAAAATTATCCTTACCGCTTCAGGCGGTCCGTTCCGTGGCTTTAACCACGACCTATTGCTGCGCGTTACTAAAGACCAGGCTTTAAAACACCCGAACTGGAACATGGGCTGCAAGGTAACTATTGATTCAGCAACCCTGATGAACAAAGGACTTGAAGTGATTGAAGCGAAATGGCTTTTTAATGTAGATATTGCCCGGATTGAAGTGGTAGTTCATCCGCAGAGCATTATTCATTCGATGGTTCAGTTTACCGATGGCTCCATTAAAGCACAAATGGGAATCCCCGATATGCGCCTGCCGATACAATATGCACTCAATTATCCTCAGCGGTTGACCTCACAATTTCCAAAATTCAGTTTCGACGAGTGCCTACAGCTCACGTTTGAAAAACCGGATAAAGACAATTTCCGCTGCCTGAATCTTGCTTATGAGGCTGGGCACCTGAGAGGGAACATGCCATGTATTATGAATGCAGCCGATGAAGTTGCTGTTCACGCCTTTCTGCGGGAAGAAATCAGTTTTTTACAGATTCCTGAACTTATTGAGCGGAGTATGTCGAAAATAAGTTTTGTAAGTAAGCCAACGCTTAGTGATTACGAAGCAACCGATATTGAATCACGGCTAATTGCAACAGAATTGATAGGCAGTTTCAAAAAATAATCAGTAGCATTATTATTCTGAAAGTGTGTCGTACAAAGGGTTATCTTGCACCCTGACTTATGAAATTCCTGCCAGTGAAATTCATGATCAAAAAAGCAGTAAATTTGCACCCCGTTATAACGGTATAAATATTCATAAATTCTTAAGTTCGCGCCTCCTATGGTCATTTTAATAAAAGTAGCCCAGCTACTTCTAAGTTTATCTATTCTCGTGATATTTCACGAGTTCGGGCATTTTCTCGCCGCTCGTATCTTTAAAACAAGGGTTGAGAAATTCTATCTTTTCTTCGATCCCTGGTTCTCGCTTTTTAAATTTAAAAAAGGAGATACTGAGTACGGCATTGGCTGGCTACCACTGGGCGGATATGTTAAAATATCCGGTATGATTGACGAATCCATGGATAAGGAAGCCATGAAACTTCCGCCTCAGCCTTATGAATTCAGGGCCAAACCATCGTGGCAACGCCTGATTATCATGCTTGGAGGCGTTACAGTAAATGTATTGCTGGCGATAGGTATTTATGTGGTTATGCTTTCGTGGTGGGGCGAGCAGTACCTTCCTAATGCAGAAGTAAAATACGGTATCACAGTGGATACACTCGGACAGAAACTCGGCCTCCAGAATGGGGATAAGATTTTAACGCTGGATAACAAACCTGTAGAGGATTTTTTCAGAATACCGGCAACCATTATTCTGGAAAATGTTCAGACCATGCAAGTGGAGCGTGATAGTCAGAAAGTTGATGTTGTAATCCCAAGGCAATTAATTGCTGAAATTGTAAAACATAAATCTCCTGATTTTATCAGTGTCCGTATTCCTTTCGAGGCTGCTGATTTCACAGCAGGCTCTGCTGCTAAAAAAGCCGGCATGATGGTAGGGGACAGGATAATAGGCGTTGCCGGTCAAAGAACTCTTTATTATGACGAATTTAAGGCAGCTATCCTGAAGCATAAAAGTGAACAGGTTAACATACAGGTTCTACGTGGTGCCGATACAGTTATTTTGGCTATTACAACTTCGGAGCGTGGTCTTATCGGTGTAGCAACAAAACTACCTACCGCATATTTTACCTTTAAAGAATACCACTATAATATTTTTCAGGCTATTCCTGCCGGCACTGTTAAGGCTTACGAAAAAACAGCCGACTACCTTAAATCTCTGAAACTCCTCTTTAATCCTGAAGTTAAAGCATACGAATCGGTGGGTGGTTTTATTACCATCGGCAGTATTTTCCCATCGGTCTGGGATTGGGAATCCTTCTGGAGCCTCACAGCTTTTCTATCGCTTATGCTTGCTGTACTTAATATCCTACCAATTCCGGCACTTGATGGAGGACATGTTATGTTCCTGCTTTATGAGATTATTACCGGACGTAAACCCAGTGACAAGTTTATGGAATATGCCCAAATTACAGGCATGGTGCTGCTTTTCGCCCTGCTTATCTTTGCCAATGGGAATGACATTGTAAAACTTTTCAGGTAAGTAAATAGGTTTAAACCTGATTATTGCCATAATTAATCCCGGATTGAAATGTATCAGTCCGGATTTATTCATTATAGTGCCTCACCAATAATATTTGTGCATTTTTTGGCAAAATACTTCAAGTTTGATTTCAAATATCGAATATTGAAAAAGGAATAATGAGTCCACTCCGAAAAGTCATTTTACCCCTAAATCCCCTAAAGGGGACTTCGGCAAAATGCTGATTTTTAACACTTCCCCTTCAGGGGTCGGGGTAAAGAAGGGTTGAAAATCAGCATTTTT
>Ga0105047_10019494_pt1 | contig 10460 bp, 5 predicted proteins | sample MAT04_FD_78384 | JGI IMG/M metagenome (GOLD analysis project Ga0105047, IMG submission 78384) | Freshwater microbial communities from Lake Fryxell liftoff mats and glacier meltwater in Antarctica - MAT-04 (megahit assembly) | ecosystem: Environmental > Aquatic > Freshwater > Ice > Liftoff... | reverse complement strand
AGCGGATGAAAATTATTGCTACTATTGGTATTGATGCAAACTATGTTGAGATTCTGCCTGAATCTAAAAAAATCGGAGCAGGTAATGATGATTTACGTCTCCAAATCGCTCAAACTCCAAACTTTAATCCAAATTATTTTTTTAGCAAGTATCAGCAAGCCGGAGATAAATATAATATTCCAAATGATCCAAATTATGTAAAAAATAATAATGGTAATCTAGTGCATATTGATTCACTTAAAGAAGTTTCAAAGTCTATAAAGTGGTTGGAGATAGAATGTAAAATTTATGATCTTAGTCCAATTAGTTCCCACGGCATATTTGAAAAAATGCCATCACAACAGTTTTTTGATCGTCTCAAACTATTGGTTGTCACTTCATTCCGTGAAGAACCTTCTGTTTCTTTAGCTATTAAAATTAATATAGAGATATTAATTCTAAACATTTCTAACCCTTTTGTTCGAGAGATTGTTGTTTTGTTTGAAGGCTGTTGGACTGCATTTGAGTCAGCATTACCTCTTGATCAGCAAATATTTTTTAAACAAGCAATCAAAAACAAAAAATTATATGTTATTGAAACTTCCGAGCGTCCAAGCTATTGGCAGTTATTTAATCTGGCTAATCAGTTTGGTAGAGGTTTATGCCTAATCCAGAATTCTGACATATACCTTCCAGCGCTAAGTGCAGAAAAATTGATCATTGATAGTTTCTCTGTTACCAACCTATTCCATGTGTTAACACGATGGAATCTTACTGTACATGGAACTTTTTTACAATCGCTTACTCCCAGTCCACCTTGGTCTGAAATTGAATTTTCTAATTTTTCCCGTAAAGATAAAAATTATTTTAGTTATGATACGTATTGTTTCAATACACCGATTTCTGTTCCCGAGTCAACCCGAAAAGTTTTATTAGGTAGTTTGGGCTGTGATACAGCCATAGCAGCTATATTAAAATCTTCTGGCTTCATTGTCAGCAATCCATGTTTGCACTACGAACTTATTCATGTTGATGATAAGCCGAGGAATTATAGTAGTGATCAATCTCGTAATGACCTGATTCTAAACATAGATGCTGTTGTTGAAGCAATAAGAAAAAAATGGGATAAAAATCTTATTGCAAAAAGCCTAGAGTATTTGCCCTCTTTGCGACGTTTTGTGGCTTGGATTGGACACATGGGTGCGATCAGTCCATTGCACTCCATTTATCGTGTTCTTGGTGCGACACCTTGGAGTCAAAGCATTTTTCCTAAATATCTGAACTTCAAGAAAATATGTTTAACTGCTCAACAGTTGGATAATGAAAACTTTTCTTTTGTTCCCTGGAAACTCTTGAAGGAAATGGAAGATGGGGAATTTTTTTTGGAATGGGAGCTATCAGGTTTCGAGACACCTGAACACATTGTAAAACTCTTATCAAAAACCCAAAGTTGCACAACGCTCTCAGATTTCTTATCAACATATCCTTGGATATCGATGATCCACGTTGATAAAGCACTGCCTGAAGAAGTGTCTGCCGTTTTTGATGTTATAGTTCTAATTAAAGAGTGTTTCATGTATTGTTCAGTACACACTGATATTGATAATGTTTTTCCAGTTGTACTTGACACTCCCAAGGTTATCACTAACGGTCAGACTTCAGCCAACAAAATTCAGTATATATTTGAGGAGAGCGGACCCAATAACAATGTTGTATTTGCATTTGATATAATTGTTAAGCCGGGAAACGTAGCCAAGGCAAAGATAAAGATTTTAGGAGAAGGAAATTCTAAATTGGCTATAGCTCTATGTCGTGATGGTCTCACACCTTATGAAGGGAAACATAAAAACGTCTTGCTAACGGGACAATCTCAAGAATTTGATATTATTCATTGTTTTGATAAAAAACACAAAGGGATAAGAATTCAGATATACAGTCCTGATTGCATACTCACGATAAGCGATGTGAATGTAGTGGTCACTATTGAAGATTCCATAAAAAATGAACTACTAACTCCATTAGTCGAGTCTTCGGTGAACTCACTATTCGCTCATATCTTAAATAAAAATAGCAATGTACCTCAGCAATCATCGCTGATCGAGAAAAGTTCTGAAAATACTAATAAAAAGAATGTAACAACTCATGGAACAAGCAAGAGGGTAACTATCGCATTATCTTGCTACAAAGCGGATAATTACATTGATGGATACATAGACTGCCTAAAAAGTCAGGATAATATTGATGAGATTCAATTGGTTGTTTTTGACTACCCTTATTCTCATACTGATTCACAGCAAGTTAAGAACACTATACATCAACTTGATAAAACTACGTTGCTCTATATTGATAGAGGCCTGATCAAGGAAGATTTATACACAGCATGGAATCAGATATTCTCATTATCCAAGACAGATTATATAGCTAACTTAAACGTTGATGATAGAGTAAGTCAAGACTACTTTAATCTAGCAGTAAAGACGTTAGATACTCTCAACCTTGATGTATTCAGCACCAATGCAATTGCCCTAAGTATTGCAGGTGATTTATCGTCGGAGATATACAGGCACAGACACTTCGATGAGGGCGAATATAAAGAATCAATGGTTAAAATCTATGGACTGAAGGAGTTTGCACAAGTTCATGGGGGGTACTTTAAAAAAAGTAATCCCCCCCATTGTGCTCCAGTATGGAGACTAGCTTGGCACAAATGTATTGGCGATTTTAATCCCAGCAAATTCGACTGGTGTAGTGATTATGAATATTGGCTGAGAATGGCTGCTGCTGGTGCAAAATTTGGGGTGCATAATTCTTTCAAAACTTATTTTTTGAGTGCAACGGGAACGGCTTCGGATCGCTTATATTTGCAAGATAACCAGAGTGTTATAGAGGCATGGAAAATATCTTTTCCATTAGCAGGGTATAAAGAAACATCTCTTGGCAAAAATCATGATCTGATGCACCATTGCTTTAATTTACATACCTATTTTTCATCAAGAGAATACTTTTACAATCAAAAAGATCTTGTATCGATTGTAGTCTTATACCATAAAATTGATGATTACCTTGCTGAGTGTATTAAATCTATCCAGTCCCAAGATTATCCACTGTTTGAGTGCGTTTTGGTATTTGATAACGATCCAGAATCAAAACTACAACACTACTGCCGCTCTCTCGTTGGCGATGACTTGAGATTTCGATTTGTTAGTCTTGGACAAAAATGTGAACGAAACTATGCACGGAATGTTGGTATTGAATTGGCTATAGGAGATTATATCAATATTGTCGATGGGGATGATATACTACCGAGAGATTCTCTATCAAAACGCCTAAATTATATAAGTACACTAGCATCTGAATCGAAAAAAATTGTCTTTGGTGGATTTCGATGTTTTGGTCAAGATGCCGAGGACTCTATATGCAAAGGAAGATCTTCATATACCGTTGAAACACTCCGACTGGACGTGATTCATCATTGTGGAATCTTATTTCCTGCTAACTTACTTAAAAAAAATCGGTACTGCACAAACACATCAGATTTACTGTTACCCTCATTTAAGATTGGTGCGGAAGACGTTGACTTTCTAATCTCTTTCCTCAAAGAGAATCCCGGATACGAGTACATAAACTGCAACAGTATCAGCTACAATTATAGGCACTTTATCGGAACCAGCTATGATCAACGTTGTTGGCCCGTATTTAAAATATTAAATATTCTCATCAAGCACTACGGTTTACCGAAAGAAACAGATCAAGACTATAAGTTATCGTTTGCACGAAGACTACTGGAATTTCGCCTATGGGCAGGGTACTCAAAATATAGAGGGGAGGAAATACCCAAGTTGCCTTTTTCCGAATCTCAGGAAAAGAGCCTACTTAGATGTCTTAATCGCTCCCACAAAGAATCTGTGTTTAAAAAGTTTACAGATATGCTAGAAAAGCATAGTAAAGATAATAATGACTCCTCTCTTTGTAAGGTAGCTGATTTACATAAAGCGTTGATTGAAGATGATCAATTACAACATACAATAGCTTCTATTAAGCCGTCTTTGTCCCTACCCCAGCTACTGCAATATCAAAATCAGCATTTATCCTATTTGGTAGGGCCTTATAGTAGAGAACTGAAGGCTCATATTGATGAAACAGCGATTATTGCGGAGCTTACAAGTCTGAAGCCTTCTGGATCAGTCATGATTGATGTAGGTGCCCATATTGGAACAGCACTAGCCAGTTTTTTAGCTCGGAATTGGAAGATATTTGCTTTTGAACCGGACGATAATAATCGTGCTAAGTTGCTTGAACTTCTGAATAATCATAAGGGTAGAGAATTAGTAACCCTCGATACTCGTTGTGTCAGCAACAAATTTCAACAAAATGTGCCGTTTTATCGCTCCGACCAGAGTACGGGAATTAGTGGTCTTTCGGCGTTCCATGAAAGTCATATTGAGGCACAACGAACAGATACAATTACTCTAAAGGATTTTTTTCAGGATAAACCTTTGCCTATGATTGATTTTCTGAAAATCGATACTGAGGGAAACGATCTGTTTGTACTGCAAGGGTTTCCTTGGGAAAGAAGCAAGCCAAGCATAATTGAATGTGAGTTTGAAGATATTAAGACCGTTCCTCTCGGTTATACTTTTCATGATCTTGCTCGATTTCTTGTCGAAAAAGGTTATACAGTGTATGTCAGCGAGTGGCATCCTATCATTCGCTATGGCATTCGTCATGACTGGAATGGGCTCATGCTATATCCTTGCGAACTTGCTGATACAAAAGGTTGGGGTAATCTCCTTGCTTTTCTCGATCCTATTGATGAAAAGGCTTTGATTGAGGCTGCGGCTAAGGTTCTGAAACTGGACTCTGAAAAACAATCAAAACCTATGGCAGGATTGGTATCACAATCATTCAATATGCCGAATATTTCCTCTACAACTTCTATCCGTTTTTATCAAGTTTCTTTCAGTTCCTCTTTCACCGCTTTGTCCGAAAAAACCTGGCGATATACCCATCCAGGCAAAGATGTTCCCCAAACCCAATGGCTAGCAGCCTTCGATGTATTTGATTCAACATTGGATCGCAGCTATGTATCAGGCATCCGTCTGATGTCGAACAAGAAAATGACAGTTCGGGTTACATTAGGTCGTCAAGGTAATACGGATTGGGAAGGCTCAACTCAGGAGATCCACTTGCTGCCAGGCATAGCCCAGAGCGTTCAAGTACACCATAAATTTGTCAAACAGCATTGGGAAATCAAAGTACAAGTTCAGGTATTGGAAGTGGAGGATGGCAACATTGCGGATTTAACTTTTGATGACATTTATGTTCATGAATCTCTCGACAGCCTTCGTCAGCGTTTGAGTGAGAACGAAATCAACCTTTCTGTAGCTAATCGCCGATTTAGAGAAGGTGATTATGAAACGGCAATGGGTATTTATTTGTTACTTCACCAAAAGCGTCCTTTGCCTTTTGATCTTTATTCTCAAAATGCCATTATGGCAGCCAGAAAACTAGGAATAGATTCGGTAACAAAGATAGATGAATTAATAAAGAGAGTAAATTGAAACGTATATAAAATTGAATCTCATCTTATCGAGTGCTAACTTAATGGCTAAGGCTATCGTTTTTATAAAACATTAAGCTAAGTTTTCTGCTCATTCAACGTTCAGCCAATTGAACATTTCTGCTACGGACAATTGCTGATATTTCAGACTTTTTAAAACAGGTAAAATTCCTGGTTATGATTTGATATCGGGAAACTGATTAGGTTGAAATATTATGATTGATTCATCTTTAGTCTAGTGATTCATGTTTTACTCTGTACTTAACCGACAGGTTGCCCCCCCATCCACAACTAACGCTTGACCTGTGATAAACGAAGAGCGACTGTGATCCGCCAGAAAATAAATCGCTTCAGCAATTTCTTGAGGTTGTCCCACCCTGCCGATGACGTGCTTAGACCCCAACTGGGCCACTAAATCAGCGACATCCCCTCCCTGCAAATGCCCACGACTCAATCCAGCATACAACATCGGAGTCTCCACTGCACCAGGCAAAACCGCATTAACTCTAATCTTATCACAAGCCAACTCAATAGCCAATGCCCTCGTCAAAGCCAACATCCCCCCTTTACTTGCCGCATAAGCCGCAATATTAGCAGAAGTGGCCAGGGCATGAACCGAACTAACATTAACAACTGCTCCTCCTTGCTGTCGCATTAACGGATAAAGCTGACGTACTCCCAAATAAACAGAGCGGACATTTACCGCCATAACCCGATCCCATTCCTGCGGTGTAATCTCCACCAAAGGTTTACAAACTTGGATAGCAGCATTATTCACAAGAGCATCAACTTTTTCTACCTCTGCGCCCAACGTCTTGGCTATTTTCTCCCAAGCTAATACATCAGCCACATCGGCTTGAAAAAATTGATCTATTCCCACCACGCCTTCAAATTCATCACCCTGATCAACCCCCACCACATACCAGCCATGACTATGGAATAACCTAGCAATAGCTCTACCAATACCACCTAAAACTCCTGTAATAACCACAACTAATTTATTCATCTTAAAGTTTCGAGCCTAGCTCTGTTGCTATGATATAGAAGAACTTTTTGAGATAATCAATACTGACACAAATTAAATCCGTTTGAATCCAGCCTATTTTTAATGCTTTTTTGAATTCAGAAGATTGTAGTTGAGCATAATCTCCGTGATATTTTGCTGAAAATACAGTATCTCCAGTAGAAAGAGTTACCTTTTTACAATCCCTAAAACCTACATCCAAAAGTTGAGTCGTTGTTGAACTGGAAGAAAAAACATATCCAGTATCAAAGCAGACATATTGATGCTTGTGTAATATTTGTAGCAAATCAGGTTGAAATGAAAACTCGATGAACATCATTTCTATCCCTCGTTCAAGATTCTGCTTAGAACCGTTTAGCACTAAAGGTTCAGCACCTTGAACATCCATCTTTAAAAAGTTTATTTTACCGCTCTGAATTTCTTCATCAAGAGTTGTACACTCTATATCCATTACTGTCTTAGACGTATCAGCATTACCATAAAAAGTACCTAATGATGAGTAACCTATCATATCTTTAGCGAAAGATTGATTACCTTCGCTCACAACTGATCCAACATATAGCCTCCTTGTTTCTTTCTTGTCTGACAAAGCTTTCTTGATAATCTTAACAGTTTGATATTCCTTCAATGTATTTTCTAAATGAATCCAGTTGCCCGGAAAGGGTTCATAGGCATATACTTCAGCTTTAGGATTGATGTTAAAAATTTTCTTGGAATATATTCCTGCAGCGGCACCTACATCAACACACAGATTCAAATCTCCAAAAATTTTCTGCCTTAGTTCTAGTATCTTAAATATGTCTATATCCATTACCTGAATGACATTATTAATCATTTGTTGATTTCCTCCTTAATTCCTAATCCCAGTAACAAATTATCAATCGCCAACTCATTCACCCGCAACACTGCATCCTGCGTATGAGAACCATTATGAGTCCCAAAAATACACTGGTCAAACTGTCGCAGGGGACTCTCAATCGGCAAAGGTTCTACCTCAAGCACATCTAACGCTGCCCCCGCCACCTTGCCAGAATCCAAGGCAGCTACCAAGGCACTTTCATCAATCAACGGCCCACGAGCTACATTTACCACATAGACACCCAGTTTCATCAACTCAAACTCATCATAACTCAACAAGTGATAATTCTCTGGAGTCAGATTACAGGAAAGACTAATAAAATCAGCCCGTTGTAACAACTCCTCTAACCCCACAGACTGTACCCCCAATTCAGCTTGTACCGACTCTGGAATCTCCTGGACATCATAACCCAATACCGACATCCCCACCGCCACCCCACGACGGACAATCGCTCGACCAATACTCCCCACACCAATCACACCTAAATTCTTGCCCCGCAAAGTAATACCCGGTATTTGCTGCCATCCCCCAGCTCTTACCGATTTATCCATTTTATGGAGTTGACGGGCTAAAAGAATGATATAACCCAAAGCAACATCCCCCACCTCATCCGCAAAAACATCTGGCGTATTCTTAACCAGAATGCCCAACCTTGCCGCCGCTGCCAAGTCAATAGAATCCACACCAATGCCCCACTTGGCGACAATTTTTAACCGTTTTCCCTTCTCTAAAACTTGAGCCGTAAACGGGTCATCTCCGGCAATTACCCCATCAAAACGGTCTATGATTTCCAGTAGCTCCGCTTCACTTAACTGCTGCACTACTGGGGGCACTTCCAGCTCAATTCCCTTTTCTGCCAACTTATCTCGATAGCGGTGAATAGTTTTTTGTAGGTGTGGACAAGTGACCAAAACTTTATAAACCATTAACCCTGCCCCCGTTGTTGATACAAAAACTCTGCCATTCTAAAATCTAACTCTTCATCAATATCCACCGCTTCTAAACGGTCTATTTCAAACATTAACGGTCTGTTGCCGATGCGGTTGTGGCGATCGGCTAAAATCTCTTGAGTAAAAATATAGATACAAGAATTTTCTTCATAAATAGAAGGTAAATCTTGAGTTCGCAATAAAATCGCTGGATTGTGGTTGACCGCCCTGGCCAAACCATCCCATAATCGAGTTTGCAGCCTGGTAACTCCAAACAAAGAATCATACATGGGATAGTTATTTAAAAAGTCTTGCACTGCCTTGTTAATCGTATCACTCTTTAATACAGGATTCGTGCTGTGGGTTTGCAAATAATAATCAGCCTCTATCTGGTTAACGCTATTCAATAATACATCATTCATCGGAGTTGTCCCCGCCCGCAAATGTTCTGGACGTTCCAGCAATTTGACTTGGGGGAAATTTTGGGTAGCATCTTCCCAAATAGTGGGACTGTCCGTATCGATGATGACTTCCGTAATTAAAGGACAAGCCAACAAACTATTTACAATTCGATGATAAAGGGGAACACCAGCAAAATCCCGATAATTTTTCCCCGGTACTCGTTCGCTGCTGTGGCGCATCGGCACGATAGCGGCTATTTTGGCCATTTAGTTACTCCTTAATTAAAACTGCCCTAGCTGGGGCACCATCCGACCCCACTAATTTTATGGGCAAACAAACAAGCTGGTACATTCCCGCCGCCACATTTGTCAAGTTTAAACCTTCCAAAATAATTATTCCGGCTTTTAGCAGAATTTCATGCGTGAGGGTGCTGTCATAGTACCGCTGGACGGAAAGATAATCAACCCCTATCAGGCGAATGCCCTGGTCTGCTAACCACTGAGCCCCATCGGTAGTTAGGGCGACAAAATCTTTGTTAAATTCTGTAACATTATTTGCCCAAAGTTGCGAATTAGTGGTATGAAGCAACAGTCTAGTTGTATTTGGGGGTAAGTTTAATTCCTCCAAATCTGCGGAAGTAACGGCCTTGACTTCAGGTAAGTAAGCCACATAGGCTGGCCCGATGAGCAAATCCAGAGATAAATCCTCGACAGCAGTTCCCTCTTGAAGAAAGTGACAGGGGGCATCTACATGAGTTCCCACATGAACGTCCGTGTCTAGTTGCGAGACGTTGGCTTCATCTCCGGCAGCTAGGTTCATCGTGCGATAAAGTTTAAAACCTGGGCTACCGGGCCAAACAGGCATCTCTGGTTTTAGGGGAACCGAGATATCAATAATTTCTGGCAATTTCTGGCTCCTTGGGGTGAGTGCTGTAATCTATGGCTCGTTGCTGTTGGTTGTTGTGGGTTTTGGGAAACCGAGAACGGGTTAACCCGTGGGGATAGTAGAAAGTTTGTTTGAGCTGGCTGCTAAGTTTACCATATTGGCGGAACCCTTGGTATGTACCCCAGAACTGCATGAGTCGAAATTGGAAGATTTCCGTGAGGTTTTCCCAGAGAAGGCGATCGCACCAGGCATGATAGTAGTCGCTGATGGTATTGCCCAGGAATAGACAGATCAAGTCCCACAGGTGAAAGTGTTCTTCAGGGAGGATGTGTTTTAAGGCTATGGCTTCCCGACGGTAACGGTTATAGATTTTGATCATGGGTTCGTCGTGGACGTGAACTATCTCCGCTTCCGGTTGGTACAATATTTGATAGTCTAGCTGCTGGGCGCGTTTAGCCCAGTTTAGGTCTTCTAATCCCGTCAGAGTCTCATCGTAGGGGAGTTGTTCCCAGACTTGGCGACGGATAGCTGCGTTGGCGTTATTACAGAAGGGGTGACTTTGGCTAGAGTCGGGGATGTCGGGGAACCATTTAGCGAAAACCTGATGTTCCGAGTATTTGGTGATTTCGTTACCGCGTTGTTTGCCATAGACTAGGGCCACCTCGGGGCGGTGAAAGGGAGCCAGTAGGTTTTCCAGCCAGTCTTTGTAAACGGGATAGACATGGGCGCTGGCGATGACTATAATGTCACCAGACGCAGCCCGACAACCAATGTTGAGCGCTCGACCAAAGGAAAAATCTTCAGGGCGAATGCTAACAATTT
>Ga0105047_10019487_pt1 | contig 10463 bp, 6 predicted proteins | sample MAT04_FD_78384 | JGI IMG/M metagenome (GOLD analysis project Ga0105047, IMG submission 78384) | Freshwater microbial communities from Lake Fryxell liftoff mats and glacier meltwater in Antarctica - MAT-04 (megahit assembly) | ecosystem: Environmental > Aquatic > Freshwater > Ice > Liftoff... | reverse complement strand
TATAAATGTATTGACTGTTTGAAATCATATCATTGCCTGACCGCTAACGGCTGCGATTTACGACGGCCGCTCCCGATAGGGGCGGATGTCGTTAAATCACTTGTTGTCATCTGGTTGTTCTATCTTCATTCATAAATTTTTTAAAAGTATGTAAAAGAATCACAATCCAAAGTTTACTGATTATTCAAAAGGAAGATTACCAATTACCTTTGAAAATTTTGACTCATAATCTGGACTGCCACCTAACAATTGTTCTAAAACTTTATTGTGGAAGTTGTCATAAATAATGACCATAGGTGCTCCATTTACGGTCAAATCCTTTACTCCTTCATTGTATCTATAATTAGGAAAATCATAGTGTTGACTTTTGATTGATTCTAAAAATGAATTTTTGTTTTTTGATTGTGTATCTACCCCGATGTAAACAATATCTCTTCTTGTATTTGATTTGTGAAATTTTTCAATTACCGGACCTACATGTTTGCAATGTACGCATCCTTTAAACCAAAAATACAATACAACATATCTTTTTTTAATTTCACCAAGTTTATAGTTGACATCAAAGCTATCGATTATGGAAATCTCATCGAGGGATAAAGCTTTGTTTTGATCTATCAACATTTTTTTTGATGGAAATTTTAATAGATATTTAGGGTTATTTGATTGTTGTCTAATTTTTTCAAATGTAATATGGACATCATCATCCACCTTTGATGATGATGTCCAATTGCTAAATGTAAATACGTTATTTAGTAAAGATCCACGAGATTCCGACTTATAATTATATTTTATGATTTGATTTTTTTTATCAACTATAATATGAGCTGTTCTCTTTTGGACAACATCAAACTCTATTATCGTATCTCTTAGGGTCAAATAATAATACTGAGCGTCGGTCGAATCAAGACTCAAGCTGTCCCATCTTGAAGCATTTATGATATTTACATCATTTCTAAAATAGCTACTAAAACTTCGAAAAAACATCTGGGTAGTGCCAAGTCTAATATTTAAAGCAGCAGGCGTATAATCTTTTCTTATTTCCCCTAATTTCAGTCTCAGAAGTGTATCTTTTACAAAACAAAAGGTATCTTTTTGTTGATGGCTTATGAACAAGAAGTCATCATATTTCCCTTGAGTATTATTGACGGTCACCTTACCACTATCCAATAACATCCTACCTGCTCCTACTACATTTTCTACCTTGATATCATAGCTAAATGATGCTACATTACTATTAATTTCATTTACCCTATCTACTACAAATAACACATCTTGCCCTGTTGAAGTAAGCGTATTAACAAATGACAAAAAAAATAAAAACCATAAATTCTTCATCTTATAAATCAATTATAGTGACATCGTCAGCCAATAATAATACTCCCCCATTGTTTATTCCAGTTGATAGTTCCATTTTACAGTTCGTAGTTGCGCCGTCAGTAGAACAACTACATCTTTGGCAACCGTCAGATCCAGTTGTCAAATCACAAGATCCATTACACGATGTACTTCGGCAAGTAGGATTTGCAGAAGTACCATTTCTACTTTGTATATTTTCGTCAAACGGAATAAACCATAATTTATCGAAATCTAATATTGATGAGAAGTTACATACATTTAAATCATAAATACCATTCCTGTATATCTTGTTTTCGAATTGCTCTCGATAACAAATCGTTTCATTTTCAAAAATTTCAAACTTTAAAATCGTATTTTGTCCTAAAACATACTTAACATTTGAATTCCCTAACACCAATGAATCTGCAATTACAAATATTCCTCCACCTTGCGTTTCATGTAGGCATCTACTTGCAATATCAGGACAAACTATAAAATCACAAGTAATACAACCATTACTCCAGCACATTGGGCCTATTTCATTATCTTCGTATTCACAATCATTATTACCGCTTCCCGTTCCCGCTAGTTCACATTCGCAGGTCACATAAGCTGATGTACGCTTTTTCCTTAATTCAATAGATTTAGGTATGGTTATCTTAATAGGTGATTTTTCATCATTATTTGACACAAACCAAACTTTTCCTTCATTGATATAATTAACGAAATTTTCAGTATCTTTAAAATTGTAATAAAATGGTTTAGTTTTATCAACAAATGGTGACTTTCCAAGAGTAATAACTTCATTCTTCTTAACGAAGCTTATAATTTTACCATCGATTTTTTTTAAGTCTATATCATAAGAAAATAACTGATTCTTAGAATTTTTTACAAATATATTCTCATGTAAACTTTTTACTTTTTTACCATTTATATCTTCTTTATTACAAGCAGTTAAAGAAATAAATGCAAAAACAACGAATAATGAAATGTGCTTTAAACTAAATATTGAGCTCATAACTGATAATTTTATTTTGTTAATTATTATTTTTGGACTAATCAATATGGTTGTCCTTTTCTGCCATATTGCTTTGACTTTTTTTACTTTGAGTGTTTCAAACTCACTCTTTCACCTGATTAAATATCGTATTATTAGTTTCATCTCAGAACTGTTGAACCGTGCTGTACCGTCAGCAACTACCGTCGTGGAGAATTCCACTTTTGATAGCTGTCATCTTGTTTGGAGGAGACTTTTCTTCTCTACTGGATGACAACGGCTGCGATTTACGACGGCCGCTCCCGATAGGGGCGGCTGTCGTTAAATCGCTTGTTGTCAGAAGTTTTGATTTCACTTTGCCAATTCCATTATTTGTTACTGTTATTTTTTATTTTCTTTTCTTTTACCTCCCAAAACAGCTATCTTCACCAACTTTTATCGCTTTAACTAGTATACCGTTTGTGTCTGCTTGGATAGGAAAAAAACAACCTTCCTTATCCTTAAAATATTCAGCATCTTTGTCACAAACAATGGCACAAGCATTACCTTTAATAAGAAATGTTTTGCCATCCCTTGTAGCACAATAGGCAGTATAACTAAAAGCACCTTTATGCGGTTTTCCTAGCTTGTCAAGCCCGTTCCAACCTATGCTTTTATAATTTTCAAGAGTAATATTTTCAATTTGATATAGCAAACTTGATGTAGTATCGTCAAAGACTTCTTTTTGAATAACTAAGTATTGCATATAATCAATTTCCTTAGACAAAACAGGGCTAAAAACATCATTTATTCCATCCTCATTGGGTGTAAATGCATTTGGCACAAATATGTATGCTTTGCTTCCATCGTTCAATTCTACATTGTATTCTACTGCTTCTGTACCACAGCAAGATTCATACTCTTTTATTGGGGTAATTTTGGATGGTGTTTCATCTTGAGTACATGCACTGAATGAGATTAAAAGGTATGAATATACCATAAGGATTTTTAAACTTTTCATTTTAATACGTTTATTTGGTGATTAATAATTTTGCTACTTTTATTGTTTTGGCCTTTTCAACGGTAAGGTAATAAATACCAGAACCTAGAAATAATAAATCTATAGGTTGGCCAGAAATACTCCCTGTGTAAACTTTCTTACCTTCCTGATTATATACACATATTATACTATCTATCCAATTGACTTGATTTGAGAATTGAAAGATACCCGAAGTAGGATTTGGATAGATGATGAGATTCTCGAGATCATAATCGACTTCTAATGATCTTGATTCTAATTCATTTTCCTTTTTAAAAAGTGCCTGAAATTCTTGATTTTCTGTAGCAGTGATTGAGCTAATACATACATTCCGTTTTACTCTGTTGCCAGCCGCATCATAGGTGAAACACGATTGGGCATGTACCATAAAACTCACAAACGTGAAAATTGTCATAAAAATTTGTTTCATTATTTTAATTATTTTTTGACTTATAATAGAAAATTCCCTTTTGCACAGAATTTTCAGTTAAACTAAAAGTTGTATCTAAATTTTGATAATTCAAAAATTTATTCATTTTTGCGTCTAATGATATTCCTTTAAATATAAATACTTTTGCTTCTTTATCATTGCAAGAGTTTATTACTGGTAATAAGGTATAGCCTAAAGAAAGATTCAAGGTATCCAAAGGATTTAAAAAATAAGGATTTTTTATTATCTTATTCAATCCTATATCAAAATAGTGTTTTTTTTGCACCAAAATTGAATCCAAATTTTCAAGACAATGACCACTGAACACGTATATGGTATCACTACTGCTTGTGTTTACAATTTGAACAATTTCTTTAGGCTGGTCGAAAACGCATCCATTAACTATACTTAATGAAACTAACACGAAAATTATTGACTTCATTGCTTATCTAATTATCTAAATGGAAAAATAAATTTAGGAAATGTTAACCACAAATATCGAGATGCACTTATGTCCTTTATTATATACTGGTTTATATCTATGAATGAAGATCCAAAATAATTAACGGATTTGAAGTTTGCCCAAGATTCAGTCCAATGAGCCATATGATTCCATCCATCTTGTCCATGCTTATTTGCACTCCAAAGGCTCGAAGGCGCTACTTTTCCATAAAAATTTGCTTTACCTATGTCATTTGCTTGAAGAATATGCCCAAATTCATGCATAAGTAAATCTGGATCAAGTCCTTGACTAAAGACACCTTTTCCAACAAAAATTCCAGTACCTGGCAGTGTAACTCCACCGCTTCCTAAGCCAGTACCTAATTGTGAAGTTTCAAAAACATTTGTTCCATTATACTTTCCAACATATTTTCCATCAATTGATGTTAATCCTTCTGGTACATTTGTAGCACACGCAACATTTTGATCTATTTTAATGGTTTTTCCTCCGTTTGAAAAATTTCTCCCATCCAGTTTAGCTTTAATACCCCCAATCACTCCCCCAATCGCAGCCCCAATCAAAGCCCCCTTAAATGAACTGGTGATAATAGAACCAAACTTGTCGCCATGCCAAATCCCAGTTGTAAGATTGGCAGCAAATCCCGTCGCCGCCCCTGTTATGGCTCCACCATAGAATCCTCCTATCCCTGCTGCCGCCAAAGCTGGAGCGATGGCTCCACCTACTCCGCCAGCTACTACTGCTCCAGCAAATGCTCCCCAATCCCAACCTTTAAAACTAAAATCATGGGTTACTAAGTGAATAGCTGTATAGGTCGCCGCTCCTATGGCCATACCTATCAATACTGGAACAAAAAGAAACTCACCGTCTGGATCTGTAAATCTCAGTGGATTATTAAGTGCATAACTATACCTGTTGTAATTTTGCGTATTATCAGGCATCTGTATATTGTTGTCTGGACTTAACATCCTTCCTACAATAGGGTCATACAGTCTTCCATTCATATTGATAAGGTTGAATTGTAGCAGATGCTCGTGACCTGTAAAACCTCTATACAGCCAAATAGGTGCTGTAGCTATACTGTTGTAAGTCCAATCTGTTGCATTACGTCTTCTACCCCATGGATCAAAGTTTTGCTCATATTCTACCGTGCCTGTGTTAGTGGTAACCGTAAGTATAGAACCCAAATGATCCGTATATGTATAATGGTAAGTATCACTTGTACCTATACGCTCGATAATACATACTAAGCCTGCTGGTGCAGATATGTAATGTAGATGCCGTGTAGTACTTGATGTAATATCTTTTTCGTAGTCTCCAAAATAATACTTGGTATTGACAATGATATTGTTTTGTTTCAATACAGATTTTATTCTTTGGTCATCATAGCTGTAGGTATAGGTCAGATGATTAATACCTTCTGATATAGTCAACGGTTGGTAAAAAGAAGAATAAACTATATCTTGAACATTTGATGGAATGACATTACTTGGATTGGTAACTTGTGTAACTGCATTTATTTTAGCATTAGTATAACTATAAGTTCCCGCATCGGTTTTTGAATTTATATTGCCATTAGATGCATAGTTTGAACTAAGTGTTGTAAGTCCTGTGCCAGATGCGGTGAGTAATCGATTGAGATTGTCGTAGGTGAAAGATTCTGTTTTTGATTTGATGGCATCTACTCTACTTGTCAAGTTTCCAGATTGATAGTTCCAGTTGAGTGTAAGATTTTGAATACCTGTTGTTGTATAGTTATTGACAGTCCCAAAATAATAAGCAATGGAACTTGCTTTGCCATTTCCCAAACTATAGGCAGTTGTTTGATTTAGACCATTTGTACTAGTGTTAGAATATATAGTGGTTGTATTATTTGCATTCTTAATGGTACTCAAATATCCATTGGCATCATAAGCATAATTTATCAATAATCCCGAAGGATAAGTTTGTGACGCTACATCATCATAAATATTGTACGTAAATGTTGATTGATGATTGATCCCATCGACAGTTTCATTTTTTGTGGTTATTCGGCCGTATGCATCGTATACATAAGATTCAGAAATACCTCCATAATTTGATATGGTATTTAGTCTATTGGTAGCTCCACCACTTCCAGTTGGGTAATATGTAAATGATGATGATCCTTCGGTCCTTCCATGATAGGTTTTTCTACCTAATATATCATAACTAAAATTGTTAGTTTGACCAGTGGCGTTAATCATAGTCAACATCTGGCCTAAAGCATCTGTTGTATATTGAGTCGTCCCAGCATTGATGTCAATCAATTTTGTTTGCCGAGCATAAGCATCGTACTCATTTGATGTGAGTACCGTTGTACCCATTTTTACATCTTTTACTTTTCCATGGCTAAAATATGTATAATCTAATGTACCACCATAATCCGTTGCACTGACCATTTTTCCTGTCGCATCGGTTTTTGTAGATTTGACCTGAGAAGCAGGATTGGTTATACTTATATTTAGTATTCCAGCTGCGAACGAATAAGCGTAACTAGTTGTACCGATTGTATTTACACTTGATGATATTCTATTGTATGTATCATAACTATTGGTTGTCGTCAATATAGTTTCACCTGTTTTGTAAGGTAAAGTGGATGTGGCTATATTACCTCTACTATCATACGTGTTTTTTTGTGTGGCCCATGTATTACCAAAAATTTCAATATCTTTTCTTTTCTCTCTATCAAGCACATCGTACCATACTTTTTCATTTGGCTTTCCTGGGTGAGATACCAATTTAAAATGAACGGTACCGTCGGAAGCATTTATATCCCAACCGTAGGATGTGGTCACGGTCACACCTCTTTGTGGATCATAGGCAGACAAAATCCTTCCAAAGGCATCATAGGTATAAGTCATCTGGATACCATCTATGCCTATTGCAAGTGTTGGTTTAGCCCATTTTACATCATTGGTTATTGTAGATGTTTGATTCAAAACATTAGTCAAAGAAACTATAAACCGACCTTTAGCATCAAATGTTTGGCTGTTTGTTCGTGCTGTCATACCAGACGGAGTTGTTGTAGCACTTATTTGGTTTCCTAGGTTGTTGTAAACATATGAGTAAGAAACAGATTTGGGCAAACCGCTGAAATCTACTTTGGATGTTAGTTGACCTATGGCATTGTACCCATAGGTTGTGGTAAGACTATAAGCAACTTGACCAGTTCGTGTTATAGATTCAGTTATGGATGTTGGTTTGGCTGGAATTGGTGTACCAAAAGTACCAAAAATAGTTGTTGTTGTTTTTGTTTCTATATTGTTAATATTGCTTGTGACCGTGGTAGGATTCCCATAAGTATCATAAGTGTAACTTTTTGAGATAAACTGACCTTCAAATTGTTTATTTTCGTAGGTAGCATTTACTCTGGGCCAAAAACGCTTACTACCGAGATTAATAAATTGATTTGTATTGGTAACTTCGTTTAATAATGCACTTGTAGAATTTAAATATTTACTGGTTTTGAGTGGCATTGTAGTATAAAATGTAGTGTTAAATTCATTTTCTTGAATCGTTTTATACCCTGATACATTATCAATTGAAGTTACTTTTTTAAATCCTAAAAATCCTTTTCCCTCTTTATGTATTTTTGCTTCTTCGTATTGAAAATCTGTTGTTGAAAATCCACCAATTCCATTCTCAGATTTGAACTGGGATACAAGATACATAGGAGCTTGGAGGTTGTTAATGGGAGAACTAGTTGAGGCACCTTTTATAAAGAAATTGGATGTTTGGGTCATCCTTTTGTAAACAAATTCTACGTCATGATCTACACCATTTTTAATTTTTTGGAGTAAACGTTCTTGACCTTCTTTTTTGAAATACAGAATTGTAAATGGATCAAGATAATAATTTCTGTTAATTATTTCTGGCCTTCCATCTCCATTTAGATCAACTGGTATGTTGGGCACAAAACCAAGTAACGCACTATATGAATGCTGAGTGAAATAAAAGTCATTGCCCTTGGAATAATACATATCCAATTTCGATGTGGACGCTGACCCACCTACAAAATAATTCCAGCCATGATAAATATCCTGCTTGCCATCAGAATTGAAATCTGCGAATACTAACTTGTCATCAGAATATTGTCCAGTTATATTCGGTGTGTGTTGAAAAGTAAATGGTGTTTCAATAAATCCCGTGCCCGTGTTTGTTGCTTTTGACCAAGGATTGTTATTATTTGTAGTACTCGTACGAGCTAGTATATCTGTTTTGCCATCCCCATTAAAATCAGTAAAATATAGTAAGTGCCATTTTGTAGGGTAACCTGCGGAATATTTTTCAGTGGCTGCCCAATTTGAACCAGATGGAGAAAATGAAAATATTTTTGTTTCTGATCCTTTCGTTAACATTAAATCAGATTTTCCATCACCATCGAAATCTATAACATTATGCATATCTGTATGTACCCATAAACCGTTGACTGAACATCCACTAAGGATATTGGTAACTTCTTTGTTAAACAAACCAAGAGCCGGAAAAGAAATAAAAACTCTAAATCCATTGCCGCTACTCAATATTGTCAAATAATCTGTTGCTCCATCTGAATTATAATCGCCTGGAAAAAAGTACTGTCCGTCGCCAAGATGAGCTGGAAATCTATCATACGTCCCCGAGCATCCAGAAGATTGCGTGTATGGTAAGTTTTGACTTGTATTGAAAGTACACGTACTATTACCCGTTGATGTACTAGTGTATAGTTTAAAATATTCAACTTTAAATCCACCTGTTGATGTATAACCCAACTTATTGATCATGATGTCGTCACGACCATCACCTGTAAAATCTGAAGCTATGAAATTTAGATTTTTAGGCGTATTGATTTCATTTACGATTTGAAATAATGTACCAGTCGGGAATGTTTCTGTATAGGCAAGGCTGTAGCTAGTGGAAGTGGATGTTCGTTTAAAAATTTTGAAACCCGTGTGATATTTAATGGTTGTGCCACCACCATTATAATATGCATAGTCAGCTGCTAACATATCAGAATAGCCATCGCCATCAAAATCTCCCGAAAACAAATCTACAGTTTGGCCTGCTACAACACTTGATGATCCTGTTTCAAATCCAGTTGGTTCGTCACCATATTTAAATATAGTACTATTCAAACCTAAACCATCACTACCAACTTCTTGAATTTCTTTAAGGTATGAACTTATATTATCATGTCCATAATTTAAATTATAAGATTTGAATGAAACACTACTTTCAGTTGTAACGACAATACTTGATAGTAATAAGTTACTTTGAATGGCCTTACCAACTTCATAAGTAGTATTTTTATCATTTCTGACCAAATAGTTAAATTTGACCTTATTATATGGCGCTAAACCAGTATTAATATTGCCAGTGTAATTTATTTCGTCAATTAACATTTCATTATTTATGGTTGTATATTTGTAATCAATATAATTTCCATCTTTATATATTACTCTATTTAGTCTCCAATATAAAACCTTAGTATTATCAGAGTTTAAGAATCTACTATCAACTGTATTCCCAAATTCAAAAACTATCCCTTCCTTCGTTTCTACTTTAAAATATTGTGGCCCGCCACCAAAGTTTCCATAAGAAGTAGTTGTAGAAAAATCTTCTGGTTCTTTGCCATATGTGGCTAAATCACCTCCATAAGTTCCTGTTTTAGTGATTAATCGTTCGCCATCTATGACAAATCTATCATTTACACTCAGGTCAACAGCACCTGCAGCTCCATCTCTGTATATATCTTTATTTGTCCTTGAAATCATAGAGAAGCCAGATAGACTCCATCCCACTCCTATAGGTCCATTTCCACCCAAAGAATTGTAATTAAGTGAAAGACTTGGTGTTACATCGTTAGTACCAGTGGGTACTGTTATAGGGATCGAATATGACCCAGAGCCATTCGCAACATTTGCCGCCCCGCCTGTTGTTCCTATAGGCAAATTAACATTTATGGTCTTTGTAAATGTACTATTCGTAAATAGAGGAGTGTAAGCTACATTTTGTTGGCTTAGAGAATCATAATTTAAAAGTAAAAGCAGCATTAAAACTATTAAGTTTAACCTGAAGCATAATTGATTGTTTAACCGTTTCATATCATTTAATTTTATTTTTAATTATTAATTTCTGACAACGTTTTGGCGCTTGGCGAAGGTGGCGATTTTTACCACAAATGTTGATGCGGAGAACCAATGTTTGATTAACCACAAATGTG
>Ga0105047_10019486_pt1 | contig 10464 bp, 15 predicted proteins | sample MAT04_FD_78384 | JGI IMG/M metagenome (GOLD analysis project Ga0105047, IMG submission 78384) | Freshwater microbial communities from Lake Fryxell liftoff mats and glacier meltwater in Antarctica - MAT-04 (megahit assembly) | ecosystem: Environmental > Aquatic > Freshwater > Ice > Liftoff... | reverse complement strand
TAAACCGGGCGACCACGTTTTTTTGCAGGGTCATCAAGCAGACTGGGATCACGATTATAATCCGCCATTATCCGCTTCACAGTAGCGACACCGATACCAAGAGCATCGGCTGTCCTGTTTACGTTTGGTTCATAAGGTTCGATCTCAGTTTGATCAAAGTAATGTTTGACAGATACAGGGATTTTTTTGGCCTCAGGCGTTAATGGCTTGCCGCGTCGTGAATCCATACTTGCTTCTCCTCCAATTATGTTAACCCCTGAAGATAATGGAGAGAGTAGCAGGTATTGGGCAAGTCAGTCAAGTATCAATTCATGTGCGAATCACTATAGTTCGGTCGTCGTGTCCGCTCATTAGAAATGGGAAATCACTGTCGATTGCGACATAAAAAACGTATAAGGAGATTCACTATGTTTTGAAACCAGTGTAAACAGACCGCAAAGGGAATCGGATGCAACATCGCTGGTGTCTGCGGCAAGAACGAGGAAGTAGCAGACCTCCAGGATCTGCTGATCCATACACTGCAGGGTCTGTCCCTTTTTGCCCAGGAAGGACGGAAGGTGAGTATCATCGATGATGCCACTGATCGTTTCACCATGGAGGCCATCTTTTCCACCCTGACTAATGTTGATTTCGACCCGGACCCCTTTGTCGTGCTGATCAATAAAACCGTGGAATTACGCGAGGCCATGAAGGTTAAAGTGGCGGCGACCGGCGGCAAGACCGATTTTAACGAGGCCGCGGCTACGGTTATTTCTACTGGCTCTGCAACAGAGATGGCGGAACAGGGCAAGGCGCTGCGCCTGATTGAAAACCTGGGCGTCGACGTCAATATCCGATCCCTCAAACAAACCCTGCTGTACGGTTTGAAAAGTATTACCGCTTATGCCGATCACGCCGCTTTCTGCTACGAGGCTCTGGCTATTATGTTGGTGCAGGGGTTGACCGTAAAGCAATGCGTTCCCGTGGCTATGCAGACCAGCACGATCAATCTCAGGGCTATGGAACTGCTCGATGCCACCAACACCGGCACCTATGGGCATCCGGTGCCAACCTCGGTGCCGCTAGGCCATCGCAAAAACAAATGCGTGCTCATTACCGGCCACGATCTGCACGATCTGGAACTGCTGCTCAAACAGACCGAGGGAAAAGGGATCGATGTCTACACGCATGGCGAGATGGTGCCTTGTCACGGGTATCCGGAGCTGAAAAAATACCCCCATTTATACGGCCATTTCGGCACAGCCTGGCAGAATCAGCACAAGGAGTTCCCCAATTTTCCGGGACCGATCCTTTTTACCACCAACTGTATTCAGAAGCCCATAGATGAGTACAAAGACCGGATTTTCACCAACGGTCTGGTCGGCTGGCCGGGCGTAAAGCACATCACCGACAAAGATTATTTAGTTGACCTACTTTCATAAAAAAAGACTGTATTTCAGCAATATAGGACATTGAGATATCGCCCACAGCCATCGAGTTGGCCAAAATTCGGCCATTTTGAGTGCAAGCGAGCAATTAGTGTCCATGTCGAATCAAATAAATACAATATATTGGGTAGTTGCGCGTATACCCCTTCACTTCCCGACGCCTCCACTATTGTAATCGGCTGTAACGGCTAGGAAATGCCTCCTCGCTGTCAGCGGGTTTTCTTTTGCAAGATTGGATCACCATACGAATCAATAGAACGCTACGATTCTGTTGCATGCAACACTTTTCTCCCGTCAATTTGTCATCCAAATAGATACAAGCAATCAACTAACCACCTGTCATATTAATGAAAAATTATAAATTTTAAGGTTCTGGATTTTTCGGCATTAAACTTGCTTTAAGAGCGTTAAATGAACACGAGGTGGTTTGCAGAAGCGGTTCCGTGCTGAAGCACATTCAACTTGTTCAATCAGAGATGAGGTCCGATTGATGTGCCTATCTTCAAAAGGCATTCAATCTTAAAGGGAAAGGAGGTGTGTAGTATGATGAAAAGGACACTGTTTTTTTTTCCTATAGTTAGTGTGACCCCGTATTACCCCTAATAGTTAAGTCTTGTTTTAATGGCGTCCGCCACTGTTTTTCCCTATGTAGAAGCAGTGCGGTGTTCATTCAACCCCAAGAAAAGGAGAAAAATCATGTCAAGTAATGTGCTGAAACGCGATATCACGGGTAAATGCGAAGAAGGTGAATGTCGTGATCGTGTAAGTGAAGGAAATAAGGCTCGCCAAGTCGAGATTGAAAAAGAAGGCGTAGAAGCACCCGAGAGTTATCCCGAGGTGCCCGGCGCCGAAAAACATAACAACCCCGATAACCCGCCGGCGGACACGGTAAGTAAATAAAGCTTCGACGCGTGCCTGGGTTACGTGGCGGGCAACGGATCCTATCCGCCGCCCGCCATCCGGCGTTTTACTGGTGCCTTTGAAGGTGATCGACCGCATGGTTCATTGCAGATCATCGGCAAGATGATAGACACACTTATGGATCGCGGGTCGCGCGGTTGGTATCCTGATCGCAGATGGTTCGGAAGATCCTTATAGGATCAAAAGCCAATTCAATTCGTTGAAGATAATTAATTATAACAGCTTATTATGAGGTTATCTATGGAAACAAATAATTGGAACAATGATAAAAGTGGAGAAACAGCCACAGGTAGCCAAAGTTTGGACAAGTCATGCGCCTGCGGGAATATCAAAACTGTTATAGCTGACAAGATGCATAAAGTTGCTGCTGCTGTCGGGGAAAGGGCGGCAAGTCAGGATGCCCAACCCGCTATGGCTCAGTACGGAAAACAGGCAGCTGAGATATTGGACGAATCAGCCGATTACATTCAGCGCTTTGACTATGAACAAGCTGATACCAAAGTCCGAGAATACGTCCGCCAGAACCCGGGGTTCAGTCTCGTGATAGCAGGTGTCTCCGGCCTGATTATCGGAGCTATTTTCCGGCGCAGGTAAGGGGGAGCTATCCTATGAGCAACAAATCTGTCGATAAAGACGCTGCAGCACAAAACGAATCTTTCTCTGAACTGTTGGGACAGCTAGCCAAAAGTTCAGCCGTGGTGGTTCACGACGAAATTGAACTCGTTATTCAACGAATTCGTGAAATGGTGAAGGCTGCTCGCAACGGAGTCTTACTCATCGCGACAGGAGCGGTCATCATTTTTGGCGCATTCATGTGTCTTTGCGGCGCGTTAATCATCGGACTCTCTTCTTATATGTCACCCGTCAACGCTGCGATTGTCACTGGATTGGCGTTGGCTTTAGTCGGTGTCGTAATGGCGTATAGCGGGTACAGGCAATTTAAAAAGTAAGTCCGTAACACTTAGAGATACTTTAACTACAGAAAAGGAGGACAAGAATGGCTGAAATAAACCGCAGTACCGAGGATATCCGTCAAGATATTGCTAGAGAAGAGGAAAATCTTTCCAGAACGGCTCAACAAATAGGTGATCGTATCAAAGAAAAACTTGATTGGAGTGCTTATGTGAAGGACTCTCCATACTGGACGCTGGGGGCTGCCGTTGGGCTTGGTTTTCTTGCATCAAAGATGTTGCAAACACGTACTTCTCCAATGGAGCGAATCATGGGCTCCCTTGCCGAGGAAGTTCGCAACTCACTCGGTAGTTTGCATATTGGAACTGCTAGCCCCAGCCTAATACAGGTGACCCTGATGGGAATCGCAACAAAGATAGCCACTGACTTGATCAAGAATACAACCTCAACAGCCAGCTCTAGCGGAGGCATCAGGCCCCAACCGCAGACAGATCTCGATTCGACTATTAACCCGAAAGCAACTACTTAATAAACCACCAAACATAACCTTTCCAGGAGGATACCATGACTACCGAAACTAATAATTACGAGATCCCCAAAGCGGCGGCAGATTCCGGAAGCGTAACTGCTAAAGCTCAGAACATCCTACATCAAGGTACCGAGGCTTACGGGAAAGCCGAGCAGGCTGTAGGTGAGGCGTACGATAAAACGACACAGAAGGTTAACGAAACCTATGAAAAGGCTAAGAGTTATAGTGGTGAAAATCCGGGTAAGACTATTCTTATCGCATTAGGGATAGGAGTAGGAATCGGACTGCTGTTGAGTGCGGGCTCCTCTCACCGTTCATTTACCGGCCGGATCGCCCAACCCGTCGTCAACGCGCTTTCCGAAATTGCACGGGATTTTTTGCGTTAAAACTTCATTAACCTCAAGAATATTTTCCGCTTCCGCGGGCCCCGCTTGACTCGTGGGCTGCGGAAGCCTCATACGAACAAGATAGGAGAGATCAATGAATGAATTTTTTCAGTTGCTCAAAAAAGATCATGTTGAAGTCAAGGGGATTCTGGGACAGCTTATCGAGACCAAGGAATCGAAGAAGCGGGAAGAGTTGTTTCACACACTGAAAATCGCGTTAGTGCCTCACATGAAGGCCGAGGAAAGCACTTTTTATGCACCCTTAGGTACGAAGGAAGAGGCTCGTGAAGATGCTATGGAGGGGTTAGAGGAGCATCACGTGAGTGAGATGGTTTTGAAAGAGCTTGAGAAAATGCCGAAGGCCGAGGACCAGTGGAAAGCTAAAATAAAAGTATTCAAAGAACTCGTTGAGCACCATATCAAAGAGGAAGAGAGCAAAATATTTAAGAGCGCGGAAAAAGTTTTCGAAAAGAACGAGCTTGAAGACATCATGAAAAAATTTGACAAGGAAAAGGAGAAAATAAAAAAGAGCATAAAGTAATGGTGGCATCATTTCATTCCTGGCATCTTTTCTCGCAGGAACAACACAACAAGGCAGTACTGCCTATTCTTATCCCTTAACGGAGAAAATGTTATGAAAATGCACGCAAAAATCAATTCCGGTCTGGCAGCCTTCGTACTCATCAGCATGATGTCTATGGTGCCTTCCGCTCAGGCGACGGATAACAAGATGGCCAACGAAGTGGTCAGCATGAAAGGTGGTTATTCAATCCTGGGCAGCAAATTCATCGGCATGAATATCGAAAATTCCAAGGGTGACAATCTGGGTGAAGTCAAAGACATCATGATCGACTCCACCGGTCGGGTTCGTTATGCCGCTGTCTCCTACGGCGGATTTTTAGGCGTGGGCGACAAGATGTATGCCGTGCCTATGAATGCCTTCACCTTCAAGCGGGATAAAGATATGTTTTTCGATGATGTCAAACTCATTCTCAATGTCAGCAAAGACCAATTGAAGAATGATAAAGGATTTGACCACAAGAATTGGCCGAATCTGGATGACGACAACTATCGGAAACAGCTGGACACCCAGTACAACATCAACCGTTAACATACGAACAACTCACCCGTTCATTATGTGACGACAATGAACGTCTTGTAGAAAGGGTGGCTGGAGTCATTTTTTTAAGTCGCCCCTTTTTGTTTGCCCGGCATGGCGGGCAAATCCAGCCTGCGGTACACAGGCGTTCCGGAACGTATCACTAAGGTGAGCTCGGCAAAATCCGCTTGGCTATTACGCCAAGCGGATCCATCCTGGTTCAATGCTAAAAATGGATGAAGGCTCGCGCCCAGCTATCTGTTCCTGGCTAGTTCCGATTCTTCCTACATGACCGGGCGGGTTTTACATCCGAACGGCGGGCGGATCGTCAACGGTTAAACATGTGAGAAGCAAAAGATGGCATTCAGTGAACCAGATAATGGAGCGCACGGCCGCCATGCGGATCATCCGGCAAAAATTCCCGTCAAAGGGTGGCGGGATATCTTGCTGCGGATGAAAGATCAGATGGACGCCAATCACCTGTCCATCACTGCGGCAGGGGTCGCCTATTTCGCCTTTCTGGCGCTTTTTCCCGGTCTCGCCGCCCTGGTTTCGCTCTATGGCCTGTTCTCTGACCCGATGACTGTGCAAAAACAACTCGCGACGGTGCAATCGATTATGCCGTACGAAGCGTACGCAATTATCGAAAATCAGCTGCAAAAAATCGCTACTCAGCCCCAGGCCAGTCTCGGCCTCGGTTTTATAGGCGGACTACTTCTGACGCTCTTCAGTGCCAACAAGGGTGTGATCACTATGATCGAGGCCATGAATATCGTCTACGAAGAGGAGGAAACGAGAGGCTTCTTCAAACTCAACCTGCTCTCCCTCTTTTACACCTTCGTCATGATCCTGGTGAACGTCATCAGTATAATCTTCATAGTAATCGCCCCGGCCGTCCTCGCCTTTCTGCCGTTGCCAGGCTTCGCGGAAGCCCTGATCAAATACCTGCCGTGGCCTTTTCTGGCCTTGATGATCATACTCCTGCTCGATTTCACATACTGCTACTTTCCCAACCGCAGACGGGTCAAGTGGCGGTGGATCACCTACGGCTCGGCTATCGCAAGCGGCGTCTGGATTCTGGCATCCTCTTTATTTTCTTTCTATGTCAGCAACTTCGGCAACTTCAACGAAACCTACGGCTCAGTCGGAGCCGTGGTCGTGCTAATGATGTGGTTTTACATTTCCGCCTTCATCGTCCTCCTAGGCGGTACCTTGAATGCTGAGATGGAGCATCAGACGGCGTTGGACAGCACCAGGGGAACGCCAAAACCACGAGGCAAAAGAGACACCTATATGGTCGACGATGTGGGAGAGAAAAAATGAGCGCCAAAGAGGACGGAGGATGCCGAAATTCGTCAGCCACCTGGACGCACAAATCCGTATGTACGCTGCTTTCCTGATTGCCACTGTCACACTGCTTATTCCGACTCTCTTGCCCATGTTGCGGCATGAAGCATGGTGGGTGCGCTGTTTCGATTTTCCGCGGCTGCAGTTGTGCTGGCTCCTGCTGGTTCTTCTGCTCATCGAACTGCTTGCGCTCGACTTTGCGGGAGCCCGTGGCTATCGTTCTACCCGCCGTCGCCTTTGCATGCCTCTGTTATCAGGCCTGCTCGATCCTCGGGTGGGCCGGGGCATGTTCAACACCTTCCATGCCGATTACTGGTTTCTGCGCTGGCCGCTGGACATCTGTTTCACAGCAACCATTTCACCCTGGCAAAGATCCACCGGTTGCCGGGCTTCGGTTCGGATCATTTTCCTCTCTTGGCCGATCTGGTACTGGAAACCGACATGCGGGACGAGCAGGAGGGTCTGACGGGGGACCGGGAGGATTTTAAGATGGCGGAGGAGAAAGCGCGAAAAGAGGACATCAGCGAACGGGATGTTCCCGAACCTGATAAAAAAATCAATTAAAAGGAGATCAATCATGAATCAGACACAGGTAATCGATAATTCTGTAACTCAAGGGACCACATTCGAAGAGATAATTCCTCCTACAGCCGTCCGGGTCAGCAAACATACTTCTTCCGACGTGCAGGAAAGGATTCGGATGTCCACCGTGGAAAATATCGCCCGGACCATCTCCTCGCCGGAGACTGTCGATAACCGGCTGAGGGATCTCGACCGGGAATGGGATATCGAACGTGTGCTGGAACTCAACGCCTCGCTGCTGACCTTGACCGGCTTGGTCCTCGGTAAATTCGTAAACCGCAAGTGGCTTTATTTGTCCATAGGAGTGACAGGTTTCCTCGCCCAGCACGCCCTGCAGGGATGGTGCCCGCCCTTGCCGATCCTCCGGCGGATGGGGATCAGAACCTGTCAGGAAATAGAGCATGAGCGCTATGCTCTCAAGATGATTCGTGGCGACACCACCCATATGCCGGAGAGCGACGATCCGCGGCGCAATGCGGAAGAGCTGCTGAGCATTCAGGAACGGTAGCCGAACTAAGGGACAGCGACCAAGCGGACCCGGTGGTCACAGATCGCCAGATCCGCCTGGTGTCGGTTTCAGGAGGGGTCTGGGATTAAGCCAGATCCTCCTTAGTTAAATCGAAAATCATGTTCGCGTTTTCTTTTTTCATTGGAGGAATCCATGAAATTCTGGCCAGGAAAATCATACCCGCTAGGTGCTACATCGGACGGGTCGGGAGTCAATTTTGCACTGTTTTCTGAAAACGCCAGTGCAGTTGAACTGTGCCTGTTCGATTCCGAAGGGGAAAACGAGGTGCGAATTCCTGTCACGCAACAAACGGACCATGTTTGGCATATCTATCTTCCTGAAGCGCGTACCGGGCAGCTTTATGGATATCGGGTGCATGGACCATACGAACCAATGGAAGGCCACAGGTTCAACCCCGCCAAACTGCTCCGCGATCCTTACGCAAGGGCGATGAGCGACACTATTAATTGGGACGATGCTCATTTCGGATACATCATCGGACACCCGGACGCCGATCTGACAAAGGACGATCGTGACAGCGCGCCTTTTTCGCCTAAGTGCATCGTCATTGACGAGGCATTTACCTGGGGAGACGACGTTCGCCCTAATACTCCATGGGATAAAACAATTATTTACGAGGCTCATGTAAAAGGTCTAACGCAGCTTGCGCCCTTCGTCTCCGAGGAACTACGAGGCACCTATGCCGGATTGCGCACTCCGGCAGTTATTGAATACCTGCAATCCCTGGGCATTACAGCAATAGAACTGATGCCAATCCAGCAGTTCGTCCATGACCGATTTCTCACCGACAAGGGACTCAATAACTACTGGGGGTATAACACAATCAATTTTTTCGCGCCTCATGCTGACTATGCTCATAATAAGAATCCGGGCCGTCAGGTAGACGAGTTCAAAACAATGATCAAGACCCTGCATCGCGAGGGAATTGAAGTTATTCTAGACGTTGTCTACAACCACACTGCTGAAGGTAATCAAATGGGGCCAAAGATTTCGTTTCGCGGCATCGATAATTTCACATATTACCGTTTGGTAAATGATAACAGACGCTATTACTTCGATTACACCGGCACCGGGAACACGCTGAACATAATTCAGCCCAGGGTCCTCCAACTTATAATGGACAGCCTCAGGTACTGGGTTGAGGAGATGCATGTTGACGGATTTAGTTTTGACCTTGCAGCGACGCTCGCTCGTGAGTTGCACGAGGTGAACCGGTTGGGCGCTTTTTTCGACATCATCCACCAGGACCCTGTCATCTCACAGGTAAAGCTTATAGCAGAGCCTTGGGACCTCGGTGAAGGAGGGTATCAGGTCGGCAACTTCCCCGTCCTGTGGACTGAATGGAACGGTGAGTATCGCGACTCCGTCAGGAGATTCTGGAAGGGTGAGGAGGGGCAGATCGGTGGCCTTGCCTGGCGGTTGACTGGTAGCAGCGATCTTTATGCCAGTACAGGCAGACGGCCTTATGCGAGCATCAACTTCGTTACGGCCCATGACGGCTTTTGCCTTCGCGATCTCGTCAGCTACGATCATAAACACAATGAAGCCAATCTCGACAACAACGCCGACGGCTCGGACAACAATATGAGCTGGAACTGCGGCGCCGAGGGTCCAACCGTTGACCCGGGCATAAACGAACTTCGCGCGAGGCAGCAGAGGAATTTCATGTCGACTATTATTCTCTCGCAGGGCGTGCCGATGATCCTTCGTGGAGATGAAGCCTCCCAGACAAGGGGCGGCAACAACAACACTTATTGCCAAGATAACGAGATCAACTGGATGCACTGGGACATGGATGAAGCCCATCGCGATATGCTGAAGTTTACAAAATCGGTGATTCGACTCCGAAAGGAGCATCCGGTTTTTAGAAGACAGAGCTTTTTCCACGGAAGATCGATGCGCGATTCAAACCTGGCGGACCTTGCATGGTTTCGACCTGATGGAAAAGAAATGACTCCGGAGGACTGGAACCTCTCCTCTGCGCATTGTTTGGGAATGTTGCTGGCCGGGGAGGCCATCAATGAGATGGATGCGCGCGGCAACAGGATAGTTGACGACACCATGCTGCTGCTGATCAACGCTCATTGGGAGTCCCTCTCGTTCGTAATGCCTTCCTCCAGGCTGAGTGAAAAGCGGCAGTTGTTTGAAGGAATCTGGGTATTGGAACTCGATAAAAATTCCACCGAAAAACGTAATTCGGCGCAAGTGAAAGCCGGCAAAAAATTTGAAATCGAGTCGCGTTCGATTGCAGTTTTTCGATTCATGCCGTTAGAAAAAGAGAAAAAGGCTTCGAAGGCTGGGTAGATGGTCCTTATAGCATCCCATGACTATCGTTGCTTTGCCCATGATCGTCGCTGCTTGAGCGCCATATCGCCATGGGATGGCAATGATATGGATACCTATGCCGACGACCTGGCGGATCTGTACCGAAACCAAGACACTGGAAGCGAAGCTGCGGGATGAGAGTGAAAAACTTAAGGGCCTGACCGAGGCCCTACATTAGCAGAGCTGGCGTCATATTGATTATCTTTATGGCGGCCCAGTACTGTAAACAAAAAAAAGGAGATATCATCATGACTGAAAAAATCCTGAGAAGATCAATCGAGACCAAGGAAAATAAAGCCGCTAATAACACCGGAAAACGGAAAGAGGAAAATGGTTCATCCAATTCGAATGCAGAAGTCCGCGTGGGTAGCGGAGGTGAACTGCACCAGGTCGCCGGCGGTAATCAT
>Ga0105047_10019485_pt1 | contig 10464 bp, 11 predicted proteins | sample MAT04_FD_78384 | JGI IMG/M metagenome (GOLD analysis project Ga0105047, IMG submission 78384) | Freshwater microbial communities from Lake Fryxell liftoff mats and glacier meltwater in Antarctica - MAT-04 (megahit assembly) | ecosystem: Environmental > Aquatic > Freshwater > Ice > Liftoff... | reverse complement strand
CTTAAAGCCAGTACAGGCGGTACGGTAAGATAGACCACACCTCAACCTTACCGACGTTGGGACGACAACGTATCAGTGAAAGACTGTAGAAGCCCAAGTGCTTTAGCCTTGGGAGTCGTCACGCCACTTCAATTACCAGAGTAGTATTGCCTTGCGCCAAATCAAAGGCGACGACCGTTTCGGCGCCCTGGCGCAAAAAGGTGTCTGTGACGAGATCCCCTTGGCTTGACACTTGTGTTAGATCGCGCCCGTTCACGCGCACGCTTTGCACCTTGGCATCGATGGCCAGTGTGAAATTTGCTGTAGGGAAATTCGTGTCGACGGTGACTTGCCATTGGGTTGCCGACTGCGCCGTAACCGTAATATCGCTCAACTGGCGCGCCATCCAATAGTGAGCAATTTCCGACGTTTTCATCCAGCGCGTTTTGACTCCCGTGGGGTCATAGGCATCAAGCCGCCGTTTGACTGTTTTGAGCACCTCAAAGCCCACCTCGTCGCCGCCAAAGTAGAAGCCCGGCCAGTGACTGACCAACACACAGGGCAGTTCGCGTTCCAGGACAAGCGGCAGACAGCCGCCCTGCAAATCTTCGGTGATAAAGCGATCAGGGTCACCTGCGTCGTACCCCGTCCAACCGCCAAACCAATCATGTGTACAGCCGATGATACTAGCAATGGCGATACCTTTGGCTTTGTCCACATGCCAGAGTGGGACATCGGGCCAAGCGTCGGGCGCGTCATGCACATGCAGGAAGTAGAAGGGGCGCGGATCCTGGTTAACTGTCAACGCAGCATCTAGTACAGCGCGGCTATAGGCGGCCTCTTGGCCTGACCCAAACGCGCCAGGACTGGTGGCCCCCTCGCAGGGCAGACCGGCATCTTTGACAATGCGCATGGCTGTTGTAATGTACGCTTGTAGCGGCTCGACCGGCGGATTGACCCACTCGTACTGCTCCCACGCGTCGGTAAATTCCCAGCTTTGCAAATCGACCACATGGGTATGGGTAAGCATTTCGCAGGTGATATCAAAATTGGGGCAGATGATCTCGCGTGTGGCGCGCATCCAGTCGTCGTATTCGCGACGCGGATAGTCGGGAAAGCCTTGATCAATGCGCGCTACCCCGGCGGGATAGGGCACCATGCTGAATTTGCCTTTAATGCCTTGCGCGCGACACCACTCGCCCCATTTGACAACAAAGGCTGCGGGAATCGTTTCTGGCACCCGATCCAACTTGTTGATATCGCCATCCCATTCCGGGCGTCTGGGGTAGGCCGGGTGGCGTTCAAGCCAGGCGTGGCGCTGTTTGATCCAAAAGTGATTGAGGTTGATGACAGGACAAGAGTCATCGACAATCAGTGCCAAGGGTGTGCGCAGCAAAGGATTGCAGACGCGAACAGTAATGCTTTCCACAGCGGTCTCCTCTCTAGGTTATGGCGACGCGCATCAGCCGTGACTACCGTCATGCACAGATGCGCGTCGCCATTTTATGCCGGCCACAGTTGATTGCCCCCGTCCACACGCAGCACTTGGCCGGTGACATAGGACGAGGCGGGCGTGACAAAGAACTCGACGGCGCGCGCGATCTCAATCGAATGCCCGTAGCGATTGAGCGTATGCTGGGCCGTGCTTTGGGTTTCGTCAATGGCACGGCTGGCGAGAAAGCGCGGCGTCATGGTGGAGCCGGGCGCGACGACATTGACATAGACATTGTGTGGGCGCAACTGGGCGGCCAGACAGCGCGAATAATGATGAACTGCGGCCTTAGCCGTACCATAGATCACACCATGATCGCGCCCACCCGTGCCGCCCACACTGCCAATATTGACAATCCAGCCGGCTTTGCGTTCCAGCATGGCCGGGGCAACGGCGCGGCAGCAGAGCAGGCATGTCATCAAGTTGCGATCCAGCACGCTTCGAATATCGTCCAAATTAATAAATAGGGCATCGTTGGAGCGTGGCTTGCCCGCATTTTCACCCATTGTGCCTTGCGCGCCAATGTCGCCACCGGCACAGTTCACCAAAATATCGATCTGGCCAAAGCGTTGGACAATCTGCGTCGTCAGCTTTTGCACCGTGGCGTCATCCGTCAGATCGCCCGCCACCGCCAAGATTTCTTGGTCATGCTTCTGGGCAATTTCTTGGGCAACCGCATCCAACGAATCGGCCTCGTTAAAGGCGCGTGTTGAATGCGGGCTGGTGCCGTGAATCGCCACGCGCGCGCCCAGGCTGGCCAGATGATCGGCGATCACACGGCCAATGCCGCGCGAGGAGCCAGTCACCCAAGCTATTTTGTCGTGTAAGGGTTGGTTGCTCATACGCTTCCCATTCTGGTTGAATTGGTTGTGTGGCACAGAAGATCAGCACGGAAATTGGTAAACCGTCCATGCATGGCAACGTGGGCACCGTTTACCGACCGATTTTCAACTGACTACAGGCTATCGCTTGCCTGGAAAGCCTGTAGTCTTTGCCTATCTATTCCTCGGTTTGGCAGGCCAGGACATGCGTCGTGGCCGCTTCGACAAAAGCATCGAGTTCATCTTGTGAGGTGTAAATTTGCACCGAGAGACGAGCGATCTTGACGCCATTCCAGTTGATCAGCGGCATCTCGATCTGGTAGTGCTCGCGGAAAATTTCGCCCAGCTTCGCCATATCGGTCTTGTCGGGTAGGCGGATGGGACAGAGCTGGCTAAACCATGCAAAGCTTTCGGGACAGATGGCCTCGGTGCCAAACGATTGTTCAATGATATGCTTGGTATCAAGGGCCATGGCGTAACAGCGCTCGCGCACCTGTACCCAGTCATGCGCCGCCATGTAGTCAATTGCGGCCGGGACACTCAGGAAGCCCGCAAAGTCGCGCGTGCCATATTGCTCGATATAATCGACCAGTGGACTTTCCGACTTTTTGTCGGGAAACCAGCCGTGGCCGACGATCAGGGGTTCAATCATGTATTGCACTTCTGGCCGCACATAGACGAACGCCGTGCCTTTGGGCGCGCACATCCACTTGTGACAGTTGCCGGTGTAAAAATCGGCATCCAACTCATCCAGATAAAGTTCACGCTGACCGGGCACATGGGCACCGTCGATCACAGTCAAAATACCCGCGGCGCGGGCGCGGCGACAGATCTCGGTAAGCGGAAAGGTCAGCGCGGTGGGCGACGTGGTGTGGCTGAGATAGATCACCCGCGTCCGTGGTGTCACACCAGCCCACAGTTGATCAATAAAATCTGCGTCAGAATGCAGCGGCAAGTTGATCGGATGATTAATATAAACAGCGCCAGTCTTGCTACAGTTGAATTGCCATGCATGGTTACACGCGCCATATTCGTGATTGGTGGTCAAAATTTCATCGCCGGGTTGGAGCACACTGCGTAAGGCATGGGTGGCCACATTCACCCCTATGGTGGCGTTGGTGACAAACCCCAGGCGACTTTCGTCGGTGTGTAAATAGGTGGCGAGCTTGGTGCGCGCGGCTGTCATATTTTCGCGCGATGCGTTCATGTAGCCGCCGGGATGATTCTCTAGGTCGCGTTGCCATTGTTGATACACATCGAAGACTGGCTTGGGGCACGCGCCAAAAGAGCCGTTGTTGTGGAGACGCCAGTCACGGCGTAGGAGAAAGTCATCGCGCACAGAGGGTACAGTTGGTGTGTTGGACATAATCATCCGTCTAGTGATTGGGTTAGTCTAAAAATTGTTGCACGGGGCTACAATGCAACTGATTGGTCGTCTTACTAGTGCATATAGTACTCGTTCTCTGACAGATATGCAAAAGGCTATGCAAAAGGCGAGAAACATCCTGCGTGCCGACAGGCCTGGCACCTTGGCTATCTGGTAGAAATCGGCTATACTCAACCAGTGTACGGACAAAAACGTAAGTGTACGCGTGACGCATTGGCCCACGCTGCGCTTGCTACGCATTTTCTGATCTTTCAGGGGTAATTTTATGCAGACTCATATCAATTTTAAGCGCCAGAAAGATCTTGTTACGCTGACCTTTGCTAGCGAGGATGCGCGCAAACCACCAACCCTCGATATGGATGTATTGGACCGTTTATCGGACGTGCTGGAGCGCATTGCCGAAGACCATGAAGAGTTACGCGCCGTTGTTTTGCGTAGTAATTCGGAAAAATATTTTGTCGCTGGGGTCAACGTTACTGCCTTGCGCGAGTTGGACGAAGAAAGCATTGTCGCTTGGGTGCAGCGCGGGCATGAAGTTTTTAACGCACTGACCGAGTTGCCGCTGCCTGTAATTGCCTGGGTTGAAGGCGCGGCATTGGGCGGCGGCTTAGAACTGGCGCTGGCATGCGACTTGATCCTGGCGACCGATAACGCCAAGTTGGGGCAACCAGAAGCCAAACTGGGTATGGTCTCTGGCTGGGGTGGCAGTTATCGCCTGCCGCGCCGCGTCGGGTTGGCCAAAGCCAAAGAGATGTTTTTCACGGGCAGCGTGCTCGACGCGCGCACCGCCTATGATTTTGGGCTGGTCGATTTTGTGGGCATCCGCGAGGCCGTACAGAAATATCTGGACGAGCTTTTGATCGGCATTCGCAGTTGCAGCCCCTTGGCCGTCGCCCAGATGAAGCTGTTGCTGGACGATAGCCTGGATACGACGATTGATGAAAATGGCCTGGCCGAAGCCAGCGCCGCCATCCGCTGTATGAAAAGTGCGAATACCCAGCAACGGATTGCCGATTACCTGGAAAATGGCCAGCCGTAGCCTCGCTTCCCGCTTTGCTCTTCCCTATGCTGCCACCGCACTGCCAGATTTCTGCCACTGCCCTGCCCAAAAACTGACCAGACCAGCCCAAAAATCCTGTCTTTGGCGGACTGTTTTGGCCTGAATTTTCTGCTATACTAATAGACAAACTCTGTAAAAGTCAACCCAATAAGCCCGTTACTACACCAGAAACTATGGATGACTTTGAAGGGTTTTATCTATAAGGGAAATCTACAATCAGCAATGAGCGAAAGAAATAAAGATGAACCCATGAATACTGAACTTTCTGAATTACAAGCAACTCCAAGCCGCTTGCGCCGCTTGGCCCAACTTGGCTATCTAGATCGCAAGGCGCTAGAACAGGGTCTACGCCTGACCGGTGCTGTCCCGGATCGGCGCGGCTGGGCACGCTTTTTGGATTATGCCTTGCTGACGCTGGGCGCGCTCTTTTTGATGGCGGGCCTCTTTTTCTTTGTGGCCTACAATTGGGAAGATCTACCACGCTTTGCGCGCTTTGGCGTGCTGGAGGTCGCTATTCTGGTGATGGTGCTTATTACCCACTGGGTCGGACTGAATAAGTTAGGCGGCAAAATTGCGTTGACCGTGGCGGCCCTGCTTGTTGGCGCGCTGCTGGCGGTCTTTGGCCAAGAATATCAGACAGGTGCCGACTCGTACATGCTCTTTGGCAACTGGGCGCTGTTGATTCTGGGATGGGTGATCATCAGCAAATTTGATGTTTTGTGGGCCGTACTGTGGGGCTTGCTCAATCTCACCCTCTTTTTCTTCTGGAATCAAGTGTTGCCGACCGATCAATATCCCCAGCCAGAGTCGCTTTTCTTGCTCAATGCGGTGGCCTTGGTCGTCTGGGAAGTGCTGGCAAACCGTTGCGCTTGGTGGAAACAGCGCTGGCTCAATCGGCTCACCCTCATCGTCGCCTTTGGCTGTATTCTCTGGCCAACATTGTGGGCAATTCTTGAACTGTATGATGCCTATTTTGGTAATTATATGGACTTGCCCCCAATTCATCGCTTCGCCCCGCTGATCTACGCACTCTTTGTGCTGGCGGTCGTCTATTTCTATAGCCGTTGGCAGCGCGATCTCTTTATGTTGACGATGGCCATGTTTAGCCTGATCCTGGTCTTGACAACCTTGATTGGCCGTCCGTTGGTTGAATTTGACGAGACCGTTGCGTTCTTTCTACTCGGCTTTGCGATAATTATCCAAGCTTGGCTGGCCGTCTCGATCTTACGCCGAATTTCACAGCGCTGGGAGGCAAGCGAATGAGTACGACACCCTTACGCCTGGGCGAGTTGCTGGATCAACTGGCTGCGCAAAATCTAACGCCGTTGCCCAGTGAACGTCCGCTGCCGGAAGGACTTTCAGGCAGCAATGATGCCGAATCTTCGCCTTGGTATATTAAGGCACTGGTTGGGATTGCCGCCTGGATCGCGGCGCTTTTCTTGGGCTCCTTCCTGGGGATTGCTGGGTTTATTGATTCAAGTGAATCCATGCTGATCTGCGGCGCGGTCCTGACTGTGCTCGCGATTGTCTTGAAGCGCCTGTTGCGCCATTCGATCTTCTGGGGGCAACTGGCCTTTGCCGCGATTCTGGCGGGCCAAGGCTTGCTCATTGGCGGTTTTGGCTGGCAGCAATCCGATGTCACCATGATTTCGCTCTTTGTGATCGGCCTGGAAGTGCTGATCTTTCTGCTCTACCCCGATACGTTGCAGCGTATGCTCTCCGTGCTGGCCATTGTTGGGGCGATCGGCGCGATTTTATACGAGCAGGAACTACAGATGTGGATCCACGGCTTGAACACCTTGCTCGCACTTTTGGCTGTGATCGTCTGGCAACAAGAGTTTCGTCTGCTGGCCAGTCGCTGGTCACCTTTCCGTGCGCCATTGGCCTATGGGCTGCCGCTGTCGCTCTTTGGTCTCTGTCTGCTTTCCTTGATTAGCTTTTACGAGGCAACCGATTGGTGGCTGTCGGCTGCCGGGTTGGCGCTTGTGCTGCTGTATCTGGCCTATCAAATTCTGCGCGAACTGGATCGACCTCTGTTCAGTGCGATGGGACTGTGGGCGGTGGGTACTGTAGCGCTCTTGTTGATCCCAGCCTACGCAACGCCGGGCATTCTTGCCGCTGTGATCGTGCTGTTGCTTGGCTACTGGCGTGCCAATACCTTGCTCATGGGGCTGGCGACTGTTTTCCTGCTCTTTTTCCTGAGCGCCTACTACTATAATCTGGAGATCACGCTGCTCAACAAGTCTTATATTCTGTTGGGGACGGGGGCTGTATTGCTGGTGGTGCGCTTGCTATTTCATCGGCTAATTGGCGAACGCGACATGATGGTGGATGAATAAAGGATCTTTGTGATGAAATTACGTTTGGCTATTTTATGGCTTGTCGCCATTGGCAGTTTGCTCTTTGTTACCTACGCCATCTATGGCAAGGAAACCTTGATCAGCCGTGGCGAACCGATCTTTTTGGAATTGGCACCCTTCGATCCGCGTTCCTTGATTCAAGGCGATTATATGGCGCTCGATTACCGCATCGCGGCTGATCTAAACGGCGACGAGTTGCCCCCGCGCGGCAAGCTGGTGATTACGCGTGCCGAGAATGGTATCGTCTCCTTTGTACGGATTGATGACGGCACGCCGTTGACCGCCGACGAACGGCTGCTCAATTATTACAAACATGACTGGCGCGTAGACCTAGGCGCACCCTCCTTTTTCTTTCAAGAAGGCACGGCGGATACTTATGTAACCGCCAAATATGGCGAACTACGGGTCGATCCAAGTGGTACGAGCATTTTGGTGGGGCTGCGCGACGCCGAGTTGCAGCCGTTAGCCCCGCCCAGTAGCGAGTAACTTTCGATAGGTCGTCAGGACTTCACTCTTTGCCCGATTGAGAGAAAGAGTGAAGTCCTGACGACACTGCATGGCGTTCATGAAGTTAGTTAAAGAGGCCGTTAAGCGCATCCCAGATCATATCCACCAATATTTCGCCAATTTGCAAGGTGATAAAGAGGAAGAGGCCAAAGCCGAGTACGACGCCAAGAATCAAGAAGGAAAGCTTGTATTCGAAAAAGATGGCTAGCGCCTGCCACCACTCCAGATGCCACACCGACCACACCATACCCCCCGCCGCGCGCACCGTTTCCATGACCCAATGGCCGTAAAAATAGGCACCAAACGCAAGGCTGATGCTCAATAGCACGAAAAATCCTAGGAGAATAATATAATTTCTCCGGTTGGTTTGCTGCTCATATTGCTTTACGCGTGCGGCCATCTCTTCGAGCGTTGCATTGGCAAAGCTCGCATCAAATTCTCCGCGGCGAATCTTTTTGGACATACTCTACTCCTACCTAGGTTTCTAGCTGCTAGCGTGATTTGGGCGCTAGAAACGTTCTATCCATCATGCCATAGGGATTGCGTTGTGTGAAATTTCCAGTTTCCCCGTAAGCGCCCTAGAAAAGTTGCCACAAAGCATCCGAATTGTCCAACAGAAAAACCAGCGCAAAAAGTAGGGCCAAAATCAAGGCCAGCAGAAGGGTGCGTCCCTGCGCAGATAGCTGGACGCGTGGACGCCAGGGAAGCGCTGGCAACGATGATGGACTCGCGGATGCGCGCTGGTTGGCAATCGGGCGAAAGACAATGGTTGGCTCGTTGACACCATGTTCAACAGCCAGGATGACCATGTGGCCAATCCAATCCTGATCCAGCGAGCTGCCGACAATTTCGATCAAACTCTGTACTTGCCACTGATCGAGCAACAGCCGTTTGCGCGGAAATTCGCGCAGGTGGAGCAGCGGTTGCAAGCGTTCAACGCCTTGCCACGAAACATTCTGGATCGTGACCTGCACCTGGCCGCGCCCCACGTCTTTGGGGCCTAAACGGTAGTGTTCGTCGATGACAGGTGAAATAGACATGGTGTTGATGGCAGTCAAGGCTCTGTAACAAAATGCTGGGCTACGTGCTACGCGAATTGTTACACATAGCACGCAGCGCAATTACACCAAGCGCACCGAGCGGCCCGTTGCCGCCGATTCATAGATGGCGAGAACACTACGCAAAAAGTTGCGGCTCTGTTCCAGCGACACAACCGGCGCTGCGCCATCCAGCAGGCAAGCTTCCATGGCCTGTACTTCACAGATGTATGGATCAATGGCCGGGGTTACGATGGTTTCTGTTTTACCATCGCTGCCTGTAAAGGCCACTTGGCTCTCCTTGCCTTGCAGCCCTGGCTTCCACGGTTCCGCCACCACCAGCGTTCCCTGGTCGCCCACAATGTGTAACCCTTCGCGAAAAGGGGTGCGGAAGCCAGAGGTGATCTGTGCCACCACGCCATTGGCAAAGTGCAACTGGGCGCGCATGGCTACGTCTACGCCCGATTCGCCGATGATCTGGCTGGCCCAGACTTCGACTGGTGCCGCGCCCGCGCCGCCCGCCTGTGCCACCGCAAGGGCTGCGCTGTTAGGATAGACACCTACATCCCACAGCGAACCGCCATGCAATTGGGCATTCAAGCGAATGTTGGTCGCCCGTTCGGGTGGCAAATAAAAATGAAACCAACTGTTGATCTGTTGTAACGCGCCCACTTTCCCCGCTTGCACCAACGACAATACCTGGCGCGTTTGTGGGTGATGAAGATACATAAAGGCTTCAAAGATCGTAACCCGATTGCGCTGGGCCGCGGCGCTGACCTGATCGAAATCGGCCAAGGTGGTGACGAGCGGTTTTTCGCAGAGCACATGCTTGCCGGCGTCCGCTGCTTTGACCGTCCATTCGCGATGCAGCAGGTTGGGCAGCGGATTATAGATCACATCGATGTCTGGATCGGCGAGCAGGGCTTCATAGCTGCCATGGGCCTTGGCAATGCCATATTCCTTGGCATAGGCGGTGGCTTTGGCGCCATCGCGGCTGGCGACCGCCACAAGTTCGCTGCGTTCGGCTTGCTGCAAGGGGCCGATGAGTGCTTTGTTGATGTTGGCTGTGGAGAGAAGTCCCCACCGTACTTTCTTGGCCATAATGCTCCTTTGGTGATGGTTGCGGGATGGGCTGGTTGATCGACCAACCATGTCCTTATTGTACCAGCAATTACCGCGATGGGGGGAAGGTGGAACTGGCGCAACGGAACCCTAGATTGGCATCAACGCTTGCTGGCAAGAAATTTTTGCGCGTGGTGCTGCGGATATCGGGCGCAAGATCGTTCCAACTGCCGCCGCGCAAAACCTTGGTGACGCCGCTTGCGGGGCCCAGTGGATTCGCGACGGGTGCGCTTTGATAGTAATCCCATTGATACCAATCGGCTACCCATTCGCGCCCGTTGCCAGCCATAATATCTTGCAAGGTAAAATTGACCAGCGCACGCAGATGCGAATCGCCCTGTGGTAAGCCGATGCCATAATCGGCATAATATGGATCGCTAAAGTCGATCAGCGCTTCGCGTTCGCTGCGGCGCGGCATCGCGGCCAGCCACAGATCAACATCGCCCGCTATCAAGCGCGGAATGCGATCGGTGGCCGAGACTGGTACCAATTCAACTGCCGTACCATCATCTAGCCGGCGCTGGGCAAATTCGTGGGCAAGATCGATATCGAACCCAACCAGTTGATCGTTGCCCGCGCCAAAGCCAAACGGATATCGATCGTCTGCCGCGGTCAGTGGGCATAGTATAAAACAAAAACACATTTTGTGGATATGTCGCTATGCTTACAAGTGGCATCCTGTGTTGTTCATCGCGCAAT
>Ga0105047_10019484_pt1 | contig 10464 bp, 7 predicted proteins | sample MAT04_FD_78384 | JGI IMG/M metagenome (GOLD analysis project Ga0105047, IMG submission 78384) | Freshwater microbial communities from Lake Fryxell liftoff mats and glacier meltwater in Antarctica - MAT-04 (megahit assembly) | ecosystem: Environmental > Aquatic > Freshwater > Ice > Liftoff... | reverse complement strand
GCGCCAAAAAGCTGGAGCGCGCGGTCGATCGCGATCTGCTCCACCACATCCACAAACTCGCAGCCGCCGTAGTAGCGCTTGCCCGGATACCCTTCCGCATATTTGTTGGTCATCACCGACCCCTGCGCCTCCATTACCGCCCGGCTGACGATGTTTTCCGAGGCGATCAGTTCGATTTCGTCGCGCTGGCGACCGAGTTCCTTCGCAATCGAGCCGAAAATCTCCGGATCGCGCTGGCTAAGGCTTTCGGTGAAAAAACCGGGGTCGCGGTGGCTGGGGGTCATGGTGCGCTCCGTGCGGGGAAGGATCTTGGGGGTTGCCCCATCTAGACCGGCCTGAAACGCACGGGAAGGGCCGAAAGCGACGCCTTGCCTTGCCGGGCCGAAAAAACCGTTCCCATCGGAAACCTGGCGCGCCGCTGCGAGGCAGGGGGGCCGATACGGCAAGGGGTTGAGTTTGCCGCCGCGTCGGGGATGATGGGCGATTGGCTACGGGAGAGTTCAGTGCCGCATCGCATCGCATTCCGGGGCTCGATGACACCTGTGGCCCAGGTGGCCATGGCCGAACTGATCGCGCGCCATGGTCAGGCGGCGCTGGACGAGGCGGATATCGTCGTGGCGCTGGGCGGCGACGGGTTCATGTTGCAGACCCTGTATGAGACGCAGGAACTGGATATTCCGGTTTACGGCATGAACTGCGGCACGGTCGGCTTTCTGATGAACGCCTTTTCGGCCGAGGATCTGCTGCAACGCCTGACCCTGGCCGAAGAGGCGGTGATCCATCCCCTTGCGATGACGGCGGTGGGGGTGGACGGGCAGATCACCAAGGCTCTGGCGATCAACGAGGTCTCGCTGCTGCGCGCCGGGCCGCAGGCCGCCAAGCTGCGCATCCTGATCGACGGCAAGGAGCGGCTGGCGGAACTGGTCTGCGACGGCGCGATGCTGGCGACGCCAGCGGGGTCCACCGCCTACAACTATTCCGCGCACGGTCCGATCCTGCCGATCGGCGCCGGGGTGCTGGCCCTGACCCCGCTGGCGGCGTTCCGGCCCCGGCGCTGGCGCGGCGCATTGCTGCCGCAAACCGCCGTCGTGCGGTTCGAGGTGCTGGAGCATGCCAAGCGCCCGGTCCGCGCCGATGCCGACAGCCGCCCGGTGCCGGATGTGGCATCCGTGGAAATCCGGCAGGACACCAGCGTGCGCCACCGCATCCTGTTCGACCCCGGCCATGGGCTGGAAGAGCGGCTGATCGTGGAACAGTTTGCCTGACACGGGCCGAATGCCGGGTGGGTCGGCTAAGTGTTCAGGTGGCACCACGATTTCGGGTCCGGGAAATCGCAACTCTGCATTTTCAAATTGGCGAAGCGTCCGGATTTGTCCGCAGCCTTGCAGCCCGCAACGGGCGCGATGCCAGACCGCTAGCCCTCGGGCACGGTCCAGCCCTGCCGCTTGCGGTACAGCGTCGAGGGCGCCAGCCCCAGGGCCTTGGCGGCGCGCGGCAAAGAGCCGTCCTCTGCCGCGATTGCGGCCTCGATCACCGCCCGTTCGATCTCGGCGAGGGTCAGACCGCGCAGCGCCTGTATCGCCGCGTCCTGCGGTCCGGCCTCGGCGCGCAGGGGCAGGCGAGTGGCCGTTGGCCCCGGCGAAGAAGCGGATGGCGGGGAAGCCGGGGACGCAAACTCCAGCCCGAGCATGGGCGGCGGCACCATGCGGCCCGGCAGCATGTCCAGCGTCACCAAGCCCCCACTCTGCTCTGCCGGGGCCACCAGCACGATCTGCCGGATCTGGTTCAAAAGCTCGCGCACATTCGCGGGCCAGGGCAGGTTCAGAAACAAGGCCTCGACCAGCGGCGACAGACCGTCAAACGCCTTGCCGGTGCCGGCCCCGAACTGCGCCAGCGCGGCACCCGCGATCTCGATCACGTCGCGGCCCCGGTCGCGCAGCGGCGGCAGGGTGATGTGCACGGTGGACAGAAGATTGACGAGTTGCGGGTTCAGCCGTCCCGCCCGCAAGGCCTGGTCCAGCGTGCCACTGATCCCCGCCACCAGCCGGACCCGCCCGGTCGGGCGTCGCGTGGCATCATCCGCTTTGGAGGCAACCGGATGCAGCATCGGCAGCAATCTGGCCTGCAGCGTCAGCGGCAAGGCGGTCAGGTTCGCCAGATACAGCGTCGCTTCAGTGTCGGCGTAAAACGCACCGTTCTCGGCAAACAAAGCCTCTGCCAGCGTCTCGGGTGCGGCGTCCTGACAATCGAGGCGCAGGAACGGGCCAGCGGCGCGGCCCGACAAAGCGTGCAACATCCGCGCGCCAAGTTCTTTGCCAGTGCCGGGCGCGCCGGTGAACAGCACCGGCGCCATGGTGGCTGCGGCCGATGCGATGGCGGTGGCCACACCGGCCATTGCCGCCGAAGAGCCGACCATCGCACCAAGCCCGTCCGATAGGGCGCGCGGGCGGCGGCCCGGTGCGCCCAGACTTTGCGCGGCGCTTCGCGCGGCGGTCACCAGCCGGTCGCCGTCAAAGGGTTTCACCAGAAAATCATGCGCCCCGGCCCGCATCGCCTGCACCGCGCGCCCCACGCCGCCATGTGCCGTGACGACGACGAACCGCACATCCTGCCGAACCGCGCGCAATTCCTGCATCAACTCGATCCCGTCGCCATCCGGCAACGTCAGGTCCAAAATGACCAGCGGCACCGGGCGGTCGCGGAACAGCGCCCGCCCCTCAACCGCGCCGGCGACCGCCCGCACCTCGGCCCCGGCATGGATCAGGACCGAGCGGTAGACCATGCGAAGTGACGCGGTATCCTCGATCAACAGGACTTTCAGCCCGGCGAGCGGCGTGTCCTGGCCCGGGATCACGGCGCGTGGCCGCTGCCTTGATCCGGCAGGGCCAGCTGTTCGATGGCGGCAACCGCGCCCCGCGTCAGCAGCCGGATATCCGCCATCAGCGGCCCCAGATCAGGCGGCAGCCCCGAGAGCGGCCCCGGCGGCAGCCCGGGCTGGGGCCCAAATTGCGACTCGCCTTGCAATTTCTGATCCAGCACCTGCACCTGCCGCAACAGCATCTTCGCCCCGGCGGTGCCTGCAAGCGCGATCAGCACGTGGGTGGTGGTGCGCAGCTCTGCCAGATCCGCAGCCGTGCCCATACCAGCTTTGATCCCCGCGCCGACACGGTCCAGCCGCGCCAGCGTTTCAATCAGGTCCAGCATCAGCCGGTCCAGAATTTCGCGGCCAACCTTTGGCCCGGCGAGCAGGTAGACCCGTGTCAGGGGGCCGGGATCGAACAGAGGCATATCCTCGGTCCGGCCAGGGGCGAGGATCGCGGGGGCGGACTGCACCTTCAGCAACCGGTCCACGATCCGCAAGATCTCGCCCGGATCAGGCAAGGGTTTGGTCACGACCCGGCTCGCCCCGGCCGCAATCAATTCGTCATGCCGCTGAACTGACCTGTCGGCGGTCATCGCCAAGGCGGGAACCGCAGACTGCGCTCCGGGGCGCGCACGCAAAGCGCGGATAACTTGCGCGCCGGGCAGGCCCGGCATGGTTGCATCGACGATCAGCAGATCGCAGCGTTCCGTTGCCAGAAGGTCCAAAGCTTCGGCGCCAGAGCGGGCCATGGCGACGATGGCGCCTTCGCTGGCCAAAAGCGAAGACAGAAAACGCAGGGTGGATATCGTGTCGTCCACCACCACCAGACGGCGCCCGGCCAGCATGCCGCCGCGTACCGGCACCACGCTGGCGATGTCCAGCGACCCGTTCTCGCCCGACACATGCGCCAAAACGCCAGCGATCAAGCGTTCCATCGCCTCGGCATGACGCAACGCGGTGTCGATCTGCACCCGCGAGCGCGCGCCGATCTGATCGTCCGAGATTGTCCTGAGCTGGCTGGATAGGCCCGCCAACTCGGCCCGGACATCTATCGCGCATTGCTGGATGATGCCCAGAACCGGACGATCAGAGGCTGGGGGCTTGGAGAAAGGCGGATTGCTCATCAGCGCCCCGCCGTCTTCCGGACGTCCCAGCGGGACTTTGTCTGGTCGTCATTTGCCGCGAGTTGCCTTGCCATCTGACAACCCTAGGCAGCAGCGCGCCAATGTCCATCGGAACGCTGCGACACATGGCGAGTCGGACCTTGACTCAGCCGTAAACCTTCACGGGCGATCCTGCCAGCGCCGCCATATTCAGCAGCCCCCGCACGGTGATAGACGGCGTGACCACATGCGCACGGTTGCCCATGCCCATCAGGATCGGCCCGACCTCCAGCCCGCCGGCCTTCAGCTTCAGCATGTTGCGGGCGGTGTTGGCGGCATCGGTAAACCCAAAGATCAGGATATTTGCCGGACCTTGCAGGCGCGAGTTGGGGAATATCCGCTCGCGCAGTTCTGGGTCCAGCGCCGCATCGGCACTCATCTCGCCTTCATAAGCGAAATCAACCTCGCGGGCGTCGAGGATATCCATCGCCTCGCGCATCCGTCGCCCCGAATCACTGTCAAGGTTGCCGAAGTTCGAATGCGACAGCAACGCGACCTGCGGCACGATGCCAAAGCGGCGGGCGTGGCGGGCAGCGCCGATGGCGGCCCCGGCGATCTGGTCGGGCGTGGGTATCGGGTTCACCTGGGTGTCGGCGACGAACAGCGGCCCATCCTCCAGGATCATCAGGCTCAGCGCGCCGCGCGGATGCAGGCCGCCGCGCGCCAGCACTTCGCGCACCACGGTCAGATGCGCCAGATACTGGCCAAACGTTCCGCAAATCAGCGAATCGGCATCGCCGCGATGCACCGCCACCGCCGCAATCGCCGTCGCATTGGTGCGGATGACCTGCCGCGCGACGTCCGGAGTGACGCCGCGCCGCTGCATCAACTCATGGTAGCTGCCCCAATAATCGCGATACCGGCGGTCGCTTTCGGGATTGATCACCTCAAAATCCCGCTCGGGCAGGATCGACAGGCCGGCCCTTTCGCAGCGTGTGGCGATCACGTCCGGCCGCCCGATCAGGATGGGCCGCACCGTCATCTCCTCGATCATCGCATCGGCGGCGCGCAGCACCCGTTCATCCTCGCCCTCGGCGAAAATGACCCGGCGATTGGCCTCTTTGGCGGCGTCGAACACCGGCCGCATGATCAGCGCGGATTTGTAGACCGAGCCATTCAGCTTTTGCCTATAGGCGTCCATGTCCGCGATCGGATGGGTGGCAACGCCGGTGTCCATCGCCGCCTGCGCCACGGCAGAAGCCACCACGCCGATCAGGCGCGGGTCAAACGGCTTGGGGATCAGATAATCCGCGCCAAACGACAGCCGCTCGCCGGCATAGGCCGCAGCGGCCTCGGCACTTGTGGTAGCACGGGCAAGGGCGGCAATGCCCTCGATGCAGGCCAGTTCCATCGCATCGTTGATCGTGGTCGCCCCCACATCCAGCGCGCCCCGGAAGATGAAAGGGAAGCACAGCACGTTGTTGACCTGATTGGGAAAATCGCTGCGCCCGGTGGCGATGATCGCATCCGGCACCACGGCGCGCACGGCATCGGGCAGGATTTCCGGGCCGGGATTGGCCAGCGCAAACACTATTGGCCGCGCGGCCATCTTCAGCACCATCCCCGGCGTCAGCACGCCGGGACCGGACAGGCCCAGAAACAGATCCGCCCCGCCGATCACGTCGTCCACTGTCGCGGGCGCCTTGCCTTGTGCATAAGCCGCCTTCTGCGGGGTCATCTGCTCGGTGCGGCCCGCATAAATCAGCCCGGCCAGATCGCACAGCCAGACATTCTCGCGCCGCACCCCCAGCTTCAGCAACATGTCGAGGCAGGCGATCCCCGCCGCGCCGCCGCCGGTCGAGACGACCTTGATATCTTCGAATCGCTTGCCCACCACATGCAACGCATTGGTCGCCGCCGCGCCGACCACGATGGCCGTGCCGTGCTGGTCGTCATGAAACACCGGGATATTCATCCGGGCGCGGCATAATTGTTCAACGATGAAACAATCCGGCGCCTTGATGTCTTCCAGATTGATCGCGCCGAACGTCGGCTCCAGCGCGCAGACGATATCGGCGAGTTTCACCGGGTCAGGTTCGTTCACTTCGATGTCGAAACAGTCGATATTGGCGAATTTCTTGAACAGGACCGCCTTGCCCTCCATCACCGGTTTGGACGCCAAAGCCCCGATATTGCCCAATCCCAGCACCGCCGTGCCGTTGGTCACCACCGCAACAAGGTTTCCCCGGCTGGTATAGCGGCTGGCGGTGGCAGGATCGGCCTTGATCTCCAGACAGGCCTCGGCAACGCCGGGCGAATAGGCGCGGGCGAGGTCATGGCCATTGGCAAGCGGCTTGGTCGCGCGGATCTCCAGTTTCCCGGGCCTTGGGAACTCGTGATAGTCCAGCGCGGCCTGGCGCAGATTGTCCTGTCGTGGGTCGTCCATCTGCCATTCCTCCGAAGGTAGTTTAGCCTTAAACCATATTGCTGGGCGCGAGTCTGAGGCTTTGCAGCATCCTAAAGCCGACCGCAAAAGAAAAGCTTGATAATTATCGTTTCAAGCTTGAAATATGCGCTGTCCCGAGGAAGGTCCCCATGTCCGAAACCCGCGCCGAAATCCTGCTGCCCACGTCCGACCTGCGCGCCGATCTGGGCTTCTTCCAGAAGACCCTCGGCTTCCGGCTGGACACGATCTATCCCGCCGACAACCCTGCCGTGGCGGTTCTGTCCGGCCACGGGCTGCGCCTGCGACTCGATCAGGGACTGACGGCGGCCCCGGGACATATCCGCCTTCTGTCCGACGATTGGGCGCAAATGTCGGGGGGCAAGTCCGACCTGACCGCGCCCGGCGGCACGCGAGTGACCCTCGACGAATTGAACCCGCCCCTCGTCCTGCCAGCGACCAAGCATGCCTTCGTTGTCCGCCGGCTTGCCGATCAGGCGCCTTGGGTGATCGGCCGCGCGGGGATGATGTACCGCGACCTGGTGCCGAACCGGCTTGGCGGCGCAATGATCGCCAGTCACATCCGGGTGCCCGATGGCAAGGTGCCCGACATGGTGCATTTCCACAAAGTCGGGTTCCAGCTGATCTTCTGTATCAAGGGCTGGGTCGATGTTCTCTATGAAGATCAAGGTGGTATCCGGCGACTTCACGCTGGCGACTGCTTCATTCAACCGCCGCAGATCCGCCACCGCGTTCTGGAATCCGGCGATGGGATCGAGGTGATCGAGATCGGCGTTCCCGCCGACCATGTCACCGAGATCGACCACGACATGACGTTGCCGACGCCCGACCTGCGCCCCGAGCGCGCATGGGACGGCCAGCGTTTTGTGCACAGCACGGGCAAGGATGGCACCTTCGCCCCCCACCGCATCCCCGGCTTTCAGGCGCGCGACACCACGATCAATGCCAATACCCAAGGCGTCGCCTCGGTGCTGGTTGCCCGCCCGACCGGCGAGCCGTCCCCGTGGACTGCGCATCAGGGCGATATCCTGTTCACCTTCGTCATGTCCGGCGAAATGACACTCGAAGGCGAAGGCAAGGACCCCTACCGCCTCTCCCCCGGCGACGCTTTCGTCATTCCGCCCGGCCTGAAAACCCGTTACGCGGGCCCGACGCCGGACCTTACCCTGCTTGAGGTTTCGCTTCCGGGCAGGGTGCCAACTCAAATCCTTTGACGCCTTCATCTTGGGACAAAGACCTCACAGGGGTCCGGGGCTGTAAACCCAACGAGGCGGTCACCCCAAGCGCTACGGCTTGAATCCTGCGGCCAACCGGCCCAATCTTGCCCGAATGGTCAAGGAAGCTCCCATGTCGCTGCTACAGCTCGCCACCACCGTCCGCTTGAACGCCTATGCCCCCTATTCGCGCTTTCCAGTTGGCGCCGCAATCCGCAGCAAATCCGGTGCCTTCTTCACCGGCTGCAACGTGGAAAACGTCGCCTACCCCGAGGGGACCTGCGCCGAGGCAGGCGCGATTGCCGCGATGGTGGCGGCAGGCGAGACGCAAATCGCCGAGATGCTGGTGATCGCCGACAGCCCGTCTCCCGTGCCGCCCTGCGGCGGGTGCCGCCAGAAGATCGCGGAATTTGCGGGGCCAGATGTGCAAGTCACCCTTTGCACCACGGACGGGATGAGCAAGACCATGACGGTCGCCGACTTGTTGCCGGGGCTGTTCACGGCGGCACATATGGCCCGTACATGATGGACGCCCGCACGATCATCGCCCGCATTCGCGACGGTCAACCGCCGTCCGCTGAAGAGATTGGCTGGTTTGCGGCGGGCCTTGCCTCGGGCGCAGTCACCGACGCCCAAGCCGGGGCCTTCGCGATGGCGGTGCTGCTGAAGGGGTTGGGAGAGGCCGGGCGCATCGCGCTGACGCGGGCGATGCGGGATTCGGGGCAGGTGCTCACTTGGGATCTTGACGGGCCAGTGATTGACAAGCATTCGACCGGCGGCATCGGCGATTGTGTCTCTCTGCTGCTCGCGCCGGCACTGGCGGCTTGCGGCGCTTACGTCCCGATGATTTCAGGCCGCGGGCTTGGGCATACCGGCGGCACGCTGGACAAGCTGGAATCCATCCCCGGCTTTCGCACCGGCCTGTCGGAAGACCAATTGCGCCGGCAGATCAAGGGCGTGCACTGCGCCATCGTCTCGGCCAGCAAGGAAATCGCCCCGGCGGATCGGCGGCTTTATGCGATCCGCGATGTCACGGGCACAGTGGAATCGATTGACCTGATCACCGCCTCGATCCTGTCCAAAAAGCTGGCGGCGGGCCTGGAAGCCCTTGTTCTGGATGTCAAATGCGGCTCTGGCGCCTTCATGAAGCGGATGGAGGATGCCGAGGCTTTGGCCCGCGCGCTGGTCGCCACGGCGCAAGGGGCAGGCTGCATGACTTCAGCCCTGATCACCGACATGACCCAGCCGCTCGCCACCGCCGCCGGCAATGCGCTGGAGGTGATCGAGGTGATGGAGACGCTGACCGGCACCTCGGTCAATGCCGCGCTTTGGGACATCACCGTGGCCTTGGGCGGCGAGGCTTTGGCGCTCGGCGGCATCGCGGCGGACGCGCTGGACGGCGAGGGGCGCATCGCGCAGGCGCTGGAATCGGGCGCTGCGGCCGAGGTTTTCGGGCGGATGGTGACAGCGCAGGGCGGCCCTGCCGATTTCGTGGACCGCTGGCCGGACCGCCTGCCCGCCGCTACGGTGATCCGCGACGTGCCCAGCCTGACACGAGGCTATGTCACCGCCATTGACGGCCAGGCTTTGGGGCTGGCAGTCGTACACCTCGGCGGCGGACGCCAGCGCGAGGGCGACCGGGTGAACCCCTCGGTCGGGCTTTCGGACTTGGCCGGGATCGGCGAGGAGATCGGGCGGGGTGATCCTTTGGCGATGGTCCACGCCGCCACCGAAGAGCAGGCCGAGGCCGCGATCCGCACCCTGCAGGCCGCTTACCTTCTGGCGGGCAGCGTGCCGGATGATCCGCCGCTGATCCTGAAGCGGATATCGTGATGGCCGGGACGGAACATCGCGCCTTCCTGATCGTGATGGATTCAGTCGGTTGCGGCGGGGCGCCTGATGCCGCGACCTTCGGCGATGCAGGCGCAAACACGCTTGGCCATATTGCTTTGGCCTGTGCCGAAGGGCGGGCGAACACGGGCCGCTCGGGGCCTTTGCACATGCCGAACCTGGACGCCTTGGGCCTCGGCGCGGCGATCCGGCTTTCGACCGGGCTTGAAGCGCCTGGCCTGACCGCTGCGCCCACCGGCCGCTGGGGTGCCGCGCAAGAGATCAGCCGTGGCAAGGACACGCCATCGGGACATTGGGAGCTTGCGGGTGTGCCGGTGCCTTGGGATTGGCATTATTTCCCAGATACTTATCCGGCTTTCCCCGCCGAATTGGCCAACCTGGTCCGCAAGCTTGCCGGGGTTGAGGGGATCCTTGGCAACTGCCATGCCTCGGGCGTGCCGATCATCGAAAAGCTGGGGCCAGAGCACCTGCGGACCGGCTGGCCGATCTGCTACACGTCGGCGGACAGCGTCTTTCAGATCGCCGCGCATGAAGAAAGTTTCGGGCTGGGGCGGTTGTTGACCCTGTGCCGCGAGCTTGCTCCGGTGCTGCACGCGATGAAGGTGGGCCGGGTGATCGCGCGGCCATTCGTCGGCGCGCCGGGCAGCTTCAAGCGCACGTCCAACCGGCACGATTATGCCATCGCGCCGCCCGCGCCGACGCTGCTGGATTGGGCGACCGGCGCAGGGCGGGCGACGCACGCCATTGGCAAGATCGGCGATATCTTCTCGATGCAAGGCATCGGGACGCTGTCGAAGGGGAAAAACGACATTGACCTTTTCGATCATCTTGATCGGCTTTCCAGCGAGGCCGAGCCCGGTTCTTTGACCTTTGCCAACTTCGTGGAGTTCGACACCCTTTGGGGCCATCCCCGAGACGTGGCCGGATATGCGCGCGCCCTCGAATGGTTCGACGCCCGCACCGGACCGT
>Ga0105047_10019482_pt1 | contig 10465 bp, 9 predicted proteins | sample MAT04_FD_78384 | JGI IMG/M metagenome (GOLD analysis project Ga0105047, IMG submission 78384) | Freshwater microbial communities from Lake Fryxell liftoff mats and glacier meltwater in Antarctica - MAT-04 (megahit assembly) | ecosystem: Environmental > Aquatic > Freshwater > Ice > Liftoff... | reverse complement strand
GAGGGCCGGAGAGGAGACGGGCTTGGTGGATGTGGAGGGTGCGATCGCAAATTTGCTGCACCAGCTCCAGGCGGTGTTCCACGATGAGAATAGCCTGGCCCTGGGCGGCTCGCTGTTTGAGCAGGGTGAGCAGCTGCTGGCAGGTGGCCGGGTCGAGGTAGGCAAAAGGTTCGTCGAGCAGCAGAACCGGCTGGCCCATCGCCAGTACGCAGGCAATAATCAGCCGCTGCTTTTGCCCGGCGGAGAGACGGGCTACAGGCCAGGCTGTCTGTGGGTGCAGGGCGAACTCTTGCAGGATGGCCGCCGTCAGGACGGGAATGCGCGGGGCGGGGGTGTTGAGGTTCTCAAGCCCAAAGACGACTTCGTCGTAAACGGTGTCGGTAAAGATTTGGGTTTCCACATTTTGCAGCAGTGTGCCAATCTGATGAGAGCGCTGGCAAACGCTCCAGGTTTTGATCGCCTGATTCTGACAGCGCAGAATTCCCGTCAGAGTACCGCCGCTATAGGCGGGAGCAATACCGGCCATGCAGTGCAGCAGGGTACTTTTGCCGCTGCCGGTAGCACCTGCCACCAGCACAATCTCGCCGGGGCTCAGCGTCAGGTTCAGCTCCCTCAGCACCGGCTGAGCCGCATTAGCGTAGGCAAAGCTGAGATTTTCTACTTGAATAACAGGTTTAATTACTGGCTCCACTGCAAATACCCAACGGCTAAAAATACGGTGGTAGAGGCGATCGCAACGCCCGTATCTAGCCCCTGCCAGCGCAGCGGTTGGCCCATGCTGCGGCGGCTGTTGGGGTCGTAGCTGCGGGTTTCTAGTCCCACGGTGACCTCATCGGCATAGCTAACAATGCGAAAAATCAGCGGCACAAACAGCCCTGGGAACCACTGCCCGGGTCGCCGTCTGAGATCGACTCCGCGCAGCTGGTTTGCCTCCACAATGCGCTGCGCTTCTCGCTGCACAATGGGTAAAAACCGCCACACCAGCATCAGGCTCAGCACCAAAAAGGACGGCAGCTTGGCCGCTTGTAGGGCGCGGGTTAGATCGGCTGGGGATGTGGTTAACGAAAATATCGGGCCGGGCAGCAAAATGGCCAGCAGCCGCAGGGTGTTGAGAATCGCGGCTGGCCAATCCCGCAGCAGCCAAGTGAGGGCGGTGAAGAGGAGAATTGCGATCGCCCCGCCCCACCACAGCCGCCAGGGCATTCCCACTGTCACCAGCAGCGCCAGCAGCAAACCCACTAGCAGCCCCGCCGCCGCCAGATTTTGCAGCGCAAACGCCACACTCACCGCCACAATGCTGAGGGCAATTTTCAACAGAGGATTGACTCGCCACAGCCAGGCCTGCAGGGCGGGTGCAGCCGATTTAGCCAGCATCCAACTTGCCCGCCCGCTGCAGCTGCTTCACCACCCGTTCCCCTAGCCACCAGCCCACCGCTCCCGCCAAGCCCGACACAACCGTCATCAGCAGCAGAATCCAGACTTGCCCTACCCAGGCGGCAAAGACGTCTCCGGCGGCGTAGGCTCCAATCAGGGCTCCGGCTACGGTGGCGCTGCTAAAGAACAGCACGTTGCCCAGCAGGCGATTGACGCTGCCGGAGAAGCCACCTCGAAACACCATGACTAGCTCCGTAACCAGCAGGGCGATCGTCAAAAAAGCCGTAATAATCCAGGATATGCGGCTCAAGAGCAGCGCCAAAACGCCAATCATCAGGGCAACGCTGCCGGAACGCTGGAGTCGGGCCATGCCCAGCGTTAAAAAGATACCCGCAAATGGAGCCCAGACCACCGTGCGAATTCCCGGCAGCGGAATTGACAGCGTTAGCGGCACCGTGATGACTGACGCCACGGCAATGCCGATGGTCATAAAAGCCGCGAATACATAGTCTCTCAGCTGCCAGCGCTGGGGGGATGTCGCCATCGTTTCAGTCCTCTTACTGTGGGTTCTGAGTCCTTTGGGGCTGAGGTGGTTTCTGTTGATAACCCTCCCAACTAGCTCTGTGGCACAGGTGGCCCACCGTCCTGACGGTCAGCATCTGGCCTGCACATCGCCTAAATTTCAGCACTAATGCCGAACAACAGCCGCGTCCCCGGAGCCGCAAAGGTAACGGTGGGGTAGGTGTACTGGGAGTTGAACAGGTTTTCAACCGTAAAGGTCAGCTGCACAGCAGGGACAATGCGGTAGCCCAGCGTCAGGTCAAAAACCACTGCCCCCTGGGTACCTGGCCCTACCAGACTATTCTCTAGCACCACATTGCCCTGACTGCCGTAGATGCGCGACTGCAGCAGCCCCAGGAAGCGATCGTCGGCGTAGGTGAGCCGCACCAGAGCGGTGGTAGGAAACGCTTCTAGCTGGTTTAAGGGCTGCCCTGACTGGTCCTGGCTGTCTACGAAGGTGAGATTGCTCTCTAGCGTTAACCCGGGTACGAACTCATAGGCGGCGCTGAGCTGCACCCCCTGAATCAGCACTGTTTTATTCGCTACCTGAATCGATGGCGGCGGTGGCCCTGGTGGCCCTGGTGGCCCTGGTGGCCCCGGCGGTGGGGTAAACGGGTTGAAGCCCTGGAAATCACTAATGTCGTTGCGAAAGTAGACGATGCCAGCCGTGAAGTCCTCGGTGACATAATCTAGACCGATGTCAATGTTGTTAGCCCGTTCGGATAACAGATTGGGATCAGACTGTACCAGACCTCGGGTAGGGGCAAAGAAAGACCCATTCGGGGCGCTGCCAAACAAAAACAGCAGACTGGGCGGGCGAAACCCCTGGGCGAAGTTGGCCCGAGCAAACAGTGAATCGACCACCTCGTAAACGGTGCCCACATTGAAAGTGACGGCGCTCACATCTCTAAACTGATTGGCACTCTCGGCACTAAAAAAATCTAGCCGCGCCCCGCCCGTCAGCGTCCAGTCGTCAGTGACGTTGTAGGCCGATTGGGCAAACAACCCGTTAAACTTTCGGGTGGCGCTGGGGGAAGAAACGCCCGTGATCAGATTTTCGAAATTAGAGGTGTCCTGGCTGAAGTCGTAGCCGTAGGTCAGGGTGGCATCGCCAAGGGTGGAAGAGGCTACTCCGGTAAAGCCAACGCTTTCGGTATCGGTCAGGTCTGACCCCGGTACCCTAATTTGAATTGGGAAGGGACCCGGAATCGTAAACTGGGTCAGGTTGTCAAACTGGCGGCGACTGCGCTGGTAGTAGGCCCGTAGCTCTAGTTCAGTACCGCCCGGAACACCATCGTTGATGTAGGCCAGGGAGTAGCGGCTGGTCTCTCGAAACCGATTGCGAGCCTCTAAAAATGGCGGCGATGGAAACCCGTTGAGGTCGGCATCGTCCTGGCGATTGCGATCGAGCCGCAGAGTTAGCCGAGACTGTTCATCAATGTCGTAGCGCCCGGCCCCGTACAGATCAAACACCGTGTACTCGGTGCCCGATGGCGGGATAATGTTGCCACTGGCGTCGCGGGCATCCCCGGCGGTGCGGTAGGTCGCGCCAAAGACGTAGTTGGGGCCAGCAAACTCTAGATTGCTGTTAAATTCGCCAAAACTGCCGCCGTAGAGGTCGGTGCTGACGGTGAAGGGCTGATCGGGGTCAGGGGTCTTAGTGATAACGTTAACGACGCCGCCAAAGGCATCAGCCCCGTAAATTGAAGAGGCTGGTCCTTGCAGAACCTCGATCCGCTCTACCCGAAAGGGATCGATGCTGCCAAAGTCGGGGCCAAATTCCAGGTTGGGGCGGCGCTCGCCATCGACCAGCAGCCCGATGCGCTCGCCGGTAACACCCCGGATGTTGACTGAGCCGCTGAGCAAGCCCAGACGGTTGACGGCAACCCCGGGCAGAGTTTGCAGGGCGTCGGGGACGGTGCGGATCAGGGGCCGCTGCTGCTCCAGGTCTGCCTCGGTAATGACTTCGACGGTGGCAGAAGTCTCAATTTGTGGCGTTGGTCGTCGAGCGGCTGTGGTGATGATGAGCAGTCCTTCCTCCTCCGGCGCGGCTTCTGACACGACCGCTTCAGGGATCTCAGCGGCAGGCGGCGTAGCTTCAGGGTCTGGCCCAGCTTCAGCGGCGGGAAGGGGGGCGATCGTCCCCGCTACCGCTACCCCAAAGCCGGTCTCACCCACCTCGACTGCAACCTCTGGCACCGCCTCCGCCCCTACCACGCGAATTCGCACACTGTTGGTATCAAGGGACTCTACCGTCACCCGCTCAATGCCCGCAGCGGGGGCTTCCTGGCTCAGGGCAGTCCCCGCTGCTAGCTGAGCATTGGTAATGTCTAGAACCAGGGTATTGCCAAAGGAGCTTTCAAAAATTCTGGCGGCTGTCGCCCCGTCAGCGTCTAGAACAATCTGCAAGCCAGTCTCAGTCTGGATCAATCTGACATTCTGAATCTGCACCACCTGCGCCTGGGCTGGCAGCGTGATCGCCAAACTGCAAGCCGCAGCCACAAAACCCAATGAAAACGATAGCTCTCGCACCACAAATCTCCACACACTAATGATTTGCAGCCTGGCTGAATCAGTTTTTCAGCAATCAACGCATGAACTGGCTTGATTACTGAGGCTAAAAACCGCCAAGTTGAATACACAATTATGCTGTTGCCAGCACACTTAGCCCGACTTTTTGAACCCGCTTAGCAGAAGCAGATCGAAATTACAAAAGAGTGTTGTCCCTGATCCAGCTCAGCACAATTTAATCAAAAATCTACATTAAATGTAGAGTCGGTTTCTACAAGGCTCCAGCAATCATAACCATTGAAAATAATCTTGCTGACAGATCAAACTAACCTTCTATTAATTTAGTTTGAGATAAAAAATTTGATGCAAAGTGTATAAATTCCTCAGCCACAAAGATATTAGAGAACATTATCATTCAAAGCCTTAACTTCCTATGCCCAGGGGGGGGACAAAAAGGCTTTTTCTATCCTTAATTCGTTATAAATTAACCTCTGTGTCCGTTGATTCGGGTTCGGGTGGTGGCTCTACTGGGTCGGGTGCCGCCGGAGCAGCGGGTTTTGGTACAGCTAGGGGAGGAGATGGCTCTATGGCAGGCTCAGCAGCCGGAGGAGCAGGCTCTGACTCCGCCGCCGTTCCAGAGTCGCTCGCCGGAGCTGAATCTAGGGTGGGGGCGGGGGTGCTATCGTCAGGCACAACCGGGGCTACGGGCGGCTTCTCCCCATCGTCACGATCAGCGGCTTCAGTTTCTTCCGCAGGCAAGTCAGAGGCTGTCGGTGCAGGTTGGGCAGCAGGTTCAGCGGCAGTTTGGGCGGGACGCTCCGGCGGGTCAGGGGCTGCTACTTCGGTAGAACGGCGATCTCTCCGACGCTGGGCATCCCGATTCTGCTGAGACCCCTCAATACTGAGGTTGTACTCAATTGGAAAGCTGGCTCCCCCGGCAACAGGCTGAAACCGAGACTGCTGGGCCGCTCGGATGGCGGCTTGATCAATGGCGGTATTACCACTGGGGCGAATTAGGGTAACGCTGGCCACGCTACCGTCGGGATTGATCTGCACGCTCACCCTGGGCCGTCCTTCGACCCCGGCCTCTAGGGCACTCTGGGGATATTCGGGCTCGACGCAGCTCTGGCAGGCTACGGTGCGAGAACCGCTGCCCCCGCCGCCCCCCGCTGCCGCTGTGGGAGCACTCCGCGCGGCGGTTTCACCCTCTCCCTCTGCTGGAGAGGCCGATCTGCCGCCGGATGCCTCGGGGCGCGGCGTAGGGCCAGTAGCCGCGGTAGCGCTGGGGCTATCCCCAATGGGGGTATTGTTTTGGCTGGTGGCCGAGACAGGCTGGCGTCGAAGGAGGTCGCGCAGTCGCTCAAATTGAGAGCTGTCGGGGGCGGCAGCGGTTTCGGCGGAGTCGGCTAATGCCTCCACCAGCGGCAAATCTTCGCTCACTGATGGCTCGGCAGTATCTTCTGTATCGGTTATTTCTGGCGGTGCTTCCGGCTCCTCAGCTAAGTCTTCAGGCAGACTGTCAGGCGTTAACTCTGATGGGGCCACGCTGTCTGCCGCTGGCTCAGGCTCAGGCTCAGGCTCTGCCGCCGCTGAGGACCGGGATACCTCGGCGGCCGAGGGCACTGGCGCGGCAACAATAGCGGCTCGGGCTGGGGCCGCGATCGCGGCCCCAGCGGCAAAATCGCTCGTTGCAGCGCCCAAATCGGCAGGTTCGATCGGTTCAGGCTCCACCTCTGACGCTTCAGTCAGGGGTTCTGTAACGATTAGCTCAATTGGTATTAGCTCCGCCTCGGCTGAGTGCTGCCATAGCCCCGACCGGCTAAGGCCAAACACAATCGCGTGGATGCCAACGGATCCCAAAACCGCTGTAGCCAAGATCTTCCGAAGTCGGCTTCGTTCTCGCTCGTGTTGTTCTATACAAAGATCAGAAAGACTCATAGGGGCTGCGCTAGGGTCAGTGTTAGCAGGCGGTTCATTACAAAAGCGAGATGTACCCGTTCTAAGTCTAAAGCTCAAATAATTTTTCCTCGATAAGCCGGGGGGGGGCATTCCCAAGAATATCTTTAGAGGAGAAAATTGTAGCCAGGGTTTTGGGGGCTCGCTTTCATCTTTAATAAAAAGCGCTGTCTCGTCAAGTTAGCGGCTGACTTTTCGGGCTGCCTAGCGACTTTGATTTTGGTCAGTCATTTTAGTCTTTGTAGCATAGATGATGTTATCAGCCTTCTTTGGACGAGTCGAGACACATTTTGGGTTTCTTGACAGCCCTGGAGGGGAAGTAGTTGTGGTGGAAAGGAGCAATGATGGGAAATATTTTTGCTGCGGGCGGCATCGTGATCTGGCCGCTGCTGGTGTTCTCTGTCGTTGCGATCGCGCTTATTCTGGAGCGCCTGATCTTCTGGACTCGCATTAGTCGTCGCCAGCGATCCGTCGTTCAAGACATTCTGCGGACCTATCGGCAAAGTCCGGTAGATGCGTATGCTAAGCTTCGACAGCACATCAGCCTGCCCATCTCCCGCGTTTTCCTTGAGGCTTTAGATATCGAAGGGGCCAGCCCCCGCCAGTTTCATCTGGCTTTGGCCAGCGCCATGCAGGCTGAACTCCCTCAGCTAAAGCGGTTCAACACCGTCTTTGCCACAATTATCAGCGTCTCTCCCCTGCTGGGGCTCCTAGGCACCATCCTTGGACTAATTACCTCCTTTGATGCTCTCCAACTTGGAGACGTTGCCGACAATGCCAGCGCCGTCACGGGCGGCATCAGCGAAGCCCTGATATCGACAGCCGCAGGGCTAGTGGTAGCGATCGTTACCTTGCTATTCGCTAATTTATTTCGAGGGCTTTACCGCCGCCAGATGTCCCTGATTCAGGAATATGGCGGTCAGCTCGAAATTCTTTACGAAACCCATCACGGGCGGCAGAGCCAGCTTGAACCGGAGGCCTATGCCATGTAATGGAGGCGGCCCCGCTCACTGTTTATCCCCCCAGTTACCCATCTCCCTATGTACTTTCCCGAAGAACCCGAAGACGATTTCGAACTCAATATCGTCCCCATGATTGACGTCATCTTCGCTATCCTGACGTTTTTCATTATTTCGAGCCTGTTTTTGACTCGTTCTGAATCACTGCCGGTCAACTTGCCCACAGCTGCCAGTGGCGAACTCCAGGGGCGCATCCGCATTTCGGTAACTGTGAAATCTTCAGGGGCGATCTTTCTCAATCAAAACGCCATTTCTATAGACGACTTGCAAACCGGTGTCCTGAGCCAAATGAATCCGGCTCAGGACGCTGTTGTGATTATCAATGCCGATGAAGCGGTTGCCTACGGTCAGGTCGTGGCCGTTATGGATCGGCTGCGGGAAATTGAAGGGATAACCCTGGGAATGGCAACTCAGCCGCCTGAGTAGTACCGAAAAGCAGAGGGCAAAGCCGGGAAACCAACGCGCCTGAAGCTAACGTGTCTCACATCTATCTGCGGTGGTGGAACTTGTTTGCGGGGCAAGCGGTGCCCCAGGCTTCGTTTTTAGAGTAATCCAAGAAAAAGTCATCCGACCGCTAGGGTAGAGTTGGGCAGATTTCGACGAACCACTTTTCTAGACATGGCAAGCGGCAAAGGGATTTTTCAAGTTCCGCCATCGCCTTCTGAGTGAGTTTGACGCCCGTATCGTAGGTCTGCTTGACTAGGTTGACGGTGGGCTGCTTGCCCTTGAAGGTGAGGGATTCCGCAAAGCGTATGACCTCTCGACCGAGTCCAATAGGCTGCCTCGCCAGTGCTGCTCACGCCAGCCAAAGGTGCGCTCCACCGGATTATATTTGCTGTGATAAGGGGGATAGTAGGCTAACTGAATGGTGATCTGGGCTCGCTGGGCGAGGTCAACTAATCGGGCCATGAATTTGGTGCGTCGGGAATGATTCTCCGGGCCATTATCGGCATTAATCACCCAGCGATGGATCTGGGGGAATTGGGCTTTAACCTGGTGTCACCAGTCCCCTAGACGATCCACATCGAGTCTGCTATTAGTTTTGAACACACTAAGGTCAGCCAGAGGTCGTTGGTCTGAGGCAGAAAAATGCCAAACGGCGTGAGCGTGTCAGTGGGCATAACGTCATGGTCAGCGGCTTGGATGGCGACCCGATTTTTTCCCCCACAGTCAAAGTCTCCGACCTTGACTGTGGTTTTAGCCTCTATCGAGAGGCGCAGGGTCTGCTAATCGGCATCAGCGACCTGATTGACGCGATTGACTTCGGCAAAAATCGCCTCCGTTTCAGCAATCACCTTCTGGGGCTTGGCTTTCACCACTCGCTTGAGTCGATAGCCCATCTGGTTTAATCGTTGCCGAATCACTTCGTTGGTGGGCAACTCGGCGTCGCGATAGCCTTTTTGCGCTATCGGTTGCCGTCTCACCTCAGCAGCGCTGAGACGGGTGTACAGTCGGCTTGGGTGTGCGGCTCGACTACCGCTCGAATATCCTCCAGCAACTGCGGGAGACGCGCTTCGGTCGGCTTCCGACCCCGCTGCTCAAAGGCATCTCGAATCGGGTCGTGGTCACGCTCATAGAGGCCTTTGTGGGTCGCGCCTCGGTTTCAGCCCAACTCTCGTTCGGCTTCGGCTTGCCCCCCAAGCCTTGAACCACTTGCGCCCTTGCGCCATAAATTGGCGGCGCTCAGTGCCCTTCAACCGCTCTGCGGTTTCCTTCAATACGTCTTTCAGCGAGCCAGTTAACTCCAGAGAAGCGCCTAGCATCATAACCGTAGGTCCCAACACACGACTTCTCTACGCTAGAGGATGATTATTTATTTGGACTACTCTTAGTAAACCAGTGCAGTGGCTGGCGAATCTAGACTTTGGCTTTCATGAGCTGGATTGTTTGCTGATCCACGGCAGTACGGTGGGCTATAGCGATGAGCTGACGCCGGAGACGCCGCCAATTCAGCTGTGTGACCGCCTGATTCGGGCCGATGCCAATACGCTGTTCTGCGGGCGATCGGGCCTAGCCTTTGAGTGCTGGGTCGAACTCGGTGCTCTGCGCTCTACGGTGATCACCCTTGACCAAACTGCTGCACGCCAGGAGCAGGGGAAGTCGCGACGCCGGATACTGGGGGTGGGCAATGTGGGGCGACAGGTAGGTAAAGCTTCCTATGTGCTCTACAACCCAGGCACTGATAAGGTTAGCTTCAAACAGGTTCAGGTCAGCAACGCCAAGGGATTTGGGGTATCAAAGGGGCTAGGCCATCACTGATCTTCAGTGATGGCCTAGCCATGTCATAATTCTTATGTTAAGATTTGTAAAATAAGCTTGAGTGATTGAAGCTTTTACACATTCGGAGATTGACGACTATGGGAAGCAGCGAAAGCAAGTTCGGGTTTGTTGGTTTTGCAGAAACCTGGAACGGTCGCCTAGCCATGCTGGGCTTCGTTATCGGTGTTGCCACCGAGCTTCTGACCGGCCAAGGTATTTTGTCTCAAATCGGCCTGATGTAAGTATTTGAGGGTAGTCAAAATTTTCTGGTCGGGATGTATATTGCTTGTGCATCCCGACTTTGTTTGTGCCTAGTAGTTGACCAAGCTGATTGTGCTAAGGGGCAGTAGCTTAGTGCTCAGGGTTTCAGGTACACGGCTCGAAGCTAACCATGAACCTGAAACCGTTACCCCTACTAACTTGTCATCTTCAGATTGGCAGCCTACTCGGTCACACCTATCGCATTATTCAGGTGCGTCTACCACCACCATCGATTCAATCGCCTGGCCGTTGTGGGTTAGGGCTTCGTGGCCATTGGCATTGAGGCTGATGGTCATCTCGTTGCGACCTGGGGGCAACTGGGGCAGGTGCAGCCAGGGGTCGTAAACCTGCGAGATTCTTTCGCCATTGATGGAGAGGTGGCCGTGGCCCACGTTGGGCTGGTTGGGCTGGTTGGCCTGGTTGACCTGCTCTGGAGTAAAACGAAAGCTCGTGGTTTGAATTTCTAGATTCCACCCTCGCACTGGGTCAGGGTGGGCCACCAGGGTAACCGTTAGAACCGGCTG
>Ga0105047_10019481_pt1 | contig 10465 bp, 9 predicted proteins | sample MAT04_FD_78384 | JGI IMG/M metagenome (GOLD analysis project Ga0105047, IMG submission 78384) | Freshwater microbial communities from Lake Fryxell liftoff mats and glacier meltwater in Antarctica - MAT-04 (megahit assembly) | ecosystem: Environmental > Aquatic > Freshwater > Ice > Liftoff... | reverse complement strand
GGTGCTGATGGTGCCGTCGGCGCTAATGGTGATCGTGGTATCGGCGGCGGCGAGCTGGATTTTCTGGCCGCCGGCGTCGAGCAGCGGGTGGCCGTCGCTGTTGACGATGTTGCTGCTGGCGTTGAGCTCGAAATGCCCGGCCCGCGTCAGACGGGTGCCGGAGGGGGTTTCGACCATGAAGTAGCCGTCGCCGCCGAGCGCGAGGTCGAGGGTGTTGGCGGTATGGGTGATCGGCCCGGCCGCCTGGTCGCGGTAGCTGGCACGGTCCTGGGTGAAGGTGACGGTTTCGCCCCCGGGCGGCAGGTCGCGGCCACGGGTGCGCAGCAGGAAGTCGCTGAACACCAGCCGCTCGGCGCGATAGCCCGGGGTGTTGGCATTGGCGATGTTGCCGGCGGTGACGTCGAGCGCGCGCTGCTGGGCGGTGAGGCGCGACAGCGCGATGTTGGTGATGTTCTGCATCGGGGTGTGATCCTGCGGCGGGCGTGCGGCGTGGCGCTGCCGTCGCAACCGCCGTGCCAGGGGCGCGCTGGCGGAAATCCGCCACCGGCCGGCCGCCGCCCGCCGCGCGCCCGGCATGTTCTGCCCAGTGCATGCGCCTGCGGCCCGGCAGTTCGCGCCGCCGGCGCAAGCCTTCGTTAACCAGCGGGGGCCAGAGTGCGGTGGCGGGCACGGTGGGCGCTCGCGCGGCCGGGGTGCGGTCTGGAAAGGAACGATCATGACGGCTGCGGCGGCTGCGGCACCCGGCGACGACGCCGAGGGTGCACCGCCCAGAAAGGGCGGCAAGAAGAAGCTGATCGTCCTGCTGGCCATCCCGCTGGTGCTGGGCGGCGCGGGGGCCGGGCTGTGGTTCTCGGGCATCCTGCCGCCGCTGCTGGGCATGGGCAAGAAGGCCGATGGCCAGGCCGAGCCCGGGCATGGCGCGGCGGCGCCCGGCGGCACCGGCCACGGCACCGCCGACGGCAAGACGGCCGGCAAAGCGGAGGCAAGGCCGCCGGCGGTGTTCATGGACATGCCCGACATCATCGCCAACCTCAACGCCGGCCCGCGGCGCAACAGCTTCATCAAGCTGCGCCCCAAGCTGGAGCTGGCCCGCGCCGAGGACGAGGTGGCGGTGCGTGCCGCCATGCCGCGCCTGCTGGACCTGTTCCAGACCTATCTGCGCGAGATGCGACCGGAGGAGCTGCGCGGCAGTGCGGGCACCTATCGCCTGCGCGAGGAGTTGCTGGCGCGCGCCAACATTGCGGTCGCGCCGGCGCGCATCGTCGATGTGCTGTTCCCCGAGATGATCGTGCAATGAGACCAACCCGCGGCGATGACAACTCTGCCGGGATTTTCGTCGGCTGGTATCGCGCGCCGGCCACGGCGAAGCCGCCATGGCGGGGCTGGCCGGCGGCGGCGCGCGAAAGGAAACCCATACCGACCGCCATCGACCGATTCTTCATCGGCCGATTCTTGGGGCGGTCGGCATGAGCGGCACGCAGTCGGAAGAGGACCTTGCCGCCGCCTGGGGCGGGCAGACCGAGGCCGACGGCGCGGCGGAGGGCGCGGGCGAGAGTGCGGCGGTGCTGCCGCAGCGGGTGCTGAACCAGGCCGAGATCGACAGCCTGCTGGGCTTCGACGCCGGCCCCGGCGACGGCGAAAACCGCACCGGCATGCAGCGCATCATCAGCTCGGGCCTGGTGAGCTACGAACGCCTGCCGATGCTGGAAATCGTGTTCGACCGGCTGGTGCGCATCATGTCGACGTCGTTGCGCAACTTCACCAGCGACAACGTCGAGGTCGGGATCGACAACATTCTGTCGCTGCGCTTCGGCGACTACCTCAATTCCATTCCGCTGCCGGCGATGTTGGCGGTGTTCAAGGCGGAGGAGTGGGACAATTACGGCCTGATGGTGGTCGACAGCGCGATGATCTACTCGATCGTCGATGTGCTGCTGGGCGGCCGGCGGGGCACCGCGGCGATGCGCATCGAGGGACGGCCGTACACCACCATCGAACGCACCCTGGTGGAGCGGCTGATCCAGGTGGTGCTGGCCGACCTGTCGCTCAGCTTCGATCCGTTGTGCCCGGTGACGTTCCGCTTCGAGCGGCTGGAGGTGAACCCGCGCTTTGCCACGATCTCCCGCCTGTCCAACGCCGCGGTGCTGGCGCGGCTGCGGGTAGACATGGAGGACCGCGGCGGGCGGGTGGAGCTATTGCTGCCCTATGCCACGCTGGAGCCGGTGCGCGAGCTGCTGCTGCAGCAGTTCATGGGGGAGAAATTCGGCCGCGATTCGATCTGGGAAACCCACCTCGCCGAGGAGTTGTGGAACACCGACATCGACCTGGACGTGGTGCTGGACGAACAGACCATGCGGCTATCCGACGTGATGGCGCTGAAGCCCGGCAGCAAGATCGTGCTGAACACCGCCCCCGGCGGCACGGTGCAGCTGCGCTGCGGCACCGTGACCCTGTTCGAGGGCCAGGTGGGACGGCGCAAGAGCAAGCTGGCGGTGCGCATCGACCGCGAGGTGCAGCGTCCGGCCGTCGGCGAACGCTAGGAACGGGTTCTTTAGGGCGGACTCTGGCGACAATTGCTGGCGGCGCAAAGCTTTCGTTCACCCAATCACGGCCAGAATGGCAGCGGGATGGCAGGCATGGAATGGCTTCTTGAACTCGCCCTGGTCGGGCTTTTGCTGGCCACGATGTTCCATGCCGTGCGGCTTGAGCGGGCGCTCGGCGTGCTGAAGCGCGACCGTGCTGCACTGGAGGAACTGGTGGCCAGCTTCAACGCCTCCACGCGCGCCGCCGAGCAGGGGGTCGCCCGGCTGAAGGAGGCCGCCGATGGCGCCGGGCGGCAGATCGCCCGCCAAGTGGAATCCGCCGCCCGGCTGAAGGACGATCTGGTCTTTCTCGACGAGCGCGGCACCGTGCTGGCCGACCGGCTGGATCACCTGGTACGCGCCGGTCGTGCGCTGGACCTGCCGCCGCCGCGCCCCGTGCTGGTGTCGCCACCACCGGAACCCGAGGCCATGCCAGCGGCCGACCCCGCGCCGCGCTTGCGCAGCCAGGCTGAGCGCGACCTGATGCGCGCGCTCAAGATCGCTCGCTGACATGGCGCGCGCCGCTGCCTTGCTTCGCGCGCGGTTCACGCCCCGGCTGCTGCCGGTGGTCATGGTGGCGATGCTGGCACTTGCCGGGCTGAAATCGGCCGGGTTGGTTCGCCAGGCCGTGGCCGGCAGCAGCCCGCCTGCTGCCACGGGGCCAGCCAAGCCGGCCGCACCGACCCGCCCGCCGCCCGCCGCCTCCGCCACCGCGCCCGCGCCCGCGCTGTCGGCCGATCAGCAGCCCCAGGTTATCGTTCCGCCACCGCCGACGTCGCTGGCGGAGCCGCCAGTCAGCCAGGCCGAGCGCGCCATCCTGCTCGACCTGCGCCGCCGCCGCACCGAACTTGAAGGGCGCGAGGCCGTACTCAGCACCCGCGAGGGGCTGCTCGCCGCCGCGGAGAAGCGCCTGTCGGGCCGTGCCGATGAGCTCGGCGATTTGCAGCGCCGGCTGGAGACGCTGGAGGCCGCACGCCGCGCCCATGATGAGGAAAACTGGCGCAGCCTGGTCAAGCTGTATGAAACGATGAAGCCGCGCGAGGCGGCGGCAATTTTCAACGACCTCGACCGCCCGGTGCTGCTCGCCGTGCTCGACCGCATGAAGGAGGCCAAGGCAGCCCCGTTGCTCGCCGCCATGCAGCCCGAGCGCGCGCGCCAGATTACCGCCGAGCTGGCGCAGCGTCGGACCCAGGCCAACCGTCCCGCTGACCCGGCGCCGCCGCGATAGCCGGCGGTGGGCGACGCCGGTCCACCACGGCGCCCGACGTGGCGCCGTGACCCCCGCCAGAATGGCGGGAACTGCCAGAACCGGCCCGTGCGGCCCCGCCGCGCCTGCCAAAAGGAGATTAAGATGTCGATCGACAAATCGATGAACGTGCTGATCGTCGATGACTACAAGACCATGTTGCGGATCATCCGCAATCTGCTGAAGCAGATCGACTTCAACAACGTGGAGGAAGCCTCGGACGGTGCGGAGGCGCTGGGCAAGATGCGCGCCAGCAATTTTGGCCTGGTGATCAGCGACTGGAACATGGCGCCGATGACCGGACTGCAACTGCTGCAGGAGGTGCGGGCCGATAGCCGGCTGAAGACCACTCCGTTCATCATGATCACCGCCGAGAGCAAGGTCGAGAACGTGGTCGCCGCCAAGCAGGCCGGGGTGTCGAACTACATCGTCAAGCCGTTCAATGCCGAGACGCTGCGCGAGAAGATCGAAAAGGTGCTGGCGCATGCGTGACACAACCAGCCCGACCCAGGCGATGTCTGCCGCCGCCGGCCATGCCGCGCTGACCGGGCGGCTGGCCGAAATCGCCACGCGCTGGCCGGCCGCCCAGCCGGCCATGGTGGCCGAGGTGGTGGCGTCGGTGCTGGCCAGCATGCGCGGCGACCTGACCAGCGTGGAGACGACGCTGCTCAACGAGGTGGCGGAGCTGGGTCGCACCATCGCCAATGCCCGCGCCGAGATCGCGGCGCTGGGGGTGGACGACATCACAGCCAGCCACATCCCGTCGGCCACCGACGAACTCGATGCCATCGTTGCCCATACGGCGGCGGCAACCGATTCGATCCTGGAGGTGTGCGAGATGCTCGACAACGTCGGCGCCACGCTCGACAGCGCCGGGGCGCAGGCGCTGCAGGACGCCACCACGCGGATCTATGAGGCGTGCAGCTTCCAGGACATCACCGGCCAGCGCATCACCAAGGTGGTGGCGACCTTGAAGGCGATCGACAGCAAGGTGAGCCACATCATTGCCACCTTCGACCGCCCAGGCGCCGCCGCTGCGCTGCCGCGCCCGCCGCCGCCCAAGGCCGCATTGCTGAACGGCCCACAACTGCCGGCCAGTGCGATGGACCAGAGCGATATCGACAAGCTGCTGGCCAGTTTCGACTGATGCGCCCGAGCGATCTCGCCCGGGCGCGGCTTCACGGCACGTCACTGGTCGCCGCGCTGGTGTTGGCCGCGCTGCTGGCACCGGCGATGGCCCAGTCTGGGCCGGCGGCAACGGCCGGGGTGCGCAGCGGCGACCATGCCGGGTTCGGCCGCGTGGTGCTCGACCTCGGTCCCGGCATGCGCCCCAGCGTGACCAGCCGCGACCACTCGGTGACAGTGCGGGTGGAAGGCCCCGACGGCCCGGTAGTGCCGGCCGCCGACGCCCGTCCGCCCCGCAATGTCCAAACGCTGGCAGTGCGCGATGGCCGGCTTGAATTGACGCTTGCCCCCGGCGCGCGGCTGCGCAGCTATCGGATGGGCCAGCGCCTGGTGCTGGACATCGCCGACCCCGACACGGCTGCGCCGAAACCACCCCCGCCACCGGCCACCGCCGCCATCGCTGCGCCGGGCGCGGCACCCGTTGTGCCGACTCGCGCGCCGACTCGCGGCCGCGCCGCGCCTGACCCGACTCGCGGCCGGTCGGCCGATGCTGGCCATCGTGCCCGCGAAGACACGCCTGCACTCACCCCGGCGCCCACCCCGGTGCCCACCCCGGCGCCCACGCCGGCAATGGCGCCGGTGCCGCTGGAACCGGTGGAGGTCGCACGGCTGCCGCCGCTTGGCCTTTCCGCCACTGTTGCCCCCGGCGAGGATCGTGCTCCCGGCGTGGTTCCGGCCGCCGCCACTGCCGTCACGCTGCCGTTTGGCCCCGCTGTCGGGGCGGCGGCGCTGCGCCGAGGCGACGTGGCCCTGGTGGTGTTCGACGAGCGCCGGCCGATCGACCTCTCGGCACTGCGTGCGGACGAGGTCTTTGCCACCGCCAGCATCGCCCTGCTGCCTGGCGCCACCGTGCTGCGCCTGCCGTTGCCATCCGGCGCGCAGATTCGCCTTTCTCGTGCCGAGGCGGGCTGGACGGTCCGCGTGCTGCCGGCTGATCCACACCCGGCTGCACTGCGCCCGATCCGCGCCGAGGCGCAGGAGGGAAGGCTGCGCCTGCAAGCCGCCGCACCCGGCCAGGTGGTGGCGGTGCCCGACCCGCTTTCTGGCAGCACCCTGCTGGTCGGCACCCAGAAGGCCGAGGGGCAGGGCGTTGCCGTCGATCGCCGCAGCCCCGAATTTGCCCTGTTGTCTACCTGGCAGGGGGTGGCGCTGCTGCCGCTGACCGACGCGCTGGCGCTGCGCCCGGCGGCCGACGGCTTCCTGCTGGCCGCCGATGCCGGCCGCGCGTTGAGCCTGTCGGCCACGGCAAGCCAGACACAGGCGATGACCGAGGCCGCCACCGCCAGCCGGCGCTTCGACCTGCCGGCGTTGCCGACCGAGGCGCTGCATCGGCGCCTGCAATCCGCCCGCCTCGCTGCCGCCTCGGCGCCGCCGCAGGCCCGCACCGCCCGGCGGCGCGAGGTCGCCGAGGCGATGCTGGCGCTCGGCCTGGGCGCGGAGATGCAGGCCGTGCTTGCCGCCGCCATCGCCGAGGATGCTCGCGCCGCCGAAGATCCCGACATCGCAGCCCTGGCGGCCATCGCCGCCGTGCTGGCCGGGCGCGCCGAACAATCCGACGGCATCGACGACGCGCGGCTGGACGGCACCGACGAGATCGCCTTCTGGCGCGCCGCCCGCGCCGCCCAGATGCAGCCCGGCGCGCCACGCCCGGCCGCGATCTTCGGCTCCGCCATGCCGCTGCTGCTGTCCTACCCCACGGCACTGCGCGATCGGCTGCTGCCGCAGGTGCTGGAAACCATGGCGATGGGCGGCGAGGCGGCCGGTGCGCGCGCCGTGCTCGAACGCCTGCCGGAGCAACCCGCCCTCGACCTCGCCCGCGCCATGGTGGCCGAGCGTGGTGGCGACGCCGCGGCGGCCCTGGTGCTGTATGACCGCATCGCCCTGGGCACCGACCGCCGCGCCCGCGCGGTGGCCGCCCGTCAGGCGGTGGAGATGCGGCTGGCCGCCGGCGCGTTGACGCCAGCCAAGGCGGCCGATGCGCTGGAGCGGCTGGTCTATGCCTGGCGCGGCGACGGCGTCGAGATCGCGACCCGGCTGCGGGTGGCCGAATTACGCGCACAATCGGGCGCCTGGCGCACGGCACTCGCCCTGTTGCGCGAAATGCGCGGCCTGTTCCCCGAGCAGGACGAGCTGGCCCGTCGCGCTCTGGCGGACACTTTTACGCGCAGCCTGTCGGCTGGTGCCCAGGAAAACCTGTCGCCGCTCGACCTCGTGGCGCTGGCCGAGGAGAACGCCGATCTGCTGCCCACCGGCCCTGCCGGGCATGAGCTCGCGCTGCGCCTGGCTGACCGGCTGATGGCGCTCGACCTGCCGTCGCGTGCCCTGCCGGCGCTGGAGCAGCTGATCGACCAGGCACCGCCCGGCATCGCGCGCGCCACGCTGGGCGCCTCGCTGGCCGCGCTGCGGCTGGAACAAGGCGGGCCGGCCGGGGCACTGGACGCGCTGTCGGCGAGTATGGTCGAGGGCGCGCTGCCGCCGGAACTGCTCGAACGGCGCACCCTGGTATTCGCCCGCGCCGCTGCCGATACCGGCGACCTGGCCACCGCCATCGCCACCCTCGCCGAGCTCGGCACCCCGCCGGCATTGGCACTGCGCGCCACCCTGCTGGAGCGCGCCCGCGACTGGCCGGCGGCCAGCGCCGCATTGTCGGCGCTGGTCCGCGCCACCCTGCCGGCGACGGGGCCGCTCGATGCCGAGCAGTCGCGCCTGGTGCTGCGGCTTGCCGCGGCCACCGCCCAGGCCGGCGACGAGCGCGCGCTGGCCGGGCTGCGCGCCACCCTGGCGCCACGGCTGGCCCAGGAACAGCTGCGCGACCTTGCCAACCTGCTCGCCGCTGCCCCGGTGCAGGGTGTGGCCGATCTCCCACGCGCGGCGCTGGAAATGCGGCTGGCCCGTTCCGCTCCTGCTGGGCTCAGGGCCATGGCACCCGCGGCGGTTGCCTCCGGCTCCCCCTGACCCCACCGCGCGACCGGCATGCGCCCTCGACACCACGCGGGGGCGATTTTCCCTTGCACCCCCCCCCCATTTTCGCCATTTTGCGCGGCCTTGGCCCCAGGGGGCGCATGCATACGGCATGCTGCCCAACAGGCCGTCTACTGGTCGACAGGGGGTTGCGAATGAACGCACTCATGCCACTGGGGATGGTCTCGGACGTACCGAGCGAAAACCAGACTATTATGATGTCCGATGCAGGGCACGGGACGGAGAAGACCGACTATTTCGTCGAGCGCGACGGGATGAAGTTCGCCGGCACGCATCTGCTGATCGACATCTGGGGGGCGGGTCGCCTGGACGATCCCGACCACATCGACGAGTCGCTGCGCGCGGCGGCGATCGCCACCGGTGCGACCATCCTGCACAGCCATTTCCATCACTTCTCGCCCAATGGCGGCGTGTCGGGCGTGGTGGTGCTGGCCGAGAGCCATATCTCGATCCACACGTGGCCGGAGCGCGATTTCGCGGCGCTGGATATCTTCGTCTGCGGCGACTGCGATCCGCACCTGGCGATTCCGCTGATCCAGGCGGCGTTCTCGCCGACGCGCATCGACCTGGACGAGAAGCGCCGCGGCCGCGTCGCCTGATCCGCCGAAGCTAATCCGCCGAAGCTGACCCAACGGGCGGCCCGGGCACACCTCCCGGGCCGTTCTGCTGACTGGAGCACATCATGGCCACCGATTCCTGGGTCAACGAGACGCTGTACACCGACTGGGGCCAGCGCTTCCTGGTGAGGCGCGAACTGGCGCGCGTGCAGAGCGCGTTCCAGGACATCATGGTGTTCGAAAGCCACAGCCATGGCCGCGTCATGCTGCTGGACGGCGTGGTGCAGATCACCGAGGCCGACGAGTTCGTCTACCAGGAGATGCTGACGCACGTGCCGTTGCTGGCGCATGGCCATGCCAGCCGCGTGCTGATCATCGGCGCCGGCGATGGCGGCGTGCTGCGGCGGGTGTTGCAGCACCGTAATGTGCAACGGGCGGTGATGGTCGAGATCGACGGCGAGGTGATCCGTCTGGCAAAGGAGCACATGCCACGCATCGGCGGTGAGGCCTGGACCGATGCGCGCGCCCAGGTGATCGTGGGCGACGGCATCGACTACGTGAAGACCGCCGCTGATGCCAGCTTCGACGCCATCATCGTCGACAGCACCGACCCGATCGGCGTGGGCGAGGTGCTGTTCACCGATGACTTCTACCGCAACGCCGCGCGCATCCTGGCCCCCGGCGGGCTGATCGTGAACCAGTGCGGCGTGCCGTTCATGCAGCCCGACGAACTGCGCGACACCAGCCTGCGCCGGCGCAGCTTTTTCCCGTTTGTTGGCGCCTATGTGGCCGCAGTGCCAACCTATGTCGGCGGCTTCATGACCCTGGGTTTCGCCGCCAAACAGCCGGGGCTCGACGCCATTCCGGTCGAGACCTTGCGCGCCCGCGCCGAGGCCGCCGGCATCCTCGGCCGCTATTGGACGCCGGAGGTCCATCATGCGGCGTTCCAGCTGCCGCCCTATATCGCGCAACAACTGCCGAAGTAGGCCCCGATACCACGCGCATCAAATAGGGACCTACAGCGTAGCAAGGCCAGGGCTTTGCCGTTGCGGCGCGAAGCCGCACCGCAGGGACCCACCAGGGGCCGAGCCCCTGGACCTCGTCTTGTCGAAAGTTATTGGGTTTCCAAAGGCCGTCGGCCGTCGCGCGAAGGCGCGCTCGGGACTTTGGTGGGTCCAGGGCAAAGCCCTGGCCTTGCCTTCCTTCACAACCGAATGATTCGGCCGATTGGCGTTACGGCACCTGTGCGAAGCTTTGCACCAGGCTGCCCGACACCAGCCGCCAGCCATCCACCAGGACGAAAAAGATCAGCTTGAACGGTAGCGAAACGACATTGGGCGGCAGCATCATCATGCCCAGGCTCATCAGCACGCTGGCCACCACCATTTCGATCACCAGGAATGGCAGGTACAGCAGGAAGCCCATCTCAAAGGCGCGCCGCAGTTCGCCCACCATGAAGGCCGGCACCAGAACCCGCCACGGGGTTGTCTCGGCCGAGGCCGGGTCGGGCAGCTTGGCCAGATCGACAAACAGCCGCACATCGTCGGGCCGCACATTCGATGCCATGAAGCCGCGAAACGGTTCGGCCGCCAGCCGCAGCCCCTCCATCTCGTCGATGCGCCCCTGGCTCATCGGTAGCAGACCTTCGGTCCAGGCCTGGTCCAGCACCGGTTGCATCACGAAATAAGTCAGGAACAGCGCCAGCCCGATCAGCACGGTGTTCGGCGGCGTGCCCGGCGCACCCAGCGCACTGCGCAGCAGCGACAGTACGATCACGATGCGGGCAAACGCGGTCACCATCACCAGCAGGCTCGGAGCCAGCGCCAGCACGGTGATCAACGCGGTCAGCTGCACCAGCCGCGAGGTCGTGCCGGCACCGCCGGCCGCGCCAAGGTCGATCGCCACCGACTGTG
>Ga0105047_10019480_pt1 | contig 10465 bp, 5 predicted proteins | sample MAT04_FD_78384 | JGI IMG/M metagenome (GOLD analysis project Ga0105047, IMG submission 78384) | Freshwater microbial communities from Lake Fryxell liftoff mats and glacier meltwater in Antarctica - MAT-04 (megahit assembly) | ecosystem: Environmental > Aquatic > Freshwater > Ice > Liftoff... | reverse complement strand
CCGCAAAGGCTCGAGCGCGCGAAAGCCCAAATCGCCTGTCAGGAAAACGAATTCCTTCCGCGACTGTTCGCGCATCATGCCATCGCAAAATGCCTGCCTCATGGACCTGCGACCTCCAGACAGGCCTGGTTGTACTGTTCAGCAGTCATGGGAAGATAGTGCCATTCCAGGCGATTCTCCATGAACGATACGCCGTGCCCTTTGATGGTCCTGGCCACAATCATGAGTGGCCCCGGAATGGCGGTCGAGTTCAGCACGCCAGTCAGCGCCGCCTGGTCATGCCCATCGACCTCCAATGTTGGCAGCCCAAACGCCCGGAATTTATCCGCCAACGGAGAGAGATCGGCAACTTCCGAAGTCGTGCCAAATCCCTGCAAACCGTTTTCATCAACAATCACGACCAGATTCGCAAGATGCTGCTGTTTCGCAAAAATCAGCGATTCCCAGGTCGAGCCTTCGTTCCATTCACCATCCGAAGTAAGGCAGATCACACGGCCGGCAGTCTCGTTCAGCCGCTGTCCCAGTGCAAGTCCGGCTGCGAGACCAACTCCGTGACCCAGACTCCCGGTTGCGAATGGAATGTCAGTCATACCTTTTGCCGGAGGATGACCGCTCAGCAACGTGCCGTCGCGATGAAACGTTTGCAGGTCATTGTCCGACAGTCGCCCAACCGACCACAGCGCTGTGTAGAGAGCACCGGCAGCGTGTCCTTTGGAAAGCACGAAGTGATCAATGTCCGTCAAGGCATCGTGATAGACGGCAAGAAGTATATCGAGGCAGGAAAGGTTTCCGCCGATATGTCCGACGCCGCTCTCAAAGTGCATTTGCAGGAGTCGCTTTCTGGCCGATGCCGCTCGACGAGCTGCGACTGAATTAGTTGTCGGCATGGTCGATAATCATCATTCTGTTCCTCGTGGTAAACCAAAAATGTCCACACATGCGTCAATGTACACAGCTTCCTGAATCATTGTGAAGATTTCATTTCAGAATGCCCTATTGTTGTTGCCGCTGTGCTTCTCGAAATCGCTTCACGTTTTCCCTGAGCCGCTCTTCGTTCGGCGAAATCCTGATTGCCCGCTCGAGCAATTCGATCGCCTGCGAATAATGCCCTTGTTCCGCCTCACAATTCGCAAGATTCGCCATGGCCTCCACACTGGATGGATTAAGTTTCAGCGCTTCGGAGAAAAGCCGCTTCGCTTCGGTCAGATCTGATTCATGCAGAGCGTAGCCAAGATTGGTCAGCGCCCGGTAATCTTCCGGAGTCAACCGGATGGCTTCGCGAAGATTTTCGACGGCACCAGCCGTGTCACCACTGAAGAGAAGAGCACACCCCAGTGTCGTGTAGGTCATCCCCTCGACACGATTTTCGGGATACTTGATTGCAATCTGACTTTCCCGAAGTGCTTCAGGAATTTGTTCCTCCGCCAGGAGTGCTAACGCCAATGAGTCATGACCTCGATAACTGTCAGGATCGACTCGGACACAAGCACTCCACAGTGAAATGCCGTCGCGCCAGATCTGCACCTGCTGAAACGTCAACCACGAAAATGTGACAGCGACCAGGACGAGCGCACTCATCGTGAACTTCATATACTGAGTTCGGTGGAACAACGGAAGTGAGCCGATCAACAGGAAAAGTCCGATGTGAGGGAAATACATGTACCGGTCAGCTCTGGCGGCGGAGCCCAGTTGCACCAGACCAACGACGGGCACCAGCGCGCCCAAAAACCAAAGGGCTCCTGCCATGATCCCTGGTTGCGAACGATTCGTCCAGACGAACCACAGCGCTCCCATCAGGCATGCGGCACAGAACACTGTCAGCCATGAGGAGATCTCAGACATTGGATAGCGGTAGAATGGATTCAGACCGACCGGAACGAATGTCTGCGCCATGTAGAACACGATGCTCTGAATTGCATTCGAACCACGCAGCCAGAGCGGTATGACTTCGCGCGAGACAATGGATTCCCCTGCATCCTGTGCCAGAAAGACACAGATCGTGAAAAGCAGGGTCAGGACAAAGAAGCCCCACAGTGATCGAGCAGCCTGTGGAATCTGTCTCCACTGAATCTGATTCTCGTGCGGTCTCAGTGGACACACTGCCAGAACAACAAGCAGGAATGGGAGCGTGATCAGCATTTGTTTAGAGAGTAGACTCAGAATGAAGAACAGATGCGCGAAAAACCAGAAGCAGCTCTTTCCGCGGGCTATAAACTGCTGCCAGAACAGCATTGCCTGTAACCCGAAAAACACTCCGAGCAATTCCTTGCGTTCGGAGACCCAGGCAACGGCTTCCACATGCTGCGGATGCACGCTGAAAAACAGAGCCACACCCATCGCAAGCCATTCATTTCGCGTCAGCCCGCGAACGACATACCCGACGAGTACAGTATTCAGACAATGCAGTGCGAGATTCGTCAGATGCATGACGCCGGAATCGAGCCCGAAGATTTCAATCTCCGCCATGTACGATAACCATGTCAATGGGTGCCAGTTCGAGTTCTGAAAAGTCGAAAAGGCCCACAATAGACCACCTCTGGTCAACCCTTGATGAATCTCCGGACGTCCCGTGATGTAAATATTGTCGTCCCAGTTTACGAACTGAAACGCATAAACGCTTGAGTAGACGAACAACGTCAGTCCAGAGATCAGGACAAGGCCTGCCACAAAGACCCGGCTATCCGGTAACGGTAATTGCGCCGCCGAAAGTGACCTGGATTGTTCGCGACGGTCGGTCTTCATTTTCAGCAGTGACTTGAAATTCGAGCGACGGTCAATGTCCGACCAGTTGGCCGATGATCCAGATGACGACCCTGATACGAAGACCCGAGGAAGCCCATGGTCTCATTCCTCGCCGGGTACCGACAGGACCATCTTTTGTTCTGTGATGCTGTAAACCTCGAATTCGGCCTCTTCACTGTTAGCGAGGACAACCAACTCTCCTCCCGCTCCCATCGCGCTCAGGTCGAATCGAGTCGTGCGTTCAATTGTTGACTCGTTGACGTTTTCAAAATTGTTTGAAAACGTATAGATCCGTCCTGAGGCTGACATGACAACCAGATCGCCCCCCCCTGGAACAGCCTGCGCTGAGGTGAAGATCTCGCCGTCAGTACTCGAAAGCTGTTTGACAAGCTGCATATCGTCCACGCTGATCGCCAAAAAGCTTGTGGATGTACAGAAACAGACAAACTTCATGTCGTCGGTATACGTCACGGAATAGATCATGCCCAGCTGATCCTGTCCGGAAATTTGACTGACCGAAGCCGTGACAATCTCACCTGTTTCAAGCTGACACAATGTCAGAGTGCCAGCAGGATCCACCATCAATGCCAGAGAAAAATCCGGGCTGACGACGCACGCTCCCGTAAACGTGACTCCCAACTTGAAGACCTTTGTTTCCTCCAGAGTGGCGGCATCCACAACCCTGAGCGAGGTGGTGGATTCAGAATTGTCAAAGATGCACAGCGAATTCGACCGCTGGTGGTAGTAGATTGCCGACGGTTGTGCGCTCAGTTTGAATGTCGTCATTTTATCGATGGAGAATTTTGACTCCGGATCCAGCCGTCCAAGCTCATTCTGCATCAAAAGTATCGCACCACCTTTTTCCTCCGAGATGATTCCATAGGTGGACACAGGAACTTTCACTCTTGCGGACAACTGCCCATCGCTCACAGACCACACATCCATGACGGCTCTGATTCGCAGAACGAATGCCGTTCCGGTACTTGCGGACATTCCGACGTTCAGGACTCGGCCCACCGGAAGTTTTTCTCCGCCAGCCATCACAAAGCTGACTTTTGAAAATCCCCAGATCCCGCCAACAAGCATCACAGCGACGATGACCAGTAACAGGCTTTTCGAGCCACCAGGTATTGCACCGGCAAGTGATGACGGCGTCAATCCGGAAGCCAGACTGACGAACCGCTTTCGCAGTCGCTTCGATCGAATTGTTCCAATACTCTGTCCGAGATCCTTCAGAGACTGCTCTGCTCCGCGACGAACCATCTCCTCCGGATCGTCCAGCAGCGAAGCGATTTGCTCTTCAACGCCTTCCAGCTTCAGCTGCGCGACAGCTCGCACGGCCTGATAACGCACCTCCGGCAACTGATCACGCATCAATGACAGTAATATCGGCCCCGCCGATGCCTGTCCAAGTCGGCCTAACGCAATCACGGCCTGCAACCGGACCAACGGATGATCTTCCAGCGATTCTTCCAGCAGATGCACTGACGTCCCGTCGCCGAAATCGCCGAGTGCTCGTGCGCACGCGCTGCGGACAATTTCGTTTGGATCCCGCTTCAGCATTTCTCGCAGACGAGGAACAACACCGTCAGGTTTCAGCACCGCCAGTTGCTCAATCGCCTGACGTCGCAGCGCGGGAACGTGGTCGTCCAGTAGTCGGAGAAAAACCGGAACGCTGCCTGGGATCTTCAGTTTGCGAAGTGCCTTGACCGCCTGCTCGCGAAATTGCGACGATTCTCCTTCAATAAATCGCTGCAGAATTGGCAATGAACTGTTGGCACCGTTTCTCTGCAGTGCGGCAAGCAGATATTCGACAGTTGTTGCATCGGTTTCCTCATCCAGCGCTTTGGCGATTACGTCGGCGAGTTTTGATTCATCAATTCGCGACATCGACTGCGCAGCATTGCGGCGCACATTCAGGTTGCCGTCAAAGATCAGCTTCTGCAGTAATTCCACACTTCGCGGACTGTACATCGTTGCCACTGACATCGCTGCCTGCGCACGTACCGTCGGGTCTGCGTCTTCCAATGCCTCGTTAATCCGGGAGATGGCGCGCTTCGCCTGCGTGCGAGCCAGTGCATCCACCGCAGCAACTCGCAGAACAGGTGCTTCGTGCGATGCCAGTTTCTGAAAAATCTTCAGTTGCGTGTCGCCGGCAACCCGAGCAAGAAGCGAAACTGCGAATGCGGTTGAGTGAATGTCTTCACCCCGCAGGACTTCCAGCAGAAATGCTTCCCATGCCGATTTCTTGCCGTCAGCAATTGATTCAACGCCTGCCGTCACGACGGTCCTCAGGCTGGTTCCACAGAGACCAGCGGCAAACAGTACCGGACGAGTGGGCTCCAGATCGAGTTTTATGAGCGCCTTCAGCGCGGCCTCGACAACTGTCCCGGACTTGTCAGCGAGTAGTTTCAGCAGCAGCACGGCAGAGCCCGGATGCGCGATGCAACCAATCGCCTCGGCACATGCTTCGCGAACCTGCTTTGCAGGCTTTTGAGAAAATGACGCCAGTGTGGAAAGCGCGCCCGGCGAATTCGTGGCACCCAGATCATGCAGCTGTTCAATAACGCGATCCAGATTCGTCGATGGTGTCGCCAACAACGCTGACACTCGATTTTTCAGGTGTCGAGGCAGTGCCTTTGGGATCTCTGCTGAATCTTCCAGCAGTTTGCGAAACGCATTCTCACGCGCAGCACTCAGACCGGCCATTGCTTTTTCACGCGCCGCTGCGGCGAGTGCCTGTGCGGCTTCGATCTCTTCAATTGACTGTTCATCATTACCCGTTAATACAATATTGGTCACTCCGGCACCGGAGCCGGAATGGTTGACCGTGGATGACACATCAGAGCCGATTTTCCCGGCGGCGTTGGTTGTCGCGGTAAAATCAACAGGTTGACTTGCTGAGCCGTTGAATGCTGGAATCAGCGGCGATGATGTGGTCATATCGAATGCCGGAGCCGCCGACATCTTGCCCGGGTGGATGGCGGGCTCGTACGTTCCGTTTGACTGCATCGCTGGCGGATGCCTCGGGAGCATTAATGGCGTACTCAAGCCTGGCGTGTTGCCCATCGCTGTGGTTGTTTCATCCGCAGAAAATGGAAACTGAGATTGGGCAGACGCCGACGAGCCGTGTCTCGTTTGGCCACCGAGTTCTGACGGACGATAGCCCTGATTGGAATGCTGGCCCACAGGTCGAGTCATTTGCCCGCTCGATTGTCTTGAGTTTTCGGGAGCAGCCAGCATTCCGCTCAACGACATCAGAGTCTGTGAACCATTTGTGGCGAATTCCAGATCGCTGTGATCATCGTCAACATCGAAGTATCCAGTGTCCTCAATGGGTCCGGAAATTGTATTGAAAAATTCCTGGTCTACAGCACTTCCATTGAAGTCATTGACCAAGCGGTCGTCATCGGCCAGGCGGACGTCACTTTCGTAGTCGTCGTCTTCATCAAAATCTGAGGTCATTTCGTATCGGTCTGCCGCCTGAGACTCGTTGGCGGCTGCAGCCATTGCGAGGGTACTGTACCTGCGGCCTGAAGCCGCACCGTTCGCCGGGGCTGACTGACTTTTTTCGGCGTTGTCCCGGGGGAACAAAGTTGCAGGTTGCAGGTTGCACGTTGTCGTCGGGGTTGACTGACTTTTTTCGGCGTTGTCCCAACCGAATATGCTGGAGTCTGAAGAGCTCGAATCCGCTGCGACAGTGACATCCGGAACAGATCGGTGTACCGCAGTCTCCAGTATGATGGAATCTGACGAATTCGAATCTGTTGCGGCAGCGACAGGTTGCAGCACAGGTTTTTCCTGTTGCAGTCGCGCCTGTTGAGGGAGAGTTTCGGCAGCTGACTGAGGCTCGGATGCCGCACTGTTTGTGATTTGTTCAGGATGTGTTTCAACGATGGCATCGGGGAACTCGAATCGCAGCCAGTCTGCTGCAATCTTCAATTCCGAGTGTTGGTCCGCCTTCGATTCGCGGAGCAACTCAAATAAATGGCTGCGTTTGCTGCTCGAGATCAATCGCAGCGTTTCCAGAATCAGGACGCGGCAGGATCTGCTGCCTGAACAGGCAACAAGGATTGCCTCCATCGTGTGCGGCTGCTGCAACTGGATCAGTGCCTGAAACGCCGTTTGTCTGACGCGCGAGGAACCGTCCTGCAGCATCGGCAACAGCAAATACGCGGACAACGGATGCCGGATACAGCCAAGAGCGATCGCGGTGGCTTTGCGCACGTCTTTGGAGTGAGCTCCTGTGACCAGAAGCAGCGGAGGCAGAACGACGGGGTCACCCATACGCCCGAGTGCTGTCACGATCGCGATGCGCGCCGAGACTTCGTTACTTGGCAGAGCCTTGAGGCTTTCCATCAATGACACAAGAATCGGATTCGTTGCTTTCGGAAGCGGTACACCGAGTGTCTTCAGCTGGGCTCGGCCCGTTTCAATCGAGGACCGCAGCCGAGATGTTGCATCTTCGGCGGCTAGCGTGGACACGAACTGCTCAAACGCTTTCCGTGGATCTAACGTCGGCGGCGGTGTTTCACCCAATGACGATGGCTTGTTCTGCTCCAGGATTGACGCCGACGTTTCCGTAGCAACAAACCTTCCACCGCATTCACTGCAAAATTTTACAGAGGCGGGATTGCTGAATCCGCATGATAAGCAGGACTTCGTTGTTTTGCTTGCTTCCGACACAATAAAGTTCCTGGTGCCTGGTTCCGCCACTCCATTTATACTTGACTCTCTGAGTCGAGCAAACACTATACTCTGCGCGCATCTGAATGAGTCATTTTCTTGTAGCCAAAGTCCCGAAATTTCGGGTTGAATCATGGCCCGGTTCCGAATTCTGACGAATCCGACTACACCTTCATACACCCTGCGAGAGAGGTAAGCACCCATGCATGAGTCTTTTCGTTTAACGGCTAGCCGAAGGCGTCGGTTTTCTGGTAAATTGCCTACGCCTACGGCTCGCCGTTAAACGAATTATGCTCAATAACTTGTGCATGGGTGTTATACTTCACGCGGTCAGGAATGAGGCTGCAAGTGTCTTGCAATAGACCCCTCTCCCCCGCGATCGATTTTCCAAATGTGCAATTTTCCCACAGGGGGAGAGGGCTAGGGTGAGGGGGAATTTTACATTTGTTCTTCAGCTTCGTTTGACAATGTGGAAAGTTGCGAAGCACCCGGCAGAAGTGAAGAGATCCGGCTGCAGAAAAAATCCTCCAGCCGGACTCAATACTCAAGTCAAACTCGTTTCGCAATTTCCTGTTGAAGGATGACCTATTCGAACTTGCCCTTTGCGAACAACTTCGGATCTGCCAGCCAGACTCCGCAAAAGACGTCGAATGAGTTGATCTCACATGGACCAGCTGTGTAGCCATCTCGGACTGACGTCATGTTGGTCGCATCGAACCCGGGGTTGTAGAAATTGTCGCCGTTGGTGTCAAAGAGGGTCTTGACACTTCCGTCAGCCATCAACAGGTTGCAGGAACCGCGGTGAACGGCATACCAGTCGCGGGTATCCTGAAGCCAGAGATTGTTTGGAGAAGCCGTAAGAGACCCGGCACCCTGACCGACGGTCGTCTCGCCCACTGTTGGATAGCGCAGTGGCTGATAGGTGTCCACACCAAGACCATCTCCGGTGCCTGCATCGAGCAGCGCCATGCTGGCACCAACCATGTAGGCCGGTCCATCGTTGGCGGTTTCGGCCAGTCGGACACCGCCGATGAGTTGACCCGTTTCATCCAGAGAGCCCGTGAACAATCCGAGGTCCAGAACAGCTTCGTTGGCATCACCGGGTGAAGCATCACCCAGCAACGGAATCGAGCTTGAAGGAACGTCAGACTTGCTGATCTGGACCTGTGTCAATGGCCCACTACAGCTTGGGGTATTGGCAGTGTCCTTGACCAGGCTCTTACATTTAACACCGTTCATCAGCGCAAAGACAGCGCCTGTGGCGGCTGTGCTGCTACCTGGAGTCTTAACGAGGTTCTGTCCGCGGGTCATAAACCAGCTGGATGCGTAGTTGGTATTCATGCCCTTCCGGACCCACTGCTTAACTTCCGCGCCACGGACAGCTGAACCATCAGCCATACCGGCTACGGCAGTCGCGAACGGACCAACTCCAACACGGTTCGTTGGGGTGGAAGATTGATTGCTGGTGGCAATCGTTCCGATAATGTCATTCAGCTTTTCAGAGCCTTTGAGTTCGTTGCTTGGGCAGAGCATGTTGCCAGGCTGACCGCCCTTGACCTGCAAAACGTTGCCAACCCAGCTGTAAAGCATCGGGTCGCCGTCACGCTTCCAGTCATACTGACCGGAGCAGATTCGCTTGGCAGGATCACTGTCGCTCCATGAGTACAAAGCGATACCAAACTGACGCAGATTGTTTTTGCATTGTGCACTGCGAGCCGCTTCACGGGCGGACTGGATTGCCGGGAGAATCAGTGCCATCAGGATCGCGATGATCGCAATGACGACCAGCAGTTCGATCAGGGTGAAACCCTTACGGCGGGCCTCTGCGATGATTGGATTCTTATAAAATGTCTTCACTCGTGTGTTCCTTTTGAAAAACGATACCAAACTTCAAGTAACTCTACTGCAATCACCCTTTGACTGCAGAATCCGGACGTCCTATTTAAATGTTTGCTTCAACGCGTTTGCTTCCCTTTGTACTGAATGCCTCCCCTCTTGTTGCCGATTTATAACTCCCTGTGAACCGAAACGTCTGAAAGCTCAGTGGCTTGCAAAAAAGCCATCTTTTCCAAGCCTTGACAAATCACCAGACTATTCAAGGAACCATAAAACAAACTTGGCCGAAACTTCCGTCCAGCCATACTTTTCATCAACACATCAGGGTATTATTCAGGATCGTGTTAAGCAATTATTAATTGGGGATGATTTGAAAGAAGTTTTCCGAAAGTTTTTTCTTAACCGTGCCTGCATACTGACGTCCGTCCCGCAGGTCCGTCACAACCGCTTTGAACTGGGAATTTCCACCCAGGTGTCTGTCTGGATACCGCTGGTTTTGTGAGCGGCAAGGCGCTAGCCCATTGGCACTCGATTTCACATAGTAGACCTCACTCTCCGAGTGAGGCAGGCCGCAAAACGCGGGCTTTCGCATTCGTCACTCAGAGAGTGACGGCTAATTTAATCGCAAATCGAGTACGACTGGGCGCTAGCCGCCGGTTTTTACGGGTTCTTTACCTGCGGCGAGCGGTCTGTTGTTTTTGATCGTTTTTCTGTGTGGAATTCGCATTCACTCACCCAAAGCGTAAGCCAGGACTACAGGTTTTGTCTCGCTCACGCTTCGGGTTGGTCTTAAATCAACAGACCGCTAGCGGCTCTGGGTCACGGTACTGGATTATGTTAAGAAACGATGAGTTTTGATTTATGCAATTGATCTTCGCTGTCAGGCTGAGCGACAGTCCAGACGGCCAACGACGTCGGATTACGGTCAAATCGAAGTCAAAATCCGGCAAATCTGTATTCGGCAAACCTGTTGGGATCCGTCGATCATGCGAGTCGGGCCAAGTTTACTCACAGGTTTCGCGATTTTTTACTAAATTGACAGCCGAACAGTCGAAATCCCCAAAAATGCTGTCGCAATTGGAACGCAATCGGGAGTGACTTTGGTTCATCGCTCCATTGCCCCCTTTCCTGCAAGAATGTTATCGCGAAAATTCGTGATGCGTGAAATCCGTGTTTCGGGCTTCTTTGCTGAGTTGATGTG
>Ga0105047_10019477_pt1 | contig 10466 bp, 10 predicted proteins | sample MAT04_FD_78384 | JGI IMG/M metagenome (GOLD analysis project Ga0105047, IMG submission 78384) | Freshwater microbial communities from Lake Fryxell liftoff mats and glacier meltwater in Antarctica - MAT-04 (megahit assembly) | ecosystem: Environmental > Aquatic > Freshwater > Ice > Liftoff... | reverse complement strand
CCTGCGCCCGATCCGACGGTGCGCTGGTCTAAACTCATTCTAAAAACCACCCGCAAAGCCCGAGGAAGCGGGTCCAAAGCCCCTCGTCGATACACCTGCGCCCCCCTCACCAGTGGGCACCAGACATTTCTCTACACACACGATCACTATAGCTACCGTGTCGGTCCGATCAAGGTGTGTTTCAGTCATTGAACCGTCACTCGCCGCGGTGCCCACAGAAGAATACCGCGATATCAAGCGGTTGAACTAATTCCTCTGTAAATGTTTAATTCTGCCGTTGGATTTATTTTAGGGGGGGCGGGAGTTGGTAATATTCTCTGGTGAATGTATAATCATGATGGTTCGAAAGTAGATTGCGTGGCCTGCGGGGGGCTTCGCTGCTTCTGAGCGACGTGGGCTGCGCGGCAAGTTACCCATTGTTAACCATACCGGCCCATGCTGCATCAAGGCTTCGCGCGGGTTCCGGTCATGGAACTTCTGTTTTTGCTTCTGCTGGTTCCAGTCGTGTGGCTTGTGTGGCTGCCGTCGCGTATCGTTGGGGCACTGCGACGGCATCGGGTCGCGAGCGCCGGAATTCTGGCTGTCGTCGCGATTGCCGGTTTCGTGATGCTGCTTCTGAACCAGCCGCCCGAGGTTCGGGCCGACTACGCCCAGGGTGATGCAACTCTCCGCGCCATGCTGGAATGACGCGTGGTTACATTAGCCGGGCCCGCCAGTAGAGCAGATCAGGCAGAAGCGGCAGCGTCTGAGCTAGGCAGCGGCTCGTCGGGTATAGTTTCGGTCGCGGCAGGGGAACTGTAGATCAGCCGGTCACCACTTCGGGCGGATGTACGGATGGCTCGGACCCCGAACGTCTCCGGCTTCCTCCACACATCGATGCGCTTCGCTTCCACCACAGCCGCATCATCGTCGTCGGCGACGATGCGAAGCGCTTCGTGACGCGGGGTGTTCGAGCGTCCAACCGGGGGGAAGTACAGATCCATTACGTAGTGGGAGTGTGCCATTGCATCAGCTTTCCAAATTTCGGCCCGGCGCAGGAAGCCGCATCGGTGCCGGCAGTCTTGGCTATAGTCGACCCCTGAGTTGCAGGTCTCTCTGCAGCCAGTTTCGAATGAAGTGAAGTCGGTCGCCGCTGGTGGCAAACGCCACTTCGTCCATCAGCGTCACTGCAAATTCAGCTGCCTGCTCGAGCGTCGAACGTCGATCGCCCGGCAGTTCTCGCCAGCGGCGAATACACTCGCGTTCGGCCTCGGGCTTGGACAGCATCGGCAACTCAGGCCGCCGCTGCAACGGTTACGAAATCGCTGACGCGCGGCGGGTGACGAACGGCACGGGCAAACAGGATCTGGGCGGGACGCAGTGCGTCGCCATTTTGCGGAGCCAAGCGGCTGTCGCTATGCATGTTGGGCTTTCAGTGGCCGCCCACTACCCCTTCAGGGTCAGTCGATCGCTCCGGGGCGGCCTGAGACGGAACGGAACCGCGGATCGAGCCAATTGCTCCGGCCGCAACCCATATATAGACAGTCGCACGGGTAAATCCTAGGAAATTGACGCCAGATTTCGACGATACTCGTCCGGCATAAAAAAACGCCATGCGATGGTGCGTCCAAATGTCTGACTGCGGATCATCAGCCATAATAAATTGGACTTGCAACCAACTGGGGCGTTAGGACTTTAGCTATGTGCTGCAAAGGCTGATCTATCGCGGTTTCCATTGATGCCGGGTGGCATCGGGCAGCGTGGGATTCCCAAGAGCATTGCAGGATGGCGGCGCCCTGGACGGGTCCGCGGGCAGGGCCGCTCGGATGCATCACGGATAAAAGGCCTGCTCGCGAATGGCTGTGTCAGTGCGCCGACCCGGCCGTGGAATTGATGGTTTCAGGGCTCCACTCGCTTTCTTCTCCTGAAACCGGCGCCCCGTGCGCGAGGAGCATCGTCTTGGCCACGAGCCAGAAACACAGCCATCGCGAAGCCAGAAGGCCCAAGCAGGTGAAGTTGCCTCCATCGGTCGCAGGCGACGGATTGATCGCCAAGGCCGGCACGGACGCAACCCCCGCCGGCAAGAAACGCGCCTGAGGGGATCCAGCTACGCCTCCCTACTACTGCCCCGCATTTTTTCAGGAGACCGCCTATGACCATGGAACTCGCATCTGTCCGGGTGGTCCGTAAACCCTGGGGCAAGACCGACCTCAGGCCGTGGAGCGAACTGGGGCACGATGGCAGCGCGGTTGGGGAACTGTGGTTCCAGCGCGCTGATCCAAAGGCGCCTGAACCCGCCCTGCTGCTGAAGCTGCTCTTCACCGAAGAGCCGTTGTCGATCCAGGTCCATCCGAACGACGCCTTCGCCCACTCCATCGGACTGCCGCACGGCAAGACGGAGGCTTGGTATGTGCTGGCGGCCGATAGCAATGGCCGGATTGCCCTTGGGCTGAAGCGCGCCCTGACGCCGCGACAGCTGCGCGGCGCAATCGAGGACGGCTCCATCGCCGACCTGGTGCTCTGGCAGCAGGTTGCCGCCGAGGACGCCATTCTTGTTCCTGCTGGCACTATTCATGCCATCGGCGCGGGCCTGGTGATCGCCGAGATTCAGCAGCGCGGCGACACGACGTTCCGCTTGTTCGACTACGGCCGGAGCCGTGAGTTGCATGTCGACAGCGCGGTGGGCGCCTCGATTGCCGACAAACCCGAAGTGCGGACGGCACCGGAGCGGCTTTCCGATGCCCGCACGGTGATGGCGCGCAGCCCTTACTTCGTTCTGGAGCAGATCGACCTCGCCGCCAACTCGCATTGGGAAATCAATGCCCAGAGCGAGACCTGGGTGCTGCTTCTCGGCGGCGAAGCCAGGTTCGGCCTGTCGGGTGTGACGTCGGGTGAAGCGGTGTTCATCGAAGATCAACGGGTCACTCTGACCGTCGGCGATAAGGGCGCCAAGGGGCTTATGGCCTATGTGGCGAGTGCGCCAATCGAAAACCAGCTTGTCGGCCGCAACGGTATCCCGCTTGAGGTGATCGCCGAACGCTTCCCTGAACTTGGCCTCGGCGGGCCACAAAAATCGACGCTGCCGACGCGTCCGTGGGGCGTACGTTCATGACCGCAATTCGCCGGATCGCCTTCATCGGCAACTCGCTGCCGCGCCGCTGTGGGATCGCCACGTTCACCACCGATCTGCAGCAGGCCATCGCAGCCACGTCGCCCCAGATCCACACCTCGATCATCGCCATGAACGACGGCGGGCGCACCTACGACTATCCGGCATCCGTGGGCTTTCAGATCGGTCAGGACCGGCTCGAGGACTACTGGCGGGCGGCGACCTTCATCAACGATGGCGGTTTCGATGCGGTCAGCCTGCAGCATGAATTCGGCATCTTCGGGGGCGAAGCCGGCGAACACGTGCTTGCGCTGCTCGGTCGGCTGACGGTGCCGGTGGTGACCACGCTGCATACCGTACTGGCCGAACCCAATCTGGACCAGCGCCGGGTGCTCGACCGGATTCTATCGCTCTCCGATCGCGTCGTCGTGATGGCCGAGAAGGGGCGCGAACTGCTGATTGAGGTCTATGGCGCGGCGCCCGGCAAGATCGAGGTCATCGCCCATGGCATCCCCGACTTCGCCTTCGTCGAACCGGACGGCGCCAAGCAGCGCCTCGGTTTTGCTGGCAAGACCGTGATCCTCACCTTCGGGCTGCTGTCGCCCAATAAAGGCATCGAGGTGATGATCGACGCCATGCCGGCGGTGCTGCGCAGCCGGCCGGATGCCGTGTACGTGGTGCTTGGCAGCACCCATCCGAACCTGGTGCGGGAACAGGGCGAAGCCTACCGCGAGAGCCTTGTCGCTCGAGCCAGGGAACTGGGTATTTCGGAGCACGTCGTCTTTCTGGACAAGTTCGTTGATCGCCCCTCGCTGCTCGAGCACATCTCGATGTGTGATGTCTACGTCACCCCCTACCTCGATCAGGCACAGATGACCTCCGGCACGCTGGCTTACAGCTTCGGTCTGGGGAAGGCCGTGGTTTCGACGCCTTATTGGCATGCCCGTGAACTGCTTGCGGACGATCGCGGCATCCTCGTGCCCGTTGGCGACGCGGCGGCGATCGGCACCGAAATCGCAGCCCTGCTGCGCGACGAGCCGCGGCGGCAATCAATCCGCCGGCGTGCCTATGCCGAGAGCCGGATGATGACCTGGGAACAGACAGCGGCGCGCTACATCACTGTGCTCGAAACCGCGATCGCAGTACGACCGAGGCCGGTCGCGAAAATGCATCGGATCGCTCCAGCCGGCGACGGACGGCGGCTACCTCCCATGGCGTTCGATCACCTGAATACGATGACCGACGACACGGGCCTGTTCCAGCACGCCATCCACTCCGTGCCTGATCGGACGCATGGCTACTGTGTCGATGACAATGCCCGCGGCCTGCTGCTGGCGGCTTCGCTTGCCGCGATCGAGGGCGATGATCTGCCCGACCGGATGACCGCTACCTATGCGGCTTTCGTGCAGCACGCCTTCAATCCCGATACCGGCCGTTTCCGCAACTTCATGTCGTTCGACCGGCGATGGCTCGAGGAGCAAGGATCGGAGGACAGCCACGGCCGCACCTTGTGGGCGCTTGGCGTGTCGGCCCGCGACGACGACAGCCAGATCAGGCGGCGATGGGCCAGGGAGCTGTTCGCTGCGGCGTTGCCTGCCGCAGACGGATTTGCGTCACCCCGCGCCTGGGCGTTCACGCTCATCGGCCTCAATGCCTACTGCGAGGTCGCGACCGACGATGACTTCGCCATCCAGTTCCGGTTGCGACTGATGCACCGGCTGCTTGTCCTGCTGCGACAGGTCCAGACCCCGGACTGGATCTGGTTCGAGGAGGGGCTGTCTTACGACAATGCCCGTATTCCCGAGGCCCTCATCGCCGGCGGACGCTCGACCGGGCTGGTCGGCTACGTCGAGGCCGGCTTGCGCACTCTCGACTGGTTGATGACCAGGCAGACGGCACCCAATGGACTGTTTCGGCCGGTCGGCACCGACGGGTTTGCCGACATCCGCCAGGAACCGCGGCCATTCGACCAGCAGCCGGTAGAGGCGGCCGCAACTATCGCCGCGTGCCTCGAGGCCTGGCGGACGACCGGCGAGGGCAAATGGCAGGCAGCCGCGGGCCGGGCCTTTGCCTGGTTTTTCGGCAGCAATGACCTTGGCCTGCCGCTCGTCGATCGCGCCACCGGCAGCTGTCGCGATGGGCTCCATCCCGACCGCCGCAATGAGAACCGGGGCGGCGAGTCCGTCGTCTCGTACCTTCTCGGCCTTGCCGACATGCGGCGTTTCGAGCGGGTAGGCAGCAGCCGCCCCATCCCGGTGCCATTCCCACTCAGCTTCCGTGAAACAACCCGTTTCCACCAGCAAACCGTTCGAGGCCGCCTTGTCACAAGTGACGTTTCTAAACCGGCAGGCGCTCTACCTCAGGCCTGACCCGGCACGAGTCATCGTCCGGCCGTTCAAGCCGTCGACCGAGCCGAAGGACTTCAAGCCCAACGAGAAGACCCGCGCCAACCACATCGTCGATCGGGTGCTGGCGCTCGACAGCGAAACTGCAGCGCGACAACTCGCCGACGTGCTGGAGAATTTCGACGGCCGACATCGCAACCTGCTGGCCACCTTCGAGGCTCGTGCCGACGAGATGGAGGAGGCATTCGCCGGCCACGAGCCGTTCAGCCTGGTGCAGCGACAACTGATCGGCGCTTACTTCCTCAACGAGTATTCGTTCGAGGCGTCGGCGTTGTTCAACCCGAGCATCGTCGCTCACCCCGACCAATCGCTGGCACCGGTTGGTGGCGTGCGGTTCGTGCTCTCGTTGCGTGCGGTAGGGGAGGGGCATGTTTCGTCGCTGACTTTCCGGGCCGGCAGCATCTCGGCAGATGGCAGCGTCAGCATCGATCCGACGGCCCGGCTGGCGGCGATGCCGAAGGTGACCGCGATGGCGCCCTGGCCTGCCGACGAACCGATCGAGCTCACGTTCAAATCGGGCGGCGATATCAGCGAGCGGGTGATCTTCCCGGCAACTGCGTGGCAGTCCAATGGCATCGAGGACGCCCGTTTCGTGCGCTTCGAAGACGAGGGCCGGTCCACCTACTACGCCACCTACACCGCCTATGACGGCCGGGCGATCCGCTCCGAACTGCTGCAGACCGATGATTTCGTCTCGTTCCGCATGCAGCGGCTCAACGGCACCGCCGCCCGCAACAAGGGCATGGCGCTGTTCCCTCGCAAGATCGGCGGGCGCTACGCCATGATTGGCCGCCAGGACAACGAAAACCTGTACCTGATCTATTCGGACGACCTGCTCACGTGGGATGGTGGTCAGCCGATCCTGCGCCCGCAGTGGCCTTGGGAGTTCGTGCAGATCGGCAATTGCGGCTCGCCCATCGAACTGGACGAAGGCTGGTTGTTGTTCACCCATGGTGTCGGTCCGGTGCGTCGCTACGCTATCGGCGCCGCGCTACTCGACAAGTCGGATCCATCCAGGGTGATCGCCCGCTCGCGTGAGCCGCTGGTTTATCCAGATCCGTCGCAGCGCGAGGGCTACGTCCCCAACGTGGTCTATACCTGCGGGGCCATCCGACACGGATCACGCATCATTCTGCCCTATGCGGTCTCAGATACCTTCTCGAACTTCGCGACGATCCATATCGACGCGTTGCTGCAGGCGATGGAGCCCACCGCCCAAGCGCTGGCGGAGAAATAGATGTCTGGTGCAAATGACGCGATCGAACATGTGACCTTCATCCATCCGTTCACCTTGCCCGGCCTCGAACGAATTCATGCGCCCGGCACCTTCGAGGTCCGCGTTCGGCGCGAAGCGCTGGATGTGAGCTGGTCGGCCTACCTGGTGACCAAGACCATCATGTTGACTGAACACGGCATGCTCGAAGCACTCGAGGTGAAGGCCGACGACCTGCAGGCCGCGCTGGCGCAAGACGCCCGGCTCTGATCGGCGTTTCGCTATTCGCCGAGGCCTGGGGGGAGCGTGCCGGACCTGAACAGCTCGATCGGCTCATCGTAGGAATCGGTTTCGACATCGATGTTGGCCGAGTAGGCCCAGACCCCGGTGCGGCTGGGGGCAAGGCGCTCCGCCGCAGCGACCGCCGCCTCCGGGGTCTTCGCACCCGTCGGCACATCAGGCTCCAGCTTCCGCCCCTTCGTCCGAAATCCCTGCACGAAATACATGACTGTCATTGGGGCGACTCCTATTGAGCCGCTTGATAGCACCAAGCGTGGGTAGCCCCGTCACTATGTTGGCCGCGCGTTGCTTTTTGCGGACGCTCCCGTCGCGGGCGAGCTGAACCCTCAGCCCCTGAACGCCGGAAGTGCCAGGCCCTTGGTGCCGACATCTACGGCGAACAGCCCGCCGGGGTTGCTCTGGCCCCTGAAATGCTCGGCCGGGCGCTTCAAAACCGCTGTCGTCACATAGAGGATGTCGAGGTCCTTGCCACCGAATTCGCAGCAGGTCGGCAGGTCCGCCGGCAGGATGATCGACTGCATCAGTTTGCCCTGCGGATCGTACTGGTTGACCTTGCTGGTGACCGGGATGGTGACCCAGTAACAGCCATCCGCGTCCACGGTGGCGCCATCGGCGATGCCGCCGCTGCCCTCCAGATCAACGAAGGTGCGCAGGTTTTCGATGCTGCCGGTGGCCGCATCGAAATCGTAAGCGCGGACGATCGTGGTGTGGCTGTCGGAAAAGTACATGGTCTTGCTGTCGGGGCTCCAGGCGAGCCCGTTGCAGCAGCCCACCCCTTCGATCATCCGATGTACGGACAGGTCGGTGTCCATGCGGTAGAGCGAGCCGATGAATTGCACCGGCTGGCCCGGCGCCTCGAACATCGAGCCCGACCAGAAGCGGCCCTGCCGGTCCGGTTTTCCGTCGTTGAAGCGGGTCAGCGGCAGGTGCGCCTCGGGATCGACGATGGCCTCGAAAGCGCCGGAGCCGGGGTCGAAGAAGTAGAACCCCGACACCATGGTGACCACCAGCCCGCCCTTTTCGCGCAGCCCGATGCAGCCGAGGTACTCCGGCGAACTCCAGGTATCGTCCTTGCCGGTCGCCGGATCGTAGCGGTGGATCAGCTTGCTCCAGATATCGATCCACCAGAGCACGCCGGCCTTGGGGTCCCAGATGGTGCCCTCGCCGAGTTCGGCCCTGGCGTCGACGACGCAGGTGATATCCATGGACTATTCCCCCTCGGTCTTGCGGTTCTTGTGCTTGAAGATGAGACCCCAGAGGCTCGCGAACGTATCGCTGCCCAGTGACACCGTGACGAGGATCACCGCCCCATAGACCACCAGCAGGGCGCCGCTCGACAGGTTCAGCGCCGGCAGCAGCCCGGTCAGGATGGTCAGCACGAGCGCGCCGGCGATGGTGCCGAGATAGTGCCCCGAGCCGCCCAGAATCGAAGCGCCACCGATGGCCACGGCGGCGATCGAGGTGAAGAGGTACGAGTCGCCCATACCCAGGTAAGCCTGACCGGAATAGCCGGTCAGCAGCATGCCGGCGAGAGCCGCGGAAAGGCCCGACGAAACGTAGGTGAGGATGACGGTTCGGGCCGTCGGCACGCCGGAGAATTCGGCGACGGTGGCGCTACTGCCCAGCGCGTAAAGGTGGCGCCCGAACGCCGCCTTCGACAGCAGCAGCGACGCGACGAGCGCCAGCGCTGCCCAGATCAGCGCGATCACCGGCACCGGCCCAAGCCTGCCCACTGCGAGGAACTTGATCAGGTCTGGTGCCGACGGGGTGGGTGAACCGCCGGTGTAGACGAGGATCAGCCCCTGCAGGATGACGTTGGCGGCGAGCGTCATGATGATTGGCGGGACGCCGAAGATCGCGACGCCGACGCCGTTGATCAGCCCCAGCGCCGCGCCGCCGGCGAGGATAAGCGGCGCGACCCAGATCAATGGCAGGTCCTGCCCCGCGCAGAGCAGCGTCATCAGGATCGCCGCCGAGTTCAGCACCCAGGGGATGGACAGGTCGATGCCGCCGCCGATGATGACGAAGGTCTGGCCCAGCGCCACGATCCCGACGAAGGCGGCGAGCACCAGCGTCGAGCGCAGGTTCGATTCCGACAGGAAGCCCGGCGAAAACAGCGCGGTGACCAGCAGCAGCACCACCATACCCAGATAGGCGAGGAGGATCAGCCGGTTGCGGGTGAGGAAGCTGCTCATTGCTCCTGCCCCCGTGCGGTTTTTTCGGCAAGCGAACTGGCGAGCACCGCGACGAGCAGGATGACGCCCGACATCACCGGCTGCCAGTAGCTCGAGACCCGCAGTACGAACACCAGGTTGCCGATCAGCGTCAGGATCAGCGCGCCGATCACCGTGCCGAGCAGATGCCCTCGGCCGCCGAACAGGCTCACCCCGCCGATCACCGCCGCCGCGACCGATGGCAGGATGTAGTCCTTGCCGATGGTCGGCGAGCCGGCCCCGGTCTGCGTGGTGAGGTAGAGCGCCGCGGCGGCGGCAAACAGGCCGGACAGCCCGTAAGTGATGATGTTCGTGCGGGTGATCGAGACGCCCGAAAGAAACGCCGATTTCTCGTTCGAGCCGGTCGCCTGGATGGTGATGCCGAGCCGGGTGGCGCGGAACCAGTACCAGAAGACGATCAGCCCGATCAGCATCCAGACCGGGCTCGCAAGCCCGAGGATCTGGTTGTAGCTGAAGCCGATCCACCAGCCCGGCACGCTCCCGCCATCGGTCGGCAGGATGAGCATGGCGATGCCGTTGAGGATCGACCAACTGGCGAGCGTCACGAGAAATGGCTGCAGCTTCAGGGCCGAGATGAGGAAGCCGTTCACCGCCCCAACCGCAAAGCCGAGGGCGATGATCAGCCCCGACCACATCACGACATTCAGCGGATCGTCGGTGAACTGGGTGGCGGCGATGACCGTCCCGAGGCTGATCATCCCACCGATCGAGAGGTCGATGCCGCCGCGGATCAGGACGATGGTTTGCCCGGTGGCGGCGAGGATCAGCGTCATCGCCGCGGCGGTATCGAGGTTGATCTCGTCGAGCGTGAACACGCCCTTCTGCAGTGCGCCGTAGATCGCGACGATCACCAGCAGCATCAGGCAGGCGACGAGGAACGGCGCCCGGTCGAGCAGCCAGCCGCGCCATGCCGGGGGCTTAGAAGGCATTGTTTCGGTGGGGCGTTCGGCGATGGGGGCGGTCATCAAGCTGCCTCGTCCAGCACGGCGGCGCGCAGGATCGCTTCTTCGGAGATGCGCCCGGCCGGCAGCGTCGCCGCCACCCGGCCGGAGCGCAGCACCAGCACGCGGTCGGCGACATGCACCAGTTCGGGCAGGTCGCTCGAATAGAACAGGATGGCGTAACCCTTGGCGGCGAGGTCGCGCATCAGCTGGAAGATCTCGCCCTTGGTGCCGACATCCACGCCGCGGGTGGGATCGTAGAGCAGCAGCACCCGCGCCTCGGTG
>Ga0105047_10019476_pt1 | contig 10466 bp, 13 predicted proteins | sample MAT04_FD_78384 | JGI IMG/M metagenome (GOLD analysis project Ga0105047, IMG submission 78384) | Freshwater microbial communities from Lake Fryxell liftoff mats and glacier meltwater in Antarctica - MAT-04 (megahit assembly) | ecosystem: Environmental > Aquatic > Freshwater > Ice > Liftoff... | reverse complement strand
TGCCGGTCGCGTGCTCCGCCTACCATCGATCGCCATGAGCACCATCTCCGTCGTCACCGGCGCCAACAGCGGCATCGGCCGCGCCACCGCCATCCACCTCGCCGCACAGGGGCACACCGTGTACGGCACGGTACGTAGCCTCACCAAGGCCACCAAGCTGCAGGCCATGGCCGCCGGTGCGGGCGTGGAGGTGCAATTGGTCGAACTCGATGTGGCCGACGATCACTCGGTGAAGGACGGCTTCGCGCAGATTCTGGAAGCCACGGATGGCGTGGTCGACGTGCTCGTCAACAACGCCGGAGTCGGTGGGAACGCCACCGCCGAGGAGTGCCCGTCGAGCGTTCACCTCGAAGTGATGAACATCAACCTCTGCGGTGCGGTGCGGTGCCTGCAGGAGGTGCTGCCGGGCATGCGCGAGCGCGGCCACGGCAGCATCGTCAACGTCACCTCGGTGGTCGGCCGCCTCGCTGCGGTCGCGCAGAGCCCGTACGTCAGCTCGAAGTGGGCGCTGGAAGGGTTCAGCGAGCAACTGGCGCAGGAGGTGGTGCCGTTCGGTGTGCGCGTGGTCATCGTCGAGCCGGGCATCACCAAGAGCGCGATCTTCGCCAAGAACCTCGAGATGCCGAACCTCACCGGTGCCTACGACGCCGCCTACCGGCGAATGTTCCAGATGTACGCAGCCGGCATGGGCCACGCCACCGACCCGTTCGAGGTGGCCAAGGTCATTCATCACGCCATCACCACCGACCAGCCGAAGCTGCGCTACGCAGTCAGCTGGGGGGCGAACGAGCTCATCAGCGGGCGCGCCGCGATGACCGACGAGCAGTGGGTGGCCCTCGGCAACGTGGCCGACGACGATGACGATGCGTACTACGACGGGTTCCAGGCCGCGTTCGGCCTCGACCTGCGCAACATCGGCTGAGCCCCTGCGCGATCGGCGAGTTCGTTACAACGCTGGGCGGTGCAGCACGGCTGAGGTGGGGGTGAACACAACCGTCGCACCGGCCACCACAGCGGTGCCGTCGACGATGAGGCTGTACTCGCCCGACTGCGGGTGCGGGAACACCATGGTGATCTCCGGCCTGGCCTCCACGTTGACACGCGTCGAGCGACCCACCGTGGCATGCAGTGCGCCGCTGTTCCACTGCGTAGGCACCGCCAGCGAGTGAGCGCGCAACGACGGGCCGACGGTGACGAGGTAGCCCCATGGGTACTGCGCCAGCGTGGTGGGCAGGTCGGCGGGTGTGACGGGGATGCTCATGTCAGAACACTCTGCACTCTGCGGGCACGGTGAGCAACGGCAGCGGATCGACCGCGGCGCCACCGCCGGGGTGTATCTCGAAGTGCAGGTGGTAGTTGCCCGGGCCGGGGTTGCCGGTGTCGCCGGTCCAGCCCAGCACCTGACCCGCCACCACGGTGCTGCCTCTGACCAGGCCCGGCGCGAAAGCATCGAGATGCGCGTAGATGTAGTACGTGCCGTTCGCAGCCGTCAGCTGCCAGAGGTTCCCCGACAGCGAGGCGCCGTTCTGCGAGCTGCCGGCTACGACCATCAGCGTCAGCGTTCCGTCGGTCATCGCGTAGACCTCCTGCCCCTTGGTGGTGAGGATGTCGGTGCCGGCGTGTGTGCGACCGCCGCTGCGCGGGTCGCCGAAGTTGTCGAGGATGTCGCAGCGCGGCGACGTCGCCACCGGGAAGTTGGCCGACCACGGTGGCCGTAGCCGCTCAGCAGGCTTCGTGGCAGACGCGCCCTCGACCACTTGCTCGACGGCCGAGGGTGCGGCACCGGCCGTGCGCGGCGACGGCGCCGCCGCAGCAACCGCGACCACGGCCAGCAGCGCGCCGGCGAGACCGGCAACGAGGGCGGAACGAGAATGTGCAGCGCGAATCTTCGACAAGAGTATTTTCTCCAGGACCGGGGACAGTGTCGGCGGTCCGCCCGGCGAGCAGCCTATCGGTGACACATTCCGTGAACCGGTCAGCGCCCTCGCTGCGATAGAGACAGCATGCACACCACAACGCTGCCGCCACCCGCGGATCCAGCCCCACCCCAACCCGTCCGAGGCTTTCCTCCAGCTCCGCGTGCAGGGTCGTCGACGGGATGGGCGCCGCCGGAGGCGTCACAGCGCCGACGGGCGCCGCGCACCCGCCGCACGGTCGCACTGGTGACGCTCGGCACCATCGCCGCCGGAGCCAGCACCTTCGTGGGCAACGAGGCGGTGCTGGCCATCGCCTTCCTGTTCGTCATCTCGTGGCCGCTCGAGCGCCTGTTCCGTCGCCACCCGGTGCCGGTGCGCCGCCTGGCGCTGCGCACCGACCTCGCCTACGCGGTGTCGCAGCCGGCGCTGCAGGTGGCGGCGCTGGTCGCCGGCATCGTCATCGGGGGGCTCTCGCTCGCCTGGCTCCCGGGGCTGCTGGTGCGACCGCTGGTCACCTCACTACCGGGTTGGTTGCAAGTGGTGAGTGGGGTATTGCTGTTCGATCTGATCGTCTACTGGGCGCACCGGTGGGGCCACACTGTGCCGCTGTTCTGGCGCTTCCACGCCGTGCACCACAGCACGAAACACCTCGACTGGATCTCCGGTTTCCGAGCGCACCCGTTCGACGGGATCATGATCGCCCCCGCCATCTTCTTCCTCATCGCCGCCGGGTTCGACAACACGCTCACCGGCGTGCTGGCACTCGTACAGTTCCTCGTCGGCCTGGGCGCTCACCTCAACGTGCGCTTCAAGCTGCGGCCGTTGTGGCCCGTGGTGATGACCCCCGAGTTCCACCACTGGCACCACGAACTGTCACCGGCGGCACATCACAGCAACTACTCCACGTTCCTTCCCGTGTGGGACATCGTCTTTCGCACCTACCGCATGCCGCGTCACGAGCGCCCGCAGCACTACGGCATCTCGCAGCACATGCCCGACGGCATCGCCCGCCAACTCGTGCATCCGCTGAAGGGTCTGCGCTCGGACTGGCATCGCTGGCGAGCCGATCGTCGTCGTCGGGTCGCGCTGAAGGCGACATTGCGCCGGATGCGCCGCGGCGACCAGGCCGACCTCGCCACCCGTGCAGACCACGTTCACCGCGTGTGACCAGAGGAACTGGCACGCTGTTGGCTGTGACCGCGCCCGAGCGCACCGACCCCGAGCTGCTCGCCGCAATCGCGGCGAACGATCGTGGCGCGCTCGAAGCGCTCTACCACCGCCACGGCCGCTGGTTGCTCACCCGGTTGCACCAGCGCTGCACCGACCCCGACCTCGTCGACTCGGCGCTGCAGGACACGTTCGTGTCGGTGTGGCGTAGTGCCCGTAACTACCGGGCCGACGCCGGCGAGGTGGGGGGCTGGCTCTGGGCCATTGCGCTCCGACGGCTGATCGATCTGCTGCGCCGCCGACCGCACCCCACACCAATGGCCACGCTGCCCGAACCCGAGCCCCTGCCTCCGCCGGGAACCCCCACCTACGACCTGCTCTCCCGGCTGCCCGCCGAGCTGCACTCGGTGGTGCAGGCCGTCTACGTCGACGGGCTCACCACAGCGGAAACCGGCGTACTGCTCGGCATCCCGCAGGGCACCGTCAAGAGTCGCCTGTCGCGGGCCAAACCGCTGCTCCAGGAGGTGCTGCGATGAACACCGATCACATCGACCAACGACTGGAGGCCAACCTCGATGCCATCATGGGCGAGATCTGCGCGCCGCCGCGCAGTCGCTTGGAGCGCGCCCTGCTGGCCGTGCGAGTCCCCGAGCCCACCGCTCGGCTCGTGGCCGCGACGCCCGTGCTGCGCTGGGCGTGGTTCGCAGCGGTGGGCGTGGTGCTACTGCTCGCCGCCTCGGCCGGCGCCGAGCAATGGCAACCCGGCGACCAGCTGGCGGTGTTCCTGGCGCTCGCACCGGTGGTGCCGGTGCTGGGCGTGGCGCTCGCCTATGGCCCTCACGCCGACCGGGCCCACGAGGTGGCAGTGGCCGCCCCGCTGTCGGGGCTGCGGCTGATCTTGCTGCGTACGGTGACCGTGGTCGTGGCAGCCGCCGCCGTGTCGCTGCTGACCGTGCTGGCCGCGCCCACCGGCGGATGGCTGCAGCTGGCATGGCTGCTGCCATCGCTGGCCACCACAACCACCGCGTTGGCCATCGCCACGCACGTCGGCGTGCGCCGCGCCACCATCGGCGTGGCCATCGGGTGGCTGGCGATGGTCATCGTCGTTGCACAACTGAGCAACGACGCCACCGCGCCGTTCCATGCGCCGGGCCAACTGGTGGCGCTCGCGGTCGCCGTGCTCGCCGCGGCAGTCGTCGCTATCGACCGCAACCGCCTCGACCGGTGGGTCGACGGATGAGCGCCCCGACACTGCACCTGCACGATGTGGAGCACCGAACGTCGGCGCGCTTCACGTTGCACGTGCCGGCGCTCACCATCGGGCCGGGTGTCACCGCCGTGCTCGGGCTCAACGGGTGCGGCAAGACCACGCTGCTGCGGCTGCTCGCCACCGTCGTCGCGCCCACGCACGGCACCGTCACCGTGGCGGGGCTGCCGGCAACCGACGCCAACCTGGTCACCATCCGTCGCCGGCTGGGCTATCTCCCGCAGGACGACTCGGTGCCACGCCGGCTGACCGTTTTCGATCACGTCGACCTGGTGGCTGTGATGCGCGAGCTCGGCGACGACACCCGCCGGCGACGAGCCGCAGTGCACGGCGCGCTACGCGAGGTCCACCTGCACGACCTGGCTGGTGAGCGCTGCGGCCGGCTGTCGGGCGGTCAACGTCGTCGTGTTGCGCTGGCCGCGGCGCTGGCCGGCGCGGCCGAACTGCTGGTGCTCGACGAGCCCGACGCGCACCTCGACCACGAGCAAGTCGACCACCTCACCGAGTCGCTGCGGGCGAGGGCACCATACGCCAGCATCGTCGTGGCCACTCACGACCCTGGCTGGGCAGCGTCAGTGGCCGATTGCACGATCCAAGTGGTCGACGGGAAAGTCAACCAGTAGCCCTTCGGTCGCGACGCCACCGCCAACCGTGGATGTCACGCCGCGACACGAACGAAGGGACACGACGGGACGCGTCGGCGTGGATCGCCTCGGATGACGACGTTGGCCCTGAATCGGTGGCGACTACAGCGCAGGCGCGTCGGCGAAGTCGCCGTCGAGGATGGCCCTGTCCTCCGGGTCGGCGATCTCGATGGCCAGCGCCTGTGCCCACTCCGCAAGGCCATCAGCCTCACGGCCCACCGCCAGCAACGCTCGTGCTCGGGCCTCGTGCGCGTAGGCGTGGTCGAAGTCGGCGGCCAGCTCGCCGGCCCCGCCGGTGGCAGCGAGGCACTCGTCGGCGTAGTGCAGCGACCGCTCCGCCAGACCTAGCAACAGGTGTGCCTTCGCCAGCATGTAGCGCGCGCGGGCCTCGTTGATCGCTGTGGCGCCGCGGGCTCGCTGCCAGTGGTACGCCGAGGCGTAGGCGCGCCGCAGCATCTCCTCGTCGTTGGCGGGTGTGCGCTCGGCCTCCACCATGGCCCACACACCGTTGTTGCACTCGATGCCCTGCGCCCGGTGCCAGTCGCCGGTGGGGTCTTCGCTCGCAACTTCCACGCCGAGCACTTCGTCGGGCAAGGGCTCGCCCGTTTCGAGCAGGGTCTTGAGGCTGTCGAGTATCCACACCCAGCCGGTCTTCACGTGTGCCCAGGTGATCGGGCTACGGGCCAGGTCGGCGTGCAGTACGTCGAGGCGCGTCAGCCCGTCACCTGCCGGTGTGATCAGCCACTCCACCCGGCCGGGCGGCTCCTCCGCCATCGCTGTGTCGTACACGAAGCGCCAGGTCATCACCAGCCGGTGCGGCGGCTCCGCCACCTCCAGCAGCCCTTCCACCGCATCGCTGCCGTCGGGCAGCACGTAGCGCACGGGCTCTCCGGCGGCGAGTGTGGAGGTGAAGGCTGTGTTGTGGAAGTAGCGACTGGTGAATGTCGGGTCGGTGATGCCCTGCCACACCTGCTCGGGCGTGGCCTTGATGTAGATGCGGTAGCGGTGGGGTGTCATGCGATGTCCTGAGTGGTGGAGCCGCGCTCGACCTGCAGTTGCAGGTCGATGAGCGCATGGGTGAACGGTTGTGCGTACTTGCCGATCCAGCGGTCGGCGAGCTGCTGGATGGGAACCGGGTTGAGGAAGTGCAGCTTCGAGCGGCCGGCACGATGGGTGATGACCAGGTTGGCCGTCTCGAGGATCGCCAGGTGCTTCATGACGCCGAAGCGGGTCATCTCCGGCACCACCGCGCAGAGCGCCTGCACACTCTGGCCGTCGCGTTCGTACAGCGCATCGAGCAGCGCCCGACGCGTGCTGTCGGCCAACGCTTTGAACACGGCAGCGGACTGCTCACTGGATGTTGCGGACGCGAGGTCGAGTTCCACATCGGCATGATATGTGACGATTTAGTCACCTGTCAATGCCCCGTCGATCGATCCTCGATTCTTGACAGGAATAGTCGGGTATCGAGGTAGGTTGCAGTTGCTACCGCATCACCCGCAGCACAAGGAGCTCACCATGCCCGTCCGCCTCGGCGACACCGCACCCGACTTCACCGCCCCCACCACGCAGGGCGAGATCAGCTTCCACGAGTGGCTCGGCGACTCGTGGGGTGTGCTGTTCAGCCACCCGAAAGACTTCACCCCGGTCTGCACCACCGAGCTCGGCTACGTCGCCAAGATCAAGCCGGAGTTCGACAAACGCAACGTGAAGGTCATCGGCCTCAGCGTCGACGACGTCGAGAGCCACCTGCGCTGGGAAGGCGACATCGGCGAGACCCAGGGCACGCCGGTGAACTTCCCGATGATCGGCGACCCCGATCGCACCGTGGCCGACCTCTACGACATGATCCACCCCAACGCCAACGACACGATGACCGTGCGCTCCGTCTTCGTCATCGGGCCAGACAAGAAGGTGAAGCTGACCCTCACCTATCCGGCCAGCACCGGCCGCAACTTCGACGAGATCCTGCGCGTCATCGACAGCCTGCAGCTCACCGCCGGGTACAAGGTGGCCACACCGGCCAACTGGAAGGACGGCGACGACGTCATCATCGGCGCTGCCGTCAGCGACGAAGACGCCAAGCAGCTGTTCCCCAACGGCTGGACCACCGTCAAGCCCTACCTGCGCATTCTTCCCCAGCCCAACAAGTAGCCGCCTCCCAACTCGCTATGGCGTCGGCGCCACCACGGCCACACCGTGCGTGGCGCACGCCGTGGCAAGGCGGTGGTCGTACGTGACCACACCGTCGAGCGCATCGCCCAGTTGTAACGCAGCGGCAAGGTGCAATGCGTCGAGCGACCTCAGCAGCGCCGGGTCGAGCAGCGCGGCGCGCTCGCACACCGCCGTGCTGAGAGCCAGCAACGCAACGCCATCGAGCACCTGTCTGGCGCGAACCATCGCGTCGGGAGCAGCCCGCCGAACGGCGCGCATCAGCTCGGTACGTGTCAGATCGCTCGACACCACAGCCAGATGGCTGCGCAGCCACTTTTCCAACGGGCGCGTCTCTTGCTCTGCCACCACCAGCTTGACCAGCGCCGAGGTGTCGAGATACCAGGCCATCTCAGCGGTCGTCGGCGTCGCGCATCGCCGCCAGCTCGGCGGAAACCGATGACTGACCAGCCCGTCGACGAGGGGTTGGCGGCAGCGAAGACAGCGAGCTACGGGCGGGCCGCAGCTCGCCGGCTTCAGTGAGCTGCGCCAGCGGATCAGCGAGTAACGGAACCAACCGAGCGACCGGCCGGCCTCGGTCGGTGACCACCAGCGACTCGCCGGCAGCGGCTTTGCTGACCACGTGCGAGGCGTTCTGCTTGAGCTCGCGGATACCGATCGACGCCATGTGCTTCATTGTAGCACATGGCGTTGGAAGCCATCTAGCGCTTCCAGGGTGGGCGGGTGTCTTTGCGCATGGCGAAGCGCAGGGCCATCCAGGTGTCGTCGATCGTGCAGGCCTTGTTGTCGTCCCACCCGGCTTTCGCCAGCTGGTTCCTCAGCGACACCTCGGTGATGTCGGTGGCCATCGCGCTCTTCGGCTTCGGCCACGCCACCCAGATGAAACCGGCGGGTTGCGCTGCGTCCGCCAGCGCGGGCCACTCGTCGCGCAGCGCCGACCGATCGGTGAAGAACGCGAGCACCACGTCGATGGGCGGCATCATGTGGCGCTGCCAGATGGCCTCGCCCGCATCGCCCAGAGTGGTTGCGAAGCCGACGGGCGCGTGCAGCACCGTGAACACCACGTCGCCGACGATGCCCAGCTTCTTGGGCAGTGGGGTGTTGAGGGTTTCGCTCACTTCAACGCTCGGTTGCACATCACGCGGTCGACCTCGATTCGCAGCACCACACGATCGGTGCGTTCCTTGGGCTGACGGTAGCGCTGCGCGTAGGCGACCACTGCGCTCGCCACCGACTCAGGGTCGTCGAGCACCGTGACCGCGCCCTCGAAGGTGGCCCAGCGAGCACCGTCGAGCTGGGTGACCGACGCACGGCCGCCGCGCCGTGCATTGGCGGCCTTCACCGCGCCGGCAAAGGTGATGACCCGCACCGCACCGTCGGCGAAGGTGAAGCCCACCGGTACCGCGTGGGGAGTGCCGTCAGCGCGTTGAGTGGCGAGCACCGCCAGGTGGCGCTCGGTGATGAACTCGGCGAGTGCGGGCGAGAGCTGCATCAGCCGTCGGCTGCGATGGCGCGCAGGATGCCCAGCCGGGTGGCCCGCCATGCCGGGACGACCGCAGCAATCACGCCGGCCAGGAACGCCAGCAGCATGATCCACAGGATGTTGGTGACCGGGATGGTGTAGGTGTCGAAGCCCTGGTCGCGCAGCGCGACGATGATGACGTAGCCCAGCACCAGCCCCATGAGCACGCCCACCGCGGCGCCGTACAGCGAGGTGATGACGCTCTCCCAGCGCACGGTTGTGCGCACCTGCACGCGGGTCATGCCCACCGCCCGCAGCAGGCCGGTTTCGCGCCGTCGCTCGTACACGGCCAGCAACAGCGTGATGACGATGCCGAAGGTGGCGATCATGATGCTGAGCAGCAGCAGGCCGTAGATGAAGCCGAGGCTGCGATCGACGATGTCGGCTCGACTGTTGATGAACTGCTCCTTGTCCTGTAGCTCGCCGATGCCGTACTCGGCCACCACCACATCGACCGCCGCCCGGAACTGCTGATCGCTGACGCCGGCGGCACGGGTGAGCGACACCACACCGGACGGGGTGGCCACGCCCGTGCCTACGAACGTGTCGCGGTGGTACGTGCGTGCCGGGATGAATTCGCTGCGCTCGTAGATGCCCTGCACCGTCAGCGGGAGCTCTTGCCCGTCGACGCGCAACACCAACTGATCGCCGATCGCGAGTTCCTCGTTCTTCGCCTCACCTTCGCTGAGCAGCACGCCGGACGGCGTGAGTGCAGACATCGAGCCCTCCACGAACACCAGGTTCACCAGCCCCTCGGCGGTGGCAGGGTTGATGACAGCGCCCACAGCAGAGTTGCCCTCTGCGTCGGCCACACCGAACGCGAACCCGAGGCCGCTGGCGACCTCCACCTCGGGCACTTCGTTGAGCCGGTCGACGAACTCCTGACCGAAGCTCACCGCCCCACCGTTGGAGCTGTTGACCACGTAGTCGCCGATGAACGTGCTGCCGACCACGTCGCGGATCTGCTCCTTGATGCTGGCGGCGAACACCGAGGCGCCGGTGACCAGTGCCACGCCGATGAGCACCGGCGCCGCAGTGCGAGCCGTACGCCGCGGGTTGCGCTGCACGTTGCCGCGCGCCATGGTGCCCGTGACGCCGCGTAGGCGTTGCACCGGGGCGCCGAGGACCCACGCGATGGGCTTGGCCAAGACCGGGCCCAGCAGCAGCACGGCGGCGAACAGGCCCACCACACCGACCGCGAGCAGGATGGCGTCGCCACCCATCATCACGTTGACGATGGCTCCCACACCAACCACGGCGCTGACCGTGGCGATGATGACTCGCCGGCGCACCGAGCCCACCTTGTCGAACGCGGCGTCGCTCATCGCGGCCACAGGTGGCACACGGCCGGCGCCGATGGCCGGGCCGAGCGCAGCCAGGACGGTGGCCACCGTGCCGGCGACGAGAGTGATGATGACAGTGCGCGGCTCGATGGCCAAGCCACGAGCGGGAATCTCGAAGTCGAACGCGTTGAGCACCGACTTGATGCCCGACGCCAACCCGACGCCGCCGAGCATGCCGGCCAGCGAACCAGCGATGCCGATGGCCAGCGCCTCGACGAGCATCGACCAGGTGATCTGGCGGCGACTGGCGCCCAGCGCACGCAGCAGTGCGTTCTCACGCTGGCGCTGCGCGGCGGTGATGGAGAACACGTTGTAGATCACGAACATGCCGACACCGAGCGCGATGAACGAGAAGATGGCCAGGAAGATGGTGAGGAAGCTGAGGCTGGTCTCGATCTCGGTCTGGGTCTGGTCGGTGATCTCGGCCGACGTGAG
>Ga0105047_10019473_pt1 | contig 10467 bp, 6 predicted proteins | sample MAT04_FD_78384 | JGI IMG/M metagenome (GOLD analysis project Ga0105047, IMG submission 78384) | Freshwater microbial communities from Lake Fryxell liftoff mats and glacier meltwater in Antarctica - MAT-04 (megahit assembly) | ecosystem: Environmental > Aquatic > Freshwater > Ice > Liftoff... | reverse complement strand
GTAACCAGATCGCGCCCTTCGACCAGCGGAATCCCCATTTCGCGCGCCAAGAAGGTGTGCTCGAAGTAGGCCGAATTATAGATGCCAGGCGTCAACAACACAATCGTCGGGTCATCAACCCGATCCGCCGCCAACATGCGCAAACTGGCCAGCAGCGTGCGGCTATAGTGATCAATCGAGCGGACACCATAGTTGACAAAGACATTGGGGAAAACCCGTTTCATGACGCGCCGGTTGGCGAGCATATACGAGACACCACTGGGTACGCGCAGATTGTCTTCGAGCACGGCAAACTCACCGTTGGGCAAGCGAATCAAATCGGTGCCAACTACGGTGACATAGATGCCCTTGGGGACATCCAGCCCTTTCATCTCGGGCCGGTAATGTTTGCAACTATAGACCAGATCCGGCGGGACAACTTTGTCCTTTAGAATATGTCCTTCATGATAAATATCATGCAAAAACATGTTGATCGCCGTAATGCGCTGGGTCAACCCGCGTTCAATCGTTTCCCATTCATTGCCAGGAATGATGCGCGGCAAGAGATCGTAGGGGAAAATGCGCTCTGTCCCGCGATTGTCATTATAGACGGTAAAGGTAATGCCCTGGTGCAAAAAGGAGCGTTCAGCAGCAAGTTGACGGCGTTCCAATTCTTCCATCGAAAGCTCGTGGAAGCGTTCATAGAGCTGCGTATAATGGCTGTGGGGTTGGTTGGGCGCAGCAAACATTTCATCATAGGCGGCACTAAGCTGGTAATGTGTAAAGGGGGCTTGAAACATATCTTCTGCTTGTACAGGTACAGGTTGTGCGTCCACAGGGTGAGTTTGCATGCGTTGTTGTTGAGAGAACACGGTCTTCTCTGTCATCGGCACCGATTCCTTTGGAGACAGCGGGCTAAGATAAGCACTAAGGGTTCAGGTAGCACGGCAGAACGCTTTATATAATACATCGTCGAATAGCAAACACATTGGCAGCTGTTTTCCATCTGTCAATACAGACATGCGTTTCTGTGGTAATACCGGTTTGGATTGAAAAGATAATCTCTTATTGATATTACCACAGTACATAACTATCGTCATTATACAGAATGTACAACGCGAAATACAACTTGTTAGGCAGAGGAATTCGGTTTTTCCCAGTTACGCGTGAATTTTCATACAATTTTTACAAAAAATAAATGTCTTCGGCCTGCGATGGAACTGCCTTGCGCGCTTCCATCGGGCAAATAGCTAGGACAAGAAGACGGAAATTAACAGGCCTTTTGTATATTGCTTGTCAATTTTATCAATGCTACAATTTTTCGTACGATTGATCCGCTGTATCCTGCCTGTGTAACACCTGGAGATACGTTATGAAATGGTTTACCCCAAGGTATCTGGCCGCGATCCCTGTAAGTGTACTCGTGGCGTTGCTTGTTTCCTTTGGCCCGGTGTGGGCACAGGATGGCAGCGATGATGGTACCCAAGCAAATCAGATTTTTCTACCTGTGGTCAATCGCGCGGGTGAGGCAATCGAACAGACGGTTCCCCCGCCGGCTATGCCGGAAATCACCTTTGATCGTACCGATCAGATTATTGTGCGCTATGCGGGTGACGTACAGGCTGCCGCGGTTGATCACATTGCCCAGGTTAGCGCCTTAAGCGCAGTAACCGAGGTTGAACTGGCGTTTGTGCGCGAATTGGAAGATAACGCGATTGTCGTCAAGCTTGCGGAAGCGCGCGATCTGGCTGCCATCAACGCCATCGTCGCAGACATGCTCTCTTTGCCAGAGGTAGACTATGCCGAGCCAGACCTGATTATGCAGACGACCCGGACGCCCAATGATGCAACCTATGCCAACCAATGGCACTATTTTGCCTCCGTCGCCGGTACCTATGGCGCCAATCTGCCGGGTGCATGGGATATTACCACCGGTTCGGCATCAATTGTGGTGGCGGTGATCGATAACGGCATTCTGCCCCACGCCGAGTTGGCTGGGCGTACCGTGGCTGGCTATGATTTTATTGCGGACAGCCGGATCGCCAACGACGGCAATGGCCGCGACAATAATCCCAGCGATCCGGGGGATTGGGTGACCAGCGCCGAAAATAGTAGCGGTTTCTTTGCCGGTTGCGGTGCGCGTAACAGCTCTTGGCACGGCACCCATGTGGCCGGTACGATTGCCGCCAATAGCAATAATGCGGCGGGCGTGGCGGGGATCAACTGGCAGTCGAAAATTTTGCCCGTGCGTGTCTTGGGTAAATGTGGCGGCTATACCTCTGATATTGTCGATGGGATTCGCTGGGCGGCGGGACTGAGTGTCAGTGGTGTGCCCGCCAATGCCAACCGGGCGCGGGTGATCAACCTCAGCCTTGGTGGCTCTGGCACCTGTGGTAGCACCTATCAGAATGCGATCAACGCGGTGGTGAATGCTGGTACCGTGGTGGTTGTGGCCGCAGGCAACAGCAATGCCAATGCCGCCAACTATTCGCCCGCCAGTTGTGCCAATGTGATCACGGTGGCATCGACAGGGCGCACCGGCAGCCGCGCACCCTATAGCAACTATGGTGCTACGGTGGAGATCAGCGCGCCGGGAGGCGATACCAGTACAGGGGCTAGCAATGGCATTCTCTCCACCTTGAATACGGGTACCACCACACCAGGGGCCGATGCCTACGCCTATTACCAGGGCACAAGCATGGCCACACCCCATGTGGTTGGCATTGTGTCACTGCTATTATCGGTTAACCCGAACCTAACCCCTGCCCAAGTGACAACCTTGTTGCAAGCCAATATCACGCCTTTCCCAGCCGGCAGCACTTGCACAACGGCGAACTGTGGCCCTGGCATTGTCAATGCGACGGCGGCGGTTAGCGCAGCCAACGCCCAGATCAGCAATCCACCCAGCGCTTTTGCCAAGAGCAGCCCGGCCACCGGTAGCAGCGTGACAACGGCTAGCGCCACCCTCGGTTGGGCGGCTAGTGTGGGCGCGACTAGCTATCAATATTGTATAGATAGCACAAGTAACAGTGCCTGCGACACGACATGGACCAATGCCGGTAGTGCAACATCGGCGACCGTGGCAAATTTGCAAATTGGCACGACCTATTCCTGGCAAGTACGCGCCGTGAATGCAAATGGTACCGTTGACGCCAACGGGGGCAGTTGGTGGAGCTTTGTCCGGGTCGGCACGCCGCCTGGTGCGTTCAACCAGTCATCCCCTGGCAATGGCCAGGCAAATGTAAGTGTGAGCACCACCTTACGCTGGAACGCCAGCACCGGTGCGACCAGCTACGAATATTGTATTGATACGACAAACAATAACAGCTGTGATGGTACTTGGCGGAGCACAGGTACTGCTCGTCAAGCTGCTATTAGTGGGCTAGCGCGCCGTACCTCCTATTACTGGCTCGTGCGGGGGGTGAATAGCGCGGGGACCACCAATGCCAATGGCGGCACATGGTGGCGTTTCACAACCCGCTAGCCATCCCACCTCAATCCCATAAAATTAAGGTCATTCCCAATGAGACCGACACCTTATACTGTGTCGGTCTCATTTTTGTGGCATCGGATCTGGTCTGGCTGCTGATGTGCTTGTGTGCAGATCGCCAGATTGCTTTCGGTCTCTGCCCCGAGTTGTAGTATGATAAGGTGTATTGCTTGTACGTGATTTCCACAACCCTGAGCTGAAGATAAATGCCATGAAAATTGCCTGCTTTAGTACAAAACGCTACGATATCGATTCACTCACCAGCGGTAACACACGCTTTGGCCACGAATTGGCCTTTTTTGAAACGCGTTTGACGGCTGAGACCACCGCCTTGGCTGCCGGTTTTGACGGCGTTTGTATCTTTGTCAATGATGACGTGGATCAAGCCGCAATTGCACTGCTGGCGCAACTCGGTGTCAAGATCATCGCCACGCGCAGCGCGGGCTACAACCAGATTGATCTGGCTGCGGCAGAAGCTCACAGTATCACTGTGGCGCGCGTGCCGGCCTATTCGCCCAACGCCGTTTCCGAGTTTACCGTAGGATTGATTCTGACGTTGGGACGGCAGATTCATCGCGCCTATAACCGCGTGCGCGATAACAACTTTGAATTGGAAGGTTTGGAGGGGCTCGAACTGAATCAAAAGACAATTGGCGTCTTTGGCACAGGCCGCATTGGCGCTAAGGTGATCAAAAATCTGAGTGGCTTTGGCTCTACGCTGCTGGCCTATGATCTCTACCCCAACCCAGACATAGCTCCGTTGGTCGAGTATGTGGCGACACCTGCCGAGCTCTTTACGCGGGCCGATATTCTGACCTTGCACAGTCCGCTCACCCCAAAAACCTATCATCTAGTCAATACCGAAACCATTGCGCAGATGAAGGACGGCGTCTTTCTGGTCAACACCAGCCGCGGCGCGCTGCTCGATACGGCAGCCGTGATTGAAGGCTTGAAGTCCGGTAAAATTGGCTATCTCGCCATTGATGTCTATGAGGTTGAGAGCGATCTCTTTTTCCGCGATCTCTCCAACCAAGTGGTGCAGGATGATGTCTTTGCTCGCTTATTGACATTCCCAAATGTATTGGTCACCGGCCACCAAGCCTTTTTGACCCACCGTGCTTTGGCCAGCATTGCCGAAACCACATTGCAAAATTTTACAGATTTTGCGCAGAGTGGCCAGTGTCGCAATGCCGTTACATTAGCCAAAATTAGCGGTAACTAACCCACCCTAGCCGCGCTGCACAAGACCGATTGGCTACGCATTTTCCAACCGAGCGAAGAATCAAAGGAGTCACAATGACGCTACCGAGTAAGAAAACCAAAATCATTTGTACGATTGGCCCTGCCTCGCAGGAAGTGCCGGTATTGGAACAGTTGATTCAGAATGGCATGAATGTGGCGCGCATTAATTTTGCCCATGGCGACTATGAAGCCCATGCACGGGCAATTGCCAATGTGCGGCAGGCGGCGGCCAACGTGGGGGTACGCGTGGCGATCATGGGTGATCTGCCGGGCCCTAAAATGCGCATTGGTGAACTCGCCGCGGAACCGGTCTTTCTGGAACGTGGTCAATCCTTTTCCTTGCAGACCGAGCCAACCCTTGGCGATCAATTTCATGCCTCGTTGGATTTTGAAGCGTTAACGACCGCTTTCAAGCCGGGTGATCGCATCTTCATCAATGATGGCAATATCCAACTCGAAGTGCAAACGGTGATCGGCGACGCTGTGCAGTGTACGGTGTTGGTGGGTGGCGAATTACGCTCGCGCAAAGGGGTCAATTTCCCTGGGATTGACTTGGGGATTAGTGCCTTTACCGAGCAGGATCGCGAAATCCTGACCTTTTGTGCCGAACAGCGCGTCGATGCGGTTAGCCAATCCTTTGTGCAGGGGCCAGACGATATTCAGATCGTGCGCGAAGCCGCCGACGCACTCAACTACAAACCGTTCCTGATTGCCAAATTGGAGCGCGTCGAGGCCGTAACAAATCTAGATGCCATTCTGCAAGTGGTCGATGGCATTATGGTGGCGCGCGGCGATCTGGGCGTGGAGATTCCAATTGAAGAAGTGGCGATTGTCCAAAAGCGAATGATTCGCCAAGCCAATCGCTATGGCAAACCAGTGATTACTGCGACGCATATGTTGGAATCGATGATTCATAATCGCCGCCCCACCCGTGCCGAGGCAACCGATGTGGCTAACGCAATCTTGGATGGCACCGATTGTGTCATGCTGTCGGGCGAGACGGCGATTGGCAGCTTTCCCGAAGAGACGGTGGCCGTCATGGCGCGCATTGCCCAAGTCGCCGAAGCGCAAGGCACCGTGAACGATACCATCGAGGCATTGATCACCGGCGAAGGTAGCCATCGCGATCTCAGTTTAGAAGATCGCACGGCGTTGGGCGTTTATCACAGCGCGCGCGAATTGGAACCGGCGATTATCTTTACGCCGACAACGGGCGGCGCAACCCCGCGGCGGCTGGCACGCTTTAAGTTGCCGGTCTGGATCGTCGCGTTGAGTAGTCGGGAAACTGCCTGTCAACAATTGCAATTTTCCTATGGCATCTATCCCGTCTATGTGACCAAATCGCCGCCTTCCTGGGAAAACTTTGCGCGCCAATGGTGTGCGGATGAGGGCATCGCAGGGCCATTGGCCTTGTTCACCGAGGGCACCGGCAAAATTCGCCCCGGCGGCTCCACGCGCATCTCGATTCTCTATTTGTAATTGTCATTTGTCATTAGCAATTGATTATTGATTCTTTTATTGGCTTTACCACGATTGCGATTGCACGAAGGAAATTATGCGGAAACGTCAGGCAGGTCTTGGGTTTATCTTTATCACGCTTTTTCTAGATATTATGGGCATTGGGTTGATCGTGCCCGTGTTGCCCAAATTGATTGAAAGCTTTACCAATAACGATATTGCCAATGCGTCTACAGTCTATGGCGTATTTGTCGCCGTCTATGCGCTGATGCAATTTGTCTTTGCCCCGGTCTTGGGCACACTGTCTGATCAATATGGGCGGCGTGTTGTCATCCTCATCTCGCTCACTGGCGCGGGACTGGACTATCTGTTGCTGGCCTTTGCGCCCAGTTTGTGGTGGCTTTTTGTGGGCCGCATTATTGCTGGGGTAACAGCATCCAACTTGACGGCGGTAACTGCCTATATTGCGGACATTAGCGCGCCCGAAGATCGCGCCAAAAACTTTGGCTTGGTCGGTATGGCCTTTGGGTTGGGTTTTATCCTGGGCCCAGCGATTGGTGGGTTGTTGGGCAGTGCCGATCTGCGGCTGCCTTTCCTGGTTGTCGCTGGGATTACCTTGCTCAATGCGCTCTACGGCTATTTCATCTTGCCCGAATCATTGGCCCCAGAAAATCGCCGACCTTTCACCTGGGCGCGCGCCAACCCGATTGGCTCTTTGCGCGCGATCCGTACCTATCCGGTGGTGTTAGGATTGGCTATAGTGATCGTGCTTTCTGGGCTCGCGCAAAACGCGCTGCAAACCGTATGGGTGCTCTATACCGGCTATCGCTACGGTTGGGGACCGGCTGATGTGGGCATTTCGCTGGCAATTGTCGGGCTATCGGCGGCGTTGGTCCAGGGTGGATTAATCGGGCCGATTGTCAAAAAGTTGGGCGAACAACGGGCCATTATGGTCGGCTTGGCGATTAGCGCGCTCACGTTTACGCTGTATGGGTTGGCACCCGTAGCCTGGCTATTTTATGTGATTCCCTTTATTGGTGCTTTTGGGGCAATTTCGCAGCCGAGCGCGCAAGCTCTGATCACCAAGAGTGTACAAGCCAATGAACAAGGATCTGTGCAAGGCGCGATTGCCAGCTTGACCAGCCTGACCGGTGTGGTGGGGCCGTTGATCGCGACGGGCGTCTTTCGCTATTTTATCGGTGATACGGCCCCCTTTCTTTTGCCGGGCGCGCCCTTTTTTGTCGGTGCCTTGTTGCAAATTGTTGCCGTTTTCTTTGCCGCGCGCACCTTTGCGCGTTTTGCGATAGCCGACGCCAAGGCTGCCAATGTCCGGACCCCAAGTTCACTCGGTCATTAATTCTTGTCATTTGCTGTCTACTAGAGAAGAGAGCATAATGCGCATGCAATACCAACGGGACTTACGCAGCCGGGAGCACCGCCAGGATGGCGGCAGCCAGCAGGATGCTGGCGTTCCCAGGAGTAATTGCGTAAGTCCTGACCAATTGCATTAGAAGTGGTCTGAAAAGGGTAGGACCGGGGACTAAAGAGCCCGCAAACAGCTCGTCGCGTCAGATTTTCGTCTTCTAAGCTCGACTTTGTACAAGAATAGTGTTCCGATTGCTCTAATAAATCATATCCAGCAGCAAAGGAATTGCAACCCTGTACAAAGTCGAACTTATAGACAAACTATTTAAAAGCCAACCCAATAAACTCGATAATACACGAGACGCTATGTATGACTTTTAAGGGTTTTATCTGTTAGCCTGTGTGGCGTTGCCCGCGCAGCTCTTTATCCTGTCTGCCCCACGCTCATCGCATCACGTCGCCTTGGGACTCCGTGAAAGCTGCACCGCGCCAAAACGTACGGTTTTCCTCAGTTCTGGTCGGCTGGCTACACGGCAACCCCAACCAGCTTGCCGTAGGCAACGAACAGGGCCAACCCAAGATACACCAGGTTTCCGACTATGTTCGGATATTCCTCACGGCGCAGATGCGTGGCGATGGCGCCAGCCATTACCATTGCCAGTCCGACCGCTGCCAGCGGCGTGAGCATTGTCAGCGAAGGCAGGAACAGCGCAGCGATCAAGCCAGCCGCTGCACATACTTTCAGGACACCAATCAGCTTAACGTGCCACGGCTTAAAATCATTCGCCCAGGCCTGAAAGGGAAACTTTGTATAGGTAGCGTAGGGTACAATGAGTTGAGTCAATCCACCCAGGGTGAAACCAACGACCAGGAAACCCTGAATGACTGTGATTGCGGTATTCATGTTTCAATCTCCTTTTCCGTATTCGATCGGTCCGACTTGCGTAAATTAACAGATGTGAGATGACTTTGCGTGCCAACACGCCGGTTCCCCGGCAACGCAAACGCGTGTCAGGATCTGATGCTCCACACCTGACCTGACATGGGTGGCACATGGAGATGCGCCAGCTTGTCAGGGTTGGCGACGTTGCGCACGGCACGGATGAAATCCCCTTCTACTTGCAGCGTGAGCACACCCACGATTTGCCCCTTGACGCGTATCAGCAGCGCGGGCAGGCCATTGGCCTCGGTCATTTCGAAACTTGTGCCTTCCGGCGCACGCGACAGAAGACCGATAGTGGCTCGTGCTACCTTGTCGCGGCCCTGAATTGGATGACGCGCCGCCCCCGCGACCTTGCCGCCGCCATCCGCCCAGACCGTGACATCTTCTGCCAACAGACTCATCAGACCGTCTATGTCGCCGGCAAGGCAGGCGTCCATGAAACGACCCACCATTTTCGCGTGCGCTTCCGGCGCGGCAGGAAAGCGCGGACGCTGTTCCCGGATGTGCTTTTTCGCCCGGCTAAACAGTTGGCGGCAGGCCGTTTCCTCGCGTCCGGTAATCTGGGCGATTTCGGCATATTCGTAGTCAAACACTTCGCGCAGCAGAAACACAGCTCGTTCTAGCGGCGACAGGCTTTCGAGCAACACGAGAAAGGCCATCGAAATTGACTCCCGATCGGTAATCTGGCCCAGCGGGGAGCGGTGTGACGCGCTATCGCCCGTCAGGATTGGCTCCGGTAGCCACGGGCCGACATAGCTTTCTCGCCGCACCTGTGCCGATTTCAGATGATCGATGCACAGATGATGCACAATTGTCGCCAGAAAACTCTTGAGCGTGCGAATCGATGCTGGCGGCGTGGCACAATAGCGCAAATACGCCTCCTGTACGATGTCTTCCGCTTCCATCGCGCTGCCCAACATGCGGTAAGCCATGGCGAACAACAGCGAACGGTATTCTTCAAATGGATCAGTCTGCACAGCATTGCCTTTCGAACGCGCAGGTCATTTCAATCTGGAGGTAAGACGAGATCGTACCGCGTTTTGTGACATGGCAGGGAAAAGTCGAGCTGAGGACTATTCGTTCCCTTGAAAAAACTCGGCGCTGTATTCATTCGCCGCTTGGATTGCTTCATCGAGGGTAATTGCCCCAGTGAATGCACTCTGCAATTCTGTCCCCAAGATCCCTTCGATATCGCTCCACGTTACCATGATCGGTAAATTGCGCATGCCAGGAATGGCGTCTAAGAAGACTTGACTATGGGCGGGCTTGGCCGTTGGATCGAGAAAAACGGGCGATTCGGCCAGCGCAATGAGCGAGGGCACCGTCCGACCGGTTTGCGCCAGAATGGTTTGTCCCGCCGTGGTATTGGCAAATTCAATAAAGGCCCAGCCCGCATCCTTGTGTTTGCCGGCGGCGGACATACAATAGGCATCGGAATGCAGAATGCTGGCGCGCTGCTTGCCAACGGGGAGGGCTGCCACATCCCAATCGAACGCTTCAATGGCGCGGAACTCGGGCACGGCGCGCCGACTTTCGATAAACATGGCCAGTCGCCCGTTGAGGAAACGACTTTCGCTGCTCTCCGACTCCTCGGCCACGGCGTCGGGCGCAACTTTGTGCGTGGTTTGCAAGGCAATGTACCAGGCCAGCGCTTCTTTGCTCGCTGGCGTGTCCAGCGTCAACTTGGTGGGTGTGGTTGGATCGTTCACAATGTCGCCGCCATTCATCCAAATAAAGGGGGCCATGCGCACAATTGACGCTTCGGTACCAAAGCCATAAATGTCGGTGATGCCATCGCTGTCGGTGTCTTGGGTCAAGGCTTTGGCCGTCGTCACAAATTCATCCCAATTCCAACCGTCGCTGGGATAGGCCACGCCCGCCCCATCAAAAAGTGCTTTGTTGTAATAGATCACCGGGCTGGACATATTCTGCGGCATACAGGCCAACTCGCCTTGCCACGTAAAGGCGGCCAACGCTTGGGGATAATAAT
>Ga0105047_10019472_pt1 | contig 10468 bp, 6 predicted proteins | sample MAT04_FD_78384 | JGI IMG/M metagenome (GOLD analysis project Ga0105047, IMG submission 78384) | Freshwater microbial communities from Lake Fryxell liftoff mats and glacier meltwater in Antarctica - MAT-04 (megahit assembly) | ecosystem: Environmental > Aquatic > Freshwater > Ice > Liftoff... | reverse complement strand
TTTTTTGAGGTAAGGGATATGCATCATGGCGACGAGCATTCGTCCGCATCGGTGGTTGTGCCATTATTCGATTTTATTAATAGCGGAACTATGCATATTCCGTTCTCCTTTCAGGTCGATGCATTAAGCAGTATTTTCTTACTGGTCATAACGGGTATAGGTTTCCTGATTCACTTGTATTCCATTTCTTATATGAGTCACGATGAGGGTTTTGGTAAATTCTTTTCCTATCTCAACCTCTTCGTCTTCTCCATGTTGTTGCTCGTATTAGGTTCAAATTATGTCATCATGTTCATCGGTTGGGAAGGCGTGGGGCTATGCTCTTACCTCCTGATCGGTTTCTGGTATAAGAATATCGATTATACAATCGCAGCGAAAAAAGCCTTTATCATGAATCGGATCGGTGATCTTGGTTTCCTGATCGGAATCTTTTTATTGTTCTCAAAATTCAATACACTCGATTTCGGGAGTATCCAGATGATCCTTAAATCGGGAACCGTTAGTACTTCCTTTATCACGGCAGTGGCTCTTTGCTTCTTTGTCGGAGCCACTGGCAAAAGTGCGCAGATTCCATTATTCACCTGGCTGCCCGATGCGATGGCTGGTCCTACACCGGTTTCTGCGTTGATACATGCCGCGACCATGGTTACGGCAGGTGTCTATATGATCGCACGAAGTCATTTTATTTATACATTGTCACCTTCTGCTCAACATGTGATCCTGATCGTTGGTCTTGCTACAGCATTGGTTGCCGCTACAATTGCAACGCAACAGAATGATATTAAAAAAGTGCTCGCCTATTCTACAGTAAGCCAGCTTGGCTTTATGTTTATGGCCCTTGGAGCCGGAGCCTATGTGGCTGCTATTTTTCACGTAGTAACACATGCCTTTTTTAAAGCGCTTCTTTTCCTTGGTTCTGGTTCTGTGATTCATGCGATGGGCGGCGAACAGGATATCCGGCAAATGGGTGGTTTGAAAAAACATATGAAGATTACCTATCTCACGTTCCTGATCGGTTGTATTGCGATCGCAGGGATACCTCCTTTGAGTGGCTTCTTCTCGAAAGATGAGATCCTGATGAGTGTATTTACCTTTGAAAATTACGGACGAATCTATTGGATATTGGGTATGTTGGCTGCATTAATGACGGCCTTCTATATGTTCCGCTTGCTCTTTATAACGTTTCACGGCAAATTCAGAGGAACAGAAGAACAGGAACACCATCTACACGAAAGTCCGGCATTAATGACTATTCCATTGGTGGTACTGGCGTTATTATCTGCCTTTGGTGGATTGCTTGGGTTGCCAAAATTATTGGGTAGCCCGCATTTACTGGAAGAGTTTCTGGAGCCCGTTCTTGAACGTTCTCTGGGAGCCAAACCAACCGTACATGCATTGTCCGGGCAGTCTGAGATCATTTTAATGGTCATCGCAGTTACAATTGCGATCATCGGTAGCCTGATGGGATGGTTTTATTATAGAAAGTACAACGCCGCTAAGACAAATAAGGGCTTATTAAAAATGGCCGAGGATAAATGGTATGTAGATGAGTTGTATGAGAATGTGGTAGTAAAGCCTCTTTTCAAGGGCAGTTCATTGATGGAACGATTCATAGAGAAAAGTGGGATTGATGCGGCTGTCAATGGCGTTGGCCGGTTGGTTGATGTTGGAAGTCAGAAGATGAGATTATTGCAAAATGGGATGGTTGGTTTTTATATGTTCATGATGGTGCTCGGAATTATCCTCCTATTTGCCTTACAGATTTGGCTTAAATAATTTTATATAAAATGAGAACGGTAAGCTCTATCGTTCTCGAACAGAAGAAAAGATGTTGATAGTTTTACTCTTATTGATTCCTTTACTGGGTGGTTTACTAACCATGTTTACCACAGAGAAAGTGGCTGGGCCAATCGCTATGCTGGCTGGTTTGGCAACCCTGGGAATAGCGATCGCAACATATATTCAGTATACAAATGGCTACGACTTAATGGTCAATCATAGTTGGATCGAATATTTGGGAGCGCGCTTTACAGTTGGCTTTGACCACGGCGACGGACTAGCAATCTTGATGATGATGCTGACGGCCATTGTCTTTCCGCTAATCTTTATCTCACTTATCAATAAGCAACCGGAGCGGCAAAATACATTTTATGGTTTAATGTTATTTGCACAAGTCGGACTGATGGGCGTATTCCTCGCAAAGGATGCCTTGTTGTTTTATGTTTTCTGGGAAATTGCCCTGATCCCTGTATACTTTTTGAGTTCCATGTATGGTGGCCCCCGTCGTATACCGGTTACATTTAAATTCTTTATCTACACGTTCGCAGGAAGTCTGATTATGCTTGTTGCTATCTTACTGATCTATCGTCATGCACCAATCCGTTCTTTCTCATGGGATTCTTTTGTGAGTGTTGGTAGTGCCATGAATGCAGGTGAGCAAAGTTGGCTTTTCTGGATGATGTTTATTGCATTTGCTATCAAAATGCCAGTTTTTCCTTTTCATACCTGGCAACCTGCTGCCTATGAGCAAAGTGCGACACCGGTAACGGTAGTACTAAGTGCCATCATGGTGAAGATGGGTTTGTTTGCAGTCATTCGCTGGTTATTACCGGTGATCCCTGCTGGAAGTTTGCAATGGATGAACCTGGTCATATTATTATCAGTAATCAGTATCGTATATGCATCATGTATGGCGATCGTACAAACCAATATCAAACGGATGATTGCTTATTCGTCCATCGCGCATATCGGGTTGATGAGCGCGGCCATTTTCTCTCACCAATTATTGGGATTGCAAGGCGTGGCGATACAGATGTTCAATCACGGGATCACAATCGCGGGATTATGGATGATGGTACATATTATTGAAAACCGATTAGGAACACAGGATCTTCGGGAAATGGGAGGCGTTGCTAAAGTAGCCCCTGCATTTACGATTGGGTTGGTGGTGATGTCATTGGCAAATATTGCACTGCCATTGACCAATGGATTTATCGGAGAGTTCATGATGTTTAATGGGTTGTTCAAAACAGCATCTGTTTATCATGTATGGTTTACGGTAGTGGCCGGATTGGGAATTATCCTTGCAGCAGTATATACGTTGAATATGATACAAAAGGTGGCTTATGGCCCAGAAGGAAGTAGGGTGCCATCGTTTGCTGATCTGAAAATTAATGAAATGATTGTGATGGTGCTGATCGTAATGATGATTCTGGTACTCGGTTTTTATCCGAAAATAATGATGGATCTGATTTATGTTCAACCCTGGTAAACAAAAATGTGCCTTTTCATTACGAGAAGAACAGGCTAAACGAATAAGAAAATGAATGCAATTGTAATATCGGCTTTATTGGGAGTAGTAATGATGTTTGCCGGCATCGTGCTGAAGAAAACAGCACAGGTGCAAGGGGTGGCCATCATAGGTGCGATCGTATTATTAGCAGGTGCCATCTTCGACTTGAATCTTGTGTCTGTGGAAAGTCATACCTATTTCAATATGATCGAATTGAATGCCTATTCTGCCAAATTTAATGTACTGATCACTTTCTGTGTGCTTGTCTATTTTATGTTGTTCTCAAAAGATATTGCCGCCGTAGGAAAGAGTGATGCAGATTATTTTGCGTTGTTATTTTTTGTTATGTGTGGCGTCTTTCTTCTTTCTACGTATTCCAATTTGCTGGTACTCTTTCTCGGTATCGAGATCTTATCCATCCCACAGTATATCCTTGCAGGAAGTGATAAGAAGAACATAAAAAGCAATGAAGCCTCTCTCAAATATTTCTTGATGGGAGCGTTCAGTACCGGTATCTTACTTATGGGTATCACACTTATCTATGGTGCCACCGGAAGTTTCGATATTTTTAATGAAGGCTTTATCAGACAATTTCAACATGTAAGTGGATTAAGTGCCTTGTCATTTGCAGGTGTCTTATTACTAGTCATTTCATTTGGATTTAAAGTGTCTGCGGCACCTATGCATTTCTGGACGCCCGATGTGTATGATGGAACGCCAACAGCTTTTACACCGTTTATGGCAACGATCGCCAAGGTCAGTGTATTTATTGCCTTCATCCGTTTATTTCATTTTTCGTTTGGAAATATCAGTACCGATTGGCAGGCTGCCATTGCAGGTATGATTGTTCTTACCTTACTGATCGGGAATATTACAGCCGTTTACCAACAGAGTGTCAAACGTATGCTGGCATACTCGTCCATTGCACAGGCAGGTTTTATGCTCTTCGCCATCTTTGCATTCAATACTACTTCATGGAAAGGGCTGATGTTATACAGTGTCGTGTATACTTTAGCTTCCTTAGGGGTTTTCAGTGTGTTGATTAAAATGAAGGATTACACTTATGAGGGTTTCAACGGACTTGCTAAAAAAGAACCGGTTCTTGCCGCTACTGCTGCTATCTGTTTATTATCGCTGGCTGGTATTCCATTGACAGGCGGATTCTTTGCTAAATATTTTGTGTTGAGTGCAGCCGTTGAACAAGGCAAATGGATCGGACTTGTGATCTTCGCGGTTCTGATGGCAGCAGTTAGTGCGTATTATTATTTCAGGTTGCTCAGAAGTATGTATTTCACGGAAGGCGATGCCGAATTGAAAAATCTGCCTACAACTGTTGAGAAAGTGCTACTCATTATCAATGCGGCAATCGTGATTCTGCTTGGTGTGTTGCCGGGGATTATAGAAAATGTTACGGGTTAGCGGGTTAATGAGTTACGGGTTAATTGGAGTTAGTGGGTTGTGTTTCGACAGACTACCATTGACGTATTTTACAAGTTGTTGATTTTGAATGGGTTGAAATTTACTTTGGTTGACGAAAATCCTGCTACGAAGCGCGGCGAAAAACTAGCGATAGAAGAGAAACAAGCGAAGTCGCGTTGTTTGAATCGAGCTACTCATCTCACCGAGATCGCAGATTCAAACAATAAGCGCGGAGCGCAGTTTTGATTCGGTGCGAAGCAATCGCCTTTTTTTCGCCTTGACTTTTTGCTTACTTTTTTGTCAAGAAAAAAGTAAGAAGGAAGGTAATCGAGGTTAGCTGTTCAATAGTATGCAGGTTACGTCACTACATATTACTTTTTTTGAAAAAAATAAAGGCTCAACATGACAAACAAAATTGTTCCATCATTGCATTCTCCCATTAGCACATTCTCACATTAGCCCATCAGCATATTTGCATTCATCACATTTGCATTCATTGCTTTCTCCCATCAGCACATTCTCACATTAACCCATCAGCACATTTGCATTCATTGCATTTGCATTCATTCATTGCCTAATTGTCTAATTGTCCACTTCGACAGGCTCAGTGTCCCAAACCCAACTCCTTCTTCTGCTTCGCATCAATTACATCAGGTGCATCTAACATCACATCGCGTCCTGCATTATTTTTTGGAAATGCAATAAAATCACGGATAGAATCGGAGCCTCCAAGAAGTGCACACAAACGGTCGAAGCCTAAGGCAATCCCACCATGCGGAGGCGTGCCGTATTCAAACGCGCTCAAAAGGAATCCGAATTTCTGATGCGCTTCTTCTTTGCTGAAGCCAAGTGCTGCAAACATTTTTTCCTGAAGTGATTTATTGAAAATACGGATCGAACCACCACCGATCTCTGTGCCATTCAGAACAAGATCATAGGCATTCGCTTTAATGTCTTTGAATTTGCTTTCATCATCCATCCATGAAATATGTTCCGGTTTAGGGGATGTAAACGGATGATGACTGGCCACATAACGTTTCTCCTCTTCATCATAATCAAACAAAGGAAATTCAAGAACCCATAATGGTTTGTATTCTGTAGGATTGCGAAGTTCCAGACGATTCCCCATTTCAAGCCTTAGCTCACTGATGGCTTTACGTGTCAGTGATTCTGCGCCCGCAAGGATAAAGATGAGATCACCTGCTTTAGCTCCGCAGGTTTCAGCTATTTGTTTTAATTTTTCTTCGTTAAAGAATTTATCGACAGAACTTTTGATAGTGCCATCTGCGTTCATCTTTATATAAACAAGGCCTTTCATCCCTATTTGCGGACGTTTCACCCATTCAGTCAATTCATCCAATTGTTTACGGGTATAATCACAGCAAGCTGGTGCCGCGATTCCGATCACCAGTTCTGCATCATCAAAAACAGGAAAACCATTTCCCTTTACAATATCATTTAGTTTTTTCAAGGTCATCTCAAAACGAATATCCGGTTTGTCGTTCCCGTAATGTTCCATCGCATAGTCCCATGTCATTCGTGGAAAGGCCTCCGGGATATCGATTCCTTTCACTTCCTTAAAGATATGTTTAGTCATTTTTTCAAAGGTCTCCAGAATATCTTCCTGGTTCACAAAACTCATCTCGCAATCGATTTGTGTGAATTCAGGCTGACGATCAGCTCTCAGATCTTCATCACGAAAACATTTGACGATCTGGAAATAACGATCATAACCTGCCACCATCAATAATTGTTTGAACAGTTGCGGTGATTGCGGCAAGGCGTAAAACTGTCCCTGATGCATACGACTTGGAACGACGAAATCACGGGCTCCTTCGGGTGTAGATTTGATCAGCATAGGAGTTTCTACTTCCATGAATTTGTGTTCATCCAAAAAATTTCGGGTGGCCCTGCCTACTTGATACCGGAGTTCTAAATTCCGTTTAATAGCATCTCTTCGGAGATCAAGATATCGGTATTTCATTCTAAGTTCATCACCACCATCTGTATTGTCTTCGATGGTGAACGGCGGCGTTTCAGAGGCGTTTAATATAGTGCATTCGCTCACTTCGATTTCAATATCACCTGTAGGAAGATTCGGGTTTTTATTACTTCGTTCCAACACATTGCCGCTTACCTGAAGAACAAATTCTCGTCCTAGAGCATTCGCTTCCAGCCATGTATTCATTGTTTCATTAAAAAATAATTGTGTAATACCATACCGATCCCGAAGATCTATAAAGGTGATACTTCCAAATTTTCGGATGGTTTTTACCCATCCCGAAAGTGTTACTTTTTGGCGGATATGATCTGGTCGTAATTCGCCACAGGTATGTGTTCTGTACATGTTTTATTGTTTGAAAGGTTGCAAATATAGAAATAAAAAAGGGCAGTCTGTTCGCTGCCCTTTAAATAAAATAGTAGTCGTTTTACCACATGAATTCCTGTGCTTTGTTCTTTTTCCAACGCAGGTCAAAACCAAGTCCGCTCATCACCAACCAGTGATTCTGATAGAAACGTTTTCCGTTCATAGGTACATTTCGGTCGATTTTGTATTCATTTCGTAGGTAGTTGAATCCTAAACGCCATTTCAACACATCATTCAATCTGAATGAGCCGTAAGCCTCACCGATGAGGGTTCCATAACTGTCTCTACCTCCTGTATTAAGATTGAATGCATACGGTTCAGATTTATAAGGAACCTGAAACAATGGTCCGGGATTCGTTTCATACGATCGGAAATAGCCGGTCTTTGAGTCTCCGAAATTGATACCGCCAATATCCCAATTAAAGAAAACATCTACGCCTCGTTTGATATGAATTTTAACGGCAAGATATGCGTTGAGTGTATTGGTCTGAACTTCCGGCATATACAGTGTATCGGCTCCTCCCGGGTTTATCGCAGTTAGTTTAGCACTTGAGGTACTATAGTCTCTCTTTTTTGTGGAGAAAACATTCGCTCTAAGTCCTGCTCCTACACTTAACCATTGTTTTTTACGTCCTATTCCATGAAGGTATTGAACATTAGCTCCTGCTCCCCAATGTGTATTTCCGTAGTAACCTAAATTTCCATAGATACAAGCTTCCGCAGTTCGTCGTTTAAGTGTTTTTCTCATATTCTGCGCCTCAGAAGGCAACGTGAATATCGCCATCAAAGCGCATATCAGTAATCGTTTAAGCATAATCATCCTTTTGTTCTAAACTATAAAAATAAGGTGGAGAACATTCAATTGCAACTATTTTTTTAAATAATGCCAAATCACAACCTTACTAAGTGATTGGAAGATGAATAAACACCCTTGTTCCTGTCGCATTTCCTTCCTGATCATACAAATCAACAAACTCGATGGGTTCTTTTATTTCCCCGTTCGAAAGTCGGATTAGTCGCTCTCGTGTAATCTCGAGCCCCTTGGATTTATGCTGTTTCAGGCTGTTCTTATACTCGGCACTTTTTGCACGCCCAATCCCATTATCAGTGATCTCACAAACGATCTGACTGGAATCATATTCATATTCCGTAAACTTAATGGTCAGCATGCCCACGCCTTCTTCTTTGTTCAGAAGTCCATGCCAGATTGCATTTTCAATAAAAGGTTGCAACACCATAGAAGGGATTTTGTAGTTGGCATTATCAATATCATTATCAAGTTCTATTTTGTAGCGAAAACGTTGAGAGAAACGCATCAGTTCAAGTTCAAGATACAGTTTCAGCATATCCAATTCTTCATCGATATAAATAAAACTTTGTTGAGAGGCATCGAGAATCTTCCTCATTAACGTAGCAAACTGAGCGAGGTAATTACTGGCAATATGCGGTTCGTTTTTGATGATATAATTCCGGATCGAATTCAGTGAGTTAAAAATAAAATGAGGGTTCATCTGCGACCGGAGCGATTTTACTTCCAGTTCGGCCACTTGTTGTTTATACTCAGAGGCCTTCTTTAGTTCATGGAGTTCAAGCGTATGTTTCTTATTCCTGAAAGACATAAACAGCAGGAAAATGGATAAAAAAGCAAGCAGCAGCGCAATCGCAGAAGCAATGAGCAGCCAGTTCTTTTCGAGGATCTCTTTCTTCTGGCTTTTCTCAACATGTTTCAGTCGCTGGTTTTCCTGGTCCTTTAATTCGGTCTCGTATTGAGTTTGAATAAAGGTGAGATGAGCAAAATTCTTGTCGCTCAAAACCGTATCGCTAAGTGCTTTATGTTTTCGTAAATAGTACATTCCCGAATCATATTTTTGTTGATCTTCAAAGTGACCGGCCAGCAAATTATAGATATCGCATTCTTCGTTTTTATTACCAAGCATGCTGGATGCTTTCAGCGCTTTATGAAGATAAAAAAGCGAGCTGTCCTTTTTGTGAATTTTATCGTAGGCTGCCGCATAAGCTTTATAGGTAAGCGTTTGGTATAAAGTCTCATTATGCATGGTTGCGATGGAGTCTGCAATTTTCAGGTTCGCAAACGCGGTGCCGAGCCGGTTAGTTTGTATATAATATTTTCCAAGGTCGACATACAATTGCGAGAGCACATTGGGATCGGTCGATTGTTTGGCGAGTTCAAATCCTTTAGTCCAGTAGCTTAGCGCCTGGGTAAATTCTTTCTTCGCAAAATGAATGGAACCGATCATTTCAAGATTGATGGCTTGTCCTCTGAGCTCCTTAATACTATCATTCAGCCAGTATGCCTTTTCAGTGTATTCAATGGCTTTGTCATATTCTTTTAGCCTGAAATAATTTTCGCCGATATTATTGTAAGAGATACTTAGCCCCCGGGTAAATTTTATATCCTCGGCGATTTGTATCGCTTTCAGATAATAGTCTGCACTATTCTTGAAATTTCCTTCTACGGCTTCGAGGATGGCATAGTTGATATTTGCCAGACAAACACCCTTTTTGAATCCCAACTGTATGGCAAGAGTCTCCGTTTCTTTGGCATACTTCCAGGATCTGGAGGCATTGATTTCAGAAAATCTGTAGGATAATTTATGTGTTGTGATGACACGTGAGGTGTCCTTCTCCGGATGGTCTTTCAAACGTGTCAATAAACTATCTACATACACATTCTGCGCACAACCGGTTGCATGCACAAGCAATATTATAAGAAGGAGGATAGTGTTTTTTTTCATCCTAAAAGTAAGCTATAAAGATAATATTCCTCCCCATTAGAAAAATTCTTTTTTACCAAGATAGATTCTGTAAGGAGCTTTTTGGAATGCGAAATTGGATTGGGTAAAGGAGAATTGTTTATTAACTTTGGTTTTCGGGAAACTGATGAAGTTGTGGAAGTAATAAGAATAAAAATTTTCAAAAATCAACAGCCTGTGAATATGGGTAGAGCGCGAAAAAGGTAATTATATATTATGAAGGATTGCAATGGGTTATGGGGTTTTATGATGATGATTGTATTACTGACTTTAGGATGTCGAAGTAAGAAAAGTTTTTCTAAAGTTACCTTTCATGCAAAATCTAAGGACAAAGTTTCAATATTCAATAATTGTTTGAGGAACTGGAGTTATCAGAATATTACTACTGAACAAGAGGTTACAGTTTTACACTTTGTACCAAAACAAGCGATTCATTTTTTACGCTCTTCAAATCTAATCATAGGCGTCAATAGGAGGAATGATACTATAGCGATTTTGGATAAAGATTACAATGATATAATTGAAATCTGAAAGAAAATCAATGTTGTGAATTCTAGCTGGAGTTCAGAGGCAAAGGAGAATCTCAAGCCCTTTTTTACACTTTATGTGTCTGAT
>Ga0105047_10019471_pt1 | contig 10468 bp, 10 predicted proteins | sample MAT04_FD_78384 | JGI IMG/M metagenome (GOLD analysis project Ga0105047, IMG submission 78384) | Freshwater microbial communities from Lake Fryxell liftoff mats and glacier meltwater in Antarctica - MAT-04 (megahit assembly) | ecosystem: Environmental > Aquatic > Freshwater > Ice > Liftoff... | reverse complement strand
ATGAAGGAATCCGCATCGGCTGCGCTGTCGGTGGTGCGTGCGCGTGCCGAAAGCCTGGGCATCGACACCGACTTCCTGCAGAAGCAGGACGTGCACCTGCATGTGCCGGATGGCGCCACGCCCAAGGACGGACCCAGCGCCGGCATCGCGATGGCGACCGCCCTGGTATCGACGCTCACTCGCAATCCCGTGCGGGCGAACGTGGCGATGACCGGTGAAATAACCTTGCGCGGTCGCGTATCGGCAATCGGTGGACTGAAGGAGAAGCTGCTGGCGGCGATTCGCGGCGGCATTAGCACCGTCATCATCCCCGAGGAAAACCGAAAGGACCTGGCGGATATTCCGGCCAATGTCACCCAAGGCATGAAGATCGTACCCGTGCGCTGGATCGATGAAGTCTTGGATCTCGCGCTTGAGCGGCCGCTCACACCGGCAGCCGCAGGCGGTGGTGAAAAACTGCCGGTTCGTGGTTCGGGCAAGACGCCTTCGCAACCCGATGTAAAGCACTGAGTGTTGCGGCGCCTGACCCACGTAAAACCCGCGAAAGCCGCGTCGTTATTGGGTTCTGCCTTGCTTGTGCAGTACCCCGCTGGTATAACATGCGACACCCGAGAGCGCCTGCAAGCGCGCTCCAAGGTTCAATCGACTGGAAGCTCATTTCGCGGCAGCGCCCGCGGAAGAATCCGGTCTTCATTCCGCGGTTGCCACCGCACTGGGAGCTATTAGATGAACAAAACCGAATTGATCGATTCCGTCGCCGAAGCTGCTGACCTGAGCAAGGCCGATGCAGGCCGCGCTGTCGACGCAGTGATTTCTTCCGTCACCAAAGCGCTCAAGTCTGGCGACAGCGTCACCGTCGTTGGCTTTGGCACTTTCCAGGTTCGCGAGCGCGCTGCACGCAGCGGCCGCAACCCCAAGACTGGCGACACGATCCAGATCAATGCGTCGAAGAATCCTGCGTTCAAGGCTGGTAAGGCCCTGAAGGATGCCGTAAACTAAGCAGCTGCCGCCGACGTCACGACGCCGGCTAAAAGCACCAGGGTGCTTAGCTCAGCGGTAGAGCGTCTCCTTTACACGGAGAGGGTCGGGGGTTCGAAACCCTCAGCACCCACCACTCTAGGGTGGCACAGCGATTGCAACGCGGCGGATCGATTCGCAAGCGATGCAACCGCAACAGGTTAAAAAAGCGGAGTGGTAGTTCAGTTGGTTAGAATGCTGGCCTGTCACGCCGGAGGTCGCGGGTTCGAGTCCCGTCCACTCCGCCAATCAACAAGCCGAAAGCCTGCAGAAATGCAGGCTTTTTGCTGTCCGCTGCTTTTGTATCGCTGCATGTGCAATCGACCTTGTCCCGTGCTGGCATGTCACGGCTTCACAAACGTCGACATCAAAAGTTTTGACCACTGACGAAGCGCGTTAAACTGCGCGGCTACGAATTAGGGCGCCTATCCGATGCTGCAGAAACTCCGCGACAAGACCTCTGGCTGGATCGCCACCGTCGTCTTGGGCCTGCTGATCATTCCCTTCGCTTTCGTCGGCGTGAACGAATACGCGACCGGGGGCAACGACGATTCAGTGGCCAAGGTTGAAGCACCGCCCACGTGGTGGCAGTCGGCACCCGCGTGGTGGCCGGTGTCGATGCTGTGGCAGGAGGAAGTAGTGACGCTGGAAGAGTTCCGCGCGCGTTTCGAGCTGGCACGTAGCAACCAGCGTCAGGCGCAGGGTGAAGCCTTCGATCCCCGCGAGTTCGAGACCCAGGACAACAAGTTGCAGGTGTTGCAGCAACTGGTCGATGAAAAGGTGCTGACGCTGAACTCGCGTCGCGCTGGTGTCGTCGTCGGCGACGCCGCCGTGCGTCAGGCCATTGCCACGGAACCTGCGTTCCAGGTCGAAGGCAAATTCGATGCGACGCGTTACGCCACCATGTTGTCGTCGCAGGTGCCGGCGATGACACCTGCAAAGTTCGAGCAGGAACAGCGCGATCGCATGCAGATGGCATTGATTCCGCAAGGGATTGGAGAATCGGATTTCGTTACCCAGAAGGAACTGGATCGACTGATCCGCCTGCTGGGCGAAACGCGTGACGTGACCATCGCCGCCCTGCCGCCCCCGGCCGCCGATACCGCGGCAGTCAGTGAAGTCGACATCAAGACCTGGTACGACAGCCATGGCGCAGATTTCCGGCAGCCCGAATCGGTCACGCTGGAATACGTGGATATCGATGGCAGCCAGCTGACTGCAGCGGGCGCCACCGACGAAGCGGCGCTACGCGCACGTTACGAGCAGGAAAAAGCGCGCTTCATGTCAGCCGAGCAGCGTCTGGCATCGCACATCCTCATCGCGGTTCCCGCCGATGCCGATGCCGCGACACAGGCGGCTGCGGAAAAGAAGGCTGCCGCTCTGACCGCGCAGGCGAAGCAACCGGGCGCCGATTTCGCGGCGCTGGCCAAGGCGAATTCGGAAGATCCGGGATCCAAGGATAGTGGCGGCGACCTCGGCCTGGTGGAGCAGGGCGCTATGGTCAAGCCGTTCGAAGACGCGCTGTTTTCGATGCAGCCCGGTGAAGTGCGTGGCCCGGTCAAGACTGACTTTGGCTACCACGTGCTGCAGCTTCGCGAAGTCATGCCCGGGCAGGGACGTTCATTCGAAGAAGTCCGCGCTGAGCTTGCGGCCGAGCAAGGTGAAGTGGAAGGCGAGCGGGCTTACAACGATCTGGCTGGCCGACTGGTCAATGAGGTGCTTAAAAATCCAAGCGCGCTGGGACCGGCGGCCCAGAGCGTTGGGCTGAAAGTCCAGCGCATGGGGCCGTTTTCGCGAGAGACTGCATCGGGTATCGGCGCCAATCCCGCATTGCAGCGCGCAGCGTTTTCGGAAACATTGATCCAGGACGGCACGGTTAGCGACCCGATCGAAATAGGACCGCGTCGCAGCGTCATGATTCGTGTCCTGCAGCACACCCCGGAACAGGCCCAGCCGCTGGCAAAGGTGCGCGATGCCGTAACCGGCGCCATCCGTGCAGACCGTAGCGCCAGGGCGGCTGAAGCTGCGGCCGACGCCATCCTCGCGCGCCTTGCGAAGGGCGAAACCTTGCAGGCGATAGCGGCAACCGAAAAGCTGCAGACCGGAGAATTGCCGGGAGTCCCCCGTGGCGCGCCGGTGCCGTCGCCGGAAATCAACCAGGCGATCTTCGCGGCCCAGCGCCCGGCTGCGGGCAAGGTATCGCCGGGCAAGGCTGCGATGGAGGGCGGCGGCTATGCCGTATTCGTCGTGAACAAGGTCAACGAAGGTGACCTCAAGGAGATCCAGCCCGAGCAGCGCCTGCAGCTGCAACAGCAGGTGGTGCAGATGGGCGGCCGCAGCGCGGTCGAGTCTTACATCAGTGCGCTGCGCAAGCAGTTCCGGATTACGCTGCGCGAAGACCGTTTGTAACGAAGTCCCAGCAACATGAAAAAGCCCGGCATCGCCGGGCTTTTTTGTCGACGTGGGTCAAGCAATCAACCTGGGTCATCTGCCCGGTGCCGGCCCACCCCTGTTACTCGGTCCCGCCGATACCGGTCATGCCAAGAATGTTGTAGCCAGCATCGACGTAGGTGATCTCCCCGGTCATGCCTGCTGCCAAGTCTGAACACAGGAAGGCACCGACGTTACCGACGTCTTCGATGGTCACGGTGCGACGCAGGGGTGCATACGATTCCACGTGGCCCAGGATGCTGCGGAAGCCTCCGATACCGGCTGCCGCCAGCGTCTTGATAGGACCTGCGGAAATCGCATTGACGCGGGTTCCCTCCGGACCCAGGTTCAAGGCCAGGTAGCGTACCGTCGCTTCCAGGCTGGCCTTGGCGACGCCCATGACGTTGTAATTCTGCAGTGCGCGTTCGGCGCCGAGATAACTCAGTGTGAGGATGGCGCCTTTGCGACCTTGCATCTGCGGTCGCGCGGCCTTGGCCAGCGCGGCCAGGGAATAGGCGGAAATGTCGTGGGCCAGCGCAAAGTTTTCGCGCGTCAGTCCATCCAGGAAGCCGCCGGTGATGGCCTCGCGCGGCGCAAAGGCGATGGCATGGACGAGTATGTCGAAACCGTCCCAGCGCTGGGCCAATTGCTCGAAGCATGCGGCGATCTGGGCATCGTCGACCACGTCCAGTGGCAGCACGATGTCGCTTTTGAATTCGGCGGCGGCCTTTTCCACGCGCGACTTGAGCCGGTCGTTCTGGTAAGTAAAGGCCAGTTCGGCACCTTCGCGATGCATGGCTTCGGCGATGCCCGACGCAATGGAACGGTCGCTGGCGATACCGGTGATGAGTGCGCGTTTGCCTTGCAGGAAACCCATGGACAGCCTCTTCGATTGAACAAGCGCTCTATTTTGCCACTTTGCGTGGGCGGAACCGCGGCGAATACCGGACGCACTCGGAACGACCTGCGGACTAGTCCTTCTGGTCGGCCAGTTGCAGCACCATGCCTGGACGCAGGATCGCATCGGTGGAAAGACGGTTGCGGGCCAGCAGCTGCCCCGGTTTCATTCCGTAGCGCCGCGCGATGGTCCAGGCCGATTCGCCGCGGCGCACCGTATGCGAGCTGGAGACCGCCATGCGCAGCGGTACTTCATCGTTCCCTGCGCGGGGCTTTTCAGATGCCGAGGGCAGCGCCATCGCCAGCGGCGCCGATTTGACCAAAGGTGCGGAAAAGCCGCTCGCAGGCGCCAATACGCGTAGCGGCTTGCTGCTGCTGGGCAGGCTGGCAGCCAAGGCAGGATTGAGTCGCCGCAACTGCTTTCCGTCGATTCCGGTGCGGTGCGCCCAGGCATCGAGGCTGCCGGCGTCGGCCGGCAGCGTGTGTGCGGCCAGCTGCGGTACCGGGCGATCCAGTCGTCGCATCCATTCCTCACCTTCGTCGGCCTGCTCGAGCACGCACGCCAGCGCGTGCAGTTTTTCGACATAGGCGTAGGTGATGCCCGACAGGCCCTGCAGCTTTTCAGGCTGTGCATTCTGTGCATTCATCCCGGCGCGACGCATGGATTGCAGGATGCGGTACTCGCCGGCGTTGTAGGCCATGACCGCCAGCCGCCAGTCGCCGCCGAACATGCCGTGCAAGGTCTTCAGGTAACGCACCGCCGCCTGGGTGGAATCTACCGGCGACAGGCGACCGTCGTAGCCATTGCCCATCGCGATGCCATGGTTACGGGCGGTGACACCAATGAACTGCCACAGCCCCGCAGGCCCACTGGCGCTTCGCGCGCCGGGCTTGTAGCCGCTTTCGACGAACGGGATCAACGCGAATTCAGTGGGCAGGTCCGCATCGTGCAGGGCATCCACCACGTAGCCGAACAGGGGCAGCAAGTCGTCGTCGATCCGGGCCAGCTGGCCTGGGGCATGACTGAAGTGTTTCTTCCAGCGCGTAGTGGTGGCCGCCTTGTCGCAGCTTGGATCAGCCAGGCCGCCGCGGAAGCGGCGATAGATGTCCAGCCCGTTCTGTTCCGGAAGGCGCGGCAAGGACGCAGGGTCGATTGGCGCAACACTGATCACCGGCAGGTTGCCTGCGATCACCGCCGCGGCGCTATCACGGGCCTGCGAGGTTGCCGTCCAAGCCAGCAGACACAGCGCTGCCCCGGTGGCTCGCCACCCGCGTCTCATGCGCGATAGCCGTCTTTCCAGCGCCGCAATTCGGCGAATGTCTCAACCCGGTCAACCGGCTCGAACCCCAGGCGAGACGTGACGGCGGCGCGGACGGCAGTGCCATCCACCCGCAGGAAGGGATTGCTGGCCAGCTCGTCGGCAAGGGTGGAGGGCAGCGTGGGCTTTCCGGCGTTGCGCATGGCTTGGGCTTCCTCGTTGCGGCGACGCAGTGCGTCGTTGGCGGGATCCACGGCCTGGGCGAAGGCGGCGTTGGCCAGAGTGTACTCGTGGCCGCAGCAGACGGCGGTGGTGGTGGGCAAGGCGGCCAAACGGTCCAGGGAGGCCAGCATCTGAGCCGGGGTACCTTCGAACAGACGCCCACACCCCAGGCTGAACAGGGTATCTCCGCAAAACAGGGCGCCGGCTTCGGTGTGGTATGCGATGTGACTGAGGGTATGACCCGGCACGGCCAACACCGTGAAGCTGATGCCTTTCAGCCGTATCTGGCCGCCTTCGCCAATGCGTTCGGTGGCGGTGTCGATGCGCGGATCCTCGGGTGCGAAGACGGGCAGACCTGGCCAGCGCCCGAGGAGTTCGGCAACCCCGCCGCAGTGGTCATGATGGTGGTGGGTCAGCAGGATGGCGGTGGGCCGCAGCCCGTGTTCGGCTGCCACCAGCACCGGCGCGGCTTCACCGGGGTCTACGACGATGGCATCGCCCGCCTCATCGACCAGGGTCCAGATGTAGTTGTCCTGCAACGCAGGCAGCGGAGTCAGACGCATCGGAGCTCGGCGATGGGCGGGCGGGAAGCCGTCCTCTACAATTCCACCATGCCTTTCCTCCAGAACAACCGTCAACCCGAGGCCATGGACTGGTTTGCCGGCGCGCCTGCGCAAACGCTGCTGCTGGCGGAGCAGGCCCTCATTTCAGGGGCGCTGGTCACCCGCCCGGCACTGTCGCCGTGGTTGTGGCTGGCACCGTGCGCTGCGGCTGCCGACGAGGTCCAGCTCCCGCCAGGTAGTCTGCGACTGCATCGCGACGGGACTGGTCTGGCGGGCAGCGCGCGATGTGCGTTGCCACTGCCGCTACCCAACGAAAGCATCGGCAACCTGATCCTGCAGCACGTGCTGGACGAGCCGGGCGATCAATTGCTGGAGGAATGCGTGCGGACACTGGAGCCGGGCGGGCGCGTCTGGCTGTTCACCCTCAACCCGTGGAGCCCCTATCGCGCACGCTGGACCGGGAGCGGCCTGTCGCCACATGGCCCGCAGGATTGGCGGCAGCGGCTGCGCGGCCTCGGATTGCAACCCTGCGCCGCGGAAATCAGCTACATCGGCCCAGTGTGGCAACCCGAAGCCGGTGCGGAGCCGACCTCGGTGGATCGTTTGCGCGCGGCGTGCCTGCTGCAAGTGGAAAAGCGGACCGCCGCCCCGATCCCACCGGCACCAGTCAAGGCCGAATGGCAACCCGGCGCCGCGCCCGCATGAGTTCAGAAACAGATTCATTGAAGGAAATAAGTATCCACACCGACGGGGCCTGCCTCGGCAACCCAGGTCCCGGCGGTTGGGCCGCATTGCTGCGCTACCACGGTCGTGAGCGCGAGATCGCCGGTGGCGAAGCCCTCACCACCAACAACCGGATGGAGCTGATGGCGGCCATCGCGGCCCTGGAAGTGCTGACCGAGGCCTGCGTCATTACCCTGCACACCGATTCCCAGTACGTGCGTCAGGGCATCACCGAGTGGATGAGCAACTGGGTGCGCCGCAACTGGAAAACATCGGGCGGCGAAATGGTCAAGAACCGCGACCTGTGGGAGCGCCTGCACGCCGCCACCCAGCGTCACCGGATCGACTGGCGCTGGGTCAAGGGCCACTCGGGCGATCCCGACAACGAACGTGTGGATGTGTTGGCGCGCGACGAGGCGATCAAGTTCCGCAACGTTGCACGGGTGTCGCCGAAATGACGCAGGGTGCACCACTGCGCACCGACAGGCTAACGCTGCAGCGCTTCTCCGGCCAGTGCGCGGTGGACGATGACTTCATCTTGAAGCTGTTGAACGACCCTTCGTTCCTGCGCCACATCGGCGACCGCGGCGTTCGCGACCTGCCCGCCGCACGCCAGTATCTGTTGATGGGTCCGGTGGCGAGCTATGAACGCAACGGGTTCGGTCTGAACAAGATCGTGCTGACCCTTACCGGGCAGCGGCTTGGCGTGTGCGGGCTGGTCAAGCGCGAATCCTTGCCCGATCCCGACCTGGGGTACGCGCTGCTGCCGGAATTCGCCGGGTGCGGCTATGCCAGAGAGGCCGCGACGGCGGTGCTGCACGACGCACGCGTCACGCTGGGAATCACTCGTATCCTGGCGATCACTGATCCGGCCAACGCGTCGTCCATCCATCTGCTGCAGAAGCTCGGATTCGTGTTCGAAAATCTCGTGCGCTTGCCACCCGACGACGAACCGCTGCAGTTGTTTGCTTCCGAACCCCCCAGGTAAGTGCCCACGATGCGACAGATCATCCTCGACACCGAAACTACCGGCCTGGAATGGAAGAAGGGCAATCGCGTGGTCGAGATCGGCTGCGTGGAACTGGTCGAGCGCCGCCCCACCGGCAACACCTACCAGCAATACATCAACCCGCGGCGCGAGTTCGAACAGGGCGCGGCGGAGGTGACGGGCCTGAGCCTGGAATTCCTCGCCGACAAGCCATTGTTCGCCGATATCGCTGACGAATTTCTCGCCTTCATCGATGGCGCCGAACTGATCATCCACAACGCGGCGTTCGACATCGGCTTCCTTGACCATGAGTTGGCGCTGCTCGGCGAACGCTACGGGCGCATGCGCGATCGCGTGCAGGTGGAAGACTCGCTGCTCATGGCGCGCCAGCGTTTTCCGGGCCAGCGCAATTCGCTGGATGCACTGTGCAAGCGGCTCGGTGTGGACAACGCCCATCGGCAACTGCATGGCGCGCTGCTGGACGCGCAGTTGCTGTGCGAGGTGTACCTGCACCTCACCGCCGGGCAGAGCGAAATCGGCTTCGATGGCGACGATGCGTCGGGCCCAACCGTTGCGGTGCCGAGCTACGTGGTGGCAGCCAGCGGATCGCGTCCGCGGGTGCGTATTTCAGTGGAAGAACTGGATGCCCATGAGGCGAGGCTGGTGGTGTTGCGCAAGAAGGCGGGCGGCCAGAGCCTGTGGGACGTAGCGACGTTGGAGCTCCAGGAGGTGTAGATCCAGGCTTGGCCGATGTGGTTTCGCATCAGAACCAGAGCACCCGAGCCAGCGCGGATCTACAAAACGGCTAGTGGCAGCGCACCAGGATCGCGGTGACGTTGTCCGAGCCACCGCCGTCCAAGGCTGCAGCGATCAGCGTGTCCACGCATTCCTGCGCACTGCAGTCGCCATGGCGCAGAGTGCTGGCAATGCCGGAGTCGTCGACCTCCTCGGTCAGGCCGTCACTGCACAGCAGCAGCTGCATGCCGGGGCGCAACTCGCCGGTCATCGTCTCGACATTGAGATGATTCGGGTCGGTGACTCCCAGTGCCTGGGTGACCACATTGCGATGCGGATGCGAACGCGCCTGCTCTGCGGTCAAGGCGCCCTGTGCGATCAGTTCCTGCACGTAGCTATGATCCTGGCTTAACTGGGCCAGCTGGCCTTCGCGCCACAAATAGGCACGGCTGTCGCCAACCCAGGCCACTTCGAAGCGATTGCCATGCACCCGCACCGCCACCACCGTGGTTCCCATCGGCAAGGTGTCGTTGCGTCGCCGCGAGGTGCGAATGATCTCTTCATCGGCGATGCGGATTGCCTGTGCCAAGGGAGTTCCGTCGCGGATTTCGCGCACGATGGTCTCGCGCGCCAGCGCGCTGGCAACCTCGCCGCAGGCATGCCCGCCCATCCCGTCGGCCACCAGCCACAGCCCCAGCTCGCTGTCGCCGTAGTAGGTGTCCTCGTTCAAGTCGCGTCGCAGACCCACGTGGGTCAAGTGTCCGAATTCGATCATGTGACCCAGCTAAGAGTGATTCGGCTTGTCCCTGCCCGTTCAAACGCAATCATCAGGGCGTTACGGACAGCCATCAACCGCTGACCGGGCAGGCAGGCAGCGGCGATTCATTACTTCGCCCGCGCCATGCGACTTGCGCTTGTCCCGACGCGGCCCGGCCCGTATCATTCACGCCCCTGGTGCGGCCTACCGGGTTTCCACCGGAGAGGTGGCAGAGTGGTCGAATGTACCTGACTCGAAATCAGGCGTAGGTGTGAGCCTACCGTGGGTTCGAATCCCACCCTCTCCGCCATACGCAAAACCCCCGCAAGGGGGTTTTTGCGTATGGCGGAGAGGGTGAGGCTTGAGAGAACCCGTTGTGCACGGCGTAGCCGCGCGGAGGGCGAGGCACATGGATGTGCGAGGGACACAACGGCAGATCACCGTTGTGGACCCCTGGTCGCCCGCCTTCACGACTCGCCGTTAGACTGTTGGCGTCTTCAAGAGGGTTGATGCCGATGTCCGAGATCCACGTTCCTGTCTCATTTGGCGAGCTGCTCGACAAGATTTCCATTTTGCAGATCAAGTCCGAGCGCATGAGTGATGCGGCCAAGCTGGCCAACGTACGCAACGAGCTGTCGGCGCTGGAGACCACATGGATGGCGCATGCTGCAGCCGACCACCATGTTGCCGAGTTGCGCGCGCAATTGAAGGCGGTCAACGAGCGCTTGTGGGTGATCGAGGACGACATCCGGATAAAGGAAAAGGCGCAGGCCTTTGACGATGAGTTCATCCAGTTGGCGCGTGCGGTGTATTTCGAGAACGACGAACGCGCCAGGATCAAGAAAGAGATAAACCTCGCCCTGGGTTCCAGCTATGT
>Ga0105047_10019470_pt1 | contig 10469 bp, 6 predicted proteins | sample MAT04_FD_78384 | JGI IMG/M metagenome (GOLD analysis project Ga0105047, IMG submission 78384) | Freshwater microbial communities from Lake Fryxell liftoff mats and glacier meltwater in Antarctica - MAT-04 (megahit assembly) | ecosystem: Environmental > Aquatic > Freshwater > Ice > Liftoff... | reverse complement strand
GGGGGGGACGGGGGGGCTTGGGGGTTCTCGGAATGACGGGGGAGATCTCTTCAGGAAGACCTACGCGGAGAAGGTGTTGGTGGTCTTGCCGGGGCAGGTAACTCCGGCGCACTTCCATCACTACAAGATGGAGGACATCATTGTTCGGGGCGGGGGCCGGCTGGTGGTGCGGGTGTGGAACGCGACGGAGGATGACACACTGGCGGACACGGAGCTTCGCGTGCAAACGGACGGGGTCGAGCAGGTGGTGACGGCGGGGGGCGAGATAGTGCTCGGGCCGGGCGAGAGTGTGACGCTGCCGCCGCGGATGTACCACGCATTCTGGGGGCACCCGGCCGACGGCCCCAGCGTGGTCGGCGAGGTCTCCAAGGCGAACGACGACCATACGGACAACAGATTCCTCCAGCCGATGGGAAGGTTCCCCGCGGTGGAGGAAGACGAGCAGCCGTACCGCTGGCTGGTCGGCGACTACGCGCGGGTGCTGGGGAAGTAGATCGTCGGCGTTTATGGCGCCGTGATCTCGTACCACGCCGTGCCCGAAGCCGGAGACAGGCGGACTTTGTTGTTGGTGGCGTCGAGGGGCGGTTTGCGTTCGCCCGTGGGGGTCAGGGGGTGGACGGCGAGGGTGCGACCGGTGGGGAGGGTGAGGTCGGCGGAAATGGCTTCGATGTGGACCGGGCCGGTGCCCCACCGGTCGGAGACGGAGGTGCGGTCTGCGTTCCAACCCATCCCGGGGTTCTCCGCCCGGCCGAGGATCGTGAGGAGCATGCGTTTGCTGGTGGCAAGGGGCTGACCGTCGAGGGGGACGAGGGTCATCGAGGCGAACTGGTTGCCGAACTCGTCGACGGCGAGCTTGAACGGAAGCGCGTCGATGGCCGCCCCGCCGAGGAATCCGGTGGCGACGACGGCGCGGGCTGAGCGGGCGAGGTAAATCGCGCCGTGGGGGCCTTTGGTCATCACGGCGTTGTCGCCAGGCTTGCCGGGGACTTTCGATTGCGTGATCGTGCGGTCATCGCCCGGCGCGCGGCGGCTGATGGCGACGCGGGTGGTGAAAAGGTCGGGCATGCCGCCGCCGAGGCGCCACGCGGTTGACGTGGCCCAGACGTCGCGGTGCAGGTCGGCTGGGACGGAGAGCGTGACGGTGCTGGCGAGGGGGGAGATCAGGCCCTCGCGGAAGATCAGGGCAGCCGACGGGTTAAACGCCCACTTGGCGGGGTTGGAGCTTTGGTCAAAGAAGCCTGTGATGCGATCGGTGGGGACGTTGGGTCCGTACTGGGCGTATGAAAAGGTGTAGATCTTGTCCCAGTCCTGAAGCGCGCCCCAGGAGCTGGTCATGGGCATCATTTCAGAGGCGAAGTCGTTGGGGGCGGGGTGGTCGTATTCGGAAACGGAGAAGGGTTTGCCTGCGACGCGGTGTGTGGCGAGGTCGCCGAGGGTGGCGAAGTCGCCGCGGGAGAAGGCGTCGGTGAGGGAGGCTTGTCTAACGGTCCAGCTTCGGGGGTTCCAGTCGCCGTTGGAGAAGGTGGGGTGGTTCCAGTAGGAGTGGGAGTCGGTCCATTGGAGGCGAGCCTCTCTGGCCAAGCCGCCCGTGCCGCCCCACTGGATTTGGGTGTCGGCGGTGAGGCCTTTGGCGCCGAGGTCTTTCTGGAGGAAGTCGAACATTTCCTCAGCGAAGCGCCGGTCGACGTCGGTGATGAACAGCCGCCAGTCGGCTTGGACGTTGGGGAGTGCGGCGCCGGTGGGGAGCGAGACGTTTCCAGTGTCGAGCGATTCGCCGGCGGCGAGGGGTTCCCCGCCGACGCCGGGGTAGAGCTTGACGTTGCGGATTCCGACGCGTCCGGTGACCGCGCCGAGCTGGAGGGCCATGCGCTGGGCGGCGGCGTCGCCGGCGCGGAAGACCAGGCGTTGGGTGGTCCATTGCTCGGTGAGGGGGACGGTTCCGTTGAGGCCTTGGTTGTCCCAGGGTGCGCCGTTGCGGTCGATACTGACACGGAGGGAGCGGGGGGGGGATGCTTGGGCGTCGAATTCGAGGGTGTGGATTTTGTCGGTCTGGGGGGTTGGGATTTCCAAGATGCCCTGGGCGTGCCACTCCGTGCCCGAGGTGCGCTGGACGACAAACTGAGCTTCGGGCGGGCCGTCGGTCGGGGGGGCTTTATCGGTCGCGGCGGCATTGTCGGCCGGGCCGGGCTGGAGGTCGAGTTGACTGTCGCCGGGCATATTGGGGGACCATCGCGCGGCGGAGGTGAGCAGGGTCTTACCGGGCTTGTCGGCGTCGTTCTTCCAGGCTGCAAGGAGCTTGGTTTGGTTGGTGTACTTCTGGCGGAGGAATCGGACCCACTGGTTGCGGAGGTCTTCGCGGAAGACGGGGGGAAGTTGGGTAAGGCCCGCGCCGGGTTCCTCGCCCGGCCAGCCGGCGGCTGCGTTTTCGTTGTTGATTTCCAGGAAGGCGACCGCCGGGTCGGTGGCCATCGGCTGGTTGTCGCGGTACGGGTTGGGGGCGGTGAGGATCTGGCGTGCGAAGGCCTTTTGGTGGTCGATGAAGAATCGGACGAAGCGGTCGACCTTTTTCTGATAGTTCGTCATCATGGAGGAAGAAAGTGCGTCGGTTCCGTCGGGGGCGCCGTCGGCTGCGGAGAGTTGCTTGGAGACCTTGAGGTTGAAGTTGATGTAAATCCCGTTGCGGGCGAGTGCGGCGACGAGGTAGTGGAGCTTGTCGAGCTGGGCGGGGTCGATGACTTTCTTTTGTTGGGTGCGGTCCCAAATGCTGCCCTGCGAGGCGATGGCCCAGGGGTTGTCGAGGTGGTGGAGGCGGACGAGGTTGACGCCGTATTTGGCGAGGCGGGCGGCCACGGCGTCGGCGGAGGCTTTGTCCGGGAAGGCTTCGCCCGCGCCGAAGTTGGTCGCCCAGAACCGGACGCGTTTTCCCGTGCCGGCTTCGGTGAAGTGGCCGCCGACGACCTCGATGCGCGGCAGGGGCTTGCCGACGCGGTTCATTGCGGAGAGGTCGGTGGCGACGCCGGACTTGGCGTCGTCCCAGGGAATGACGAACGGGACGAAGCGGTCGGGCAGGGCGACGATGGGAGCCTCCGTGGTCGCCGAGGGGCCGCGAACGCTGAGTTTGCGGAGCTCGATCACTCCGACTGTCGCGCCGGCTTGGAACGCGGGCAGGCGGGCGGTGTCGCCGGGTTCGTTCGTGGCGGTGAAGGTGAACTCGAAGGTTTTCCACGCAGGGGCGAGTTGGATGGTTTCGAACAAACCGACACTGTCGTACTCCGGGACGTCTTTAATGGCGGCGATGGAGAGGGGCCTGGGTACGGTGCTGCGGGCTTCGAAGGTCAGGGTGTACTTCGCGCCCGGGACGAGGGGCTTGCCGGCTTGGTACATCTGTACGTGCCAGGGTTGGCCGCCGGGGGATGTGATGGAGAGTTTGAGTGTGGTCCCGTCGCCGGTGAATGTGGAAATCGCGCCGGCGTGGTTTTCGTGGGTCCAACTTGCAGCGGCGAGGGGGTCGCGGAGCAGTTCGACGTCAACGGGTGCGGCGGCTTGGGCGGCCGCCACCGCCATCGCACCCGCCCGTCCCGTCCCAGGCGCCGCCGTGAAGGTAAACAAACCCGCCACCGCCAGTACCAACAACGATCTCGCCCAACGCCTTGCCATCATGGATGCTCCTGAGAAAGTAGGGGATGTTCTGCTTCCTACACGCGACCCGTGAGAACGTTGTACCCGGCGGCTTCCAATCGGTCACACTATCCCCCCAAAAACAGACGGGCGTCAGCCGCCCTCGGCCGACGCCCGCCAAAATCGCTCTCGGTCCGCCCGTCTACCGAACGCCCATCAGCACTTCCATCGTGAGCTGGTCGAGCTTCTCGTAGTGAAGCGGGGCCTTGGCGAGCTCGATGCGGTCCAAGTCCATCGCGGCAAGGGCCTTGGCGCTGGCGGCGGAGTGGCCCTTGAGGACCTTCTCGGCGGCGGCGTGCTTCGGGGTGATCTCCTTCAGCAGGCCCTGGATCTCGGGGTCGGCGTTCCAGACGGCGGCCTTCTCCTTGAGGATCATGTACGTCCGCATGCAGCCGGCGGCGAAGTTCTTGACGTCGGCCGCGTCGCTCTGGCGGTACGCATGGGCATCGAAGTGCCGGTTGCCGTTGTAGCCGCTGTCCTCAAGCATCTTGACGAGGAAAAACGCGTGCTTGAGGTTCACGCTGCCGAAACGGAAGTCCTGGTCGTATCGCCCGAACTCCTGGTCGTTGAGGTCGATATGGAACAGCTTGCCCATCTCGATCGCCTGCCCCACGTGGTGCACAAAGTTCAAACCGGCCATGTGCTCGTGGGCCACCTCGGGGTTCACGCCGCACAGCTCGGGGTACTTCAGCGTCGGAATCAGCGCGAGGTACGAACCGGTGACGGCGAAATACATGTGGCCGCGGGGCTCGTTGGGCTTGGCTTCAAAGGCAAACTTGTACCCGAGCTTGTTGGCGACGTTGTATTCCAGCACGTAGTCCATGCACTCGCGGAATCGTTTGATCGAATCGATCGGCGATTTCGTCGCGTCCGACTCCGTCCCCTCGCGCCCGCCCCAGAACACGTAGATCTTGCAACCGAGTTCCTTGCCCCAGTGCAACGTCTGAATCACCTTCTTCACCGCGAACGCCCGAACCGCCGGATTGTTGCTCGTAAACGCCCCGTCCTTAAACACCGGGTCGGAGAAAAGGTTGGCCGAGCACATCGGACACTGCAAACCGGTGTCTTTGAGGTCCTTCCTGAAGGCCTTCACCAGCGCGTCCGACTGGGCCGCGGTGCTCTCGATGGGGATCGCGTCGTTGTCGTGGAAGTTCACGCCGTACGCGTTGACGTCGGAGAGCAGCTCGAGGATCTGACGGGTCGAAAGCTTCGAACGCGTCGGGTCGCCGAACGGGTCGCGGCCGATGTTTCCGACGGTCCACAGACCGAAGGTGAACTTGAGCTTGGGATCGGGTGCGTAAGCATTGGCCATAGAGCGCTCCAGCAAAAAAGACAATGAATTGGCAATATTCTATAATTTGAGTCGCCAGCGGTCTCAACCGCCCGCTTCCCACGGCCCGACAGTCTCAGGCAAGACAGGGCAGAAGTGCAAGTCTGACGTGGATGGCAAGTAACACGCGGATCCGCTCGCCCGACTTACTTAGATTACCCAAGTTCCACCCGACAGCGTTCCCTCACAAGTTGGGGGTAGGTCGGGGAGGTCGCAGGCGGGGCGGCAGAGTGCAAACGTTCGAGAGTCACAGAACGGGATGGGGTTGGGTTATTGGGCAACGTAGGAGCAGAACGACCGTCATAAGTGGCCGTCTGGGCGGAAGTTATTGACCACTGAGAACGACTGGCCGATTTCGCGGCGTGTCGCATACTCACGGTGTTGTTATTTGGATTACAGACTATCTAGGAGAAGAAATACATGACGATGAAACTTTCGATTCTTGCGGCACTGGTGATGGCAGCGATCCCGGCTGCGTCGTTCGCGGCGACGGTGTATGTCGGTCACCAAGGTGTGGGGACCCCGCTGGTCAACCCCGGTGCTCAGAACTTCAGCGGCGCGGCAGGCGCAGCCGACGCCCGGACGGCGTTCCTCGGCGGGCTTACCGACGTCTACAAGGAAGACTTCCAGGACTCCGCCTGGACGAACAACCTGAGCGTTTCGACATCGCGGGCGATGACGTTCTCCAACGGCGTGAACACCCTGCCGGGGACGTACTCGGTTAGTGCCACTGGTGCAGGCAGCGCGACGGTTCAGACCGGCGTCCTGAGCAACTGGGGCGACTTCCGCGGCTTGGCGACGACGCCGGCTTCGACGAACAAGTGGCTGGGGATCCACAACTCGCTGGTGACGATGTTGCTCAACCCCGGCCAGAGCGCGGTGGGTTTCTTCCTGAATGACGTGCGTGACCAGATTCAGCGGAACGTGACGGTTTCGTGGGTCGATGGTTCGACGACGTCGGTGCTGCTCGGGAGCAACTCGGGTTTGATGGGAAACCAGAACCTGTACTTTGTGGGGTTTAAGAGCGACCGGGCGATCACGTCGGTGTCGATCTCGGGGGCGTCGGCGGATGACGGGATCGCGCTGGACGAGGTGATTGTCGGTTCGTCGCTGCTGGCGGGTTCGCCGGTGGCGATTCCCCTGCCGGGCTCGGCGGCGGCTGGCTTGGGGCTGATGGCGGTCTGCGGGATGCGCCGGGTTCGCCGGACGTAGTCGGGCTTGCTTTTGCCAGATCCAATGTACCCCCCCGGCAATGCTGCCGGGGGGGTTTTTTTGGTCGATTTCCAGCGGCGCGGTGCCGAACGGGGGGTAAGCTACGGCCGTGAATGTCGGGATAAACAAAGAGGTGGATCTTCAGCGGATCGTGCGGAATTTGCGGGAGCTTCGCGCGCGAACGCGGCGGTTTGTTTACGCGGTGCTAAAGGCCAACGCGTACGGCTGCGGGGCGATGGCGGTGGGGCGGGCGCTGGCGGAGGTGACCGATGGGTACTACGTCTTTGACCTCGCCGAAGCCGTAGGCGCGGGATTGGGCGCGTACGGCAAGCCAGTGATCGTCATGGACCACCCCTGGCGGGGGTACTCGGCCGAAGATTACTTCGACGCCCGGGCCAGGCCCATTGTGCACAGCGTCGAGCGGGCGCGAGAGCTGCGAGGGTGTGACCCCGTGCTGGCGGTCGACACGGCGATGCGCCGCTTCGGGTGCCCAGCCGGCGACGTGGACCGGGCGCTGGCGGAGGGCGGAATTCGGGAGGCGATGACGCACGGGGTGAGGCTGGAGGAGGTCCGCCGGCTGCGGGAACTCTGCGGCGGCAGGGGCCTGTTTCTCCACGCGGCCGCCACGGCGCTGATAGACGATGATGAGGCCCTGATGGACGCGATTCGACCGGGGCTGGCGTTGTACCGTGGCGCGCTGCGGGTGACGGCGCGGGTCGTGGAAGCGCGGGACCTGGCCGCTGGAAGCAAGGCGGGATACACGCAGTTCGACCCGTCGCCAAATGGGGACGGAAGCGGCGGGCGGATCGGCGTCATCCTCGCCGGCTATAGCCACGGCTACAAACCGGGCCTCTGCATGATCCGCGGGGAAAAGCGGCGCGTCTTCGAGCTCGGGATGCAGTCGGCGTATGTCGAGCTGCGCACCGGCGAAGGCGCGGGCGAACTCATCACACTCCTCGGCGACAACCTCACCGAAGCCGACGTCGCCGCCGGATGGCAAACGAGCAGCCAGGAAGTGCTCGTGCGACTCGGGCATCCTCAGACGTCCCCGGAGATTGGCTAATCGGTTAGAATGAGGCGATGTTCATTCACACCGTCTATTTCTGGCTAAAAGCGGGCTCCACCGACGTTCAGAAGAAGCAATTGCTCACCGACTGCCGCGAGCTCCTCGCCGCGATTCCCACGGTGCGCAAGCTCTACGTCGGCGTCCCAGCCGGAACTGCCCGCGGAGTCGTCGACAACACCTACGGCGTCGGACTAACCGTGCTGTTCGACGACGCCGCCGGACACGACGCCTACCAGCCCCACCCGCTGCACGACCGGTTCATCGAGCGGAACAAGGAGACTTGGGACCGCGTCGTGGTCTACGACGTCGTGGAGTGAGACCGGCTAGCCCGGCTGGTACGCACCCAGAATCTTGGAGATCAGGTTACTCGTGCTCCTCCCGTCGATGAGCGGGGCGAGGGCGACGGAGCCCCCATAGCTTTCGACAAAGTCGGCGCCGACTACTTTGTCTTTTGTGTAGTCGGCGCCTTTGACCAATACGTCGGGGCGAATTTCGCGAATCAGGCGGTCGGGGGTGTCGTCCGGGAACTTGACGAGATAGTCGATCGACTCGAGTTCCTCCAGAACCGAGACGCGGTCGTTTTCGGGAACCAGAGGGCGCTTGTCGCCCTTGAGGCGGCGGATCGAGTCGTCGGTGTTGACGGCCACGACAAGCAGGTCGCCCTGGCGTTTTGCGTACCGGAAATATTCGATGTGTCCGAGGTGCAGCAGGTCGAAGCAGCCGTTGGTGAAGACGATTTTCTTCCCCGACTCGCGGTGCCGTTTGAGTTCGGCGAAGAGGCGCTTGTCGTCGCGGAGCTTCCCCGTGAGCAGGTGTGTTTCGGCGAGGAGTTCGGTGACGAGTTCCTGACGGGTGACGGGGATGGCGCCGAACTTTTCGACCTCGATTCCGCCGGCGATGTTGGCCAGCGCGGTGGCGTCGGGCCAGTCAGCGCCGGCTGCCCGGGCCAGGGAAAGCGCAGCCAAGACCATGTCGCCCGCCCCGGTGACGTCGTACACCAGTCGCTGCCGCGTCTTCAGCCACTGTCCCACGGGGCCACGCTCGGTTTTTACGCCGAGATAGGCCCCATGTTTGTCCAGGGTGATCACGACGGCGTCGAGGCCAAGGTCGGTGATAAGCTTGACGGCGGCGGCAGACCAATGCGCCTCGTTCTCAGCCGGGAGAAGCGTGGCCTTCTCGGTCTCGGTGCGGTTGAGTTTGAGGCAGGTGGCCCCGAAGTACTTGCGGTAGTCGCGGACGGCTGCGGGATCGATGATGACAGGCACTTTCCGCGCCCGGGCGGTGGCGATGATCTTCCGAGTGACGGACTCGGTCAGCAAGCCTTTGTTGTAATCTTCCAGGCAGACGACGTCGGGCGGGTCTGAATCCAACAGGGCGTCGAACCGCGTAAGGAGTTCGTCGGCGAGGTCGTCGGGGACGGGCGCGGCGTTTTCGTAATCGAGCCGCATCATCTGCTGCGGGTGGCGGTGCTGCGCCAAGCCGACGAGGCGCGTCTTGCACGTCGTCGGTCGGCCGGGGGTTTTGAGCATTCCAGACGTGTCAACGCCCAGGGTCGCCAGGGCGTCGTTAAGCTGCGTGCCGGCGGGATCGTCGCCGACGGTTCCGAGGACGCGGACCTGTGCGCCGAGGGTGGCGAGGTTGGCCGCCACCGACCCCGCCCCACCGAGACGGAACTCTTCGTGCTGGAAGTGCAGGACGGGTACGGGGGCTTCGGGGGAGAGGCGTTCGGCGTTGCCATACAGGTAGCGGTCGAGCATGAAGTCGCCAACGAGAATGACGCGTCGGCCCGGGAGTTTGTCGACCAGCTCGATGAGGCGCGTGGGCATGGAACAGAGGGTAGCACGGGAGGGGGCCGGAGTGGGGTTGTAATCGCGTGCAGTGCTGGGGAATTGGAGTTGGGGGAAGTGCGGGTGACGGGTAAGCTGGCCGACCGGGGGCAACTGCGGAATCGCCGGGTAAATGGGGCGGAAGGTAGCCATTTTGACAGGGAGTGTGACCGTGTCACAGCGTCGTCGGGAAAAGCGGATGGGAAAGGTCGTTCGGGCGTTGTGGTTTCCGCCAACGGCGGTCGAGCAATTGGACCGGCGGCTACTGATGAGCGTGGGCCCGGGGAACCCGGATCAGACGTTCGATTTTGATGGTCGGTCGGAAGTTCGGGGGGAGCTGGCGAACCCGGGTCGTGTGGTGTCGGTGTTGAAGAGGTCGGACGGGTTTACGTATGTGCTGACGGAGTTGCCCGGGGTGCGGGGTTTGCCCGGTGCGAGCGACTCGCCTTCCGACGGTGTGGCGGTGACGCGGCTGATGTCCGACGGTTCGGTGGACTTGTCGTGGGGTCAGCAGAACAACGGGCGGTTTGTGTTCAACGTCGGGCTGGGGGTGGACGGGGCGGTGTTGCTCGACGCGGGCACGGGCAACGGGTTGTACATCGCGGGAACGGCGTTCGCGCCGCGGCTGGGTTCGGGCGGGTTTGACCCGGCGGGCGACTTCCTGCTGGCGAGGGTGACGGAGGCGGGGGCGTTGGACTTCAACTATCGCAATGGGGTGGGCTACCAGCGCCTGGACTTGGACGGACTCAACAGCAGCGACTTTCTGACCTCTGCGGGTGTCGATGGGGCGGGGAACGTGACGTTGTACGGGCAGTACGCTCTCGCCGACGGCGGTGGCGCGAGCGAGGCGTTCGTGCGGTTAAACGCCGCCGGTGATGTGGTGGGCGGGTTCGGGGATGTGAACTTCCCGCTGGCGGCGGGCGGATTTCGCCGGCCGTATTTCGGCGCGTTTTCGTTGAACCCGGGGAATCTGGCCGTGGCCACGGACGGCTCGTTCCACGTGTCGCGCACGCCGTTGACCGCTCCGGGCGTGGAGCTCACGCGGTTCACGGCGGGCGGACTGGTGGATTCGGCGTTTATTCAGCCTTCGCTGGTGGGCGTGCCGGCTGTGGCCCGCGGGTTGGTGCTGGACGAAGCAAGCGGTGGTTTGTTTGTGGGTTTGGGCGTGGGCTCGAACCTGCGGGTGTTCATGGTGGGGGCGTCGGTGGGCGCGGTGAATCTTTCGTACGGCGGATCGGGTAGTTTTTCACTCTCGGGGAGCTTCGTCGGAACGGCGGACGAAACGAGGCTGGCGCTTCTGCCGGGTGGCAGACTGGCGGTGGCGTATCGGGGCACGGCGAATTCCGCGCCGGTGTCG
>Ga0105047_10019469_pt1 | contig 10469 bp, 7 predicted proteins | sample MAT04_FD_78384 | JGI IMG/M metagenome (GOLD analysis project Ga0105047, IMG submission 78384) | Freshwater microbial communities from Lake Fryxell liftoff mats and glacier meltwater in Antarctica - MAT-04 (megahit assembly) | ecosystem: Environmental > Aquatic > Freshwater > Ice > Liftoff... | reverse complement strand
CGAGATCAAGGCGGCAGCCCCGGCAAAGTCATAGCGGTCGGCGGCGGTGCGCAAGCGCTGAAGCAATTCTGGATCAAGGTTGACGGTCGGATCGAGCGCCGCGACAACGGGTAAATAGAGCGCCACTTCGCGCTTACCATGTTGGCGTGCGGCGTTGCCATCTTCGTCCACCACACAGACCGCGCCGATGACAATCTCCGTTATTTTTTGATTGGGCTTTTCGGCTGTCTGCAAAAGCTGGCGAAAATGGGGAATCACATCCGGGTTGGCGCTGCCACCAATTTTGATCTCGTCGATCAACCCGGCACAGGCACGAATGGTAGACGCGCCCCACGACCCTAGCAAAAAGGGAATCTCTGGGCGCAGAATCGACCAGCGTAACGAGTCGCCCCCGGCTAGCGGAAAAATTTCGCCGCAATAGGGTTCTTTGGACTGACGGAGCAGATGGCGCACACAAGTGAAGGCTTCGCGCAGTGCGGTGACTGGGCGTGCTGGCTCGACGCCCACAAAATCAAGCCAACTGCCGCGTGCCAAGCCTAGATAGGCGCGTCCATTAGATGCTTCGTCGATCAAGGCAATGTTGCCGGCAATGTTCACGGGGTGACAGGTAAAGGGATTGACCGCGGCCACCCCAATCTGTACGCGTTGTGTTGCTTTGGCAACTTCTAGCAGTGGCAGCCAGGCCGGTTGATAGAGCATGTCATTGTAGACAGTGACGCCATCAAAGCCATAATTTTCTGCCGCCGCGGCCAAGGGGCCATAGGCGTTGAGCGGTTTGTCCGTCTGAAAAGCAATCGAGAGCGTCTGCATAGGTAGATGTCTGTTTCACCGCCTCAGGGTCTCACAGACCCTGAGGCGGTCGTCATGTACGATCAGAAATAACGGCGCGCTTTGCGGGCGGTGATCAGTTCCGTATTCATGCCAACCCAGTGCAGGCTGCCATTGTAGCGACCATGCTCGATTTTGACACAGCGATCGACGACAACTTCTAACCCTGCTTCTTCGGCCAGCTTGGCGGCTTCCAGGTTGATCACATGCAGTTGCATCCAGACCGCTTTGGCTTTGATTGCAATCGCCTGTTGCACGATCTCCACACAAGCTGCCGGTGGGCGGAAAATATCGACCAGATCAACAGGTTCGGGCACACTGAGCAGATCGGGGTAAGCTGTTTCGCCCAGAATTTCGGTGGCGGTCGGGTTCACTGGAATAATGCGGTAGCCTTCATACTTCAGGTAGGAGCCGACAAAATAGCTAGGGCGCTGCGAGTCTTTGGAAAGCCCCACAATCGCAATCGTGCGCGTGTCGGCCAGGATGCGGCGGATGCGCATAGGGTCTTGGTATTTCGCTTGCAGTTCCGGCGGCAACGCCGAATTCATGCGGATATCGCAGACAAGGCCTGATCCAGGTCCCATAATAAATCCTCCAATGTTTCAAGACCAATTGACAGTCGAATCATCTCTGGACCGACGCCACCGGCGCGCAGCTCTTCGTCCGAAAGTTGTTGATGGGTGGTCGATGCCGGGTGAATGACCAAACTACGCGCATCGCCCACATTGGCCAGGTGGGAAAAGAGGTGGAGCGCTTCGATAAATTGTTGCCCAGCCAAGCGCGGATTGTCCGACTTCAGGCCAAAGGTGAAAACCGCACCTGGCCCCTTGGGTGTATATTTTTGCGCCAGATCATAATAGGGATTGTCGGGCAGACCGGCATAGGAAACCCAGGCAACCTGTGGATGATCGTGGAGAAATTTAGCAATATTATGCGCGTTGGAGACATGGCGATCCATACGCACCGACAGCGTTTCCAAGCCCTGAATCAGCATAAAGGCATTAAAGGGCGAAAGGCAGCCGCCAGTGTCGCGTAGCGTTTCGGCACGCGCTTTCATCAAGAAGCCATAATGGCCAAAGGTTTCGTAGAACTTGAGATCATGGTACGAGGGCGACGGATCGGCAATCGTGCCGAAGCGGCTGTAGTCAAACTTGCCCGATTCGACAATCGCACCGGCAATCGACGTGCCGTGGCCGCCGATAAACTTGGTGGCCGAGTGGATCACAATATCTGCGCCAAAGTCAATTGGGCGACACAGATAGGGTGTGGCAAAGGTGTTGTCCACAATCAGCGGAATGCGTTTGCTGTGGGCCAGATCGGCCAGCGCGCTAATGTCCAGAATGCTGCCGCGCGGGTTGCCAATCGTCTCGCCGTAGAGGGCGCGCGTCTTGGGCGTAATCGCTGCCGCCCAATTTTCAAGCTTGCTGGGCTCGACAAAGTGGACTTTCACCGACAGCTTTTTAAAGGTGTGGGTAAACTGGGTCACGGTGCCGCCATAGAGATGGGCCGAAGCCACCACTTCATCACCCGGCTCCAAGAGCGTCATCATGGTGATAAATTGGGCGGCCATCCCGCTGGCCGTGGCGACTGCGCCGGTGCCATTTTCGAGCGAGGCAATGCGTTCTTCAAAGACCGCATTGGTTGGATTGTTGATACGCGTGTAGATATTGCCATACTGTTTTAGCTCAAAGAGCTGGGCGGCATACTCGGTGTTGTCAAAGACATACGAGGTGGTTTGATAAATCGGGACGGCACGGGCACCGGTCACGGCATCGGGGATATGACCGGCATGCAACATACGCGTCTCAAAACCAAATTGACGTTTATCGTTTTGCATAAGGGTTGGTTCCAAAGCTTTATGAAAATCTTTGTGAAAATACAGAGTCCTCTTCGGCTACGTATTATATACTGCAACGTCGCCAGATGAGAACATGGTGATGCGTAAACAGCTTTTTGCCATGGCATCCTCTGTATCAGCAGCCCTATGCGTTTGTTCCCACGGCTAAAATTCACACTGAGCCGTACGCGCCTTGCCTATGGCTCAGTGTGAAGCGGATTTACGCCCGCTTGGTGAGACGACGCCAGCCCACATATTGCAACAGCGCCAGCAGCCCAACGACATCGGCCACAATCGCAATCGCCCAGTTGCCGGTTGTGCTAAAGGGCAGCCAGCCGCTCACCAGCAAGATGATCGTGGCCAGTACCCATAGCAGATTGCCTTCAATGATCGTAAAGACTAGGCCACGGCTTGGCTGGGGCCGCGTCGAGATCCAAAAGGCCAATGCTGCCCAAAGCAACAGGCCAACGCCGATTGCCATAACAACCCTCGTTGCCGCGGGCGTGGCAAAGCCCAGCAACGCGGCAATCGGTGCCGCATCGACAAGCGCCAGCGCGCCGCTTAGCCCAGAGAAGATTGCATCGGCTTGGAGCGCCCGGCGCAGGAAGCGGCTTTGGTCTGCACTTTGTACAGCATTTGTTTGGATTGTGTTTTCCATATTCATGATAAGACCCTTTCGTTCGTTCTGCTTGTTGGTTCAATCGATTTATGAAGCGCTGGCAGCTGCCGGGTGGCTGCTTCATGGCGTGCAGCATAGAACGAAAAAGGCTGCCACGTCTACGCAAAAGGGTGCCAAAGCCTGCCAAAATGCAGAATTGGCAGGTGTAGGAGCAGGGAATGGCAGAAAATAGCGGGAGCGCAGGGTGGGTGCAGCCCAAAGCGGACGAGTAAGGAAAATGTGGACTTGGCTGGATCCAACTGTCTATGCGTGCTCAGTCGGTCGTGGGCTTGGCGGCGGTTACTTCGCGCACATATTGGGCAACCAAATAGGCTGCTGCATTCTGCCAATTGTAGAGTGTGCGTTCGGGCACCTGGGCGCGGAACCAAGCGAGCGCTTGTTGCGTAGCCGTTGCCAAGCCATCCTGGGTGGTGCGGCGGCTATAGGGTTTCAGGCCAACAACATAGGGAAAGTAGAGGGCATTGTAATATCGCCAGGCGTTAGTCGTGCCAAAGGTGGCCGCGTCTGCCGGTTTCAACTGTGCAATCGCCTCGATGAGCAATGCGCGCAACGCTTGGGCACGTTCCAACGTACTGTCTGTAGCCGTGTGCTCAGCCAAGTGCTGGGCAATACTGGGCAGCTGGATCAGCGGATTGGTGGCCAGCTTGTTCAGATCGTCCAGTTGGCTCAAGGCGCGCCGAATGAGACGGACAAATTCTTCTTCAGCTTGTTGTTCAACGCTTGTCAACGGTGCTGATGATTGGTCAAGTGCCGTAGGCGGCGTATGGCGGGGTAAGGAATCAGCCTGGGCCCGCAATTCGGCCCGTTCCTCAATAACAAGCGGGAAGCGCGCTAAGACAAAGCGGTCGATCGCACGACTGAGCAGCGGGGCAAAGGTCTGGAGCGTAATTGCCGCAGTAATGGTGGCGAATAGCAATGTGAGCATTGCTGGTGTAATGCCCGTGTCGACGGCCATGGTAATCGCGACTAAGCCGCCAAAGAGCAAGATTGCAAGCGTGGTTGTACTCAGCGAAAGCAGCAGATCGGGTAGAAATTGTTCCCCTTGTTCAAAGGCATCGAGCTTACCAATCGCAAAGCCAAGCAGTGCTAGATCGATGCCCATGCTCAACATAATCCACTGGGGCGCAATTGGAAGGATCGGCAAAAATAGGGCTACCATGCTCAGGGTAAAAAGCAGAATCGCCACCAACAGTAGCGCAGAAAGCCGGCGCGGCTGGCTGGTGAGCGCACTGTGCAACAGCAGAATCATCACGCTGCCCAACGGGAGGAGCACAGCAATGGTGAGCAAGGCGTATAACAACCAGATTGGCGTTCGGGCGGGGTTGCCCCCTGCCGCAAAAAAGAGCGGCGCTAGGAGAGCAATCAAGGGTAGTTGGCCATATTGCCAGAAGCGTTCCAGGTGGGGCCGTAGTCGTTGCGTGGTGGGCAAAAGCTGGATTGCTGCACCCGTCCAGAAAAGCGCAGGCAAGGAGAGCAACCACCAAAATTGAATGGGCAATAACGGATCGGCACGGAGGGCGCTGTGTGTAAATACCACCAGCGTGGCAATCCCCAATGCATAGGCAGCCAAGCCCACACCTGTCCAGCCCAGGCGTCGATCTGGCGTACGCCGCTGTACAAGATACAAACCTAACCACAAGGTGAGTGAAAAAAGCAGAATGGAAAGTAATAGATTCACAAGCATCGTGATTCGGCTGTTGGTGCCACTGTGGCTGACTGTGGCCGACTGTGGCCGACTGTGGCCGACTGTGGCCGACAAATAGATAATAACGAAATGGACTTACAATCCTATAAAAATTATAGCATACCCTTTTTGTTTCGCTAACCTTTTCGCCCAGAAATTCTCATCGGTGGAAAATTAACAAAACGCCAATGTTTTTCTAATCATATTCAAACGATAAGTATGATATCTTATTACCGTATAGAAAGATGACGCTGGACTACAGATCCCAATTTGTAAAGGGCGTAGTACAAACTTTGTAAAGTTTTGTGGTCTTTGCGAAAAGGTTGAACGTCGTTTATATAAACAATAATTAGTGGACAAAACCTGTGCAAATTGTTCTGCAATTCGCTTTGTTTTACCTGTAGTAAATGAGATAACGCGAGAAATTTATTGATTTTAAGCGGATTCTCATAAATTTCGGTGGACAAAGTGGCATAAGTGTGATTTACTAATTGTAGATGTTTTGTACAATACAGGGCTGTCTACTGCTGGTTTTTAAAGAGAAAGTGGGTCAATCATGAAGTTAACCATGCACCCTTCAACATATGGTTCGACGACATCAATGGTCAATCAAAGCTATCAAAATCTGACACAAGCCTTTGCGCTCTTGCATGAAGAAGATCCAATTTTCAGCAAAGCTGTGCGTGCCCAGCATTTTGAGCGTGGCCAACTTGTGGCGGCCGCCGATGATCTCTCAAAGCAAATGTATGTGTTGATGAACGGCAAGGTCAACATGGTTTGCACAAATAATGAAGGGCGGCGGCTCGTGATCGCCACCTTAGAGCCAGGGGCAGTATTCGGCGAAGGTGCCTTTGACAATCCTGGTGGCCCGAATGTCTTTGTCGAAGCTGTTGAACACGTTTCGGTATGGATGGTGCCGGCTGGCGAAGCTCGCAACTTGACTATGCAATACCCAATCTTGGGTTGGGGTTTGTTACAAACCTATGGTGCACGGCTCTTTCAAGTAGAAAACAGCCTGGAAAATGTTGCCTACAAGAAATTACCCGAGCGTTTGGCTGCCCTCTTGATCGAGTTGGCCGATGCCGAGACCGAGTTGATCAAAGGCATAAGCCATCAGGCATTGGCCGATCACCTGGGGACTTACCGAGAAACGGTGAGTGCCATTTTGCGTGATTTCAAGCGTCAGGGTCTCGTCGAACTGGGCTATCGCCGCATTGGCCTGATCGATTCGGAAACGTTGCGCGACATTGCTGGTATATGGGATTAATGTACTGCCCAGTTGCCTGTTGTTTTGCTTGCTACTATGGCAAGTTGTCTTGTTAGTTGCATAAATATCTGGATGAGGGTCGCTGAACCTGGTAACTCTCATCCATTACTGAATCTGCCCTGTGCATTCTCGACTGTTTAGCGAAGAAAACTCCGTTGTTATTGCTCCATTTACCGAAGCCTGTAGCGTAGACTTATCGACAGATTGCACCAAAATTTCATCATTTCTACGTATTGACTTTACAGCGCAAAATTGCTATAATACCACTTACACTGGTATAGAGTCCTCGACGCTTGATAGAAAGCAGATTCCCCACTGAACTGGTTTACCTTATTTTAAAATCCCGAATACATAATTAGTCAAAATATCAGATCCAAAAAATTTAAGTGTTTATCTTGATTATCCATAGTTTTATCTTTAGCTAATGCTTGATTACTTTAGAAAAAGCTAGCATATTCACGGCAATAATATAGAGGCCCGTCAAGGTATCGCAGTTCCTCGATACTCCGCGCATTCTGCAATGAGGAATGCAGGGTCGATGGTTGACTCTATCCCGCGTAATCTCGATTTGGATCAGACATTCGCTTTAGAAAAGTAAATATTACCCTGAATACTTCGATCGACACTTGTCGATTTTCTTCATTTTGTTTTTGTTTCTCCAATACGTTGGGAGAATAAGTCTTACTGGAAGTTTCTATTCACAGAGGTTTTGCTTTGTGGCGTAGAAGGCTTCGGAAAGACGCAATTATTTTTTGTAGACGCGTGGCGTAAAATTGAAATTTAAAAAGACTTTCCGCACAACCGCCGCACACTTTAGTTGCAAAATTGAACGAAACTATTTGGTACGCGAATAAAAATAGACAGAACTGAGGCATTAGATTATGACAACATTAGAGTTATCGACAATGAGCATTTCTCATCTAGAGGCACTGACCCTAGATGAGTTACGCGAATTAGCACGCACGCATGAAGTGACCGGATATACACGCCTCAAGAAGTATGATCTGATCATGCGGCTGTTACGCGCCAATGCCGAACGCCAAGGCTATATTTTTGGTGGTGGCATTCTGGAAATTGTGCAAGATGGCATTGGTTTCCTGCGCAGCGATCACTTGCTGCCAGGGCCGGAAGATGTCTATGTAAGCCAAAGCCAGATTCGTCGGTTTGGCCTACGCACCGGCGATCTGGTGATCGGGCAAGTGCGCCCCCCAAAGGATACCGAAAAATATCACGGCCTGCTCAAAGTCGAAGCCGTGAATGGGCTCGACCCAGAGGAAGCCAAGCGGCGACCTGTCTTTGAAAAGTTGACACCCATTTTTCCCAATGAGCAGATTCTGCTGGAAACACGCCCCAACGTGATCTCGACGCGTATGATCGATATGTTGGGACCGATTGGGCGTGGCCAGAGAGGTCTGATTGTTAGTCCCCCCAAAGCCGGTAAGACCACCGTGCTCAAGCGGATTGCCAATGGTATCACCAGCAATTACGCGGATATTCATTTAATGATCGTGCTGATCGGTGAGCGCCCCGAAGAAGTAACCGACATGGATCGGTCGGTCGAAGCGGAAGTCGTGAGCAGCACCTTCGATGAACCAGTACAGAACCATGTGCGGGTGGCCGAAATGGCGCTCGAACGTGCCAAGCGGCTGGTCGAAAGTGAGAAAGATGTCGTCATTCTGCTGGACAGTATTACGCGGTTGACGCGTGCTTATAACTTGACTGTACCACCCTCGGGGCGCACGCTCTCTGGTGGTGTGGATCCAGCTGCCCTCTACCCACCCAAGCGCTTCTTTGGTGCCGCCCGTAATGTAGAAGAAGGTGGAAGCCTCACCATTCTCTCCACTTGTCTGGTGGACACAGGTAGCCGCATGGATGATATGATCTACGAAGAGTTCAAGGGTACTGGTAATATGGAGTTGGTTCTCAGCCGCAAATTGGCCGAGCGCCGTATCTTCCCGGCCTTTGATATTGAACGCAGTGGTACACGCGCCGAAGAGAAATTGCTGGATTCGGAAACTTTGGCCAAGGTTTATACGTTACGGCGTATGATCGACGCAATGGGCGGTGGCCATGATGCAATTCTGCCGATTATCGAGCGCATGAGCCGCACACGCGACAATCGCGAATTCTTGGAAACGCTCACGAAAAAGTAAAGAGATTTCTTGGGTTGGTAGCTTGGGTTGCCAAGTTACGCCTAGCTAGGTTGGACGTGTTTCAGACAATGGCACTTGTCTGAAATAACGACTCAACTTTGCGGAATATGCTTCATCTTTCTATTTCTGCTACTTGTGTAGAGCATCCGTATAGAAAAACTGTAATTTTGTGGGCAAATCGTACGACGAAAAGCTCGATAAAACTAGAACGTAAAGTAATTTCAGTGGTACACGGAGCATGGCGGGAAAGTTCGTAAGGCGTAACGAATAGAGATTATTATACGCTATACTACAGATTTTCGACGGAATTATACGATTATCCTACGCTAAAGCAACGATATGGCTGATAAACCCAACGTGATGCCGCAGTCGTTTATCAGAAAGCTGAATTTAGCTTTGACAATTATCTTAGACATGCTATAATCCGCGACGCATACATCTTGAATGGTCATCATTTAGACTTCAACGCCATCCATTCTATTGCTTTCGCTACAGAAAGTTGGTTGCCAGATTTGTAGGATAAGTTCTGTACCGAAAGCTTATAAACGGAGATTAATCGTATATGTCAGCGGATGCTCACTCTGCTCTTAGCGATGAGTTTAATTTAGCTGCGGCAACTATGATTCGGCCACAATCATCGACAACTCAGCGACTATCCCCCAGAAAGTCTGCAACTTCAGAGATTTCTCCCCTTTCAACAAGAGAAGACCTGACACCAGCCACCCCCTCGGGTGCTGTTTTTCATGCTGAAGCCGCTTATGAAACATCTCAGTTACAGCCTGCGCTTGTTTCCTCTTCGCTGCACAAAGTGCAGACGCAGATTCAACGTACGCTGACGGATCAGATTTCGCCGTTGCGCTTGGCGGGACATTTGTCGGTATTGGCCGTAGCCGCGGTTATTCTCATTTTGAGCCAGATCCAGATTCCCGAGTGGAATTTGGCCCTAGATGCCTTACCCAATAACGCTCTTGCCGGTCAGCTGCAAACGACAAAAGATAACGGAACATCGCGTTTGTTTACCACCGAATTGAGTGGCGAAACGGGTAATCTTGAATCGCTACAGCGCATTGCCTTGCCATTTACCGTCATTCCAGAACATACCCGTGAAGAGATTGCACGCCATACTGTTCAAGCTGGCGATACGATTTTAGATATCGCTGCCAGATATGGTCTACAGCCCGAAACCATTATGTGGGCGAATCCTGCAATTGAGAGCAGCCCCGATCGCATCAGCATTGGTGATGAAATCAAAATCCTACCGGTAAATGGTGTGTTGCATACGGTGAAAGCGGGTGATACGCTCTCCTCGTTGGCTGAGAAATATAAAGTAACCATGGACGCGATCTTTGGCTACAAAGGCAATGCGCTAAAAGATGCAAGCGCCGAACTAGAGATTGGCGCAGACATTGTTGTCCCTGGTGGGCAAAAGCCGTTGGCAGCTCAACAAGTAGTCACCGACTATAGCGGTCCTGTCCCAACCAGCGCCAGCAAGGGCTCTGGTGCCTTCCTGTGGCCAACTAGCGGCACCATCACCCAGAAGTATTGGAATGGTCATGCTGCGATTGATATCGGTGCTTGGACTGGTGCGCCGGTCAAGGCCTCCGATGGCGGCTATGTAGTCGAAGCCGGTCGCGGTTGGAGCTCGGGCTATGGCAACCATGTAGTTATTGACCATGGTAATGGGTACCGCACCCTCTATGCCCACCTGAACAGCTTCTTTGTCTCGCCGGGTGAAAACGTGACCAAGGGCCAACAAATAGGTACCGTGGGCAATACCGGCAACAGCACTGGCCCCCACCTGCATTTCGAAGTACTCTATCAGGGCGTGCGTCGCAACCCCTATAACTTCTTACCGTAACCCATATTCATATAATAAAAAGAGGACCGCATCGTGCGGTCCTCTTTTTTTGTTGGGTAGTCGTTGAATGGGTGGGCCTAGTAGCCAACGCGGACTAGGCTTCCTGAATACCACCTTCGGTGAGTTGGCGTGGGTCTAGCAAGCGATCTAATTCTTCGCCCGT
>Ga0105047_10019468_pt1 | contig 10470 bp, 4 predicted proteins | sample MAT04_FD_78384 | JGI IMG/M metagenome (GOLD analysis project Ga0105047, IMG submission 78384) | Freshwater microbial communities from Lake Fryxell liftoff mats and glacier meltwater in Antarctica - MAT-04 (megahit assembly) | ecosystem: Environmental > Aquatic > Freshwater > Ice > Liftoff... | reverse complement strand
TCGAAGAACCATCAAGCGCTGGATGCGGTTCAGGATCGACTTGCGGCGATTGCACCCGATGCGCCCTTCATGGTGCGCACCCTCGACCCCGAAAGAGAGATAGATGTTAGCATGTCCAGTGTTCTGGAAATCTTGGTCCGCGAGCCTGCAACGGGAGCACCTTCCGGCGATCCGGCCATGCGGGACCATATTCTGGAGCTGGTACGCAAACGCGAACAGGCCCTTTCTGACATTCAATTGCGGCGACGATTGCATGTGCAGGCTGCAGAGCATATCGAACGCCTCGATGCGCGGGAGGCGGAGGGTGTAGCAGGTGACATTGCCCCACCCCCCTTGGTTAAGCTTAGCTTGGTCGCCCGCATCTTGCTCTTTCTTCGACTGCGCAAGGAAGGAGTTTCGACTACTACGCCAATCTTACCCGAAGGCGCGAGCGCCAACGATCTGCGCACCGCAATTCGCCGGGACCGTGAGTCGCTCGCCGCAATCGGGGAGACTCCAGATCCGGTGGGCATGACGAACAAGATCGCCGACCTCGCAAAAGTCTACTTGCCCAATCTACTTTCGAAGCGTGTGCAATTAAACGAAGACACGCGCATCGCACTGAATGCAGAGTGGCGCGATCTTGAGCTGTCGGGCAAATCGGGTTTGACCCGTGAGGTGGCAGAACAAGTCATCTGGCACCGCCCCCTTTGGCTGGCGTCGGTTCTTGGCACGCCCAAACGCATTCCCTTACATGAGGGCCTGTTTGATCTGGTTATTTTCGATGAGGCGAGCCAATGCGATATCGCCTCGGCATTGCCACTGATGGCACGGGCCAAACGTGTGGTCGTCGTTGGCGATGACAGGCAGCTGGCCTTCATATCACAGTTGGGGGCCGCGCAGGATCGCAACCTGATGGCAGCGCAGGGCCTGCCATCAAAGGGCATGGGACGATTTGCGCAGGGGCGCGTGTCGCTTTTTGATCTGGCCCGGTCCACGCCGAACGTGTCAGCAATCATGCTGCGCGATCAGTACCGATCTGCCACGGATATCGTGGGGTACATCAATCACGCGTTTTACGGAGGGCGCCTCAGGGTTTCGACTGACCTTGACGGGCTCAAGGTGCCGCGAGGGGTCAAACCGGGGCTGGCTTGGTCTGATGTTCCGGGGCGCGCTATCGATGCAGGAAAGGGCCGGAATATCAACTCGGCCGAAATTGAAGCAATCATCGCGCATCTGTCTGACTTGTTGATTGCACAAGGATATGCAGGATCGATTGGAGTCATTGCCCCTTTCCGATCTCAGGTTCTGGCCCTCCAAGAAGCGGCAAATGCCGCGTTTCCGCCAGACATACAAAAGCGCGCAGAGCTGCGAGTAGCGACTGTTGACGGGTTCCAAGGGCAGGAAAAGGATCTCATCCTGTTTTCGCCCACTGTCTTTAGTGGCAGCCCGATGACTGGAATAACTTTCTTGCAGCGGGATTGGCGCCGACTTAACGTCGCGATCAGCCGGGCAAGGGCGGTTGCACATGTATTTGGCGACCTCAGCTATGCCCGGTCAGGCAAGATCTCTTCACTCGCAACCCTTGCTGCGCGCGCCACGGAGCCGCGGCACCGCAGCGGGGAAACGGTATTTGACAGCGAATGGGAACGCATCGTTTATCATGCCTTGCGTGCCCGCGGTCTTGATCCCCAGCCGCAACACGACATCGCAGGAAGGCGCCTTGATTTTGCATTGTTCGGAGCCGGAGGCACAAAACTGGACCTCGAGGTGGACGGTCGGCAGTTTCATCAAGATATGGATGGACACCGTAAGGTCGACGACCACTGGCGCGATCATCAATTGAGAACACTTGGATGGAAAGTCCGCCGGTTTTGGGTGGACGAATTGAAACTGGACATGGAGCGGTGCATTGACATCATCGAACGAGACCTCGCGTAACTCGCGGATCAACATCTACATCGCTTCGGTGCTTTGCCTCCTTGTGCTTGCAGCAGTGGTGCTGCTCTTCATGGTTGTGCGATCGCTCGATGCTGAGTTTGGAGACGTTCGACGTAACCTGCCAAGCATCGAACGGGAAATCACAACGCTTGGAGAGCGTCGTGACCAATTGGCAGCCACCGTTACCGACCTCGAGGAGCGCCAGTTAACTCTTCGTGGATCAGTAGCCGATCTAGAGCCGCTGTCCGCCCGTGTTCAGTCACTCCGCGCGGAAGCACTTGACTTGGAAAGCCGGAAGAGTGCCGCAGAAATCCGCCTTCGAGAGTTAGCGGAAATCGAGGCTAAGATTTCAACTGCGAGCGACAGCCTGACCGCTTTGCAGGGAGGCATTGCATCGCTGGAAACGCAAAGAAATGGTCTGGCGGATGGGGTGAGCAATCTTGGCGGCAATCGTGACCAGTTGTCGGACGAAGTTGCTGCATTGCGCAGCCAGCGTGATGCGCTTCAGACAGACGAACGGAGGTTGCGCGGCGAAGTGGCCGGGCTTGGCCAGCAACGAGCAGAGGTCAGAGCGTTGACCGAGCAAGCGGCCAATCTGAAGGCTACGGTTGACGAGCTTACGCCACGCGCGCAAGAAGCGACCGAGCGACTAGCAGCACTGCGGGGCCAGATCGTCGCTGAGCAAAGGACCTTGGATGGCCTGAGCAGCGAAGTTTCTGCGCTTCGTTCCACAGAGGCTGTCTTGCAGGCTGCCAACGCCGAACTGGAAAAGCGAAACCAGTCACTTGACGCCGAGATAGCGACAGCACAATCGCAACTGAGTGCATCGCAGACGGGACTTGCTTCGAGCGAGTTGGCCGCTTCTGAAATTGAAGCAAGGTTGATGACTTTGCGCACGGACAGCACTAAGGCAACATCTGCACTTGCTTCAGCAGAGCAAGATCGCGCTGCAATGCGTGCGGAGATAGTGTCGGAGCAAAACATACTCGCGGATTTGAATGCGGAAATAGCGGCACGTGGCATTGTGCGCTCGGCTTTGGCTGAAGCAGAACAGCGTCTTGCGGACGTAGAGAATAGTCTAGCAGCAAAATCGGCTGAAAGTACGGCTCTTGCGGAAAGATTGGCGCAGGGCCGGGCAGATTTGACACTGGCAAGAAGTGATCTGCAGTCAACAAGCGAGGAACTATCGTCGGTCCAGGCGGAACTAGAGTTAGCAAAGAACCGATTGGCAGAAGTGAATGCGGAAATCGCCGCACGCAGCATTGTGCGCTCGGCTCTGTTTGACGCGGAACAGCGCCTTGTGAGCGTGGCGACAAGCGTTGCAGCCAAATTGAACGAGAGTACGGCGCTGACAGAATCGTTAGCGAATCTCCACGCCGAATTAACGGCATCGATTGGCGAGTTGGAAATTTCGCGAAGCCAGTTAGCGGAGGTTTCGACACAGCGGACCAATGCTGAAATCAAGCGGGATGAGGCAATTCGAACACTGCAGACTGCCGAACAAAGTGCATTGGAGCTGGGCCAGTCTATTGAAGCGCAAACCCAGCAATTCGATCGCCTTCAGATGGACTTAAGCAAGGCTCGCGCGGATCTGGCAATAGAAAACGAAGCGGTGGAAAGCGCTCGTGCCGTCCTGAAAGGCTTGACGAGCGAACTCGCAGCAAACCCTGCCCAAAGAGACGGCCGCGAGACTGCGGGGGACGGGATCTCGCCCGAACCAGTTCAAACAGATGCAGACACAGTTGATCCAGCGCTCGGAGGGGCCGTTGCGCCTATGGTAACATTTCCGGCCGACGGCGACGGTGCACAAGAGCAGCCAGTCGTTGGTGATCAAGGAGAAGGCAATTGAATTTCGATCTTGTCACTATCGTTTTTGTCGTCGGCTTCGCCCTTGTCGCCATGACTGCGCTTCTCCTGATCCTCGCATTGCGGCACGATCAGGTTGTTAGAACCGCAGGGCCACTTCGCATTTTGCAGGATATCGAAGCACAGATTAGCTCAATGCGCGGCGAAAAAGCTGAGATCGAAGCCGAGCTAAAAGCTCGGCGCGAAGCGCTTATGGACCTCGCCACGGTACAGGCAGAAATCGACGCGCTAATCAGACAACGTGACGAGCTTCTAGCGGCCCACGCAACTCTTTCCGATCGTCGGGAGGAAGTGCGCGCAATGAACGTGGAAACGGAGGCCGCAATCGTTAGATATGCTGAGGCAAAACGCGATTTGGATGAAAAACAGGAAGTGCTTGATCTTGTTCAAGCGAAACTGGACCGCGCTGATCGTCTTGTAACACAGATTGCCACGATGACTGAAGAGCACGATACACTTTCCCGCAAGCTGACGGAGATGCGTGACGAACTGCGAGACCTGAGCGAAGCAAAACTGCGCGCAGAAGAATTGCGCGGCAAGGTTGAAAAGCTAGAGCGCGAAGATGCGCGCCTTACTGGAACTGTCGAGGCGGCTAGTGAGCAGTTGGCGTCCCTCAAATCCAAAGCAGAAATTGAAGAAAGGCGCGTAGCAGAGGCACAGGCTGGAAATGCCCAAACCCTTGCACAAGCAGAAGCCATGGCAGCAGAGACCCGTCAACATCTTGCGCGGCATGCAGAGCTGGACGAACAACGGTCGCGACTGGAGGCTTTAGTTGCCCAGCTTGAAAGTGAAGCTGATAGTCTGGAGGGTGTGATCGAAAGGGTCCATCAGGAAGAGCGACGGCTTACAAATGCACAGGAAGGGAACGCCAAAGCGAATGAGCAAGCCGCAGCTCTGGCCGCAGAGATCAGGCAGACAACGACACGTCATGCAGAACTTGAGCAATCGCGGAATGCTGCAGAAGCAAGGCTAGCTTACTTGCAAGGTGAGATCGCCCGCTCTACTGGCAAAAATTTCGACGGTGAAACTGCCGATCCGCTTGAAGAGCTCAAAGTTTTGCCGCCTGTCCTAGCGCAGCTCGCAAAGCTCTCAGTCAGGGACATCGAACTTGAATCTGCGGCATTGCACCGAGTGTCTACGCACATGCAGGCGCTAGGACTTGAATACCCCAAGCGTGTAATCAACGCGTTCCACACCGCCATGAAAGTGAACGAGACGTCGCAGATGGCCGTATTGGCTGGCATTTCAGGGACAGGGAAAAGCCAATTGCCCCGGCGATATGCGGAAGCGATGGGCATCGGCTTCCTACAGGTGCCAGTCCAACCGCGCTGGGACAGCCCGCAAGACCTCATGGGTTTCTATAACTACATTGAGGGCCGGTTCAGGCCGACGGACATGGCGCGGGCGCTCTATCATCTGGATGAATACAATGGACCAAAAGAAAGCGACGCTCTTCAGGACCGGATGATGTTGGTGCTTCTGGACGAGATGAACTTGGCGCGCGTGGAATATTACTTCTCCGATTTTCTCAGCCGCCTAGAGAGCCGTCCATCGGCAAACCAGACGGACAAAGCGGCTTCGCGCAAGGACTCAGAGATTGAGTTAGAGCTTCCAATGCCGAAGGGTCAAAGCACCCCACGCATCTTCCCGGGCTACAATGTACTGTTTGCTGGGACTATGAACGAAGACGAAAGCACCCAATCACTTTCAGACAAAGTGGTTGATCGGGCCAATGTTTTGCGTTTTGCTGCTCCGAAAACGATCAAGCAAGGAGTTGGCACAGGTACATTGGCCAATCCCGAGGCACTCTCGCGCAAACGGTGGCGCGCTTGGGTTCACGGATTGGATGCGCTGGGGCACGAGAAGCAAACGGTAACTGACCATGTTGAGCGGATGGTTGGATTTATGCGCCAGCTTCAAAGACCTATGGGGCACCGCCTTGGCAGGGCAATAATGGCCTATGTTGCCAATTACCCTAAGAATGAAGGGCGGACCGACCTCAATACAGCATTGGCTGACCAAGTTGAGATGCGGCTTTTGCCAAAGCTTCGGGGTATCGAAATGGATGCAGCCGAGACGTTTCTGACTGATCTTGCGATCTATGTTGAGCAGGACCTGCATGATCATGACCTCGCTACAGCGATCAGACAGTCGACAGAACAGGCACAAGCGGGTACCGGACAGTTCGTTTGGCGCGGGGTCACGCGCACATGAGGCTGCTCAAACGTCCATGGGCAGCGAGTACTTCACTCGGCGACGCATCAACTCTCGGCCCGTCGGACTGTTTCCTAGCAGAGGTCACGAAAGGCAGGGAAAGGCTTCCGAAGCATGTGCCGTTACTCAGTTGGAAAGACGGAAGCCAAAACCGAGAAATCATTCTTTTGCCCTATCCGAAATCAGGGCACTCAGAAGGGTCACCGATGGTGCGTGGGCTGCCCGCGCGTCCCAAGATAAGCTTGGACCCTCACAGCCCAGACGAGATTATTGCTGCCGACGCACTCGCGCACATGAATCAGGTTATTGCCCGCATTCAGGAACTTGATGCCGCACTGGACGATCCTGAAAAGGTCTGGGTTCTCCTTGCCGAGGCTTGGCGACGCGCCGAGGACGAGGCAGACCCGCGCATGGCTGAGATCGTACGTCAGGCTCGTGACGTTCTCCCGTTGCTTCAAGATCTCGAAAAACGAATCCGGCGCGTTCTTCGCCGCAACCGCGAAATGACGTCCCTGGACCGAGTTCAGGAAATGGACCGAGGATCCATGCTCTGGCTTGTCCGGCAGCCTGGCCGAACAACGGCCGAACGCGCCGGGGCGGGACAGCGCATACTTGCGACAGTGCGGCACGAAAACTTCGATACGCTCGAGAACCGTGTTCTTCATGCTTATGTAATTCTTGCGGTTCAAGTCTCTCGTGAATGGCTGAGAGAACATCAAAGGGCCAGCAAAAGTGGCCGGTTTGGTCTGGTGGAAAAGTTCCGCAAGTACTGCAAACGCATAGCAAGTGAACTTCTGGGATTGGGTGTCGGTGTTGCGCCATCTGGTGTGACGCCGAACTACGTCCTTATGGATGACCAAGCTTACCGCAAAGTGCGGGTCGCATGGGAGCGCCTGTTGCATCGAGAACGGGTCATCGACGACCTATGGGCGTGGCAGGCACAAAGCTGGACAGATTTTTGTGTATTGGCAGTGACCCTATCGCTTCATGCATTGGAGGAATCTGAACTCATAGCTCAATCGCCGATCTTGTGGCGGGGAGAAGCAGTGACCGGTCGGTGGTTCTCACAGGACAATCCTCTTGCCGTTTTCTGGCTCAAGGATTCGGGACGAATTGTCGAGGTTCAGTCGCGGCCGCGGGGCATCTCTACCCAGCAAGCTGTGACAAAGGCACACGTCTGGCTACGTATCTCGGATTTGAACAACAATGACCCAGCACGTCGCGTACCTGTTTGGACACCACATTGTTTTACGGCGCATGATCCGCAAGCTGAGGCAGAAGCAGCACTTGTTACTTTAATTGCCGCCCAAAAGGTGACTGCGACAAACATAATGCGGGAAGGTCTAGTCTTGATGCAGGCGCACGGTCACCCGAGTGATCATGATGCGCGCAACGGCAATTGCCTTGTACGGGGCATCGCATTTGATGCGACAGGCGCAGCGTTGGCCCATGGTGTACGCCAGCTTGGTGCTTTTCTGCGTGGCGCGCTTGCGAAGGTGAATGCATGAAGCGCCTTGTTGGTTTTGATCTGAATGGATGGCGCGATCAGGCCATGCGAAACTGGATCGAAAAGCCAGGTGAAGGGGAGACTTTTAACGAAGGAACACTGATTTCGGCAGGGATCGGCGGCATCGTTGTAACGTTGGGTGACGGAGTTCGGGAAGGAGATCTAGTCGGCGGAGCTCAAGCGCGGCTTGCCCCACACGGTCGTGGAGGCGGCTGGGGAGGAATTGGCACTGATGCACGCAGAGAGCGCGTCAGTGATTTGTTGTCAGATCCCAACAAGAACATAAGGGCCCTTGCATCTGCGTTGTCCGGTCTGGCACGTGAGAGTGCCGTGGGTGTCATGGCTATTTCCGATACCGGAGCAGACAGGGAACGGGCGCAGGAAGCTCTGCTGGATGCTATGCGTCAGGCAAAGGCACAGCGGCGACTACTGGTTTGGCGGCCCGTCTTGGCGGTGCTGGCATCTTTGGACCTTGAAGTCATGCAGACTGTCACGACAGTTGGGATCGTGTCCCACGACGACGCCGGTTTCGCGACACAGAAACTACTTGTTAGACGAGGAGCGATCACGGCACCCGAGCGGCGCGAGGTGGGGAGAATCCATCTCTGTGATCTTGGCCTGTCCGGATTGCGTGCGAGAGCGGTAACCTCACTGCAGGGGGCGTTGCCGCCAGGAGTTGGCGCAGAACATCTTATGCAATCGGAAACCTTGATCCGACTTGCACTCGGCGCACCCACACGTTCCGAGCCCGTGCGCCGCTCCGGAGAATCGTGGCACGTATTAGACCCACCGAAGGAATTAGTGCTTGATCGCTTGGTTCCGACTCCGACGATCTTAGATCACCTGGCAGATTGCGATCTTATCCTCTTTGAAACGCCCACCACGGGCGCGGTTCGGTCGGCGCTCGCCGCTATGTGGGTTGATTGCTTCGGCTGCCCTGTTCTTACCCTAAGCAATGATGCGGTAGCACGTGGTGCGCTGATTGCTGCCAAGCGCTTAAGCGAAGGTACTCCGGTCTATTTCGACTTCTTGCCTCAGATTTCGACCATTATTCAGGGACGTGACGGCGCGCGAACCTTCGATCTCATCCCCAAGGACGAAACGCTCCCCGCAGGAATGGTCTACCGAAGTCGAGAACCCGCTCGTTTTGGCCTTCAGCCAATGCAAGACTGCATTTCAGTCTACCTGCGCAAGGAAACCGAGGCAGTTCCGCGTCTTGCCCTCGTTCCGCTTGAAGCGCCTGTTTCCCGCACTGTGCCTGTTGAACTGCGGGTGGAGCAAACTCCTGCCTCCGGCCGTGCGCGGCTTACCCTCACATCCGAGGTATTTTCGAGCCCCATCGTAGTTGATTGGGACGCCGCGGAACTGCAGACGAAAGACTGGGAAACTATTATCAAAGAACTCGAGCGGCCTCGCCCGACCATTCCGAACCGTCTCGTGTTACCCTGCGGTATGGAGGTTTGGGACGGGCCCGCCAATCGTCGCGGGCTGTCAGAGCTGCTTTCGGCAAACCTTGGCCGAAAGGAAGTTGATTGGGAAACGCTGGCGACGCTTGCAGCTTCTCGGCCCAACCAGAAATATGCGGTTTCGAGCGATGGCAATGTTCCGTCTGGGCTGAGCCTCGGTGACGAAGCATCTCTCGACCAAATGATTAACCTAGCGGCTATTGATGTCAGGAAACGACTGGAAAGAGCGCCAGCGCCAGGCAATTCTTCGCTCCAGTTTGTTACATGGATGTTCAGGCGCTGCCCAGATAGTCTAATTAGCCCGATGATCGACGCGCTTGACGCTGATGCAGGTACACACCCCTTTTTGTATGCTCACCAATCACGAACGCTGATTTATCAAGGCTTAGGGCGGAGTGCGCGCTCTTCGATAGATTTACGACGCATATTTAACCATTTGTTATCGATTCCGGTCGATCTGTGGAAAAAAGACCAAACCGCCTGTGCGGCATTCCTTTTGTCGCGTACAGACGATGCACCAAATGTGCTGCGAAGAAGCGAAGTTGAGCGTGTTGGCGTGATCGTCTCGCGCCAGCTTACGGCGGCGGTAGGCAGCGATTACACCGCTAGCTTCATTTATGCGCCAATCTTACTGGTTGGGCTTCTTCGTTGGCGGCTCGTCGATCCTTGGGCCCTAGTCGCTGGCCGCGATCCAACTGCCGACAAGATGCTCGAGGGTTTAGATGCCGTGATCGCAGATTTGGCTGTGCAGTCCGTAAGGATACCCCGACTAGCGAAACATCACGAATTGCTTGTGCAATCAAGGCAAGAGCTGAAAGGCGAGGGAGCGAACTCTGATCTTCTGATGGACCTGTATTCGCTATGATGAAAAGGTGCTGTAGTTGCTTGATGTCGGCGAGCTTGGCCTGGGGTTAACGGCGTTTTGGTCACTGTAACGCTAAACTGCCTGAGTGGCGTTTGAACGCTGTTTTGATCCGGTTTCGCGCGGTCGGGTGCGGGTTTGGCTACCAACGTGTTGGAATCCTGCGCAGTTTGGGTCGTTTTGTTGACCTATTGTTGACCTGGGATTTGGTCATGCAAAAGCCCCGCGGTGAGGCGGGGCGCATGTCATTGATATTAAATAGAAAGTTTGGTTGCGGGGACAGGATTTGAACCTGTGACCTTCAGGTTATGAGCCTGACGAGCTACCGGGCTGCTCCACCCCGCGACATTTCCACCGTATATATGATTCATCAGCGTCTTTTTAGGTTTGGCGGTGACCTACTCTCCCACGTCTTAAGACGGAGTACCATTGGCGCGACGGCACTTAACGGCCGAGTTCGGGATGGGATCGGGTGTATTGCTCGTGCTATGACCACCAAACCGAAGAAGATGCTGAGGGCTGCCTGTTGCGGTGGGGGGCGCGGGTTTTGGCCTGCGGTTTTCCCTGACGATCCGGTTTCAGACAGCGTTACATCAGGCGGATTGCTCCGCTTGTATCCAAGTCGTGTGTTGCTT
>Ga0105047_10019467_pt1 | contig 10470 bp, 8 predicted proteins | sample MAT04_FD_78384 | JGI IMG/M metagenome (GOLD analysis project Ga0105047, IMG submission 78384) | Freshwater microbial communities from Lake Fryxell liftoff mats and glacier meltwater in Antarctica - MAT-04 (megahit assembly) | ecosystem: Environmental > Aquatic > Freshwater > Ice > Liftoff... | reverse complement strand
GCGCTGGAACCCAATCGGACCCGTACTTGTCGATCTTTTTCGCAATGCGCTTCGCCATTCGCTCGCCCCATCCGCGTTGCGGAACGAACAGTTCGAACTCGTGTTCGTCAAAATGGCGGTTGATCAACGCGTGCCAGTCGCGCAGTTCCATCGAGTGATTCTGACGGATCCCGAATTTCTCCTCCTGCGCCGCGCCGATTACGTCCTGAACCAGGAAGCCAAGCAGGCCCCAGTCATCCAGTTTCCGCTCCCAGGGCTTCATCGTGTCCCGGTATGCGCAGCGGTAGAGGCGCAGCGACAGTTTGCGCCGCAACGGTTCCTCCGCGAAAATGAACACGCCGCCGGGAGCCAGCACCCTCTTAACCTCAATGAAGATACTCTCGATATTCATGAACTGGCTCAACATCTGAAAAGCCATCACGCATCGCAGCGAGTTGTCGGCGAAGGGCAGATGCAACGCATCGGCGGTAATCCGCACTGGCGCTTTTGGGAGACCCCACTTGTCCATCAGCGCGATCCCGTGCCGGAGGGAATCGCCCGAGATATCCGACGCGAAGCCATCGGCGCCGAAGTCGTTCACCAGCATGTAGCTCGAGTGCCCCGCGTTTGCGCCGATCTCCAAAAATGGCGTCAGCGGCCCGATGAAATTGAGATGGTTCTTGATTACCGCGCCGCGACGTACGTTTTCTTCCGCGTAGACCGGGAACGCCCGGTCGGGCTCACCCATCGATGCAAAATTGTGGAACTCCACCGACGCGCGCTTGACGGCGAGGGATTGGGCTTCTTGAGTCATTAAGAGAGGATTTCTTCCAGGGAGCAGTCGCGCAGATCCGTGAGGAGAAAGTCCGGCCGGAGTTCGGAGAGCGCAGCGGGTTGCGAGAGCCCGGTCGCGACGGCGACTGATCGGATACCGTTCGCCTTTGCTGCCAGGATATCATTCTCGTGGTCGCCGAACAGAACAATCCGCGAATCCCGGCTGATCCATCGGTTTCGCCTGGCATGAGCGATGGCGCGCGCCGCGAGCGTGGCTCGATCCTTCCCCTCCTCGGCGAAGGCCCCAAAACTGAAGTGGTGCTTGATTCCGGCGCGTTCGACCTTTTTCCAGCCGATGGCCGACAAGTTACCAGTGACCAAGCCCATCCTGATCCCGCGGCGAGTGATTTTTTGCAGAAGCGGCCGGACTCCGGGGCAGACCTTGCGGCGCAGGTCCGGGCAGCGTTCGGCGTACAACTCCTGGGCCCGGGCGACTATGGCCGCCATGGACCGGCTCGCCAGCGCCTTCCCGGCGCCCGCGTCCCGCAGCATCCAGGCAAGTATGTCGCGGTCCAACATCCCCTGTACCGGAATGTGATCGGTGGTTGTTTCCAGACCGGTAATCAAACGAACCGCCTCAATCAATACCTGCCGGTGATGCGGTCCGGATTTGCGCATCAACGTACCGTCGATATCGAAAAGGAGCAGGGGAGGAGCGTTAGCGGGCACTTTATTCAGGATAGCCGAGCAGAATTTGCTTAACCTCTGGGTGATTTCGTACTAATTAATTAGTATGAGACCGCGAGCAAGCGTTTTGACGGAGCAGGAACTGGAAATCATGAAGATCGTCTGGGCGCATGAGAGCGTCACAGTCCGGGCCGTCTACGAAGAAATTCTGGCGCGCCGAAAGGTAGCGTACACCACGGTGATGACGATGTTGCGGATCCTGGAAGAGAAGGGTTACGTAACGAAATCGGCGTCCGAAAAGGCCCACGTTTATACAGCGGTCGAAGCGAAGGAACGGGTGGTCGGAGGAATGGTGAGCGAGTTCCTGCAACGCGTTTTTGAGGGCGCCGCCAAGCCATTGTTGTTGCATCTGGTGGAGAATCGCGAAGTCTCCGCAAAGGAAATGGAAGAGATTGCGGCGATTATGCGGGAAGGGAAAAGGCAATGAACGCCCCGCTGGTGCTTGCCAATATCGCTATCTTCTCTCTGCAGGCGGGAGCGTTAATCGCGGCCGGTCTATTGCTCATGAAGTTGCTACGGCTGTCCCGTCCGCTCCTGTTCCTGCAGGTGTTGCTTGTGGCCGTATTGCTGCTGCCGCTGCTCCAAACCTGGGCGCGCCCGGTAATTGTCACCAGTAGGCTGGCCGCAGGCCGCGTGGCGTTGCCTGTCACAGCGTTGGAACGCGTCGACGCGGCGATGCCCGTTGATTGGCATTTCATCGCGCTGGTGGTCCTGGAACTCGGCGTCGCGGCGCGGGTGGGATGGTTGCTTCTAGGCTTGGCGCGCCTGCGCGATTTAAGAAAATACGCCGAGCCGTTGGGCGAAGGAGTCGCGATTTCTACGGAGATCGCCGGACCGGTCACGTTCGGCTTCCGGCGGCCGGTCATTCTTTTGCCTCCATCGGTGATGGAACTCCCAACCGCGGCGAGGGACGCAATTCTAGCCCACGAAAATGCGCACATCAAACGCCGGGACTGGCTGTTTGCGCTGGCGGAGGAAATCGTCCTCTGCGCCTTCTGGTTCCATCCCGCTGTATGGCTTTTGGTTTCTCAAATTCGCCTGGCGCGCGAACAGGTGGTGGATTTTGAAGCAAGCCGCCTGGCCGCCTCGAAGGAGATCTATGTAGACGCGCTGCTGGCGGTGGCCGACGCGCGCTTCCAGCCCTATTTTGCGCCCGCTCCACCGTTCTTAAGGCGGCGGCAGTTGGCGGCTCGAATTCAATCGTTGATTTTGGAGGTTCCTCTCGCCCGCCAGGCGAGAATTCAGGGCGCCGTCCGCTTCAGCGCGACTATCGATCGCGACGGCGCGGTTAGCGCGATAGAAGTCGTCGCTGGGCATCCGCTGCTGATCCCGGCGGCGCAGGACGCCGTCCGTCAGTATCGGTACAACGTCACAAAATTGAATGGTCAACCCGTCGAAGTCGTATCTCAGGTCGACGTCAATTTTACTCTGCAATAATCCTCTCCCCGTCCGATGAGAGGAATATGCAGGCGCCAGATGTTGTGCGCAGCCCGCTGACCGTTTGCGTGGACCATCTACAACAATCGGCCGGCCCGGCGGCGAATAACGAAAATATCACTGCTTTAGCGGCAAACTTGCTCGCGGACAAAAGCACGTTGCAGGCGTGTTCCCAGATCATCCTTCAGGATCTCGGCCTAACCCTTCGACTGCTTCGCATCGCCAACTCTGCCCTGTTCAATCCTGGCGGGAAAACGGTGACGAGCGTTACGCACGCCGCCGCGCTACTCGGAACGGACGCGCTCGCGCAGATCGTCGACACCGTGCCGCGCCGGAAACTGACGCATCCGGTTCTCGAATTATCCGTATTGAGCCAACTAACCGCAATCTTGGCGCGCACTCTGATGTGCCGTCTGGAGCCGCGCTACGCCGAAGAAGCATTCATCTGCGGCCTGTTCCGAAATATCGGAGAATTGATCTACGCGCTCGAAATGCCGGACGATTATCAGCGGATACTGGCCGGCGGTCGAGGCCAGTTGATCGGCCTGCGCGCGTCCTGTGAACGGCACGCTCATTTTGATTTCGATGAGCTTTCGGCCGGGCTTCTATTCCACTGGTCCTTCCATGGCTCGCCAATTCTGGCCGCGCAATCGACGCCGGATGCACTTCTCGCCCAAGCCGGAAATCCTGACGCCGAAATCGCGTTAGCCGGTAGCTTGGCGCACGCAATCACCAGCGCCTACTTTCGCACTGACGCTTCCGAGCGGGAGAAGCTGATGCGGCCCTGTTGGACTGCGCTCGCTCAGCAGTACCAAATGCGCGAAGCACAAGTGGAAAGCCTTTGCCGGATTGGCTTCGCGTCTATTGAATCAAGGCTTCATCAAATGGACCTTTGCGCCGAGAAACTGCGTCTGAAAGACTGGATTCCCACGGAAGTTTGGGAATCGCCCGCTTCATCAACCTTGCCGTTGCCGGCCGCGACGACGCTATCGGCCCTGCTCCAAAACGCCATCGCCAGCGGTGTCGATCGGGCTGCGTGGCTATCATTCGGCGATCCGGGAGTCAGCTTGGGCGCCTCCGCCGGATTCGGTTGGTCCACCGAATCCGCGTCGGAATTGCCCCGTCTGATCCATCCAAGGAAACCGCCGTATTTATTAGCATTCGGGCAGCGTCAGGACGTTTGGATCGATTTGGCCAAGGACCACCGCTTCTGCGATTCGCCGCTCGTGGAAACCCTTCACCCGGAGGCTTTCTTTTTGTTGCCCGTCTGCGACGGCCGCAAAGTCCGTGGATGCCTCTATTTCGATTGGGCATCGAAACGGAACTTTGCGCCGGAAACGCTGCTCCCAGCGCTCGCGGCTCTCCGCGATCATATGGCTACAAATATGCCTGTATTGTAAAAAGTAACGCTCGCGGTACGTGAAATATCCCCTTATAGGGGCCGCCCTTTATCGGCGTGGCGACCTCTCCCCGCCGGTCGCAATAGCCAAACCACTCCCCGCACTCGGAGTCCGCAAACACGCGGAAGGAATATTCGTCCACGCGCCGCCACCACTCTTTATAACGGGAATCACCCGTCATTCTGTATGCCAACGCGCAGGCGTAGATGGCCTCCGTGTGCGGCCACCAGAGTTTCATGTTCGATTCCAGCGCCACCGGCGGACGGCCTTGCAAGTCCTGAAAATAGTACAACCCGCCGTACTCCTTGTCCCACCCGTACTCCATCGCGCCAAGAATCGATTCCAGCAGCATCCTCTCCATCGCCGCGTCCGGCCACTTCTTCAACATATGCAGGAAGAGCCAACAGACCTCGAGCGAACTACCCGTGCAGATCAATCGCCCTTCCGGGAACTGCCGGAATTCCTCCGCGTCGCCGGTAGCGGCGTTCTCCATCAGCACACGGTGTTCCGGATGGAAATGGACGGTCAAACGCCGCAGACAGGTTTGAATCACCTCGCCATATCGCCTATCGCCGTGAACCTGATCGAGTTCAAACGCCAGCCAACCGAGTACATAAAGGTCAGCCAGTTGCGTGTACCCAATCCCGCCCGCCAACGCCGGACGGCCGAGTAAATCCGGCTTCCGAATCCATTCCTCCATCCGCCAAAACAGATCGACCGCCTCCGCCAAATGCGCCGGGTCTTTGGAAATTTTCGAAAACTCCACCAGCGCTAACGCCACAAAAAACGCCGTATACGGCTTCCGCTGAAACGCAACCGGCCGGCCGTCCGCCGTCAACGTATGCCAACACCGCGGCTCTCCCCGCCGCGCATGCTCATCGAGAAAACGGAAAATCACCTCTGCCGCTTCCTTATACTCCGGCCGCGGATCGAAAGTATTGTAGAGTCGCGCGAACATCCATACGCCGCGCCCCTGCATCCACACATGCTTGCGCGTATCGTATACACCGCCCGCCGCATCCAGACAGTTGTAATACCCGCCGTGTTCGCGATCAAGCGCGTGCCGCAGCCAAAACGGCAGCACGCGCCCGGTTAGTTCTTCGCGGTACTTTGCGAGGAGATCCTCAACCACTCCCCTAGACCTTCGTTTGCGGACGCCCCGGCTCCGGCCAATCCAAATGGTACGCTTCGCCGCGCGGCTTGTCCGTCCGCTCGTACGTGTGCGCGCCAAAGTAGTCGCGCTGTGCCTGGAGCAGGTTCGCCGGCAACGTCGCCGAGCGGTACCCGTCGTAGTAGGAAAGCGCGGAATAAAACGTTGGCGCCGGAATCCCGTACGTCGCGGCCAGCGCGATCACTTGCCGCCAATTCGACTGCGCGTGCTCAATTTCGTTCGTAAAGAACGGATCGAGGAGTAGATTGGCTAACCCCGGATTCAACTCGTAAGCCTCGGTGATTTTCTGCAGGAACGCCGCGCGAATGATGCAGCCGCCGCGCCAGATCTTCGCGATGGCGCCGAAATCCAATGACCACTTGTATTCGATCTGCGCCGCGCTCATCAACTGGAACCCCTGCGCGTAGGAACAAATCTTCGAACAATACAGCGCATCATGCACGGCCTGGACCAACTGGTCACGATTCCCCGCCCACGCTCCGGGCGGACCGGAAAGCTGCGTCGATGCCGCCACCCGCTCTTCCTTTACGGCGCTCAGGCACCGCGCGAAAACAGCCTCGGCCACGGTCGGCGCCGGAACGCCCATATCCAGTGCATTCACACTCGTCCACTTGCCGGTACCCTTTTGTCCGGCCGCGTCCAGCACGATGTCCACGAATGGCGCGCCCGTCTCTGGATCGGTCTGTTGCAGAATGTCCGTCGTGATCTCAATCAGGAACGAATCGAGCTTGCCCGTGTTCCATTCCCCGAAAATCTTGCTCAACTCCGCCGGCGAGAATCAGCCCAGCTTGCGCAGAATATCGTACGACTCGCAGATCATCTGCATATCGCCATATTCAATCCCGTTGTGGACCATCTTCACGTAATGGCCCGCGCCATTCAGACCGATATGCGTTGTACACGGCACCCCGCCGGAAATCGGGTGCCCCGGGGTCGCCCCCATCAGCGGTTTACCGGTTGTCGCATCGACCTTGGCTGCAATCGCCATCCAAATATCTTTGATCTCGTCATACGCCGACGGATCGCCGCCCGGCATTAACGAAGGACCGAATCGCGCGCCTTCCTCGCCGCCGCTCACGCCGGAGCCGACGAAGCGGAATCCCTTCGCGGCCAAATCCTTCTCCCGGCGAATCGTATCGGTCCACAACGCATTGCCGCCGTCGATGATAATGTCCCCGGCCTCCAGCAGCGGCAGCAGGCTGTTGATCACGGCGTCCGTTGGACCGCCGGCCTTCACCAGGAGGATGATCTTGCGGGGCCGCGACAGCCCCTGCACAAACTCTTCGAGCGTCTTCGCGCCCACCACGCCGCCCGGCGTGTTCGGATTCTCCGCGACGAATTTCTCCATCGTCTCCGTGGTGCGGTTATAGACAGAAATCTGGAAGCCGTGATCGGCAACGTTGAGAGCGAGGTTCTGGCCCATGACGGCCAGCCCCACCAGCCCGATATCAGACAAGGGTTTCGGCATAATTTGCTCCTTCAGTGTAACTTTTCCTTACCCGTCAGCGTGCGATACAGATCGGCTTGGACACGTCCGATCCGGTCCCAGCCATACTGCTCCTCCGCCGTGCGCCGCGCCGTCGACTCCAGCGCCTTTCGCTCACTCGGATTATCGATCAACCGCGCAACGCCCGCGGCCATCTCCGCGCCGGTGCTGGCGACTCGCACATCCCGCCCATCAACCAGATCCAACCCGTTGATGCCCGCGGGCGTTGTCACAATTGCTTTCCGCATCGCCATCGCTTCCATAATCTTGATATTCGTCCCGGCGCTCGCCACCAGCGGTGCAATGACGATCGCCGCTCGATGATACGCTCCGCGAACGTCGCTGACGAACCCCTCCACTTCGATACCCGGCTGATTCAACGGTAGCGTAATCCGGTCCGCGCAACGATCGAGAAAGTACTCATGCCGCTGCCCCGCAATGATATGCAACACGGCCTTGTCTTTAATCAGCGGCCACGCCTCCCGTAGAAAAAAGTCCAGCGCCATCACATTCGGCAAATGGGCGAAGGAGCCGATGAACAAGATCCGATTCCGCACCGGCTCTTCATCCGAAGGCGTGAACCGGCTCAAATCGACTCCGTTCAAAATCGCCTGCGCATTGGCCCTCCCCACCGTAAGTCTGTCTTTCTCCGACATCGTCACAACGGCGTCAACACCGGCCCACGCCGCTTTTTCAAACGAAACCCACTTCCCATACTGTTCGCGCGTGTCGTAGTCCTCTTTGTCCCGCAACAATTGGCCATACAGATCGAGCGTAATATCGTGCTCCACCAGAATCGTCTTCGCCGGCTTGCAGGCATCCGCGTACAGCCCCATCTGTGTGAACTCGAGCTGAACAATCTCCGGCCGCCACTTACGCATCGTGGCCCGAAGCGCGGCCCGGAACTCCGGCCGGTCATGCTCTTCGACCACATCGGGCCGTGTGCTGGACGGCAACAAATGCGATCCTTCCCGCCGCACCAGGACGATCTCATTGCAGATCGCCAGCAATTCCGCCGCCGGCGTCGCCAGTTCATCCACAAATACCAGTAGAATCTGGTCGAACTCCTTCGCCGCCTCGCGCATTAAGTTGAACATGCGTACGGCTCCGCCGTGCGATAGAGGGAAGGGAAGATACGGCGCGGCGATCAACACCCGCGTGCGGCCTGTCGCGGCGAGCCCCGGGAACACGGCCACCGCGCCGCCGCACAACGCGAGCGGAGCATCATCCCCCTCCGCGGCCAGCGGCTGACGCCACGGTTCCATCCACGCCCGGAATAACGCCCGTTCAGCGGATCTCACCGGTTCCTGTTTTGCAGCCAAAACATTTAATCGGTCAAGCGCCTCTCGCCAAAGAACACGGCAATTGCTGCCTGCGGCAAATTGCACGTAGTTCCGTTCCAGCGCGTCTTCCAGGGCCTCCGGCGAAAAGTACTTCGAAGTTGTCGATCGATGAAGATGCACCAGTCGCGCCCCCGCCGTAAACACCGTCGGCCACCCCCGCCGCCATGCCCGCCAGCCGATATCGAGATCCTCCACATAAGCCGGCGTATACTGCTCGCCGATTCCTCCCAGCGCCCTCAACTTCGCCGTGTCGTACAGCGTGCACCCGCCACTGCCATATAGCACCCACGTGCCGTCCTCGCCCTCCAACGGCGTTTCGCACCACAACGGGAACTGGCCCGAGTCGTTGCGATGATACATCGCCTTCCCCGTCTCCTCGCGCCGCACATTCTCCGGAAAGAAAATCTGCGCCGTGGCGGCGAACAACTCCGGCTCCCGCTCGAATGGCCTTTCCAGCGCTTCAAAAAAGCCCGGCTCCAACACCATATCGTTATTCAGCAAACACGTTCGAGAAAATCGTGCCCGGGCAATCCCCCGGTTCACCGCGGCCGCGAACGACAACGGCTCCGCCGCGCACTCCACCGCAATCCCTTTGCTCCGCAGCCAATCGGCTGTCCCATCCGACGACCCGTTATCGACAACAATGATCTCCTCCGGCGCCTGGGGCAGCAGCGATGCGAACAACCTCTCCAGCAAGTCGCGGCCATTGCGCGACGGAATGACGACGGTAGTGCCCGCCGGCAGGTCCGTGACCATCGGCGCCAGCGCAACTGGCGAGCGAAAAGCCACCGCCCCGCTCAACCGCGCCATCCAATAAGCAATCGGCCGCAAAAACGCGCGGGGATGAAGCAACCGCCAGACCATCGTATAGATCGTCCCCCCGGGCCGCGTCTCCCAACGTACGAAGTTCTTCGTGCGCCACCAGCAATGCTTCGCGATCACCGGTACGCTGCGTGGCCGTAGCATGAAGTGGTCCAGGTTCTCGTTGAACACTATCAATCGCCACGGCCACCGCCTCGCCGCCGCCCACCGCATCGCCCAATAAGGCATTCGCGGCTGCAGAATGATCCCCGCCAGCACCACTTCCTTCCCCGCAATCGCCGCTTCGACCCGCGCCGTGTTTTCCGCCAGATCCTTCGCCGGATACCACCGGATCCACGGCACTCCGGCGCTTGGAGACGGAAATTCCGAAACCAGCGACAACGGCACATCCGGATAAATTCCGGCCATCCGCGCAAGCAGTGTAGGGATCAGATCGTCCGAACCGGTCGCGAACGCTAATTTGATCCGCTCCGCCACGGCCTATATCAACTCGGCCAGTTGGCCCCGAAATTCGCCGCCTTCCCAGTCGTGCCACCATTGCATCGCCTGCATGCAAAACGCCGTGGACACCGGGTTCATATATGGCAATGGAACCCCATCTCTTGTGCCAAACCCATACCCGCCGTCTATCATGGGCGGTCCGCCAAATCGCTGATGCGCCGCGCAGCGCGCCGCCTCCTCTTCCGCCGCTGCCTCATCCAATGGCGCCGCTCCCAACGAATCCGCCAACAACCGCACCCGCAGCAACTGTGCGCAGACATCGGAACGCTCAAAGCGCGGTCCAATCGTCCGCAGGTATTGCGCCACCCGTCCAATCCCTCCGTGCAGCGCCTCCCGTACCTCGGCCCGGTCCGTCCGCGCCAGCAGCGCCTCCAGAAAATACGAATACGCGTGCAGCCGGTCCATCACCTTTATTTCATCGTCGTTCCCCGGAAGAAAAGCCAAATGCGTCGCCAGCGCATACTGCAACGCACGTTCAAACCAGCCTTCAAACTCCCCACCCGGAAACAGTTCGGCCAGATCCGCCCACGCCAACGCCGACTTCAACTGCAAACAACCCGGCTCCCGCGACCATCGCCGCTCATATGGCCAAGGAGCCTTCCAGGGCAACTCCAAAATCGGATGCAACTCACCGGAAGTCGACCAGAAATCGCGTCCCATCGCCATCCCCAAGTCCCGCGCCGTCCCCAGATACTCCGGCTTGGCGGACACCCGCCACGCTGCCAGCAACCCGCGGACAATAATCCCGCAATCGAAAAAATACGCCGGCGGCAGCGGATTTCCCAACTCATACGGCATCGCCTGCAACTC
>Ga0105047_10019466_pt1 | contig 10470 bp, 11 predicted proteins | sample MAT04_FD_78384 | JGI IMG/M metagenome (GOLD analysis project Ga0105047, IMG submission 78384) | Freshwater microbial communities from Lake Fryxell liftoff mats and glacier meltwater in Antarctica - MAT-04 (megahit assembly) | ecosystem: Environmental > Aquatic > Freshwater > Ice > Liftoff... | reverse complement strand
CCGCCCCACCAGAACCAGCGTCCGTTCTGCTCGGCCAGCGTGCGGTAAATCACCGGCACGCCCTTGCCCTGCAATTCCGCGAGACCCGCCGCCACTTCGTCCAGCCATGCGATCAGCCGGTTGTGCGCCACGAGGTTCGTGGCATAGCTCGCGGGCGCGCTGCTCGCCGGGTCAATCAGCCCCGGCAAATCCACCGGGCCGTTGTTCATGGCCTGCTGCTGGCCGCCGGTCCACGGATTGCGCGGGTTGAACTTGATCGCCAGGATGCCACCGCTCTGCCACCACGCGAGCGCGAGCGGATTCACGTTCGTGACCTGCATCGGCTTCGCGTCGTCGTCGTATTGAAACTCCACCAAGCCCGGCCAGTAACCCGTGTTCGTGAACAATCCGGTGACGAGGTTTGTGAACTCAAATGGATACGAGACGTGCTGGCCGCACAGCACGCGGTTGTTCGTCTGCGCCGGCAACGTGGCCAGATACGTCAACACCGCGCGGGCAGCCGTGGTGAGATTCGTGTTGGCGGGTTTGCCCGGAAATGAATTCGTGCTAAACAGATCGGTGGCGCAGGCGAACTCCGTCCAATTACTAAATCCGTCGTGATCGGGATCGGCGAGCGCGTCGTTGGAATTCGTCGCGTTGAGGCCGCGCTCCATTTCCCACAAATCCGGCAAACCATCGCCGTCGGTGTCCGCGAGGTCCGCGCTCGTGGTGGTTTCCTCCGCGTCGGGAATTCCGTCCGCGTCGCGGTCCTCGTGCATCCGAAGCCCGGTGATGGTGAACCCCGGATAATTCGTTTCCCAAATCTGACTCACCTCTACCGCGAGCGCCGCGCGCAAAAGCGGCGGTGTCCATTTCAACGGCAACGTCCCGCGCACGTCCAGCCACACGCCGTTGGTGCGCACGACTTGTTCCGCGATGATGAGTTTGTTCGTGAGAACGGCGGTGGTGAGCGTGAGTGAAAGTCGAGTGGCGGCGGGCGCGTCGGTGCGAATGCGATAGCGCGTGGTGAACGTGCGGCCATTCGCGGCGGGATCATTCGTGAGCGCGTTGAGCAAATCTTGCTTGAGCGTGTGCAGGAGATTGCTCCGGTTGGTGACGCTGGCGGCGGGCGCGCCATCGGGCGTGTTCGTCGTGATCAGGAATTTCACCGAGGCCGGCGCATTGGTGGTCCAACTGGAAAACCCATTCGTGAACAAGCCGTTCTGAAGGTAGTCATTGGTGGTGTAAGCCCGCGCGTGGACCGCGAGCAACAGCGCTATGGCCAGAGTTGAAAATACTTTCATCAAAGTGGAATAGCGCGAGCCGGGCGGGATGTTACAGCGATGTAGCGTCAGGCATCCGTGACTGACGTAGAGGGCGCGCTTCCAGCCGCCCGGATAAAACGCGCGAAAAGGGAGCGGCTCACGGAATTTCCCAGGCGCTTCGTTGTGCGTGAGGTTTTTCCGCCGGGCCGGAAGCCCGGCTCTACGGCAGGCAGGGATGCCTGCCGCTACCGCGTTTCGCCCGGCAATTTCGGAGCGGGTTCGCGACGCGGTGTGCCGCCGCCGCCGGGAGTTTCTGGTGAGTTGTTCGTCACCACTTGCAGCAAGGGAACAAGTTTGGTGAGCAGTTCGTCGGCGTTTTCCAATCGCACCTCGCCCGTCACCAGCACAAACGGCGTGTTGATGTAGCCGGTGACATAGACCCCGTAATCCTGCATCGCCCGCGCGAGTTCAAAGGCCGGGCCGGAATCCCCAACAATTTTCTTAATGTCCACATCCGGCGGAATGGCGAGCAGCGCGCCGACGCTTAAAAGCTTTATATTAACCGCGTCACCGCCGGTGGCCGGCCAGATTGTGCTGGGGCTGGCAAAAGTTTTTCTTCCACCGAGACGCTCGCGTTGAACCCGGGCAGAGAGTGCGTGACGGATGCCTTGCTCGTTTTCACCGTGGCGGATGAGGCCGCCGAGATTGGATAGTCCAAATGGCAACGCAGGCACGGCGCGTTCGTTGACGCCTGCGCCCGCCAAATCCGTGCGCTCGCTGTCGGTGGCCTCCATGTCTCCATCAGCGCGCACGGTCACGTCCCGCAGTTCGAGCGCATATCGGCGGGCGCGTTGCAGGAGCACGATGGAGTCGCGGATTCCGGCGTATGGCAGGGCGGCCTGACTCAATTGTGCGTCAGCCTGGATCGCACCGTTGACCCAGACATTGTGCAAGGGATCGGTCGCGCGACCGAGAAACGGTTTGCGTCCGTGCAGCGCGTTCGTCAGCGGGCCGTCGGCGAGAAATGATTTGCCGGGCACGGGCGAAAACTTTGCATCGCTGCCGAGCGGGCGATTCCAGATGCTCGCGCTGCTGAACGGCCAGAAATACGGATTGCGCGCGAGGCGACCGTATTGCATCGCGCGCTTCGGTGCGGCGATGGCGAACTCGCCAGTCGCGACACTCTGTGGATTGGTTTCGTCCGCGCCGGTCATCTTCACGAGGCCGTGCGTGACTTCGAGTTCGGTCTGGTTTGTGGCGACGTTCAGGTCGAACTCTGTGCCGACGACCGTCACAAGCGCGTGCGGTGTTTGGATGAGCAACGGCAACCCTTCCGGTTGCTTTGCCACATCGGCAGACAGTGAACCGGCAAGAAGCTTGAGTTGTTTGCCGCCCGGGCGCGGTGGATTCACGACGGGTTGGAAAACAATTTCCGTTCCAGGTTCGAGGTGAAGGATTGTTCCATCGGCAAACGTGACAGTGGCCGAGCTGGAATCGCTCACCTGAATCGCGTCACCAACTTTCGGAATGACTGCGCCGGAAGCAAGCTGGACGCGTGTCGGAGTTTCGATGGCGAGTGGCACGGTTGATTTGGAATCGGGGTGCGTTACCAACCAGACGCCGCCGAAAATGCAGAGGCTCGCCGCGAATCCGAACGCTACTTTCCTGGTAGGAGACGACGTGAGGAGTCTCACGATTTCAGCCAGCCAGTTCCCAAATTTTGAAAGGGGAGAAGTTTGAGCCGACTCACGTCGGCTGCTACGAGATAAAGCGGTCGCATCCGCCATGACGCGCTGCTTGAGGGCGTCTTCCTGTTCGCCGCGCACGACGGCGAGGACGGATTGTTTCACACGCTCGTTCGCGCTCGCTGCGCCGAGTGAGGCGCGTAAGGCTTGCCCCATTTGCGCGTGTTGCAACAGTTCCCGCCGCAACTGCGGGTCGCGCTCCAACTCGGCTTCCACGCGCTCGCTGTCGGCGGGCACAAGCGAGTTCTCCAGATACGCAATAACATCCTGCTCGTTCAACATGGCTGGTCTCCCTTGAGTTTGGCTTCGATGCATTCGCGAAGTTGCGCCCGGACGCGAAAGAGCGAGACGCGCACCCAGACGAGGCTGCGCTTGAGTCTCGCGGCAATTTCGTTCGTGTCGTGGTCGTCACGATATTTGAGCGTGATGAGTTCGCGCAACGGGCCGTCGAGTTGGGCGAGGCAGTCGTGCAGGTGTTCGGCTTCGGCGGCGGGCGTAGTGTCGGTGGCGTGGTCATTGAACTCCGCCAGTTGCCACGCGGCGAATTTCTCCTGTTGCACCTGCTCGCGGGCGTAGCGCTGGACTTCCGCGCGCAAAAGATTCCAAGCAATCGCCCGCACCCACGCGCGAAACGAAGTGCCAGGCTTAAAATCATCCAGATGCCGGAACGCGAAGACAAACGTGTCGTGGGCCAGTTCATCCACGAGCTGCGACACGGGCGCTTTGAGCGCGAGGAAAGTGCGGGCCTGCGGCAAGTGCCGGTCCAGCAGCACCGCAAAGGCGTCGGGTTCGCCGCCTCGGGTGGCCAAGACCAGCGCGTCGTCGGTGGGTTCGCCGGTTGCAAGATTGTCGCGCATCACTGGAAAAATAGCGCGAGCGCCGGGTTTTGTTACAGACGCAACTTGCCAGGTGAATGCGGCCAGCCGTCTCCCCACTTACTGGCGCGGGGCAGCAGGAGGAGAAAAGCGTGTTCCTTTGGCCGCCTCCTGCCTCGCTCCCACGCTGGAAAGCGTCGAAACCACGTAGGGCACAATCACGGTGAGGCCCATGCGGAACAGCCGGGCGGGCGGCAGGTCGCCGCGCAGAATGGCGTCGCTGTGATTGATGGCGATGAGAATCGAGCCAACGACCACCGCGTATTTGCAGGCGCGCTTGACCCCGGATGGCTTTAACGCAAGGGCGAGCGTTTGTTTCACTCAACGGCTCGCAGACTGCGCGGCTTCTAAAATCCTTTTGGGTTCGAGTCGCACCTTATAGTCGGGGTTGGCGTGGGCGAAGCGAATTTTGCCGCTCGTGTCCGCAACGAACACCGCCGGATGCGGCAGGATGTGGTGGTCGTTGCCTGACGCGGCTTCCAGATCAATCTTGTAGGACTCCTTGTATTTTTTGACCAAGGCATCGTCCACTTTAAAGGCGATGCCGAATGCTTGTGCGGCCACCGCGTCACTGTCGGAGAGCAGACGATAGCGGAGCTTGTCACGGTCGGGCGTCTCCTTGAGTTTGCTCGGCTGGTCCATGCTGATGGCGAGCAACTGCGCACCGGCCTTGTTCAGATCGTCTTCGATGCCGGCCAGAGACTGCAAATGGCGATTGCAGAAGGGGCACCACCCGCCGCGATAGAATATCAGCACCGTTGGCTTTTCGGAAACCAGCTGGCGCAGGCTGACTTCCTTGTCCTCCTCCGTCCGCAGTTTCACGTCGGGAATCGAGTCGCCGACTTTCAATGGCTGCGAGGGAGACTCCGCCAGTAGCGGAGCAGCAGTTAGCAGGAGGATGGTGAGGAGTGGTTTGAGCATGGTTGTAGGTCTTTTGGTTGAAGGTTCAGGTTGCTGCAACGGCATGGTTTTGGTGCACCGCTCCCGTGCAACTGCTCCCACACCCGGCGGTGCAGGCCAGGCAATGTTCGCCGGTCTGGATGCCCCAGCCATAGAGGTATTCCGGCGTGACGTCCCAGAGAAAGAGCGGTTTGCCGTTGCGGACCTGCATCCCCAACATCTGGTTGAAGTCGCAATCAAACACCTCGCCCATCCAGCCGATGCTGATCGTGCTCCGGCACATCAAGCCCTCGACCGTGGCCGGATTAAAGCTGTTGGCCAGCAATTCCAGGTAGGCGTCCCACTGCCCGTGCTGGCGGAGGTCTTCAGCAAAGCGGGCGATGGGTTGGTTGGTAATTGTGAACAACTTGTTGAATACGATGCCGAACTCGCGGGCCAGCACTTCCTTGTAATCGGCTTCCAATTCCGCCTGCGATCCGGGCAGCTTTGCTCCCATTGGATTGAACACCAGATTCAGCGGCAACTTTGTCCCGTAGCCAACGGCGTTCAGTTTCTTGAGTGCGGAAATACTTTTCTCGAACACGCCCTCGCCTCGCTGGGCGTTCACATTGTCCGCCGAATAACACGGCAGCGAAGCCACAACTTCGACTTCGTGTTGTGCGAGGTATTCCGGCAGCCAGGCGAAGGCTTGCGTCTCGATGATGGTGAGATTATTCCGGTCAATGACGTGGCAGCCGCAATCGCGCGCCGTCTCCACAAAGTAGCGGAAATGCTCGCTCAACTCCGGCGCTCCGCCCGTGATGTCCACGATGGCCGGGCGATTCTCGCGAATCCACTCGACGACGCGACGCGCTACCGACTCGGCCATCATCTCCGTGCGCCACGGCGCGGCGTCCACATGGCAATGGCGGCAGGCTTGGTTGCATTTCCGGCCCACGTTGACCTGGAGCGTTTGCAGCCGGCCCCGGCGTAACGAAAGACCATGCCGAGTGAGCTTTGACTCGAATGGGTTCATCGGTTTTGTCTGTTCCATGGGAGAAAACATGAGTTGAGGTCAGGCTATGGGTTGCTTGTGGGTTTCAGCCTTTTCGGTGCCTCGAAGGAATAATCGCCCTTGCGCACCATGTCCAGGGTGCGACGGATCGAAGGGCGGTCGCCCCAGAAAGTGCCATAGTAGGCGAACCGGGTGATGCCTTCCTTGTCCACAATCACCACCGAGGGACGGTTGATGTATTCCGAGTGGACGGCGAACGTCATCGGCTGGACACCATACTCGGCGCCTACCGCCCCGGCGCGGTCGGCCAGGTGGGGCCACCAGATCTTCTGGGTGTAGGCTTCTTGGAACGAGGTTTTGCTGAACCAGTAATTGGGATCCAGTTCCTTGCCCACCATCACGCGGGCAGGAAACCGGTCGTGACATTCGATGGTGAACACCTGGACCTCCTCCGCCTCGAATTCTCGGCGCAGTTCAATCAACTCGCGAAACTCGCCGTGGCAGACCGGACACCAGTCCGCGAAAATCCAGATGAGCACCACCGGCTTCTTGCCGCGAAAATCCGAGATTCGCCACGCCCGGCCTTCGGTGTCGGTGAGTTGGAAATCGCTGGCGGGCTTGCCCACCTGCACCCGTCCGAAGCGGGACTCGTCCAAGGCGGCGTAGCTGGCGGCCAGTTCGGGCGTCGGTCGGATGCCGTGCTCGATGGCATAGGCCGCCAGTTCGGCCTGATGTTGCACGTCGCCGGCCTTGTCGCCCTTCTGCGCGGCCTTGAGCGCTGACACGGAAGAGGCCTGGCCGATTTGCCCCAGGGCAATGGCGGCTTGCGAGCGGACCACGGAGTCCGAGTCCTGCGCCAGCAGTTTCTCCAGAGCGGGCACCGCGTTGGTTGCTTGCAGGATACCGAGGGCCATCGTGGCCACCTGGCGGACTTCCCGGTTGGTGTCGTTCAGCGCCGAAGAAAGCGCGGGAGCGGCTGGTGCGCCCAACCGCACAAGATCCCGGACGGCGAGCGTCCTGACGAGCCAATCCTTGTCGGTCAGGCTGGCCACGCCATGCTTGTTCAACTGACGGTCGAAGGTGAACCCATCGTGGAGGGGATTGAAGTCATGCGTCCGTACCCGAACCAGAATCTCGTCCGCCGCCTTGGATTGGTTGGATGTATTCCGGGCCTCCTGAGCCCAAGCAGCCGTTGAGTGCAGCCAGATACCCAGGCAGAGATAGGCAGCCTCAAGGCTGGCGCGACTGCGTTTGATGGTCTTAGTCTGAGTCTGGACTCTTTGGCTGTCTGATTTCATGGAGTTCATGATAGTCTTAAGTGCACCGGTTTCAGTGCTTGCAGGTTCTTGACCGCAGCACTGGCTAGAATCAGTCGCTTCATCTTCGCGTTTCTCGTTTCGTGGCATCAGATTTGTTCGTTACGCAGTCCCAGCGGTCGGATGGGACTTTCATGGCTGGTTCCAACACGCGAATGAAAAAGAGCGAGGCGACCGCACCGCCGAGCATGGGAGCCAGGATATAGACGTGAAAGAAACCACCGACGCGGTGGGGAAACGCAGCGTCACCCCAACCCATGAGCCAAGCTACCAGTCGGGGACCCAGATCGCGTGCTGGATTCAGTCCAGCTTGCGTCAGCGGCGCAATGTGGCAGATGATCGAGGTCACTGTCAAACCGATGAACACGGGTGCCAGGGCATTGTCCGGACGCCCCACATTGCAGCCTTCTGTCAACGCAAAGATCATCAGCACCAAAAGGAACGTGCCCAACGCTTCCGCACCGATTGCCAAGGAGAGCGAAACGACGGCTTTGGCACCGGGATTGGGATAGTATTCGCCAAATATCCGGGCGGTCTTGACCGATTCCGTCGCGCCACGAGCAATGCCGTGGGCAGTCTCGTAGGCGGTGATGGAAGGGGCGAACAGCGCACACAAGCTCAATCCGGCGAGGACAGCCCCCGCGAACTGAGCACCGAGATAGACCGGCATTCGTCCTGCGGACATGCGTCCGCTGACGACCATGGCCAAACTCACCACCGGGTTGAGATGAGCGCACGACATGTGACGGGTGAGATAGATGGCGAGCGTGACCCCAATTCCCCAAGCCAAGGCCACCTGCATCAGCCCTTGGTGCGCATCGAACAAGACCGAGACCGCGACCGAGCCGCAGCCGAACAGCACCAAGACAAATGTGCCCAATGCTTCGCCGATAAGTTCTCGGCTGTAGATCATGTTCTCAGGGTGCCCCGCGCCTGTGCGCCCGTCGTCACCGCAACGCAGACGCTGCCACAGCCGACGAGGACGAGCAGGAACGTGCCGAAGACCTCGCCCGTGGACCATTTTGGAATGCCGTTCATAGATGAACCTTGCCGTCCGGCATCAGCAGCAGCTTCCGCCGTCACAGCACTTCGATGCTTCGGTCGTGGCGTTGTATTCCATCCCTTTCGTCTCACGCGGATGGCGCAGTTGGGTCCGGCTACAATCGTAGGGCTTGGCCTCCGCCGGCTTCACCGCAACGCGCGGTTCGACAAACTCGAACTGCTCCGCGTAGGGAGCCTTGTGGTAGAGCTGAAAGGTCTTGTCGCACACCGCCACGCGGTCGCCCCGGCACAGGCGATGACCGTCATCGTCGGGCACTTCGCGGAACGGGCCGCGATAGATGACGGCCTGGTTCAATTCAAAGCAGTCGCCTTGCTTGCCTTTGATGGCTTCGATGGTGACGGAGCGGAACTCGATTCCTTCGACCGTCTGCCAAGGTTGCGAGTCGCGCTTGAGCAGGCGAATGCCGTAGAAGCCCGCATCCTCGAAGGATTTGATGAACAAGTCCTCCCGCAGCGCGCCGCTGAGGCAACCGCTCCACAGCGTCGGATCCTGCTGCATGGCCTCCGGCACGTCCTCATCGCTGACGATGTCGGAGATGACCGCGCGCCCGCCCTTCCTCAGCACGCGGAAGATTTCTCCGAAAAGGCGCGGTTTGTCCTGCGGTTCGACCAGGTTGAGCACGCAGTTGGAAACGACCACGTCCACGGACTCGGTTTCCACCAGCGGATGTTTGACCCGCAGATCTGCGGCAAGTTCCTGCGCTCGGAGGAATGTGTTGGCGTTCGCGATGGGATTCTTCTTCAACTCGGCATCGAGGATTTCAAAGTCGAGGCCCAAGTCCTGAATGCGGCCTTTGCGGAACTCGACACTCGCGTAGCCGAGGCGCTCGGCCACGAGGGGTGCGTTGCGACGCGCGACTTCCAGCATGTCGTCCGTCATGTCCACCCCGATGACGCGTCCCGTCGGCCCAACGACCTGTGCGGCGATGAAACAGATTTTCCCGGTGCCGCTGCCGAGGTCGAGGACCGTCTCACCGGGCTTTACGTAGCGGCTTGGGTCGCCACAGCCGTAGTCCTTCTCAATGACTTCGGCCGGGATGATTTCGAGATAGCGCCGGTCGTATTCCACGGGGCAGCAGAGCGCGGCTTCGGGCGCTTTGGCGGCGGTGGTGTAGCGTTGTTTGACGGCTGATTCCGGGCGGGGTTGTTTGGCAGTGTTCATTCGTTCGTAAAGCGTTTGCCTGGGTTCGCGGGAAGATCGCCTCGTTTGGCTTCGTCAAAGCAATCTCTTCAGATCCTGCTCGGTCGCACCTTGGCTGACCACCAGGTAGGTCCTGTCGCCGCGGGTCCATGATACAGTGCCCACATCGCCCAGTTGCGCAAACTGTGGGGAATCCGCCGGTGCCTTGTCGAAGGCTTTGCGGTCAATCACGAGGAGATGGGCAATCTGCCGATTCCCCAACTCAAAGCAGATGAGCGACACCTTCTCCCCCTTCCATTCGAGCAGGCGGCAGCCCAGGCTGGATTTGCCGGTTAGACCCGCAGGCACCACGAAATCCCCGTGCGCGTTCGTCTGCGCCAGCCAGCGGCGCACTTCGGCCACGTCGTGCGACATCAGGTCCAAGCGTTCGATTTTCGTGCCCACCATCGCTTCCCGATACTGGACGAACTGAGTCGGACCTCGGGGCTTCAGCCACCACGCGCCGGCGCTCACGAGGAGGGCCAGACATGCTGCCGCCGCCGTGGCGAACCACGCGGGCTGCCGCCACCACGGCGCCGGACGCACAATCCTGCGCTGAGCCAGGAGCATTGCTTTCAGATCGGCTGGCGGCTTCACCGCCGCCTTGGGCTTGGCTCCCACGCGAGAGTCGATGGCGCGTTCTTCGGCAAACCAGCGGGCGAGCTCTGGATCATGCTTCAACTGCTCCAGTGCCTCTTGGAATCGCGGATCTCGGGCGTCTTGACCGCTCAGGCGGTACGCCCGCAACAGGAATTTGGCTTCTTTGTTATTCATAGACTCAACTCCCCATATTTGATGCCTGCCGGATGGGCACCACCTTGTTCTCGACCCCGATCGACCGCGCCACGAGCCGCTCGCGAAGCAAGGGTTTGGCCCGCGAGAGCCGTGACATCACCGTGCCAATCGGGACGTTCAGAATCCCGGCGACCTCCTCGTAGGAGCGCTCTTCCGGAGTAACTACTCAGGTCAAAATGGAGGCGAATAGCTGGTGAAAAGGAGGGCGGAAGTTTTTTTGATTGTACGGGACTCCGGCGACCTCGTCGGGCAGTCTTCGGGCCTGCAGTACACCGAAACGATTCAAGGTCGCCGAATCAGCGAGGTCGAGATCGCGCAGATTCGTGAGTTGCTGGAGCAGAATCCCCAGTGGAGTCGAT
>Ga0105047_10019463_pt1 | contig 10471 bp, 5 predicted proteins | sample MAT04_FD_78384 | JGI IMG/M metagenome (GOLD analysis project Ga0105047, IMG submission 78384) | Freshwater microbial communities from Lake Fryxell liftoff mats and glacier meltwater in Antarctica - MAT-04 (megahit assembly) | ecosystem: Environmental > Aquatic > Freshwater > Ice > Liftoff... | reverse complement strand
GAACCGCTTGACACGTCGGGGTGCTGAGACGTCTCATGAGGCTGTCGGAGGAATTCTGTTCCGCATCATGGAATCGATGCCCGATCTGAGTTGTGCTAGGCGTACCCCGTACGCCTAGCAGCCTGGATAGGGTCTGGCGACCGGGTGAGACCTGAGGGGGTCCTCATGCGGTGTTGTATGAGTAGTCCGGCGCGCGTGCGTCGGGTCGGGAACTACGGGAACACCCCCAGTTGTGGGGGGAAGGATGCTGATGAGGTTCACCATTCGTCGTCGCAGTACGGCCGTTGCCTCGGCGTTGTGCCTGGTCGCCGCGTCCGCCGTGATGATCACCGGGTTCCAGTCGAACGCTCAGGCGTTTTCCGGCACGCAAGCGGTGGCCTGTCACCTCTACTTCGGAGGCGGCAACCCCGGCACTCCCGCGGGGAATGACTCCCTGCTCAGCAGCAACTCGGTGTTCGAGGTCAACGCGCTCACAGCTTCGCCGGCCACCCCGAGCGTGGGTCAGACCGTCACGGTCACTCTCGCTTCCACCAACGGCTTCTTCAACGGCCCGGTAGCCATCTCACCCGGTGCCATCAACCTGTCGGCCACTATCGACATCTCCGGTGCCCAGACAGGCTCCGTCACTGTCACAGCACCCGAGGTAGCCGGTGCTGTTCAGCCGACGGGTAACTACCCGGCCGTCGCGACTCCGCCCACCAACGCGTCGGGAGCCAACTCGCTCGGTGGTTTCGCCCTCAGTGGCACGTTTACGGCCAGCACCTCTGGCAGCACGACGTTGGCGTTCAAGCGGTTGTTCTCCAGCGACCTTTCAGGGTCAGGCGCCAACAACTATTGCGACGGCAAGGCCGCTGGCACCACTGGGCTGCCCCCTGGAACAACAGCGAACTTCCCGACCAACGGCACCACTTATGCCACCACTAACTACTCGAACGATCCAGACGCCAACGACTTCGTCACCACCGGCTTCCAGATCCGTCGGATCGCTGCCGGACCCACGACCACCTGGCGCGTGCCGTTGACGTGGGACCCCAAGAATGCTGCGGCAATCTCTTCATCGATCAAGCAAGACATCACAGTTACCGGTCCTCAGCCCGAGCTCACGCTCACCAAGACCGCGGTCCAGGACAACTTCATCGCGGCTGGCGACGTCATCGACTACGAGTACAAGATCAAGAACACCGGTGCGGCGGTGGCCGACGGACCGTTCACCATTACCGACGACAAGATCGCCTCGGTGACGTGCCCGAGCGATGCCACGCTCGCAATCAACGCCACGATCACGTGTACCGGGTCGTACACAGCTGTTGCAGGTGACGTCACGGCTGGCCAGGTGGTCAACAAGGCCACGGCCCACGGCGCCGCCCCGTTGAAGTCCGCCGAGGTCACCGTCACTGTGGGCATCTCGACGGCGGGTATCACGCTGGCTAAGAGCGCCACGACGTCGTCATTCGAGAAGGTCGGCGACGCGATTGGTTACAGCTACGTCGTCACGAACTCGGGCAACATTCCCCTGACCGCCGTCGGGGTGAGCGACGACAAGGTGGCCACGGTCACCTGTCCGGCCACGACGCTTGCTCCTGCTGCCACCACGACGTGCACGGGCAGTTACTCCGTGGTTGAGGGCGATCTCACGGCCGGCACGGTCACCAACATCGCCACGGCCACCGGCACGCCGGGTGCGGCGGCGCCGGTCACCTCGGCCTCCTCGACCGTCACGGTCAATATCGGAACGCCCAGCATCGCGATGGTCAAGTCGTCGACGACTGAGAAGTACACCAAGGTTGGCGACGTCATCAACTACAACTTCGTTGTACTCAACGATGGCCAGGCAACGTTGACCGGCGTGGTGATCACCGACCCCAAGGTCGCGAACGCGACCTGCCCGAACGCCACGTTGGCGCCGGCAGCGAGTCAGACGTGCACTGGTACTTACACAGTCGTCGAGGCCGACATCACGGCAGGCACTGTCGTCAACACAGCAACTGCATCGGGCACCTACCGAGGCACGACGGTGACCTCCGCCCCGTCGACGGTCACTGTGGCCAAGGGTCAGGCCGGGGGAGACATTCCCTCCACCGTCACCGAGACCGTCACAGGCATCAACTGCTACAACCCGATCGGTGGTGTCAGCAAGTGGACCGCGGCCGGGGCCGTCGTTCCCGGTGCTCCGGCTGGCACCGACCCGAAGATCACCGTCGCGTTGACCCCGCAGGCGCCGTCACCCGGCGGGAATGTTGACGTTGCGGTCACCTTCAGCCAGGGAATCGCGAACGGCCCCACAACGCTTAACGGGGGCGTGCGACCGGCCGCGACAGTGCAACTGACTGGTGGCGTTACCAAGCGCATCACGGTCGTCGGTGCTCCCTACGTCGGGCCTGGCCCGACGGACCGTCTGCCTGGCCAGACCATGACGCTGAAGAACGCGTTCAAGCTTCCCGCCGATAGCGCGATCGTGAAGGCCACCGTCGAGTCGATTGCGTTCGACTCGAACGTGGCCTCCAAGGGCGGCAAGTTCAATTGGCCCGCCCCTCAGGCCGACCTGTCAACCTTCACGACGGTCTGCAACAAGAGCGCGACTCCGCAGACCGACTCCACGATCAAGGCGATCGGTGTCACAGCGGCGGTGCCCTTCACCGGCACGGTCACCGCGGCGCCCACGCTTGACCCTGGCCCCACCTCGGTGGCGACCGACCCGGCTGGCAACGGCTCGGACCTGCCGCAGACTGGTGGCAACCCGCTCGCCAGTTTGATCGTGGCGCTCATCCTGTTCCAGCTGGGCATCATCTTGGCCGTTCGTTCAGTGAGGGCCACGCCACGATCCCGAGGTGCTCACGCCTGAGGCGTCGACTTCTGAAGCTCAGTTAGCGAGATGCAGTTGAGGCTCGGCCCCGTGAGGGCCGAGCCTCAACTCGTGGGACCACGACGCCGACGTTCGACAAGGCATCCACTGATTGCCTCGGGCATGCGGAACCGACGATGGCCAAGCGGCGGCGTCGAGCCCACGCGCGTAGCCTCAGAGCGTGACTGACATCGCGCTCCCCAGGGTCGGCCACATCGGCTTCCTCAACTGCCTACCTCTTTACTGGGGGCTGCAGGCGATTGGCGCAGACGCAGGGATGCGCCTGCTGCGCGACACTCCCGATCACCTTTCAGACGCCTTGGTCGCCGGCGATCTCGATATCGGTCCGATCAGTCTGATTGAAGCGCTGCGGAACGCTGACGACCTTCTGGTGCTGCCTGAGGTGGCCGTGGGAAGTGATGGTCCGGTGCGGTCGGTGTGCCTGGTCAGCCGTCGACCATTGGCTGATCTCGAAGACGCGTTGGTCGCCTTGGGCTCAACGAGCCGCACCAGCGTGCTGCTGGCCCGGCTCGTGCTCGAACAGGTCTATGGCCTTCATCCGCGCTACCTCAAGCACGTGCCTGACCTGCAGGCCATGCTCGAGGTAGCAGATGCGGCCGTATTGATCGGCGATCCCGCCTTGCACGCCACGCTTGTGGGAGCGCCAGAGGCCGGCTGGCACGTGCTTGACCTCGGCCAAGCGTGGCGGGAGTGGACAGATCTGCCCATGGTCTTCGCCGTCTGGGCGGTCAGGCGCGACTACGCCCTAGATCACCCCGAGTCGCTGGCGAAAGTCCGGACAGCCTTCGCGCGCGCCCTGGGCGCCGCTTCTGACCACCGAGATCTCGTTGTCACGGCCGCCAGCGCAACGACTGACTACCCGCGAGCCGCGTTCGAGGACTACTTCAGCGTTCTCGATTTCTCACTGGGGGACCGGCAACTGGCCGGGATCGAACGCTTCGGGCTCGAGATCGCGGGTGCGGGCCTGGCGTCGGTCAAAGGGCGACTCACGGTGCTTCCCAGGATCTGACCGCATCGGCGCCCGGCGGGTTTGGCTAGTCCGCGGTTCCGCTGGCCGGACCAGCCATTCAGAATCTTGATGTCCGAATGTCCGAAATGCGGTCTTTTTGGCCTTTGGGTGACGGTCTGGTCTCGTATGGATCACAGGACGGTCACGATCCGTTCCGCGGGACGGAATCGCTTGACAGGCACATCCTTCGGGGCGTTTCGTATGTCTCGTCAGTACCACTCTGACCTGCCTTCGTGGCGGCGAAGAGGTCCTGAGCGGCGTAGTAGCCCCCTACCTGGGGGATCGCCGCGACCTTCGGAGGGGAAGGGAACCATTCAATGAAGCCAAGTAAGAGGCTTGCAGCCGGACTTGCCGGCGTGCTCGCCATTGCTGGCGTCGCGGTGCTCTCAACAGGCACCAGCGCGATCGCTTTCAGTGGCACCCAGAACGTTGCCTGTCACCTGTACTTCGGTGGCGGACTACCCGGCTCACCGGCTGGTGACGCATCGTTGGGTCTTAGCAACTCGACGTTCATCATCAACTCGTTGACCGTAGACAACCCCACACCTCTCGCTGGCCAGACGGTCAACGTGACGCTCACCTCGGCCGCCGGTCTCACCAACGGCCCCGTTGCTCTTGTAGCCGGTGCCCTGGCCCCGTCGGCCGCCATTCAGCTTTCCGGTGCGCAGTCCGGCACGGTCACGCTGACTTCTGTCGGCCTCTACCCGACCGGCGCAGTTGCGACCAACAGCCCGATCGGTCCGTTGACGCTGACTGGTTCCTACGTTGCCACGGGTAACGGCGCCACCAACCTGGCGTTCAAGACCCTGGTCACGTACGACAACAGCAACTCCGGCGCCAACAACTTCTGCGACGGTACTGCTGGTGGTACCACGGCTATTCCGCCGTCGACCAACGGTAACTACCCGACCAACGGCACCTCGTACGCAACGACGAACTTCGTCCTCGGTGTCAGCGGCTTCCGCGCCACCCGTATCGCGGCCGGCCCCACAGTCACGTGGGACGTGCCGCCGACATGGAGCCCCTACTCAGGCCCCATCGCACCGCCGTCGACGGCTGGTTACGGTGACGTCTTCGTCGCCGGTGCGCCTGCTACTTCGGCCACCATCACCCAGGCCACCACGGTCACTGGTCCGAACGCGGTCATCACGACCTCGACCGGCCAGAACGCCGGTGTCCAGGCTGTGCGTAAGCTCAGCTCTGCCGGTGCCCCGGTCAACACGACCACCACGCTGACCGGTACCGTTTGGCCGGCTTCGGTGGCCTCGGGTGGCTTCACCACGCAGTTCTGTAACACCCTTGGTGCCTCGTGCGATGCTTCGGCTCCGACTAACACCCTGGCCACCGACGGTTCGGGCAACTTGACCGGCAGCATCACCGTTGGTGCCGGTAACCCGCTGACCTCCGGCAACCGCGCGATCAAGGTCACCAGTGGTGCCTCGTCCGCTCTGGTTCCCGTCCAGGTCCTGGGCACGCCGGTCGTCACCATCTCCCCCGCTTCGGGTGGAGCTGGCACGGCAGTTGTCGTCTCGGGTAACAACTTCAACCCGAACCAGACCACGACCGCCTACGGCTCCGGCCTCAACACGGTGCCCTACACCACCACTGCCGACGCTGCAACGACCGTGACTTCCGGCCCGACCGGACTTGTTACGGCTAACTTCACCGTCAACGTGGGCACCACCCAGACGATCCTGGCCTACCAAGGCACCCCGGGTGTTCCGTCGGCTTCGAACCCGTCGGGGCTCACCACGTTCGCGTTCAACGCTGACCGTTGCGTTGCGTACACGAGCAACCTCACCGGTGGACTTGGTTGTTCAACCAACCAGAACGTTCAGGTTTCTGTGACTGCAGGTCGTTTGCTGCAGCGCGCCTACCTCGACGCCGCCATCACTTCGGGTTCGATCAACGGCATCACGCCGAACGCGAACTCGGCCCCCACCCAGATCAACCTGGGTACCATCACCACCCCGCTCGCGCCTGCCACGATCGGTGGTCGGATGAACCCGATCACGGTGACTGACAACCGCGGTGGCGTGTACGGATGGTCGTTGACGGCCACGATGACAACCCTCACCGGTGTCGCCGTGAACACCAACACCATTGGTAACGGTCAGCTCACTGGTTCTCCGACCTGTGCGCCTGCCATCAACGCGGAGGCATGGGACTACACCGCCATCGGCCAGACTGCGATCGCAGGGTTCGATGACACCCTGAACGCACCTGGTGTGACCGCTGGTGGAGCGGCTCAGCCGTTCTCCGGCACCGTCACCCTCTGCACCAAGAACACCACCACCAATGCACTGACTGACTCCACCGGTGGTGTTTACAACGTGACTAGCCCGTTGACGCTCGTCGTTCCGGCCTTCCAGGCCGCCGACACGTACAACGCGGTCATGACGATCACGCTGGTCTGATCCAGCTGTAAACGGCATCTCTTCGGAGAGTCAGCAACACCTGCAAGCGAAGGGGCGGGCCCAATGGGCCCGCCCCTTTCGCATGTTCGCACGCGTGTGGCGAGTTCGCGGTTGGCCCGCGTACGCTGATGACGTGACCAACGATCAGCAGGCGAACCTTCACGGCCGAGCAACGGTCGGCACCGACCTCCAGGCGATTCTTGATCGCGCTGCCTCGGGGGGCCGCATCACGGCCGACGAGGCTTTGGAGTTGTACCGGTTCGCTCCTTTTCACGCCCTGGGTCGAGCAGCCGACATCGCACGTCGTGCGCGGTTCGGCGACCAGGCTCACCTGGCGACCTACTTGATCGACCGCAACATCAACTACACGAACGTCTGCACGACGGCCTGTAAGTTCTGCGCCTTCTACCGTGCTCCCGGTCACACCGAAGGCTGGGTGCGCGACACCGATGAGATCTTGCGTCGCTGCGCCGAGGCGCAGGCCCTTGGTGCGACGCAGATCATGTTGCAAGGCGGGCATCACCCCGACTTCGGCGTCGAGTACTACGAGAATGTCTTTGGCGCGATCAAGGCTGACTTTCCTCATCTCGTGTTGCACTCTCTCGGCGCTTCCGAGGTCGAACACATGAGCAAGGTCTCCGGAGTCACGATTGAAGAGGCCATCACCCGCATCAAGGCCGCCGGGCTCGACTCGTTCGCCGGCGCAGGTGCTGAGATCCTGGTCGAGCGTCCACGCACCGAGATCGCCCCACTGAAAGAGTCTGGTGAGCGTTGGCTTGAAGTCATGGAGATTGCCCATGGCTTGGGCGTCGAATCGACTGCCACGTTCATGATGGGCACGGGCGAGACGAATGCCGAGCGCATTGAGCACTTGCGGATGATTCGCGACGTGCAGGACCGCACCGCAGGCTTCCGGTCGTTCATCCCATGGACCTACCAGCCCGAGAACAACCACCTCAAGGGCCGCACCCAGGCCAGCGTGATCGAGTACCTGCGCATGGTGGCGCTCTCACGCTTGTTCTTCGACAACATCACCCACCTACAAGGCTCGTGGCTCACGGTGGGTAAGGAGGTCGGTCAGCTCACGTTGCATATGGGGGCCGACGACCTCGGCTCGGTGATGCTCGAAGAGAACGTGGTGTCCTCCGCCGGAGCCAAGCACCGCAGTAACCGAGGCGAACTCATCCACTTGATTCGCACCGCAGGTCGGACCCCGGCCCAGCGCAACACCCTGTACGAGATCCTCGAGGTGCACGAAAACCCGGCCGATGACCCTGTCGATGACGGAGTGGTCTCGCATCTGTCCTCAATCGCGGTGGACCGAGGAATCCTGCCTGTTCTGACCGACGTCTGATGGCCGACTGATCATCCCGCGGTCAGGACCATTCCCTGTGCGCTTTTTCTGTTCAGCCGGCGGCTTCGCTATGTACGATGGCGCCTCTGGTCGGCACGAGGCCTGCTGGCCTAGACCTTTACGCGATCAAGCAACTCGCGACCAGATGTCCGTGAACCGTCCGAAGGGTGTTGTGGCGTGAGCAAGGCCGTCGAAATCCTCGTACGCCACCAGAACCGAGTGTCGTGGCTGCTGTTCTTTGGCACGCTCGCCGTCTTCTTCTTCACCGCCAACCGATCGACCGTCTTCTTTGCGAACGACACGATCTATGTTGCCCAGCCAGCGTGGACTCTGGGCTTCGGCGGCTCGCTCAACATTGACCAGTTCTCCGAGTCGACCGTCGCGAACTGGACCATCCTGTTCGACGGCCACAAGCGTAGTGACCGTTTCCCAGGCGCGATCTTGTTTACGGTGCCGTTCTACGCAGTGGCCCATAGCAACGTCTTCTCTGTTGTGCCGTCTGCTCTCGCTGCAGCGGTGGCGTGCTCGGCCGCCGTCGTCATCCTGCATCGGTTGTTGCTCAACCTGGTAAGTGCCCGCACGGCGCTTGCGGCCTCGCTCCTCTTCGCGTTCGCCACCAGCATCTGGACAGTGGCTTCCGACGCAATCTGGAGCGAAGGCCCCACAATCTTGGCGTTGGCGTTGGCGACCTGGGCCTTGACGAAGCAGTCGTGGGTGTTGGCCGGGCTTGGCTACGCCTTCGCCATCTTGTCTCGCCCGCATACCGCAGTTTTCGCCGCAGTGGCTGGACTGTGGGAAGGCATCACGCGTCGTTCGTGGGCGCCGATTCTCAAGATCGGTGCAGTGAGCGTGCTCGGCTTTGTCGGGTTGCTGATCTGGAACAAGCTCAATTCGGGGCAGTGGGACATATTCCCCGGGTCGTACGGTCGCCGAATCGAGTCGGCCACCTTGGTCACTTCCGGTGGGCAGGCGCAAGGCAGCGAGTGGGGTAAGGACTACCTCGCCACCTTCTTTTCGCCACTGCGCGGTCTCTTCGTCTATTCGCCGTTCTTGCTCTTGCTACTGCCAGGGCTTGTCCGAGCCTGGCGAGTTGCGCCGCCATGGGTGCGATCCACAGCGGTGGGTGGCGTGGCCTATCTCGTGGTGCAGCTCGCTGGCAACTCATGGCTCGGCGGTCAGGGCTTCTTTGGATATCGACTCATTCTTCCCTCGCTCTTCGCTTGGTGGCCCTTGCTGACGCTGGCGTGGCAACAGTGGACGGTCAAGGCCTCGTGGTCGCGCTATGCCTTCTACGGCCTCGCGGCGATTTCCATGTGGTGGTTTGCCCAAGGCTCTTTGGTTTTCCGGCTCGACGATGTGAACGCCGACAGCGTCTTCTATACGACATGGTCGTCGTGGCAGGCTGGCCGAATCATCGGTTTTGCCGGACCGTTCGGATGGGTGGCGGCCGCGGTGTTCGTCGGTGCCCTGGCGTTCCTGGTGAGCTTGGTGCCGGCCGAGGATCCATCGGTCGAATCAGTGAAGAAGCGCAAAGGCAAGAAGCCGGTGGCCAAGAAGCCGGCGACCGAGGACACGAATCAACCGGCCGAGAAGGTCGCGTTGGGGGCCACAAGCCGGTCAGAAGGTAGCGGCAAGAAGAAACCCGCACCTAGCGCCAACAAGAAGCGCCGCTGATCCACGGATGACCACCACGCTGCACACGGCTTCTGTCGTCGTCTCCAACGACGCGTCGAACTCGGGTGCGGACGAGCACGGCGTGATCCGCGATGGCGCTGTGTTGTTGGAGAACGGCGTGGTCGCCGATGTTGGCGAGGCTTCGCTCTTAAAGCAGCGCCACCCCGGTGCGCGCGTTCGTCACCACAGCGGTGTTCTCACGCCGGGCCTGGTCAACGCGCACACCCACCTGCAATACACGAACTACGCCGACCTCGCGGCGCAAGGCCTGCCGTTCTCGCCGTGGATCGCGCAGATGGTCGAGCGCCGCATGGTCACCACCGATGAGCAGTGGTCAGAGGCGGCTCGCGCCGGTGCCTTTCTTGCGCTGCGTAGTGGCACGACCGCGGCCGCCGACATCATCACTGATCCCGTTGCCCTCGCGCCGATCGCGCGCAGCGGTTTGCGAGGCATCAGTTACGTCGAGTCGCTTGGTGCGGATGACCAGAAATGGGCCGACTCTCGGCGCCGCGAAGTTGACACTGCGCTTGCCACCGCCATGAGTCAGACGCGCACGGCGGGCATCTCGCCGCACTCGCTTTACACACTGAGCCGACGTGCGTTTACGGAGTCGATGCGACGCGGACGTGAACTCGGACTCCGCGCCCACACCCATCTGTCCGAATCCAGCGACGAGGTCGAGTTCGTCGCGCTCGGCACCGGGTTGTTGGCCGCCATGGCCGGCCGCATCGGTTGGCAGATGGATGTCGTGATGTGTGGGGGAGCGGCCCACACACCCGTGGTCGAGATGGACTCGCTCGAAGGGCTAGGCGACGACGTCCATGTTGCTCACGGCGTCCACTGCACGTTCGAGGATCGCGCGCTGTTGCGTGAACGCGGAACCGCGGTGGCGTTGTGCGTGCGAAGCAACAAGGTGTTGTCGGCTGGCCGGCCCCCGGTGGCTGACTACTTGGCCGAGGGATCACCGATCGGTATCGGCACCGACTCGTTGGCCTCCTCCCCGTCGCTCGACCTTCTCGAAGAGGCGCGTGCCACGCGCGACCTCGCCCGCGCGCAGGGCTACGACGCCAGCGACCTGGATCTGCGTATCTTCCAGGCCGCCACCCTGGGCGGTGCCTTTGCCATGGGCCTGGACGGCCGGGTAGACGCCGCAG
>Ga0105047_10019461_pt1 | contig 10471 bp, 7 predicted proteins | sample MAT04_FD_78384 | JGI IMG/M metagenome (GOLD analysis project Ga0105047, IMG submission 78384) | Freshwater microbial communities from Lake Fryxell liftoff mats and glacier meltwater in Antarctica - MAT-04 (megahit assembly) | ecosystem: Environmental > Aquatic > Freshwater > Ice > Liftoff... | reverse complement strand
TGGCGATGGCGCCCTGGCCCTTGGCGGCGGCCATGGAACTGACGATCAACTCGGGCGTGCTGGTGCCGTAGGCCACCACCGTGAGTCCCACCAACAGGGGCGTGACGCCCAAGCGCACGGCCAGCGAGGCCCCGCCGCGCACGAGCCACTCGGCGCCGAAGTACAGGGCCACGAGGCCCGCCACGAGCATTAAGGTGATCATCATAAATCGTAAGGAGGCTAACGGGAGAGTTCGCTCACGGCCATAACCGTCCGTCGGTTTACTCAACCGCTGCCGTCGGGGGACGGACCACCAAGGCGGAACAGGGGATTTCACGAAGCAACCGCTCAACCGTCGAGCCGAGCAGAACGTAGCCCAAGTTGCTGCGACCCTTCGTGCCCAGCACCACCAGATCGGCATGGATGCGCCGGGCGTATTCCCCGATGCCGTGTCCGTCGTTCGAGGCTTCGACGACCGTGAAACGGGCCTGTCGCCCGGCAGTGTCTCCGACGAACTCGCGCAGCCGCTGCTCCAGCGCATGACGGTATTGCGCCGCCTTTGCCTCATCCACTTCCCAGGCATCCGGGACGAGCGCGTAACGTCCCCACGATCCAGTGAAGACGTGCAGGAAATGCACCACGGCATTGTCCTGCGCCGCCACGCGCAATGCCTGCGTCACCGCCTCGCGGGACTGCTCGGAGAAGTCCACACCGGCCACGATGTTTCGGAAGGGGCCGGTGTGGCGCTCGTGAACCAGCATCACTTTGGCGGGCACCTTGCGCAGGCACTTGGTGGCCAGCGTGCCCGCGCCCATGGGGATCATCGAGGATCCGGTGACACCCAGCACCAGCAGGTTCGCCCCCGTTTCGCGGACGCGGCGGAGAATGCAGTCAATCGGCGCGCCCACATCCACCAGGACCTGCGCGTCGGAAGCTGCCCCGGCCTCCCTTAACCATTGTTGCAGGGTCTGTTTCGCCTGTGCCACCGCGTCGCGCTCCAGTTTTTCGTGCGGGATGTGGCTGGCCCATGCGGCGTCGCTCAGGGTTAGATACTCCACGCTATGCAGGGCGTGGAGATGGGCTTGGTTCCATTTTGCCAGGCGCACCGCCTGTTCGAGGGCGCTGCGCGAGCAGTCCGAGAAGTCAATGCCGACAAGGATGGTCTTTAGTTGGTTCATAAATAATTTGATCGAGGGGTCAAAGCGGTTGTTGCGCGTCCGAAGATTGGCCCCGCAGGAGCGGCAGTAACTGGCTGATGCTCACCTGCCCGGCCTTTTGCTGAATTTCGCCCGCGTATCGGGCATGCAGGCCGCGCGCCTGCTCCGTGAGCGAGCCGAAGAGTCCTCGCAGTTCGAGGGCGGAGAGCTTGCGTCCGCCCGCGTAGTATTGCTGTGCCATCCGGCCCAACGCCCAGGTGCTCGCAAAGGACATGGCCGAACTGGCGACCTGCTGCCCGACGCCTTTCGCCAGGCCGCCACCGAACTTGCCCAGCAGGCCGCCCAGCAGTTTGCGCGCGTAACCTTCCACCACTTGCGAGGTCAACCCCACCCCGGCCGTGGCGACTAATTCTTTGATGTGACCGCGATCGAGTTCGTGCCCGTAGTGCTTGCCGACGCGATAGACCATCTTCAGCTGCAACGGCACGATGGCCATTGTTGCCAGTGATTCCGGCAGCAACTCCAGCGCACCGTTCAAGATGGCATAGTTGAGGATCATCGTGTCCACCGCGGCATCTGCCGGCGCGGGGTTCGCTGCTGAGAGCCCCGGAGCGGAGGCGCGGGGCGGAGGCGTTGCCGTGGCGGCCAGCGGCTCGGCGGCGAGGGCGGCAGCTTGCTGCTCGATGCGGTCGGCATCCGCAGCGTCCAGCCGCAGTTCGCTGCGCAGCCCCATCAGAAACTGCTGCTCCGTTGCATTCAACACGTCGTCGGCTTCGCACACGCACACGGCCATCTCGTAGGCGAGTTGGCGCAAGGCCGGGCTGGCCAGCGACTGGGCGGCCTGCACCAGCGTGACTTGCCGCAGCAGTACGCGGTGATAGAGCGCCGCCAGATTCAGTTCGACCGCGGGCAACGTCTCGGCGATGCGTTTCAACTCCGCGCGCTCGGCTTCGCTCTTGCCGCCATCGGCAAAGGCGGCCAAGAGACACAGCGTGAGAATGGCTTCCTGTTCGGGTGGGGTGATCGCACTCATGAGGATCAAGCGTAGGAGTTTACCTGCAACAACTCAAGGCGCATGGGGGCGACTCTCGCGGGGCAAGCCCCGTCGGCTTGTTTGAGCGCGCAGCGAGAGCACTCCGAAAAGTCCACGCCGACGCGAATGTTCTGGAGTTTGTTCATAGTGATTTGGCGTTTGGTCTTGAGTCGCAATAGAATCCTGCGCGCAATGGCTGAAGGCGACTCCCCTTCATTTGCTGGAAGAACGGTTCACCGCCGCCAGCGCCACCGCGGCGACAATCACGCCGACCGCGATAGATGTCCAGAGACCCACGGGGCGGCTCATCCACTCAACCCTGTCGAGCAGCAGCCACGTGCCTCGAAACACCAGGACCGAGGCGAGAATGAGCACCATCTCCCAACAGACCAAACTCGATTTGCTTTTCATAATCTTTCAAGCTCACGACCAATCTCTGATTTCGCCTGCCGCTGGGCGCACGCAACACGGCGCAGTTCCAAAACGCGATTCAACCAGAGCAACATTGCCAGCACGAAGACATTCAGACCTATCCAAAACCTAAGTTGATCAATCATCATTTCATTCAACGCGCCAAGGTTGACCGGGAACCGGGTTGCGACAAATCGGAATAATGGAAGCGACTGTTAGTTTTTGCCGAAGTGTGTCGGTAGGGCCTTCCCGTGGCCTCTCGCTTCACCCCTTTACTCGGGCACAACATTATGGCGGACCGGGGCGCTCAGCACGTATGCATGAACCATGCATGTCTTTCGGCCAAGCAATTCAGGCGGTTTCGGCACCGACCGGCTGAAGCCGGGACTCCCAACCACCGAGTTCCAGCCCGTCATCAGGGCCTTCCTCGCCTTCATGCATACGCGCTGCGGGGCGCTAAAGCGATTGCGTTTCGGCTCTCCTTCACCTGAGAATCCGCCGGTATGACCGACGCAAAGGGGTCCCGCTAACTGACAGTCCGGCTTTTCCCCGGATGCCCTTGGCTCACACCCCTTTGCGCAACCAGAACGCCACCCTGCTCGCGGTGCCCATCTGCAAGCGCCCCGCGATCCACGCCAGGGTCATGGTCGTCTCCCCACGCAGTTGGCGGGCCAATGGCACTTTGCGAGCATCCCCTTTGCGCCAGCGGCTCAAGTCTTCTTCCGTCCACCCCAGCCGCTGCGCATGGTCCTCGGCCGATTCCTGTTTCTCCTCCCCGGCAGGCTGCGGGCAGAAACGGGGGTGCATCTGCGCCAGTAACTCCTGCTTGAACTGCTCGTTGCCCAGCGCTCACCCCCGGCGAATGGGTTGCCAAGCACTGCCATCGTCCGGCTGCCGACGCCGCGCCTTCGTCCGCGCCTCGAATTGCCGGCGCCCCGCCGGGCTGCGTCTGAGTGCCACTAGTGAGGACCGACCCGGATATGCGCGGAGGTGGCCGCGGGAGGCGCTGGAGGTGCGGTGGGTTGGGGTGTGGCGGCGATGCGCGCTATTGGTGCCGCCGTCAACGCAGCGCCATGCTGAGCATCAGATTCGCAAGTAGGTGATTTCGGCGCCGCGGGTAAGGCGGGCTTCCTGGACGGCCTGCTCCAAGGAGAACGGGCCGGATTCATACTTCTGGAATATATCCAAGCCCCGGTCCAGGGAGATTTTCCAGCCGGTGTCGGTGGTGATGTTGCGGGCGTGGAAGTTCGGGCTGTGGTCGTATTCCCAGGTGAACGCGATCCGGGAGCCGGTGAAGGATTCGACGATTTGGTTCAGGTTTTCCTCCTGCTTCACGCAGGTCTCCGAGTCGGACTGGGTTTTCAGGTGAACGGCGACTTCATCGCCCTCGGGCACCAATTCATGCACCATTTGGAGGAACTCCATGAAGTTGCGCGCCTGAAAAAACATGCGGACATACGGATCGCTGACGGTGATGGTATGCGCCCCCTTCAGATGGCTGGCAAACAACCGGCGATAACTCCAGCCTTTGGTGTTTTGAGGGATGACCACATGTCCGGGCTTCGCGTCTTCGCTTTCTGCCTTGGCGGCGGCAGGTGAGGGAGCCGCTTGGGCGGCGTCCGGTTCTGCCGAGGACTCCGCACCGTCCAGTCCTCTGAGAGCCGGTTGCAGCCGGGGCGCAGCGAAGGTGGGATACTGAACTTCCTCAGGCGTGAGCACCGTGACGGACTTGCCGCCTTTCACCGGCTCGTAAATGAAGTCGTGGCGCTTAAACGTGTCGTCAATGCGCAGGATATGCTCGCGCACGCGCCGCCGTGCTTCCATGGAAAAATTCAGCAGTTCCTCGATCTCCTGCGGACTAGCTTTGCCATCCGGGAACAGGATCTTCATCAAACCGGAGAAGGTTTTTTCAAACCCGGTCTGATCGCGCGTCGAGACTTCGGAGGTGACGGTGAAATGCGGCTTGTAGGCGCTGGTGAAATCCTCCGTCCGCAGATGTTTCAAAACCTCGGCGATGTAGTCCACGACGAACCCATAGCCGTCGGTGAACAGCTCGTGACGAATAGGCGAAACTTCCCAGCCGGGATTGTAAGCATGGATACGATCCAGGAAGGCGGAATCAATGTACTTGTCCGGCAGCGGCTCGAAAAAGTGGGAGTGCTTGAGCATGTAGGCCACCGACTTTTTGGTGTTACCCATGAACACCATAGAAGCTTCGGCGGTGTGCTGGCCGACACCGCGCGAGAACGTGCGGTTGGCCATGTAGTTCTTCATGATGTCCACCAGCGTCTTATCCACCTTTTTGTCCTTGCCGGCGAACTCGTCAAAGCAGATACAATCCCAGACTTCCACGAGGCCGGGCTTGTTGCTGGCGTTATTGACGAAGAGTTTGGGCGCGGTCACCTCCGAGCCGGAGATGAGCATCCCGTGCGGCGAAAACTCCGCATAGATATGAGATTTGCCGGTGCCCTTGGGGCCGAGTTCGAGCAGGTTGTAATTGCGCTCGCAATACGGGATGAGCCGCACAAGGGTCAGCAGCTTGGCCCGGCGACCGAACATTTCGGGATTGAAGCCCATGCTCTGCATCATCACGTCCATCCATTCCTCGGTGGTGAAATTGGCGCGGGCTTTGAGAAACTGCTCGACGTCCACGCTGGCCACCTGAATCGGCTTGAGCGTATCAATCTGCCACGGGCTGGCCTTGGGATCCTCGGCGACAGCGTAGGTAACGTCGGTAATACACCAGATGCCGCCGACCAACAGCTTGGGGTAGCGGCGCACAAAGTCGTCCGAGACAGGCACGTCCTTGATACCCAGGTTGGTGAAAGCGGCTTCATAGAAGCCTCCTTTTTCGTTTAGCTCCACCGTGAGCTTATCAATGACCTTGTGGCGGCCCTTTTCCCGGATGGTGGATTTGACCAACTGCGCCTGGCGACGATGCACATAATGCTTGGCAAGAATTTTCTGGACGGATTCCAGGCCGGACTTGATGACGGCGTTGTCATCCGTGGCGCAATGCTGGCCCAGCAGATATTCCAGCACGTAGGTGGGAACGACGGCGTTTTGTTTCAACCCGTTGGTCAGATCCTTGCGCACAACCAAGCCGGGGAAGTGCGTGACGATCTTCTGGTCCAAGGGAGTCAGCACCCGGGGCACCGCGACAAACGGCTCCGGATTGGGTTCGACAGATTCGGGCGGGGTAGTGTCAGTGTTCATCGAAGTCGCTGGTAAAGGGTTTCTGGAGCAGGAGACTATGGGACTTGTAGGTCACGAACTGGCTGGTGCCCGCCGGGGCCTTCTCCAGGCGCAAATCCACTTCTTTGTTGTTGAAGGCATCGGCGGCGTGCGAGAGCACCAACAGGAGGGTGGTCTCGCGCTGGCGAGCTTCCGCATCCTTGGAATCAAACGCCACTGCTTTGATTTCGGAGAGCGCCGTCCCGTCCTTGGCGAAAATGCCGACGCGGAGGGTGAGCGGCAGCACCTTGCCGATGGCCGGACGATCCTGGAACAAGGAGATGGACAACTGGCCCGTGGTGATCTTGGCCGGCACGCGCAGCAATTCCACTTCAACCTCGCCGGTATCGTCGGCCCGGGCCTTGTGGATTTTGACCACCGGCAGCACGACTTCTTGGAGCGTAATGCCGCCGTGAACGTAACGTTTGCCGGCGCCTTGCAGCGGGAAACGCCCAAGCGACAACGGAAAGGCCGCCGCCCAAGCGCCACCCAAGGCCAGGTCCGCGCTGCTGAATACCTTCACGGCCGGGGCGGGTGAAATAGTCCGGCCCAAGACAAAACGACGGTCGGTGTAGATGATCTCGCCCGCCTCCGGCACCGGCGTGAGGTCAGCGTTGGTCACATCGTCCTGCTGGAAGAGGAAACCATGATCCGTCGTCAAAAGCATGTTGGTGCCGTTGATGTTCGCCACCTTCTTGATGATTAAATCCAGCTCGGCGAAGGCGGATTCCACCGCATCGAAGGTTTTAGCCTCGGTGGGCAGCGAATGGCCGGTTTTATCAATGATGTTCTGGTAGATATAAATAACATCATGATCTTTCATCAGGGTGCGACCCTCGGTCTTGGTATTCAGCTCCAGAAACACCTCGGCCTGAATAGCGGCGGCGCGGCCAGCGCAGGCGGCTTTCAAGATCGCATCCCGGTTATCCGTGCCGGTGGCACTGCGGCCATCCACCGTCACGTTGGCCGACGCGGGATCCACGGCCAGTTGCTGTCCAGGCAGCAGGGCCGCCATGCCGAGCTGGGTAAAGGCGGGAAGCACGCCAAAGACGGCGTCCAACTCGGCCGTCCACCGATTAGCCGAGCGCAAACGCTGGGCAAAATCCGCCGCGGCTTCATACCTCAAGGCATCGGAGATGATGACGAACACCTTTTGACCCTTGGCGAGAAACGGCTGGACGTAGTGCCCGAAAAATTTCCGCTGGGCCGTTGTGCCGGGACAATCCCAAGTCTCCAGCCCGCGCACCTGATCACTCCACCGGTCGGCGAGCGGGAGCAGGAAATTGTTCACGTAGGATTTTTCCAGCCATTGCGTGATCTGCTCCATCACCTGCACTTGTCCGTAGCGGCGCAGATTCCAGATGCACTGCCGGTAAGCCAGGTCGAGCTTCCACCAACTGGCCACGTAACGATTGAAGCCACCCGCGAGCGAATCCACCGTGAGATCAGCAGCGGACAGCAATTCGCGCAATTCCACGGCCTGCTCCAGAGCGGCGTAGCCATGTTCATGTTCCGGACGCCAGAAGGAGGCCCGGCGCTCCTGCATGATGGCGCGCAAATCCACGGCGGCGACCCCTTTGGCAAATGACTGACAAAGACGATGCAGGGTGAACTTGTCAAAGATGTCAAACGTGTCGCTATGACCGAGCGTGCCGCGCTCATCCATTTCGCCCAGGGCATTGGCAATCTGCAATTCCCTCTCCATCTGGCGGGACCACTGGCGGAAGGCCACTTGATGCGTCTGGCTGTCCTTCCACCGCTGGAGGAACACTTTGGCGTGCGGATGAATCTTCACCGACTTATCCAGCGGATTGGCCCCGCGAAAAAGCGACACCGTAAAATCCCGGAGCGACGGCATGGACGCGGTGTAGCCGAACAGACGTGCCACCTCTTTCCAAAACGGTTCCACCAACGCGGCCGATTCAAAGCACTCGACCACCGGATCCATCAACTGCGCTTCCGTGATGCCGTCCAAGAAGTGCAGCAGCAGGGCATCCACCTCGACGTCTGTGCCGGCAAGCACGGACATCATCTTGAACTGGATTTCCCGGCTCTGGTCATCCGTGCCGACCAGATCCTTCAACGCCTGCACCCGTTTGCCGCTGGTGAAAAAGGGCGCGTGGTCTTCCGCGAGATGGCGAAACTCATGTGGCAGGCCGACTTCTTGCAAGGCCAGCGACGCCTTGTCCGCCTTGTATTCGTAGCCTTGCAGCAGCAGGTCCAGCAGCCAGTTATCCGCATCCGCCGGGCGGGCGGTGGGCACGTAAATGAGAAAGCGCGCCATGGGATCCGGCTCTCGAGCCAGGCGAACCTTCGTGCCAAACTCGTTGCCAGCCACGATGAGTTTCTGCACGCCGGTATCGGCATAGGCTTGGAAGGTCTCCTTCCATTCCCCGGTGGCGTCATACCAAAAAACCAGGCGATGGCGCTGGAACACCCGCTCAATGCTGTCGTGGATGCGCTTCATATCATTTTCCCTGCTTCCTTTTCCGTGGCGGGACCGGTGATTCCGCCGCCGCTTCGATCAGCCGTTGCTCCCGCGCGAGTGTCCGACGAAGCTCTTCTTCCGTCGGCAGGTAAAGCATGTATTTCGACGCGAAGATTTGCTTGCGGTCGTTCAAGACTGAGTATTTCGCCACCACTTCATCTTTCTCGGTGCAAAGAATCAGGCCAATCGTCGGGTTGTCGCCCGCGCCGACACACAGGTCGTCGAACATTCGCACGTAACCGTCCATCTGCCCGACATCGCCGTGGGTCAGCCGCCCGATTTTCAAAACAATCAGCAGATAAAACCGCGATTGGATATGGTAGAAAACCAGGTCCACATAGCGGTCATCGTCCTCAAAGCGGATTCGTTTCTGCCGGGCCACGAGGGCAAACCCCTTGCCCAATTCGAGCAGGAACGATTGGAGATACGATAGAATCGCCTTTTCCAAATCCGTTTCCTGCAGCGCCGCCACTTCCGGCAGTCCCAGAAATTCGAGCACATAGGGATGCTTGAGGGTGGCGATGGCCGGATCAGGGCTGGCGAGGGATGTCCGACCTTCCGCCAGCAACTTTTCCGGGTGCTGACTCTTTAGCAGGCGCTCGTAATAGAAGGAATGAATCTGCCGCTCCAAGGTGCGCTTGTCCCAAGCTCCCGCGATAGCCTCGCGCTCGTAAAACTCACGGGCGTCCGGCTTCTCCACCCGCATCAGCGCGCGATAGTGGGACCAGGAAAGTTGCGGGGAAAAACCGGATCGGGATTGGCTACCCGCAGGGTAGCTTTTTTCAGGCACCGCCAATTCAGCACCCGCTGGGTGTTGAATTGTCGTCGCCGGCACAACGGTTGCCAATTGGTCGCCCAGTGGGCGACCTTTTCCTGGCCGGGTCAATTCAGCGCCCATTGGGCGTGAAATTGCCAGGGCCGGATCGGCCGATTTGAATTCGTCACCCATTGGGCGACCAATTGGCCCCATGCGATCTGCGTAGTTCAAATAGAACGTGCGGAAATATTTGAGACTGGTTTTGGAGAAGCCGTCACCGTAGCGCTGCGTCAATTTTCCGGACAACTCGGACAGAACGGCCTCGCCATACGCCGCCCGCCCTTTCCCGCCCTGGATTTCCTGCACGATCTCGCGGCCAATCAGCCAGTAGGCCATGACCATGTGGCTGTTCACCGCCCGGACGACGCCGGCCCGTGCTTGCTCCAGTATCCCGACAATGCGGTCAAACAAAGCTCCCTCGGCGGGCGCAGGCGACTTTCTGGCCTGCTTGGCAACGGCTTTCGACGCTGATTTTTTCTGGGCAGACATAATTTATTCCTCCTCCTTCGCCGCCAGCCCGGCGATGGGGGCGAGGGCTTCGCCGAGTTTTAGGTAATTGGTTTTCACGCCGTCGTCCAAGTCCAGTTCGATGCGGGCTTGGGCGAGGGGGAGGACGGTCTGACGTTCCCACTCGTCGCACTCGTGGAGGATCTTCGTCAGCTTGTCGGCTTCCTTGCGGGCTTCGGTCTTGGCTTTGGCGGTGGGGGCGGTGACTTGCAGGCCGGTGACGTGGGCGAGACGGTTGCGGAGCTTGGCCTGGTAGTCGCGGAGGTAGCGGTTCAGGACGAGGTTCATCGTGTCCCGGGTGTAGCGGTGCAGGTAGAGGAGGACGCTGAAGCCGCGGCGGGGGCTCTGGACCAGCCAGTAGATGGGGCGCTTCTTGTAGGTCTGGAGATGATTCTTGTAGAAGTCGGTGAGGAAATAATCCCGCAGTTCCCGGCCCAGGGATTCTTCGATGAAACGGAGGTTCTCACGCAGGGTGGCTTCGCCGAAGGTGGCGCGGAGGAAATCGCGGGTGCGGGCCACGATGTCGTCCTCGAACCACTCGCCATCGAGGACGGGGATGATGCCGTCCGCGTCGGGAGCGAAGGATGAATTGTGAATTGTGAATGAAGAACCCACCTCACCCCGGCCCTCTCCCCCCGCTGCGGGCGGAGAGGGAGAATCGTGCGCCGCTGTGGGTGCATTCGATGCCTTTTTCTCTGCGATGATGCGGACGTAGTCTTCCACGGTAGCGCCGGCATCGGCAAGGATGAGGCCGGGGTGGTCGAGGGAATAGCGGCCCATCATGCAGCCGACGGCATAGGAGAGGAAGGCGGCCATGTCGCGGCGGGCGTCGGCGCGGGCGAGGG
>Ga0105047_10019457_pt1 | contig 10473 bp, 9 predicted proteins | sample MAT04_FD_78384 | JGI IMG/M metagenome (GOLD analysis project Ga0105047, IMG submission 78384) | Freshwater microbial communities from Lake Fryxell liftoff mats and glacier meltwater in Antarctica - MAT-04 (megahit assembly) | ecosystem: Environmental > Aquatic > Freshwater > Ice > Liftoff... | reverse complement strand
TTCGATGCCGAGGGTTGAATCAATCTTGCTGGCCACGCTGGCAGCGACGCGGCCGGGCGAAGGCCGCATGCCGACGACGCCGCAGAAGCTTGCGGGGTTTCGCAAGGATCCGCCGAGATCGGAACCCTGGGCCAGCCATGCGGTGCCTGTCGCCAGAGCCACGGCAGCACCACCGGATGAGCCGGAAGCAGAGCGCGCGGTGTTCCACGGATTCAAGGTGCGGCCAAAGACTTCATTGAAGGTGTTGGCCCCTGCCCCGAATTCGGGCGTGTTCGACATGGCGTAAACAATGGCGCCGTTTTTTTCCAGATGGGTGACCATGACGTCCGATGCGGGTGCGATGCGGTTGGCAAAAATGGGCGAGCCTTGCGTTGAACGCACTCCTGCTACGTCATTCAAATCCTTAATCGGCACGGGAAGGCCCGCAAGCAGGCCACGTTCGCTCATAGGTTTTTTCAGGAGATCGCGGGCATGGGCGCGGGCCCGGTCAAAACACAGGGTGGGCAAGGCGTTTACCTTGCTGTCCACGGCGGCAATGCGCTGTTCCAGCGCATCGAGGCAGTCCAGCGGGGAAATTTCCCCGCTTTTCAAACGTGCGTGGATTTCATTCGCGGTGGACCTAAAGAGTTCGGACATCTGGCATTCCTGAAAATTGAAACTGTTTGCCCTTGCGGGGGGAGTGAGAGTAAACACTGCCCATAATTTACCCAGGAGACAATCATGAATGCACCCGTTACATCAGCCCCCGGCATGAACAAGCAGTGGGTGGAGCGGCGCGCCAAGGCTGTATCGCGCGGCGTTGGCATGGGGGCTGCTGTTATGGCGGCGCGGGCCGAGAACTCGGAAATCTGGGATATTGAAGGCAACCGCTATGTGGATTTCGGCGGTGGCATCGCGGTGGTGAACACCGGCCACCGGCATCCGCTGGTGATGAAGCGGGTTTATGAGCAGCTCGAAAAATTCACCCACACCTGCGCCATGGTGATGCCTTACACGCCGTTCATTGAGCTCTGCGAAAAACTGAACGCAATTGCGCCGATGAAGGGCGAGAACAAGTCGGCGCTTGTTACCACCGGCGCCGAAGCAGTCGAAAATGCCGTTAAATACGCGCGCTGCTACACGGGTCGTTCCGATGTGATTGCCTTCCATGGCGGGTTTCATGGCCGCACGTTGCTGGGCATGGCGCTGACGGGAAAGGTCCTGCCCTACAAGGCGAAGTTCGGGCCAATGCCCGGCGGCATCTGGCATGTGCCGTTTCCGGTGGCGCACCACAACATCAGCGTGGATGATTCCATTCATGCAATCGAAATGCTGTTCAAATGCGATGTAGAGCCAGCGCGGGTTGCCGCCATCATCATCGAGCCGGTGCAAGGCGAAGGCGGATTTTATGTGGCGCCCAAGGAACTGCTGGTGCGGCTGCGCAAGCTTTGCGATGAGCATGGCATTCTGCTGATTGCCGATGAAATCCAGTCGGGCTTCGGGCGCACTGGCAAATGGTTTGCGATGGAACATTTCGGCGTTGAGCCTGATCTTGTCACCGTCGCCAAATCGCTGGCCGGCGGCTTTCCGCTGGCGGGCGTCATCGGCCGGGCCAAGATCATGGATGCGCCGGAGCCGGGCGGCATCGGCGGCACCTATGCGGGCAACCCAGTGGCCTGTGCGGCAGCGCTCGGCGTGTTCGATGCTTTCGAGCAGGAAGGCCTGATGGAAAAGGCGGATGCCCAGGGCAAGAAAATCATGGCGCGGATGAAGGCGATCAAGGCCAAGGGACGCGGCATGGCGATTGGCGATGTGCGCGGCCTCGGCGCCATGTGCGCCTTCGAACTGGTGACCGAGCACGGCGGCAACAAGCCCGATGCGGCCGGCGCCAAGGCGCTGGCGGCCAAGTGCCTGGAGCGCGGACTGCTGATCCTGACCTGCGGAATTTACGCCGATACGGTGCGCCTGCTCACGCCGCTGACGGCATCGGACGCGGTGCTGGACGAAGGGCTGGACATCCTGGAAGCGGCGCTGCTGGGGAACTGAGGTAACTGGCGGAGCATCAGATTCCAGGAGCACACATTGGCTGTCATGGAGCAGCTAACTTGCAAGGGCCAGCAATCACTCTTCCTGTGAATGCTGGCCTGCGTGGCCAAACCTGTACCAGATCCGGTAAGCTTCCATTAGCAGCAGCGGAGTGAAATGGATGAAGGCTACGAGCTTGTCCGCTTTGAGCCATATCCAATGCATGAGAACTGCACCCGCCGCCACATAGACCAGGCGCTGGACCGGTTTCCACCTTGTGCCCAGAAAATGCAGAGCCGCGTCGTTGCTCAAAGCAAAAGGCACAAGCATGCTGGCAAGTGCGGTCCAGCCGAAAACCACGCCGAGCTTTCCAAAGTCGGCAAGGATCAAATCCAACTTGCCCAGTTTTCCGGCATAGGCCGAGAGATGCAGGAGGGCATAAATGAATGAGGCGACACCAAGATCGCGCCGCCTCTTGAACAGCCACATGGGCCAGTGGCGCCCTTTGAAGATCATGCGCAGCGGCGTTACGCTGAGCGCCGCAATGAGCAGTCGCGCGGACCATTCGCCCGCGCCCTCAATCAGGTGTCCAACGCCGCTGGTTCCCACCTGAAAGCGCGTCAGAAGCACAACCGCCGGAACAGCGAGCAGAACTCTAAACAAGATACGGGAATTGAGCAGCGCAGTCAGCATAGTCTGTTGGACTTCAGCCTTTTTCTATTGCCAGCGCTGGGCCCGGAACTCCCAAGGAGTCACCTTGCCGTCCTTGTCGGCATCCGCAGCCTGAAACCGCGCCTTGCCGCCTGCAATGAACTCGGCCTGGCCAACCTTGCCGTTCTTGTCGGGATCCATCTCGACAAACCGTGCTTTCTTGCGTTCCTGCATTGCCTTCTGGCGCTCTTCATTGAGGCCCTGGCCGAACCGGGGGCCCATGCGGACACTCATGTATTCGTCTTCAGTCAGCTCTCCGTCATCGTCGCTATCCATGGCGGCGAAGACGGCTTCAACTTGAGCTGCCGCCTCGTCGTCACTGATGACACCGTCATTGTTGGTGTCGATGGCAGCCATCCGTCCCATCATGCCTTGCCCCTGCATTATGCCGGAACCCGGGCCACCGCCCCAGCCCCACATGTGCCAGCCCCAGTCATTGTCATCGGCGTATGCGGGAACGGCCGACATTGTCAGCCCAAGCGCGAGCAGCGCAACCTTAGTGAACTTCGTCATGTGAAAATTCCTTTGCGTTCGTCGATTTGCCGTCGAGCTATTATTGCCATTCTTGCATCGCCCGGCCTTGATCCAAATCAATGAGCTCCTTTTAACTCTGTATATTTGTATATTTGCATATATTGCTTCATTATAGATCAGGAGGCGCCATCCGCATTGCATGGCAATGTCCGCGCTGCTGCTGTTGGCGAACACTGCGCTTTCCGGGCCTGTCGCAGATTTTTGAAAAATCCCTGCGCGATGCCCATGCGGATACCCCGGCGGGGCGTCACTTTTCCAATAATTTCTCATGTCGTCAGGCACCAAATTTCGGCCGGGACAAGACAGCCTCAGGCAAGAGCCGCCGCAATCCATGCGAATAAGACCAGTGCACCAGCGGCTGACGCACACTTCCACTGCAAGCCGCGATCAATGGTCCAATCGCGATCCGACCTTGCAAGCAGCCAACCCCCCGCAAGACCCGAGGCAAAGCCCAGCACATGGGCAAGGACGTCAGTATTTTCTCCGCTGAAACCCAGAAATGCCAGCAGGGCGAATCCGCCAGCTATGGGCGTCCAGTTCCGAAGGGCGGAGAATGCATGATCCCGGCGTCTCACTTGCCGCACTGCGGCGAGCAGACCGAGGCTTGCAAATATCGCCGTGGAGGCGCCGATCGAGGTGTGCGCCGGTGATTGCACGAGAGCACTTAGAACGTTTCCCGCCGCACCAGCGGTGATCGTTGCCAGTGCTGCGATACCAGCTCCCGTGAGCTGGGACAGAAGCATCAGAAAGACAGTGCCGAATACAAGATTGGCGAGAAGGTGCGCGCCACTGGCGTGCAGGCACAAGGCCGTGACCGCGCGCCACCACTCGCCCTCGAGCATCAATGCGGACTGAACCGCCCCTGCACCGATCCAGTCGAAAGAAAACGCTTCACGGCGCGCAGCAGCAAAAAAGAACAGCAACACGACCCAGTAAACCATCGCCACCTCGATGCGCGGCAATCCCGGGAACAACCACTCTTTCTGGGGCGGGCCCTGACGGTTCTCGCGGTCATAGGCCGCGAGTTCGCCATTGGCCCTTGCAGTGTCCTCCTGCGCCACATAGAGGGTCATGAATCTGCCTTCCGGCACAATCGAAGACTGCATGCCCATGGCGGCCAAGACCAAGGCATATTGTTCAGCCTGGCGGCGCCCGGCGCAATGCCGCACAGCCACCAGATCGCCTTGCGCGTCTTGATCCACAGCGGCCACCTTGTCCACTTTCCGCTCGTAACTGGGTTCGAGATAGGTTGTTGCAGGGCGCTATGCAAGGCCGTGGATGCTCCGCGGCAAAGCTTATGTGGACAGCCGGGTGACAAGGCCCGTAAATAAGGGGGAGAAAAGGGAGACAATCTTGAGCAAGCTTTCCAACATGGCGCACCGTGACATTGAAACGGTGCTGCACCCCTACACCAACCTGGCGCGGCACCGGGAAGTGGGGCCGCTGATCCTCAAAGAGGGGCGCGGAATCTATCTCTATGACGACAAGGGCAAGCGCTACATTGAAGGGCTCGCCGGATTGTGGTGCACGGCGCTGGGTTACGGCAACGAAGAGATTGTCGAGGCGGCGGCGCAGGCCATGCGCAAGCTTTCCTTCACCAATGTGTTCGGCGGCAAATCCCACGACGGGGTGATTGAGCTTTCGGAAAAGCTGAAAGAGATCGCCCCCTGCCCCACCTCGAAAGTTTTGTTCGGCACGTCGGGTTCGGAAGCCAATGACATGCAGATGAAGCTCACCTGGTATTACAACAATGCCAGGGGGAAACCGGAAAAGAAGAAATTCATATCGCGGATGCGCGGCTACCATGGCGTCACAATCGCTTCGGGGTCGCTCACGGGCCTTCCGATGGTGCATACGGATTTTGATCTGCCGATCAAGAATGTGCTGCATACGACATGCCCGCATTACTATCGTGGTGGACAAGAAGGCGAGACTGAGGATCAGTTCACGGACCGCATGGCGAAGGATCTTGATGATTTGATCCAGCGCGAAGGGCCGGAGACAATTGCGGCGTTTATTGCCGAACCGATCATGGGGGCCGGCGGTGTTGTCGTGCCGCCCATGAGCTATTTCCCGAAGATCAATGCGGTGCTGGAAAAATACGACGTGCGCTTTATTGCCGATGAAGTGATCTGCGGCTTTGGGCGCACGGGCAACTGGTTCGGCACGCAGACCTTCGGGATGAAGGCTACATCAATCTCCATGGCGAAGGCCATCACCTCGGCCTATTTCCCGATGAGCGCCATCACCATCGAGGAAGACTTGTATCAGGCCATGGTGGATGAGAGCAAGAAGATCGGCACCTTCGGCCACGGCTTTACCCATACAGCGCATCCCGTGGGCTGTGCTGTGGCCCTCAAGACGATTGAAATCTATCAGCGCGACAAGATCGTCGAGCATGTGCGGAAGGTGGCGCCGGTATTCAAGGCGCGGCTGGACAAGCTGGCGGAGCATCCGCTGGTTGGCGAGGCACGGGGCGTTGGCCTGATCGGCGCCTTGGAACTCGTGGCCGACAAGAAAACCAAGCGGGCCTTTGATCCGAAGAAAACCGTGGGCGCTACGTGCGTAAATTTCCTGCAGGAGCTTGGGTTGATCAACCGGTCCATGGGCGATTCAGTCGCTTTCTGTCCGCCGCTCATCATCACCACGGAAGAAATCCACGAGATGTTTGACATGGTGGGCGCGGCGCTGGATCAGACCGAAGCTTGGGTGCGCAAGGAAAACTTGCGTCAGTAATAAAGCAGCGCGATTGCGGCGAAGTGGCAGGCGGCTGCAACGCCTACAAAGCCGTGCCAGACGGCGTTGTGGAATTTCAGGCTTTCCCAGATGTGGAAGATGATCCCGGCGGTATAGAGAATTCCGCCGGCGATGATCAGGGTCAAAACCTGCCGCGGCAGGACCTGCGCGAAGGCGCCTGCGGCGGTGACGCCGACCCAGCCCAGGGCGAGATAGACCAGAATGGCAAGGCGGTCGAAGCGGCCGGGAAACAGGAATTTCACCGCAATGCCGAAGCAGGCGCCAAGCCAGGTCACAAGTCCCAGCGTCCAGCCTTGCGCCGCATCAGGCAGAAACGGCAGCAGCGGCGTGTAGGTGCCGGCGATCAGCAGGAAAATGGCGCCGTGGTCGAAGCGGCGCAGAAGCCATTTGAGCTGCGAGGGCGGCGTGAGGTTATAGGCGGCGGAACAGGCCAGCATTGCAATCAGGCCGAACAGATAGGACGCCAGCACCCAAGTGACACCCGCATGGGCCAGCAGCGCGATGCTGCCCGCAGGAGCGGCCAGAATGCCGGCGCCGTGAACGAGGGCATCAGCGCGGATTTCGTTCCGTGTGTAGGGCCTGTGACCTTCAAAGAAGGGATGCACGTTTTCTAATGCCGTTCAACAGGGATGACGAAACGGTTACGCCGTTCGCCCTTGCGCAATAAACTGACGCGCACGGACTGATTGACGCGTTCATGGTTGAGCAGGCGCAGAAGATCATCAATGCCCAGCATGGGCGCATCATCAATTGCAATCAGGAGATCTCCGGACTGAAGGCCTGCGGCCTCGGCGGGGCCGTCCTTGATTGTCTTCAGCACGCGCACGCCGGCCGCCTGTTCAACGCCGGAAAAGCGCGCGACATGGCGGGGGATGGGTGTGGTGGCGCCTTCAATGCCGAGGCTGGCGCGGCGCACGCGGCCGTGCTGCAGGACTTGGGCCAGCACATAAAGGGCGGTGTTGGCGGCAACGGAAAAGCAGATGCCCTGGGCGCCGCGGATGACAGCGGTGTTGATGCCAATGACGCGGCCCCGTGAGTCAACCAGAGGGCAGCCGGAGTTGCCGGGGTTGAGGGCTGCGTCAGTCTGGATGACGTCGTCGATAAGGCTGCCGGTCTGGCTGCGCATGGAGCGGCCGATGGCGCTCACCACGCCGGCGGTCACCGTCTGCTCAAACCCCAGGGGATTGCCGATGGCGATGGCGAGCTGGCCCTTGTGGATGGACTTTGAATCAAAGAACGACAGGGAGGGTGCCGCCAGATGAACATCGGTGCGCAGCACCGCGATGTCGCTGTGGGGATCTTCGCCGATGACGCGAGCATCAGATTTCTGGCCATCGGCCATGCTGACCTTGATGGCGCCCGCCCCTGACACCACGTGGCTGTTGGTGAGGATCAGGCCATCGGAGGCAACGACAAGGCCAGAGCCCACGCCGGCCGGCTTGTTGCCCTTGAGCACGCCGATATGGACAACGGCGGGGCCTGCCGTTTCAACCGCACCAATGACGGCACTGGAATAGGCATCCTGCAACTGGGTTTCGTAATCTGCATTCTCGGGTGCGGCAGCGCCGCTGTCATCAAGCATCGGGGAACTCCTCCGCCAACATATGGGGAGGGATCAAATCCCTGCCAAGGCCCACTCAAAATGGAGAGGGCGCGCGAAACACAGGGGGTATCCCAAGAGTTTCGCGCGCCCGGTAGTGCCGTATTACTTTCCGGCGAGAAGCTGATCCACCGCGTCGCGGGTTTCAGCATCCGCCGGAGTCTTGTTCGCGGCGGCATTGAGCGCATCCACGGCAGCGGCTTCGGCTTCAGCCGCAGCAACTTCGGCGGCGGCGGCTTCAGCAGCGGCGGTTGCTGCTGCGGCAGCGGCGGCTTCACTGGCGGCCGTTGCATCAGCAAGTGTTGTAGCGGCGGCGGCGGCAGCGGCCTGTGCCGCCTCAGCAGCGGCTGCCAGATCAAGGTCATCCGGAGCTGCCGCGGCGGCAGCAGCGGCATCGGCCGCCGCAGTGGCGGCAGCGTCAGCAGCGGTTTGCGCACTTGCCAGATTGGTTGCTGCCGTTTCAGCATCAGTTTGCGCCGTCGCTGCAGCGGCTGCTGCCTCGGCCGCATCTTCAGCGGCAGTGACCGAGGCGGCATTCGCATCACGATAGGCGGCTATCTTCCCGACGCGGGAATTGGGGTTGGCATTAGCAAGCGCCTCTGCCGAAGCGTGGGCGGCGTTAAGGGCACCAAGCTTCGATGCAATGTCGCCATTCGAGACTTTTTCAGTTTTTTCCGCCTTTTTGGCTTTGGCGGAACTCGACTTTTCGCTCTTTGAGCTGCTGTTTCCACCAGCGTTTCCGTTTCCATTGCCGTTCCCGCTGGCGTTGCCGTTTCCATTCCCATTCCCGCCGGAGTTTCCATTCCCGTTGCCACCCTTGGCGGCGAAAGCGCTATCAATCGAAAATAGGCTGGCAGAGTGCATGAGCGCGGGCGTCACAGTAAATGCAACACCAAGAGCCAGGGTGGCGACGGATTTTGAAAACTTGCTGGCCATGATGATTTCCTTTCAGGAATTGAGAATGGTTTGATCATCCGGGTTCACTAAGGTTAATTCAATGTAAACACAGCAGCGCGGTGAACTGCGCGTTACGGCAATGGGTTCAATTATTGTTAAATTTCCGACTGAACAACGGTTCGGATATCAGAATTCCGCCAAGGCCTGTTCAAGGTCGGCGATCAGATCGGCCACGTCCTCGATGCCAATGGAAAAACGGATGAGGTTTTCCGGGACAATGCTGTTGGGGCCTTCGACGGATTTGCGATGTTCGGCGAGGCTTTCGACGCCGCCCAGCGACGTTGCCGGGGTGAAGACCTTGAGGCGGCCGGCAACCCTGCGGGTTTGCGCTTCATCGCCTTTTACCAGAACGGACAGCATGCCGCCGAAGCCCCCGGTCATTTGTCTCTTGGCGATCTTGTGCTGGGGATGGCTTTCCAGTCCGGGGTAGAGAACGCCCGCAAGCTTGGGATGTTTTTCAAAATGTTTGGCGAGCGCCAGAGCATTGCGCGAGGCCTGTTCGACGCGGAGGAAAAGCGTGCGCAGGCCGCGGATCAGGAGATAGGCTTCAAAGCTTCCGAGCGTGGCGCCCAATCCCACTTGGGCCTGCTTCAGCAGCTCCCAGCGGGGGCTGGCTTCGCGGGCGGTCAAAACACCGGCTGTCACGTCACTATGCCCGTTCAGGTATTTCGTGGCGGAATGGAAAACAATATCGGCGCCCAGCGTGAGTGGCTTGCTGATCACCGGCGGGGCGCAGGTTGAATCGACGACCAGAATTGCGCCCGCCGCGTGGGCGGCATCGGCGGCGGCCTTGATGTCGATCACATCCCAAGTGGGGTTCACCGGGGTTTCAATCCAGACGATGGCGGTTTTGCCGGGGACGATGGCGCGGGCGAGGCTGGAGGGATCGGCAGCGTCGAAAAGATCAAGGCCGACATTGCGCATGGATTGCTGGCGCAGCATCCAGGATTTCACGCCGTGATACATGACGGTGGGCGCGGAAATGCGCTGGCCCGAGTCTACCGTTTCAACAAGCGCCGAGGCGGCCCCCATGCCGGAAGCGAAGAGGCGGGATTCGAAACCTTCCTCCAGTTCACACAGCAAGCCTTCTGCATGGGCCACGGTGGGCGAGCCGTTGCGCGAATAGATGTAATTGCCGACAAGGCTGTAATCCTCCTTGCGGGCGAAGGTGGTGGAAGGCTGGATGGCGGGGATCACCGCGCCAGTTTCCCTGTCGATGAAGTGGCCGGCCTGGGCGATGGTGGTGCGGATCGAAGGTTTCGAATTCGAACGGTCAGACATGCTGGCCGCCGTTGATGTGGAGTTCGGCGCCAGTCACATAGCTGGAATTGTCCGTACACAGAAAATAAATAGCCTTGGCCACTTCTTCCGGCTGGCCGAGGCGGCGCTGGGGTATATGCGGAATTATTTTTTCCGTGCCGGGTGAAAGGATCGAGGTTTCGATTTCGCCTGGCGAGATTGAATTCACCCGCACGCCGATGGGGCCGAAGTCGGCGGCCATTTCACGGGTAAGCGAGGCAAGTGCGGCTTTCGAGGTAGAGTACGCCGCACCAGCAAAGGGATGGACGCGGGAGCCGGCGATGGAAGTAACATTCACCACGGCGCCTTTGGCTGCCTCGAGTTCATCGATGAGGCCGCGGGCCAGCATGACGGGGGCGAAAAAATTCACCTGAAACACGGTTTTCCAGTCGGCTTCAGCGGTTTCGATTGTGTTGAGCCGCCCGCCATCGGGCTTCTTCGGGCTGATGGCCGCGTTGTTCACCAGCGCATGGAGCTTTGAGCCCTGCTCTTTCAGCTTTTCCTTCATGCGCAGGATGGCGGCGGCGGTGTCAACGGAATCGCTGAGGTCAGCCTGAATATGATCTTCCGGCCCGGCATCCCACGGGCAATCCTCCGGGAAGGGATGACGC
>Ga0105047_10019455_pt1 | contig 10473 bp, 10 predicted proteins | sample MAT04_FD_78384 | JGI IMG/M metagenome (GOLD analysis project Ga0105047, IMG submission 78384) | Freshwater microbial communities from Lake Fryxell liftoff mats and glacier meltwater in Antarctica - MAT-04 (megahit assembly) | ecosystem: Environmental > Aquatic > Freshwater > Ice > Liftoff... | reverse complement strand
TGAACCAGCAAATGGACATGCTCCGGCATAACGACAAATGCCAAGAGCCGAAAATTGTGCCCCAAGATTGCCCGGTCGAGTGCCTCGCAAAACATCCTGCGGATCTGATCGTCGACCAGAAGTGGCTGTCGTTGGTAGCACGAGAATGTCAGCTCATGCACATGGCCGGGTTCGTCGAAATGACGAATTGTCTTCCGGTGCAGTGTTGGGTTCCCCAATTCACGGTTCCCCCGGTTCGGACGCACATTGGCCACTGCTGGACAAGCCAGCAGTGGCACCCAACGCCGTTAACCTACTATTAATTCAAACAGACGTCCTACTTCGCAGCCGCCAGTGCGGCGTCGTAGTTCGGGTGCTCGGTGATTTCGGGGCAGTATTGGACGTGCTTGATCTTGTTGTCGGCTCCGACGACGAAGATCGCCCGAGTCAGGCAGCGGTCGAGCGGTCCGCCGGTGATCAGCACGCCGTACGACTTGCCGAACGCAGCTGTCCGGTGATCGCTCAGGCTGGTGACCTTATCGACGCCTTCTGCACCGCACCAGCGCTTCTGGCCGAAAGGCAGATCGGTACTGACGACCAAAATCGCCACGTTCGGCAGACTGGCAGCTTCGTCGTTGAAACGCTTCGTCTCCGCGTGACAAACGCCGGTGTCGAGCGAGGGAATTGTGGCGATGATGCGAGTCTTACCTGCCGAGGCGGCAAGGGCGACATCTTCCAAGGCATTGTTCTGGAGTTTGAAGTCGGGAGCGGTATCGCCGACCTTCAGTTCGGTGCCGGAGAGAGTGACGGCATTGCCTTTGAGTGTGACGGCTGGCATTTGTGTTCCTTTCGAAAGTGAACCGCTGGATGCGGCTTGTGTTTAGAGGACCGGTCATTCAGTATTGCGGGTCTGCTGAGTGTTGCAAGTCTTTGGCTCTGGAGTCCCCGCGCGGTGGATCAAATCGCGTCGATCCTTCAATTTGGAATTCTGTTCGCCAGTCTGGCCGTGTGGTGGCTGGCCGCTGGGCGTCTGCTCACCGGGCAGAGGCTGCTCGCTCGCAGTGTCCCGGCAGTCCGGCCTCGTCCGCTGCTGGCGGTGTTTCTCACATTGGCCTGGATTCTGTCTCCCTGCATTTCCATGATGTTGCAGGGGCACGAATCTCCGCCCGTTGACAAGTTTGATGGCGGGGAGGCAATCTTCCTCCTCGTGTTTAATCTCCTCGTTCAAATCACTGTGACGTGCGTTCTGATCGTTTGCTTGACTCGATTGGGAAGCCAGGGACTGACGAGATTTGGCCTTGATCGTCGCCAGCCCCGCCAGGCCATCGGGATCGGTCTGCTCGGTTATCTGGCCGCTGTGGTTCCCGTGATCGTCATGAATGTGGCCATGCAGGACTTTCGAGGTGACGACAACCAGCACGTTTTTCTACAGATCCTTCAGAGCCAGCAATCGACCCCGTTGGTCGCGCTGATGATCGCTTCAGCCGTGGTGATGGCCCCCCTGGAGGAGGAGTTGTTGTACCGCGTGATTCTTCAGGGAACTCTCCAGCGGCACATGTCTCCGACCGCTTCGATCCTGATTTCCGCGAGCGTCTTCTCAGCTGTCCACGGGTTTCCGGATGCTGTGGGGCTGTTCCCCTTGGCACTGGTCCTGGGATTCTTGTACTGGCGTACGGGGAGTTACCTGACGATCGTCACCACGCACGCGGCGTTCAATGGAGTCACCATCCTGTTGACCGTACTGAGTCCCCAGGGATAGAGGTCTCGCAATGGGGAAAGGTCTGGTGGAGATTCTGGAACAGTCCATTGGAGAGTTCAGGCAGCGGATGGGCCAAGGCTGTTGAGGAGCTGATCGTACGTCGTTCCGGCAATTCTTCGAGAGAACGACATCGCTCTGAACCACAGAGTCTTTGCGTGACGACTCAAAGTGTTTTGGGATTAGTTGACACTCTAGTGGTGCGTCAACGCGTCCATTTGACGGGGAGACAGTGGCCCCCAGTTCGGTCGGCTCATCAGGCCTTGTGGTGGACTACTTCTCAGGATCGAGCTGATCGATCGAGCTGTGGCCGGGACCAGTTTCGCCTGCCAGTTTTGCGAGCTGGCGTCCCACTCCGTGGGCCAGCCATCGGTGAATGGGATGAAAGTTTCGTTACCCGATCGCGGGTCGACACGCGTCTCGCCCCACGGGCAGCAGGTGAAGCGTGGATGGGGCAAGAACAGGAAGCTCTGCGAAAACGCCATGGCCAGAGCCAAGGACGCGTTCGGATTGCGGAACATCAAAGGTGCAGTCGGGCCCGAGTGCAGGCGATAGGCGACGCCGACAAACATCAAGTCACGTTCCAGTTCCAGAGGACCAGGTGACTGTGAACGCAAAACCATCGGCAGGTTGCTGTCAGGGTACAGGTCATTCAGCAACACCCGCAGACGAGATTCGCCTTGGGCGACCAGCAGGCTGGCAATGGCTTGATCTCCCGCAGCCAGATCGAGTGCCCAAATCAGGAGATAGTGGCGGACCATTCTCTCGCGTTCCTGGCGCGAGAATCGAAGCCGGTCCACCGCATCGCTCATGAACTTCGCATCGGGCCCGACCGGACTGGGGTCGATGAGCGGAAGCGTTCTCGTGTACGGATCAGCTTCAGACCCGGCTCCCACGGGTTGTCCAGTCGTCGACCAGAGCTGAACGACGAGCGGACCTTGGGGGCCATCGGGAGCGTTCGCTGCATTCGGACCCCGCCAGAGTCCGTTGGCTCGACCGACGGTGCGAGTCACTTCATTCGCCAGTGAGGGGATCAGTCGGACAACATCAGTGCGGAACGCGGGAATCGGACGATCAGGAGGAAGTTGCCCCGACTGTCCCGCGAGGATCTCCTGGAACACCGGAAGTAACATCGCGATGAAGGGGGATGCCGCTGCGGGTGTTCCACTGGCTCCCTGCATCACCGCCACAGCTGCGATCAGTTCGGATTCGAGTCGATTCGCGAATGCAACCGCGTTCATGCCGCGCGCGAGGATCCCGACGCCGCTCTGCCCGGCAGAATCGACGGCGTTCTGCATCCGGACTTTGGAGTCGAGTTGCTTCGAGGAGTTCAGCACCCAGAGCAACAGCCACGTACACCCCAGTATTACGAAGACCGCCAGCAGGCTAATGACGCCGGACTCGTCCCGGTGCAGGTGCTCCCCGCGAGTGAGAGAGCGACGCCAGTCTGGCCTGGTCGAAGGCGAGGTCTCAGGCATTGTTCACTCCTCCCCTCCGAGGTAGCGGAAGGGCCGATTCGATTTGAGTCCAGCCAGAGTCAGCGTCGCCGACCCGATCACGGGAACCCGGTCGAGACGGCCGGAGCCGACCCAATTCGAAGCGAGATTCAGGGGAACACTGCCCCAAGTGGCTCGCTGAAACAACCAACGTCCGGGGCCGGGGACCAGCGAGACTTCGTGCTGCACGACGACAGTCACCGTCTCGTCCCAACCAGCCTCGAAGTCGTCATGCGGGACAACGGGATGCCCCACAGGGTTATAGGTCGGCGTCAGGCGAGGCTGGCCCAGAAACGCCAGTCGCACACGGGTATTGGCAAACGCATAGCTCCAGCGATTCCCCGCAGCTGTCCGCCAACGGCCGATTCGGGGGTCATTCCCTAATTGCTGAAACTGGAGGAACGCATCGACCGCTTCCCCCACTTCGGCGGCTCCTGCGCGCGGACCAGCGACGGCCCGAGCGGGTGAGATCGCCACGCAGGCCTGAGCCGCAGCTGCATAAATCTCTTGAAACTTGCGAGACTGCTGACGCAATGCGGGAGTCAGTTCGATCGATTGGCCCCGAATGATCAAGGCATCGATCTCGTTTTCCCGGTTGGCTTGAGTTCCCATTTCAGCCGGAATCCAGACGATCGCCGAACGGGCAGCTGCAAAGGCGGCATACTGAACTGTCATCACGCCCAGCAGGACCTGGCTCAGCTGAATGACGAGCAGAATCGCCCCGATGAAGAATGGGAGGGTCATCACCAGCGCGAGACTTTGGACTCCCCCCTCCTGGCCATCGGGCAATTCACGCAACCGCGAGTTGATCCGTTGCCAGGGAGTTGGGGATTGAGGGAGCATGGAGAGGGGAACCCACGTGTGGACAATCTGCCACTGCTCTTGTAACTGATACAACTGTTGTCAACCTGACAAGCCGAGTGAACGCTCCCTCATGGTAGCGGTTGTAACAGCTGTTGTGATGGTAGTTCAGGCAGAATTTGCGGTTATGACGAGTTGTAGGTCTTGAATGGCCCCCCTGGAATGCAGGCGGCACGCTGAATGCAATACTCGCCTCTGGTCACGAGGGACAGTGCCGCTAATCCCCCAGAGCAGGAGGCTATCTCCGCCATCGGGCGATCTACTTCGCTTGCAGGCGAATGCACTTCCCGGAACTCGTGTTGCCATGGTCCCAGTCGCAGAAACCCCCGTTTATACCACCGGTGATGTGGCCCGCATTTGTCAGGTTGCTCCAAGAACCGTCAGTAAATGGTTCGATACAGGCCGCCTGAAGGGCTACCGCATTCCTGGCTCACTTGACCGACGCATCCCACGCGACGGCCTCATTGAGTTCATGCGATCCCATGGGATGCCGCTCGGAGAACTCGGAGCTGTTCAGGGCGGTAGAGTGCTCATCATCGGGATGCCAGCCCAGGAACGTGCCGTCGTTGAGACTCTGCTGCTGGCATCTGGGATGTCGACGGCCTCAGCACAAAGTGCGTTTGAAGCGGGAGCACTGGCGATGGAGCAGCGTCCGCAGTGTGTCGTGATCGATGCTTCCATTGGGTTCACCGAATCCCGAATGATCGCCCACTACTTTAAGTGCAATGGACGCGACGCCAATACTCGCGTCGTGGGACTCGTCTCGGATGCTGAAATGTCGGATCCGACGACGGCCATGATCTATGACGAAAAGTTCCGCCGTCCTTTCGATCCAGCACTTTTGGCTGTTCGAGTGAAGTCGCTGTCGGAACGGGTTGTGGGATAAGGCATCCTCCCAGGTTGCCAGCCGGACAAGTTCGCCCAGCCGATAGCGGGACGTTCTGGCATTGATGGCTCTCTCGGCACCCTGACCGGCAGAAACCGCTGACGGCATTCTCGTTAAAACCAGAGTCTGCGGAACAACCGTTACAGTTTGCCATCTCAGCCATCCGATACCTACCGCAGGACTATCTACAGGCGCCGTCTTTGCGGGCGGCGCGGTGGAGAATCGAGCTGTGACATTGAGGTCACAACTCCCGTCCCGGACGCATTCGGTCGACGCAAGTCGGCAACTCGATGGCAAGGACGCTCTTATGCGGTTCTCTCATTTGTTGAAAACTTTGGCCATCGCTGCGGTGCTGTCTGCGACAGCTGGGCCTGCATTGGCTCAGAACGCAGGCTGTCCAGGAACTGGTCAGCCGACGTTCCAGCCGGCATACGGAACAAACGACCCCGGGGTCATGTATCCCCAAAGGGTTCCGCAGGGGTACAATCCGTACCCGGCGATCTCCCCTTATAACATGGGGAACGTCGCCTGGGACCAGACCTTCCGTGATAACGACGGTCTCTGGTACGAACGGATCATGAACACCAATCGAGAGTACTTCGGCTCGATCAGCGTGATCCATAGCACCATCAAGAATCCGGGAAACCGAGAACTGGGGTCACCTCATATTCCGTTTGACCCTGTGTCAGGTGGCTTGGCGGGATACGTGATCCCCACTTACGGACAGGGTGCGACGCCCGGTGCATCCACCACGACCACCACGACAGTGGCGGTGGGGAGTGTTCACAGCAGTTTCATTAATGATCCACGAGTGATCCCCTATCCTTTGTTTGAGCCCACATCGACTTTTGAATTCAATAATAGCTTGTTTCCCATTCGCGGCATGGATCAGTTTGGGAACTACAAGAGCACTGGACTCCAGGCCAATTGGGGATTCTTTAACGAAGATGGATCCGGGATGTCCGTCGGTGGCTTCTGGACCGGAGTAAGCACTCAAAACTTCACGATGGGTACTGACACCATCAACGGAGTGAAGATCACCCAAGATACAATCCTGTCTTCCGATGGACGGCTGTTGTTCACCAGGAATGGGGCGTTGCCTCTGGCATGGGGATCATTTCAAACCAGCGTGCCGGGGGACAATTTTGCCGTTGGACTGGGTACTGCCAAGTATGATCTCATGTATCACTTCGACACCAAGACCTCAGCCATCGGTGCCGATTCGAACATCTATTTCGCCCCGACGGTCCAACGCAATGCCATGAAGATCCGACCGTTGATCGGTGGACGTTACATGATGGTCAACGATCAGTTCTCACTCAAAGGGGTCGATAGCGGGTTCAGCTATACCGTCACCTCGACTTCAGGTGCAACGGGTGCTGGTGGTGGTGCAACGGGCGGGACAACTGGCAATACCTATCGTCCAGATCCAGGGAGCTTGCTCGTTGAACACGCTATGTATGAAGCGACTGTGCACCAAAATGTTCGGACAAATCTCGCAGGACCACAGGCTGGAATTCGCTGTGACTTTGGCGAAGGCGATGGTTTCCGGTTGTGGGGTCAGTCGGTGATCGGGCTGATGGCGAATCGCGAAGATTACATTTTGTCCGGAAACAACATCGGAGATGAGCGAGGCTTGCTGGCGGCTGGTGCCGGACTCGACATGCTGACTTCGGATGCTCGCTTCGCCAGTACTCGCTCCGTCAGTCACGTCTCTCCGCTGTTCGAACAGTCGATCAACGCAGACATGAAGCTTCTGCAATATATCCCGGGGGTTCGCCGCCTGCCTGGAGTCGAAGACTGTGTGTTCAAGATCGGCTATACCGCCACAGTCGTGGGACAAGTGGCCCGTGCAGCTGATTCGATTGATTGGCGAGGGTTCCCCTACTTCCCGAGTATCAGTCCCGGTCGTGAGACCTGGTGGATGAGCCGGTGGAACTTCGGTATCGAGAGACGGTTCTAATTCCAACAGCCATCAAGATTTGCTCACCGGGGCTGCCAGACATACTGGCAGCCCCGGTTTTCGTTTGTCGGATGGGTCGATCGCTGGAATACACCTTCTCGCAGGACTCGGGAGCTGTCGCCGAGCGAACTATCGCCTGGTGTCTGAGTCACCTCGGCAGCGACAGGTTTGAAGTCTTCGATTCGTCAGGCGTAGAATAGGCCAATCGCTTCTATGCGATGTTCAGACGCTTCTGGGAGATTCAGGCGATGGGACTGTTTGACAAACTTCGCGGCGAACTGGTTGACATTATCGAGTGGGTCGATGACTCCCGTCGCACCCTCGCGTGGCGGTTCCCCCGTTACCAAAACGAAATTAAGAATGGGGCTCAGCTGATCGTGCGGCCCGGCCAGATGGCGGTCTTCGTGCATCGCGGCGAGATTGCCGATGTGTTCGAGCCGGGCCACTATGAACTCAAGTCCGACAACCTGCCAATCCTCAGCACGATCCAGGGTTGGAAGTTTGGCTTCAATAGCCCCTTCCGCTCCGAGGTTTATTTCGTGAGCACGCGACAGGTCACTGACCTGAAGTGGGGCACGCCGAATCCGATCATGCTCCGCGATGCGGACTTCGGTCCGATCCGCTTGCGGGCCTTCGGCACCTTTACCGTCAAAGCCGTTGACCCCAAGGCCCTGCTCAAGGAACTCATCGGCACCGACCAGAGTTTCGATGTGGACGAGATCGGCGAGCTGTTGCGTTCGATTATCGCCAGTGCCTTCGCCGACATGATCGGCAAGGCCAAGATCAGCGCCCTCGACCTCGCCTCGAACTACCGCGATCTGTCGGAGCAGCTGCGCAAGACCGCGATCGAACGAGTCGACGATGAGTACGGCCTCGACATTCCGTCGCTGATCATCGTCAACGTCTCGCTCCCCGAGGAAGTGGAGAAGGCACTCGATACCAAGACGAGCATGGGCGTTGTCGGCGACATCAATGCCTACCAGCAGTTCCAGATGGGCAAAGCCATTCTCGAATCGGCTCAGAATCCCGCAGGGGGAGGAGGAGCTGCCTCGGGACTCGGAATTGGAATCGGCATGGCCATGGCCGGTCGCATGGGTCAAGCGGGCGGACCAGCCGCAGCTGGAGCTGCCGTAGCAGCCCCACCGCCCATTCCCGGCCAGGAACAATGGCACGTCGCTGTGAACGGCCAGGCTCAAGGCCCGTTCACCGCCGCCCAGATCGCGGAAGCGGTGCAGCTCGGCCAGATCACTGCCTCCACACAAATCTGGAGTGCATCGCTCGGCAATTGGACCGCCATGAGCCAGGTGCCACAGTTCGCCGCCAAGGCCGCGGTGCCTCCTCCACCACCGCCGAAGTAAGGATCGTTGCCTTTCGCTCCGCGAAAGTACAATTTTAAGCATTTGGGAAAGTGCCGTTTCATGGCACCTCCCCCGAATGCCGTGGTGAATTCATTGTTAACAAAGGAGTCAGGCACATGCCTCAACTCAGAAGACTCCAGATCGAGAACTACAGATCCATTCAGTCTTCGAGTATTGAGTTTGGAAGAATGAATGTTCTGATCGGGGCAAACGGCTCAGGAAAGAGCAATCTGATCTCGTTTTTCAAGATGATGAACGAGTTGGCGCACGAGCGTCTGCAGCGTTACATCACAGAGACCGGCAGAGCACATTCGATTCTGCACTTTGGGCCTAAAGTATCCAATCACTTGTCTGCCACAATTGAGTTTTCCAAACTTTTGTCCACGCAAGGAGCCTGTCGGTATGAGATGAGCCTCTATCCAGTAGCGGGAGACACACTTGCATTCTCAAAAGAAAGGATCGTGCAAGTATCTTTGCAAGACGGTTCTGATTCGAGAGTTATCGAGTTCAAGCCGGGACTTCTCGAATCAAGCATGCCGGAATGTGATTTCAAAGATTACCCAATGATGGTTCAAGTTGACTTTGATCTCCGCTCCTGGGATGTCTACCACTTTCACGACACATCGGCCACATCCAGAATCAGGCAGTTCAGCTATGCCTACGGAGAAACCACATTGATGAAGGACGCTGCGAACATTGCGGCGTTTCTTTGGCAAATCAAAAATAGCGACAGCAGGTGTTATCGTCGAATCGTTGAAACGGTTCGACTCATAGCTCCTTATTTTCATGATTTCAGTCTGACACTGACTCCACAGGAGGATGTCATTCTCAATTGGTTGCATGCTAAATCGGACTTAATCTTTGGCCCTCACCAACTCTCTGATGGTACTCTCAGAGCGATTTGCCTGATTGCACTTCTGCTTCAACCAACACCACATTGCCCCTCACTGCTGATTGTTGACGAACCAGAACTCGGGTTGCACCCTTATGCCCTCGGAGTTATCGCGTCGCTTTTTCGTTCCAAGTCTGAAAGTACACAAGTCATCATTAGTACCCAATCGAGTGCTTTCCTTGACCACTTCGAACCTGAAGACGTAATTGTAGCTGAATACAGAGACGGGAAGTCGACATTTCACCGACCAGGAGCAGAGAAGTTGAATGCCTGGCTGGAAGAATACAGCTTAGGAGAAATTTGGGAGAAAAACGTCATCGGCGGAGGTCCACACTGATGACTCGTGTGTATCTGTTCGTTGAGGGGCAGACGGAGCAGACATTTGCGAATACTGTTCTACAGCCACATCTCAGCCACTTCGGAGTTTACCTACACGGTGCGGTGCTAATCGCACATGCTCGTCGGAACGGCCGTGTCCACCGCGGAGGCGCGATTCGATATCAGCCGATGAAGGATGATATTCAGCGGTTTTTGAAGCAGGAAACTTCCCCTGATGTCCGTTTCACAACGATGATCGACCTGTATGGACTCATGCAGGATTTTCCGAACTTCGATTCTGCGAAAAGCTTGCAACCAAGGCTGCGGATCAATGCACTGGAAGCAGCGTTCTATCAGGACATCAACGACAGACGGTTTATCCCCTACATCCAGTTGCATGAATACGAAGCCCTGCTGTTCTCCGACATTCAGTGCCTGAACTCACAGTTCGAGAATCGTGAGAACCAGATCAATGAGTTAGCAACGATTAGCTCTCAGTTCGAGTCCCCAGAGTTGATCAACGATGGACCGCAAACTGCTCCATCGAAACGAATCATTCAACACATCCCTGAGTACGAGAATCGTAAGGTGATGGTCGGCTCATTGGCCGCCGAACATATTGGATTACCGAAACTTCGTAGCAGATGTCCTCATTTCGACGAGTGGATCAAAAAGCTTGAATCACCGGGAAACGGTTTCGAGTATGCAACTTCTCCAGTCCCAAGGGATGCACCGCGGTTCCACCAACGAAAAATCACTTTGAGAAATCCGAATGAGAAATGATTTGCAAATCCTTGTAATATCAGAAACTCCGTGATTGCCCTGCGATGACAGCGGTAATGGCTGCAAGCCTCACGTCTAACCAGCAGTTCGATGAGCCTCGTCAAGTCCACAGCCGGAGCAGATCATGTCGTCCGAACGTCGCGGGTTCTTGAAGTCGGTCGCAGCCACTGCGGTGGGGGCT
>Ga0105047_10019451_pt1 | contig 10473 bp, 10 predicted proteins | sample MAT04_FD_78384 | JGI IMG/M metagenome (GOLD analysis project Ga0105047, IMG submission 78384) | Freshwater microbial communities from Lake Fryxell liftoff mats and glacier meltwater in Antarctica - MAT-04 (megahit assembly) | ecosystem: Environmental > Aquatic > Freshwater > Ice > Liftoff... | reverse complement strand
GCAGACCGAAGCCATGCTGGTGGAACCGTTGGAGGCCAACACTTCGGCAACCAAGCGCAGCGTGTAGCTGAACTCGTCGAGGCCCGGCAACACCGGCAGCAGCGCACGGGCGGCGAGCGCACCGTGGCCGATCTCGCGGCGCTTGGGCGAACCAACGCGGCCGGTCTCACCGTTGGCCCACGGGGCCATGTTGTAGTGGAACAGGAAGTACTTGTGCGTCTCCGGGCCCAGTGTGTCGAGCAGCTGGTTCATACGCGGCATTGCCATGGTGAGCACGTTCATCACCTGGGTCTCGCCACGCTGGAACAGGCCGGAGCCGTGAGCGGTGGGCAGAACACCCACTTCGCTGCTGAGCGGGCGCAGATCGCGAGGACCGCGACCGTCGATACGCAGGCCTTCGTCGACGATGCGCTTGCGCACCAGCTTCTTGGTGAGGCTGCGAACGGCTTCCTTGACGGCCTTCTCCTGACCGGCGAACTCGGCGCCTTCGCCACACAGCTGGGCAAGGGCGTCGGCTGCGGCGGCGTCGGTGGCTGCATTGCGCTCGGCCTTACCGGCGATTGCAACGGCGGGCTTCAGCGCCTCGGTGCAGATGCGCTCGACAGCGGCAAAGATCTCCGGCGAATAGTCGGCGGTGACCGAGTACACCATCGGCACGATCGGGCCCTTGGTGGCGACGACGCTGGCGACGAGTTCACGCTGCAGCGCAATGCTCTCCTTGATCCAGATCTTGCTGGCGTCGAGGCCACGGGCGAGCGCCGACTCATCGACCTTCGGGGCGCCATCGGCGTAGTACTTGAAGCTGTCGGTGGTGCCACCGGCCTCGACCATCATGATGGCAACGTCGCCGTTGTCCAGCACACGGCCGGCCACGACCAGCTCGAAGGTGCCGGCGGCACCCTCTTCGTAGGTGGGGTGAGGAATCCACTCGCCGGTCTGAGTGTGGGCAACGCGCACGGCACCGATGGGGCCGTCGAACGGGATGCCGCTGATCATCAGCGAGGCTGACGCGGCGTTGATGGCCAGCACGTCGTGCGGGTTGGCCATGTCGGCGCCGAGGATGGTGAGCACGACTTGGGTCTCGTTGCGGAAGCCGTCCGGAAAGGCAGGGCGCAGCGGGCGGTCGGTCAGCCGGCAGGTGAGGATTGCGTCCTCGGTGGGGCGGCCTTCACGACGGAAGAACGAGCCCGGAATCTTGCCGGCGGCGTAGGCACGCTCTTCCACGTCGATCGTGAGAGGGAAGAAATCCATCCCCGGCTTCACGTCCTTGGCGGCGTTGGCGGTGGCCAACACAGTGGTGCCGCCCATCGTTGCGAGGACAGCGCCCTGGCTCTGCTGAGCCAGCTTGCCTGTCTCGAATGACAGGGTCTTTTCGGTACCGAAAACGGCACCTGATACTCGGATGGCGTCAGCCATAGCGAGCTCCTTTCGACCTCACGCGCAAATGTGGCGTGGGTATTTGGAGCGGAGGCCGGTTCCCAGTCGGGAATGTCGACCGTTCAAACCCACGGCAGGAAAGCTCACGTGGAAATGAGTTCGGCACTCACGACTGACAACCGATCCAAGTGTTCCGCTCGGTGTATATGTCAGGTCGAGACTAGCACCAACCTGGGGATAACCGGCGGATGGGCACGCCAGCAGAATTGGCGCCCGAACGGAAAACGTCTAGCGGCGCAGGCCGTTGGCGGCGACGATGGCGCGGTAGCGCTCCACGTCGATGCCCTTCACGTAGTCCAGCATGCGGCGGCGCTGGCCGACCAGCTTCAGCAGACCACGACGGCTGTGGTGGTCCTTCTTGTGGGTCTTGAAGTGACCCGTGAGGTGGTTGATGCGGCCGGTGAGCAACGCAATCTGCACCTCGGGCGAGCCGGTGTCGCCCTCGTGGAGCTTGTGCTTGTTGATGATGTCTTGGTCTGCCATGAGAAGAGCCTTCCAGAAGGAGGTCGCCGTGGCGGGTGAGCCACTGGCATCACATCGGAGGTTGGGCCCCGATGGACGTCGCAATGCTAGCGGCGACTCCCGCGTATCAACCCCGCACGGCACGGTACGCCGAGGCACGACATGGGCCGATCACCTCCCTACACTCGGCACGGATGAGTCGGATCGAGCTGCGGGACCTCACCAAGTCGTTCGGCGAGCTGGCGATCGTGGACGCACTGTCGCTCGATATCGGCAGCGGCTCGTTCGTCAGCGTGATCGGGCCCTCCGGGTGCGGAAAGACCACGCTGCTCCGGGTGATCGCAGGCCTGGAGCCGGCGACGGCCGGCGGCATCACTGTTGACGGCGGCAGCCCTCGCGCTGCTCGCTCGCACAAGCGTGTGGCGATAGTGCCCCAGCAGCCCGCACTGCTCCCGTGGCGCACGGTGTACGAGAACGCTCGCCTGCTGCTCGATGTCAATCGTGGGGCGAACCCGCCCGAGGCAACCGAGCCCACTCCCCTGCTTCACGAGGTCGGGCTCGGCGACTTCCTCGATGCATATCCGCACGAGCTCTCCGGTGGCATGCAGCAGCGGGTGGCCCTCGTGCGAGCGCTCACGCTCGGCGCTCCACTTCTGGTGATGGACGAGCCATTCGCCGCGCTCGACGAGATCACCCGCTCCGAGATGCGCACACTTCTCAATCGGCTGGTCGAAGGTCGCGGCGTGACGGTGCTGTTCGTGACGCACAGCATCGCGGAGGCCGTCGCCCTCAGCGACCGGGTCTTGGTCAGCAGCCCGCGGCCCACAGCCGTCGTTGCCGACATCGATGTCGACCTGCCACGCCCGCGTGCCACCGACGTAGAGGACGACCCTCGCTTCGTCGAACTCTGTGCGGCCGTTCGGCATGCGTTGCACCAAGGAATGCGGTCATGAGCCGACGAGTGGTCGCGCCGCTCGTGGGCATCGTGGGATTCCTTGCGCTGTGGGAGGCCGTGGTGCGCGTCGGCGACGTCCGGCCGTTCGTGCTGCGAGCGCCTTCCCGAATAGTCGCGTACCTCGCAGACCATTTTGGCGACTATGCGGGCGCTGCCTGGGTGACGGCACAGCACGCCCTCATCGGCTCACTGATCGGCCTGCTGGTGGCGCTCGTCATCGGCTCGGCGATGGCCGCGTACGCATTCGCCGAGCAGGCAGCCCAGCCGGTGCTGACGCTGCTTCAGGTCACGCCGTTCGTCGCCTACATCGCATCGGTGGTCCTATGGCTGGGCTCGGGCACGCGGCCGGCGGTGTTCATCGTGGCGTTGGTCAGCATGCCGGCGTTTGCTTTCGCTGCTGCCGATGGCATGCGAAGCGCAGATCCCGCGGCTCGCGAATTGCTGGCTTCGGTCGATGCTTCGCGTTGGGAGGTGCTGTGGCGATTGCGGCTGCCCTCGGCCATCCCCTCGCTGTTCACGACCGCTCGCTATAACGTCGGACTCGCGCTGATTGCCAGCTACCTCGTAGAGGGCGGCAACTTCGCCAACCAAGGTCTGGGTGCAATCGGCAAGCGCGCCGCAGCGCTCAATAAGGGCGATGCCCTGTGGGGTGCGATCTTCTCCATGGCGATCCTGGGCACCGTCGCTCTCCTGCTGCTCTCACTGCTGCAACGACTGGTGATGGGCTGGCACGTCTCGCAACGAACTCGGCCGACTTGAACCGCTACGGTGCAAGCAATGGCCGATGAGACCTCCCCGGACACCGCAGCACCGTCGACACCAGACCTTGTTGGGCTGCGGACGCGAATCGACCAGCTCGACGCCGCCCTCATCGCGATCGTGGCCGAACGCCTCGCTGTCTGCCGCGAAGTTGCCGCCGTCAAGCAGGGCTTCGACACGCCCGTCATCCAACCGGCCCGCGTCCGTGACGTGGTGACCTCCCGCCGCCAACGCGCCATCGAGGCAGGTGTCGACGCCGACTTCGCCGAGCAACTGTTCCGAGTGCTGCTCACCGAGACCCACCGCATCGAAGTCGCGGGGCACCGTCGCGACCCAGCTCCCGACAAGCAGGCCGCGCTCGGCGAACGATCCGGACTGGACACGGTGGCAACCAGGGTCGACCATGTCGTGGTCGTCGTGCAGGATCTTGTCGCCGCCGTTGCTTCGATGACGCAGCGCTTCGGGTTTCACGAGCTGACCTTGGCCGACCCGCGACCGGGTGTTGCGGCGCTCGCCGCCGGCGGCGTGACCTTCGTGCTCGTTGGGCCGAAAGCTTCACCAGGCGTGGCCCGTTACCTCGCCGCGCGCGGACCGGGCGTGCAGCACGTATCCATCGAGGTGCTGAATGCCGGCTACGCCCGTGCATGTCTCGGCGACGCTGGTGCCCCGCTGCTCACCGAGGTCACCGCCGACGCTGACGGCCACGAACAGTTCTTTGCCGCCGACGACCCCACCACGGGTGTGCAACTGGGATTCATCTCCCGCACCGGCCACCGCGTCGGCGTGGGCACCGCCAACGTGCTGGCGCTGTTCGACACAATCGCTTGAACTGCGCCCGTGGCGACGCTCTCACCGACAACTCCCTCAGCGAGCGAGTATCGATTCAGAACCCTAGGCAAACGGCGGGTTGCTAGGCTCACTTCTCATGCTTCGCCGGGCCATCTTTGCCATTGTCGCCATCTCCTCGACTGTCAGCTGCAGCGGCGATGACACCACCATCGGCAGCCCAGTGCCGAGCACGATCGCCAACGTCGGTACCGACTCTGTGCCCGGTGATTCGATACCGCCAGTGCTCGACGTGACCGCCGACGAGGCCTTTCCCGCCGCCCGCTGTGAAGCCAACAAGGCCGCCGGCACCATCACCTACCTGTCCAGCTACGACTTCGCAGCCTCGGCCTCCATCGTCGATGTGCTGGTTGCTCGGTCGAAGGGCTACTACGCAGATCTGTGCCTGGACGTCGAGATCAAGCCCAGCTTCTCCACGGAGAACTACCCGTTGATCGCCGCCAACAATGCTCAGTTCTCGTCCGGGGGCTCGTTCAGCGAGATGGTCGACTTCGCCGGCGCCAACGACGCCGGTTTCGTCGCCATCGCTGTCGAAGGTCGAACTGGCATCGACGCACTCATCACGAAGTATGGCGAGGTACCCACCCTCGCCGCGGTGAAGGGGAAGAAGATCGGCGTCAAGGGCGCCATCACTCCTTCGGTCAAGGCAATGCTGGCCAAGCAGGGTTTGGTCGAGGGCACCGACTACGAGACCGTCGGCCTCGAAGGTTACGACCCGCTGGTCCACATCGAGATCCCCGACATCATCGGCTTCCCAGGCTTCAAGAGCAACGAACCCAAGCAACTCGAAGCCGCTGACATCCCGTTCAAGCTCTACGACCCCAGCGACTACGGAATCCCGGGCAGCTTCGGCGTCTTGTACACCAACCTCACGTTCCTGGCCGAGCGGCCCACCGCCGCACAGGACTTCATGCGAGCCACGATGCGCGGTCTCGCCGATGCAATCGCCGACCCTGTGGCCGCTGCGCAAGTCGCGGTCGACGCGCTGAACGCCAGCGGCAACGCACTGTTCCTTTCGCCCGAAGGAGAAACTGCCCGCTGGGGTGTGGAGTCCAAGCTCGTCGGCGAGAGCGCCGCGGCGAACGCCCCGCTGGGGCTGCCACTGCTGGACCGGCTGACGGAGGAAGTCACCGCCTACGCCGAAATCGGGCTGTTCGACGGCGTGCCGCCGGTGATCGACACGATGGTCGATGCGTCAGTACTCCAAGGCATCTACGACGCCGCTGGCACCGTGATCTGGCCGGCAGGCAGCTAAACCCTGGCTGGCGGAGCGGCTACGCCAACACGGTACGGGCGTGGTCCACGTCGTTCTTCAGCTGACTGACCAGCGCATCAATGCCGTCGAACTTGCGCTCGCTACGCAGGAAGTTGGTGAACTCGACGCGGGCAGTTTCCGTGTAGAGGTCGCCGGCGAAGTCGAGCAGGTGCGCCTCGAGCAGCGAGTGCTCGGCATGCTCGTAGAACGTCGGTCGCCGCCCAAGGTTGATCGCACACGCGTGGCGGCTGCCGTCTGGGCGGTGATACCAACCGGCATACACGCCGTCCGCTGGGACGCAAACGGCGATCGCCACTTCCACGTTCGCTGTCGGGAAGCCCAGCAGACGACCACGCTGGTCGCCCTGCACGACAACGCCGCGAGCCTCGAAAGGATGGCCCAGCATGGTCGCCGCCAGTTCGACCTGGCCGCCGGCCATGGCCCGACGAATCGCCGTCGAGCTGATTGGTTCATCGGGCCCATCGGACCGCGCGACCAGCGACAGAGGCAGCACCTCGAAGTCGCGCACTGCGCCGAGTTCGCGAAGCGTCGCGACGTTGCCTTCGCGACCGTGACCGAAGTGGAAGTCTTCCCCCACCACCACCACCGAGGCCGCCACACAATCGACCAGAACCCGCTGTGCGAAACTCATCGGTGCTTCCAACGACTGCGCCTCGTCGAACTTGACGACCAGTGTCGCGTCGATGCCGGTGGCGGCAAGCAGCTCCAGCTTCTGGTCGAGGTCGGTGAGCAGTTGCGGCGCCGACTCGGGCCGCACGACGGAGGCCGGGTGTCGGTCGAACGTCAACACTGCACTGCGAGCACCGGTGACTTCGGCGATGCGTCGGACCTCTGCGATCACGGACTGATGACCGAGATGAACACCGTCGTAGGCACCGATGGTGATGACGGTGCGCTCGCCGGGCCACGGTGAGGCGGAGAGATCGGTGACGACTCGCACTACGACAACGCTAGCGGGGCGGTCAGCAGCCCGCCGCTTCGGTCGCCATCGAGAACGGGATCTGCTTGGACAGCACGGCAGTGAGATCCGGGCCGACGTAGGCAGCCAGCTCGGCAGGCGCTGCCGTATCGCCCGCGTAGCCGCGCTGGGCGATCTCATTGGCGCCCTCGAAGAAGGCCAGCGACTCCGCGACTCCGTCGTCGTACGGGATCAGCGCAGCAAGCACATCGAGCTGCTTCCCGAACTCGGACATCGTGCCGACACCGGTCACCCATTGAGTGACGTCGGGCTGATTGCCCAACTGAACCACCACCTGGATGTTGACGTAGGCATGGCTGAAGGCGTCGATCACCACTGCGCAGTCGACGGCTCCCCCTGGGGCGGCGGACCCGCCGTCAGTCGGTACCGGCGCCGGCGAGTCGGCCACCTCCGAACCATCGGCGAGCGTCCCCGAGGCGCCTGACGACGAACTCTTGTCGTCGCTACACGCGCTCAACAACCCGACCATTGCAATCATCACAACCGCTGCTCGACTAATCATGATCGAACCATACTTGGTGCACTACTTCGTCAGCACGACAGAGGGCTTCGCCTCGACGGCGTCGCGTTCCTCGTACATCGCGAGCAGCTCGCCGTCTGGCCCGAGCACCGCCCACGGGCCAGGGCCCACGAAACCTGCTCGCGCTCGCTCCAAGAGCCGACCGTTACGGACCAGCACCGCTGCCTCGGCGCTGATGATCACTTGTGGGTAGTCGCGCATTGCTTGCGGTAACGAGAGCAATTCCACCTCGTCGGGCGACGCGGCTTCGACGGCGGTGAAGCTGCCGACCGCCGTTCGCCGCAGGTTGCGAAGGTGCGCACCGCCGCCGCAGAGACGACCCAGATCATCCGCCAGTGTGCGGATGTAGGTGCCCTTCGAGCACTGCACTTCCACGGCATACACAAGCGGATCGTCGGTTTCGACAACCTCGAAGCGGCTGACAGTGACCGGGCGAGCCTTGCGCTCGACTTCGATACCTTCACGCGCCAGCTCGTGGAGCCGCTTGCCGTCGATTTTCAGAGCACTCACCATCGGCGGCACCTGCATGATGTGGCCGGTGAGATGGGCAGTGACCATGGCCTGCACCAACGCCGGCGTGAGCGACCTCATGTCGAACGTGGCGATGACCTTTCCGGCCGAGTCCAGTGTGTCGGTGCTGGTTCCAAAGACGACCTCGCCGGTGTATGTCTTGCCCAGATCGGTCAGGAAGCGCAGCAGGCGTGTGGACTTGCCGACGCCCACCAACAACACTCCTGTCGCATCGGGGTCGAGGGTGCCGGCGTGGCCCACCTGCCGCTCTCCGAAACGACGGCGCAGCATGCCGACCACGTCGTGGCTGGTGACCCCGGCTGGTTTGTCGACGACTGCCAACCCGTGCGTGTTGGCTGGCTTACGACGCGCCATCAGGCTTCGGGTTCGGCGTCTACTTCTGGTGCCACCTCGGGCGACGGTGGCCGCTCGGGCAGCGTTGCCTTGTCGTGCAGGATTCGCTCGATGCGCTCGGCGGCGCGAATGGAGTCGTCTGCTTTGAACGAGAGAATCGGTGTCTTCTTCGACCGCAATTGGCGCGCCACAGAACCCTGTATGCGGACCCGATGGTCGCAAAGCGCCCCGAGAATGTCAGCATCGCCCTCTTCGCCCATCAGCGAGTCGAAGAACACGATTGCCCTGTTCATCTCTGGGTCGACGTCGATCGCGGTGATGGTGACCAGCGACAGACGATCGTCGTCGATTCGCACCAACTCGTCGGCAATCACCTCTTGGAGCGAGGTGCTCAGCCGCGCTGAACGCGGGTAGCGGTGGGTCGTGGGGGCCGAAGGACGGCGGGGCTTGCTCACGTCCCCACCCTACCGACCTCGCCGCCACGGACCAGCCGCAATTGGCAGGTGCCTCACCCGAAGTTCGGTGTCGCCCGATTCGAACGCTTCAGTTCGGCCATGCCACTGGCCGTGGCGATGGTTTCTATCGCGTCCCACAACTTGGTGGCTTCCTCGCCCCGAGGAATCGTGGAGATCACCGGCCCGAAGAAGCTTGCTTCGTTGTCAGTGCCGGGGTGGAAGGTGATGATCGGCGTGCCGACGTCGCGGCCCGTACGAGCAAACGCCAACTCGGTCTCCTGCGCAATGTACGCGTCGTGCGACTCGTCGAGCGCGTGCGCGGCGTGCTCGTTGGGCAGCCCATTCGCGGCCAGCAGGCCGGCCATGAACGCGACTGGAGCGGCACCGATTTCGTCGCGGCGCTGCTCCAGGTGAATTGCATTGCCCAACGCCGTGTAGAGCGTGCCGACCTCGGCGTTGCCGTGGCGGAGACGTACCTCGTCACACACTCGGTGCGCGTAGAGACCCGCCATGTGCCCCGCTCGATACTCAGGGGTGTACCACGACTCGGTGCGGTCCTGGTTGATCATTTTCAGCGAGATGAAACGCCAGTTGACGTCGTAGTCGCGCTGCTGCTGGACCTCGGTGACCCACCGAGACGTGATCCACGCCCAGGGACACACTGGATCGAAGAAGAACTCTAGATCAGCCATAGCGTGACGCTACCGACTGTCGCTCAGCGTTGCGGCGCGGATCGTCAGACCCGAGCGATTTCGCGTTCTTCGAACGTTTCGATGAGGTCGCCAGGCTTGAGATCCTGGAAGTCGCTGAGGCCGATACCGCACTCGAAGCCCTCGCGGACCTCGCGTGCATCGTCCTTGAAGCGCTTGAGCGACGTGATGGCGCCCTTCCAGATGATCGTGCCGTCGCGCAAGAAGCGCACCTTCGAGCCACGAGTGATCGCCCCGCTGCGCACCATGCAACCGGCGATACCGCCGATGCGAGGTACCCGGAAGACTTCGCGGACCTCGGCTTCGCCGGTGACCACTTCCTCGTACTCGGGGGCGAGCATGCCGACCATGGCTCGCTCGATGTCTTCGAGCAGCTTGTAGATGATCTCGTAGGTACGGATCTCTACACCTTCAGAGGCAGCCATGTCGCGGGCCTTGCGGTCCGGGCGCACGTTGAAGCCGATGAGCGTGGCATTGGTGGTTGCCGCCAGGCTGATGTCGTTCTCCGTGATGGCACCCACCGCGCGGTGCACGAACGACAACTTCACTTCCTCGCGCTCCAAACGGCGCAACGATTCGGTGACTGCTTCCAACGAGCCTTGCACGTCGGCCTTCAACACGATGTTGAGCGTGGCGACTTCGCCGGCCTGGATGGAATTGAAGATGTCTTCCAGCTTCACACCGGTACTGAGGCGGGCGTCGCCGCGCTGTGCCTTGAGGCGGTAGCGCTGCTCGCGTGCTTCACCAACGGTACGGGCCGTCTTCTCCGTCAGCGCCGAGCGGAACTCGTCGCCGGCGTTGGGCACGCTCTGTAGACCGAGCACCTGCACCGGGGTGCTGGGGCCAGCGGTCTTCACCTGCTCACCCTTGTCGTTGATCAGGGCGCGAACGCGACCCCATGCGGCACCGGCGACGATTGGGTCGCCGACCTTCAGCTCGCCCTTGTCGACCAGGATGGTGGCAACGGGGCCACGACCAACGTCGAGCTTGGCTTCCAGCACGACGCCCTTGGCCCGACCGGTGGGGTTGGCGGTGAGCTCTTCGACTTCCGCCACTGCGGCGAGCTGATCGAGCAGGTCGTCGATGCCGAGGTTCTGCTGCGCCGACATCTCTACGACGATGGTGTCGCCACCCCAGCTCTCCGCAATCAGGCCGTGCTCGGACAGTTCCGACAGGACTCGCTGAACGTCAGCGTTCTCCTTGTCGATCT
>Ga0105047_10019449_pt1 | contig 10475 bp, 6 predicted proteins | sample MAT04_FD_78384 | JGI IMG/M metagenome (GOLD analysis project Ga0105047, IMG submission 78384) | Freshwater microbial communities from Lake Fryxell liftoff mats and glacier meltwater in Antarctica - MAT-04 (megahit assembly) | ecosystem: Environmental > Aquatic > Freshwater > Ice > Liftoff... | reverse complement strand
TCACTGGCCACCGACGAGGAACTGCTGCCCGACGTCGACGTCCTGAACCTGCACGCCCGCGAACCCCGCGGCTACCAGGGCGACGTCGCCGAAATGATGGCCTTTATCGGCTCCCATGTGCGCGAACAGTGGCGCATCGTGGTCGTCACCGAGGGTCCCGGCCCGGCCCAGCGCCTCGCCGAACTCTTCCACGACAACGACATTCCCTGCGCCCGGGTCGACTCCCTCGTCGACGACCCGCAGGCCGGGCTGATCGAGGTGACCACGGCCGCCCTCGGACGCGGTTTTGTCCTGGAACCGCTCAAGCTCGCCCTGCTGACCGAGGCCGACCTGCTGGGACGGACCTCCGCCGGTTCCACGAAGGACATGCGCCGGATGCCGTCGAAGCGGCGGAACGCCGTGGACCCGCTGCAGCTCGTGGCCGGCGACTCCGTGGTCCACGAACAGCACGGGATCGGCCGGTTCGTGGAGCTGATCCAGCGCAGGGTCGCCGGTGGCGGGGACGGCATGCGCGAATACCTCGTGCTGGAGTACGCGCCATCCAAACGCGGCGCCCCGGGCGACCGGCTCTTTGTGCCCACCGACCAGCTGGACCAGGTCACCCGCTACGTCGGCGGGGACACCCCGGCGCTGAGCAAGATGGGCGGCGCGGACTGGGCCAGCACCAAGTCCAAGGCCCGCAAGGCCGTCAAGGAAATCGCCGGCGAGCTGATCCGGCTCTACTCGGCCCGGATGGCTTCCCGGGGCTACGCCTTCGGCCCGGACACCCCGTGGCAGCGCGAACTCGAGGAAGCCTTCCCGTATGTGGAAACCCCGGACCAGCTGACCACCATCAACGAGGTCAAGGCGGACATGGAGCGGGAGATCCCGATGGACCGGCTGATCTCCGGCGACGTCGGCTACGGCAAGACCGAGATCGCGGTCCGGGCGGCGTTCAAAGCCGTCCAGGACGGCAAGCAGGTCGCCGTGCTGGTGCCCACCACGCTGCTCGCCCAGCAGCACTACGAGACCTTCACCGAACGCTTCTCCGGCTTCCCGCTGGTGGTCAAGCCGCTGTCCCGTTTCCAGAGCGGCAAAGAGGCCAAGGAGACCGCCGAAGGAGTCAAGGGCGGTTCCGTGGACGTTGTGATCGGCACCCACCGGCTGCTGTCCAAGGACTTCGCGTTCAAGGACCTCGGCCTCGTGATCGTGGACGAGGAGCAGCGCTTCGGCGTCGAGCACAAGGAAGCGCTGAAGAAGATGCGCACCAACGTGGACGTCCTGGCAATGAGCGCCACCCCGATTCCCCGGACCCTGGAAATGTCACTGACCGGCATCCGCGAGACCTCCACCCTGGCCACCCCGCCGGAGGAACGCCATCCGGTGCTGACGTACGTGGGCCCGTACACGGACAAGCAGACGTCCGCGGCGATCCGCCGCGAACTGATGCGCGAAGGCCAGGTGTTCTTCGTGCACAACCGGGTGTCCACGATCGACCGCACCGCGGCGAAGATCCGCGAGCTGGTCCCGGAGGCCCGCGTGGAGGTGGCGCACGGGCAGATGTCCGAGAGCCGGCTCGAGCAGATCATCGTTGATTTCTGGGAGAAGCGCTTCGACGTGCTGGTCTGCACCACCATCATCGAGACCGGCCTGGACATCTCCAACGCCAACACGCTGATCGTGGACGGGGCGGAGAAGTACGGGCTGTCCCAGCTGCACCAGCTGCGCGGGCGCGTGGGCCGCGGCCGCGAACGCGCCTACGCGTACTTCCTGTACCCCTCGGAGAAGCCGCTGGGCGAGGTGGCGCTGGAACGGCTCAAAGCCGTCGCCACCCACAACGAGCTCGGCGCCGGCATGCAGCTGGCCATGAAGGACCTTGAGATCCGCGGCGCCGGCAACCTGCTCGGCGGGGAGCAGTCCGGCCACATCCAGGGCGTCGGCTTCGACCTCTACATCCGCCTGGTCGGCGAGGCCGTCGCGGAGTACCGGGGCGAGGCCGAGGAGAAGGCCGCGGAGATGAAGATCGAGCTGCCGGTCAACGCGCACCTGCCGCACGACTACGTGCCGGGCGAACGGCTGCGCCTCGAGGCGTACCGCAAGCTCGCCTCGGCCATCACCTACGAGGCGATCGACGAGGTGCTCGCGGAGCTCGTGGACCGCTACGGCGAGCTGCCGCTGCCCGCGACGAACCTGATCGACGTCGCCCGCTTCCGGGTGGGCGCCCGCGAGGCCGGGCTCAGCGACGTTGCCCTGCAGGGGAACTTCATCAAGTTCTCCCCGGCGCAGCTGCCGGAGTCCAAACTCATGCGGCTCACCCGGATGTACCCCGGTGCGCAGTCCAAGCCGTCCCTGGACGCGGTGCTCATCCCCAAACCCAAGACCGCCCGGATCGGCGGCCGGGACCTGCAGGACGCCGAGATCCTCCAATGGGCCAACGGCGTCATCCGCAATATCTTCTCCGACTCCGCTGTCTCTACAGCACCGTCGGTGAATTAAAGAATGATGGGGGGACACCACGCCGCGTCGGGAGCCGCGGCGTGGGTGGCCATTGCCTCGACGGGGCCGTACGCGCTGGGCTGGTATCCGCTGGACGCGACCGGGATTGTGATCGGCGGGATGGCGACGGCGGGGACGGCCCTGGTCTGCGACTGGGACCACCGCTCCAGCACGGTGGCGCATTCGCTGCCGCCGCTGTCGAATGTGATCGCCGTCGGCATCGAAAATGTCTCCGGCGGTCACCGGCAGGGCACACATTCCCTGCTCGGGGCGGCGTTCTTTGTGCTGCTCGCGGCCCTGGCCGGGCAGCTCCAGGTGCAGACGGACTGGGGCCTGCTGTCGGTGGGCGCCGGGCTGCTGTGCATGTTTATGATCAACATCGCCGCCAAAGCCCTCAAACTCTTCCCGAAGTACGGCTGGATCAGCAACTGGGTCTTCGCCCTCGCCATGGCCGGACTGGTGACCTGGTTCGCTCCGCACCAGTGGACCTGGCTGCCGGTCTCAATGCTGACCGGGGTGCTGGTCCACATTGTCGGGGACATGATCACCACCGGGGGAGTGCCGCTGCTCTGGCCCATCGTGATCAAGCCGCCGAAGCTCCTGCGGAAACTGCCGCTGCTTCGAAACGTCTGGAGGCCCAACGGGGCGTTCTCCATCCCCCTGCTGGGCCGTGCAGGCTCGCGGCGGGAATGGTTCGTGCTGATCCCGGTCAGTGCCTACGCCATGATCGGCATGTTCGGCGCGGTGCTGGCCCTGGCCAGGCTGCACTGGCCGGACGCCGTCGCCCTGGGGACCGGTCTTCTCCAAAGCCTCTTCGGGGTGCCCGCCGCCGCGTAGTATCCCCGCTTAACCAACTGAAGCTCCGCAAGATGCGGAGCTTCAGTTGGTTAAGAACGTGGTGTTTAGAATTCGCCCGCGGAATCCGAGCGGCCGGTGACGGTCTGCGGAATCCAGAAAGCCAGGGCGAACAGCACGAGGCAGACGGCCATCGGCCACGGGTTGCCCAGCGTCAGGAAGGTCAGGGAGTACAGGGAAGCGCCGAAAAGGACCATCATCAGGACGAACAGGATGATGCTGGAGCCAAGGCTGTTCTCGTTCTGCGGCGTCGTGGCGGTGGTGGTCTTGCTGGACATTTGTTCCTCCTCGGCCCCGTGGGGCTCATAAATGTGGCGGCTGCCGGAGCGGATCAGTACGCGGAGGAACCCTGTTCACCCTTGACGATCGCGATGCCGGAGCTGGCGCCAATTCGTGTTGCACCTGCAGCTATCATAGCCTGTGCGTCGGCGAGCGATCGCACCCCGCCCGAGGCCTTGACGCCCAGGTCCGGGCCCACGGTGCGGCGCATCAGCGCAACGTCCCCGGCGGTGGCCCCGCCGCCGTTGAAGCCGGTGGACGTCTTCACGAAGTCGGCGCCCGCCTCGACGGCCGCCTCGCAGGCCAGCACCTTCTGGGCGTCGTCCAGCAGCGCCGTTTCGATGATGACCTTCAGGATGGCGCCGCCGTCGTGCACGGCCTCGGCGACGGCCGTGATGTCATCGACCAGGGCGCCCTTGTCGTTGGCCCGGGCCGCGGCGATGTTGATCACCATGTCGACTTCTTCGGCACCGTCCAGCACCGCGCCGCGGGCCTCAAAGGCCTTGACGTCGCTGGGCGTGGCGCCCAGCGGGAAGCCAACGACGGAGCACGTCAGCACGCCGGAGCCCTTCAGCGCCTTCTTGACCGTCTTGACCCACACCGGGTTGACGCACACGGACTTGAACCGGTACTCGGCGGCCTCGGCACAGACCTTGAGGATCTCGGCCTCGCTGGCCTCCGGCTTGAGCAGGGTGTGGTCAATGTAGGAGGCAATATTCCGGGCGTTTCCGGCCTCGCCGGCAGCGGGGGTGGTGTTTCCTGCAGTCGCGGCGGCTTCGTTGCTCATGGTGGTCCCTTCGTGGCTTATCAGTTGTCCATCTTGCCACAACGGGCCTCCCTGGGGGGCGTCCGCGCCGGGTTCAGGCAGCGTCGGCGAGGGGCTCCGCCAGGGACGCCCGGAGCAGCTGGGAGGCGCAGACGGAGGCGGCGGAGGAGGCGGCCACCAGCAGTCCCAGGCGGACGCCGTCGAACACGGCGGCATCCCCGATGGCCCAGATTCCCGGGACGGACGTGCGGAAGTTCCGGCCGATCACAATCCCGCCCTGCCGGGCCGTTTTCAGGCCCGCGCTGACCGCGAGGGCGTCGCGGGCAACCGGCTCCTCGGCCAGGACCACAAGGTCCCCGGCCATGCTGGAGCCGTCCTCGAACACAATCCCCGCGGCAGCGAGCGTCGAACCGGCGAGGGTGGGGATGACGGAGGCCGGCCGCCGGGTGGTGCGGATCGGGCGGACGCCGCGGGCGCGCAGCACGGCCTCGGCCTGCCCCGCGGCCGTGCCCGTGCCGACCAGGATGCCCAGTGGCCGCCGGCCCAGGACCCGGGTGACGTCCTTGACGGCCTCGCCCAGCCGGGCGGCGTCGTCGATGGTGGTGTAGTTCAGGCACCGGCCTTCCCCTGCCAGCGGCGCGCCGGCGGGGGAGGATCCGGTCGCGATGACCAGCTGGTCGTAGCTGAATTCCAGGCCGTCCGCCGTCGTGACGTAGCGGCTGTCCGGGTCGATGTAGCTCGCCGGCTGGCCGAAGCGGACGGAAACCTGCGGGAGGGCGGCGAGTTCCAGCAGCTCCTCGGGGGCGTCATCCCGGTTGCTGAGCACCGTGATCCCGCCGGCGAACGGGGTCCGGGTGAGCTGGCGGACGAGGGCCTGCGCGGCGGGGCCGGCCCCGGCGATGACGATCCGGGGCCGGGTCTGGGAATCGGCGGAAACGGTGGGGGTGGCGGACATGGTGAGGCCCTTTCGCTGGTGGCCCGTGGTGTGGCCTGACTGCTTGATGAACCCAGCGTAGGCGGGTGGTTTTTCCGGCGTGTTTCCCCGGTGTTGCGGGATTTTCGCTGCCCGTTCGCCAATGTTTACCCGCCAGTAATGGCGTGGGTCACACCCGGATCCGGTAGCCGCGCTTCACCACGGTTTCCACGAGCCGGCCGTCCGGCAGGGCGGAGCGCAGCCGGCTGACCGTCATGTCCAGGGCATGGACCGAGCCGCGGAGTTCCAGCAGCTCGGACAGCGACTCGCGGGACAGCACCGCGCCGCCGGCACCCATGAGCGCCCGCAGCAGCAGGAGCGGGGCGGGAGCCAGCTCCACGGCCGCGCCGTCGATCCGCAGCGCGCGGCCGCGGAGTTCCACGTGGCCCGAGACGGTGTCCAGGCGGCGGACGTGGTTGAGGCCAAGGTGCTCCACAACGAGCCGGATCAGGGCGCCCAGCCGGTACCGGTCCGGGACCAGCGGCTGCAGGCCGGCATCGATGAGCGGCTGCGCCGTGATCGGGCCGACTGCGGCGGTGGCCACGGTGGTTTTCAGGCTCTCCACGAGCTGCTTGTACAGGCCCATCTCGTGCGCGGTGCTCCACATGGCATCCACCGCCGGGGCACTGGTGAAGGTCAGCACATCTAGGCTGCCGCTGCACGCGGCCTCGATCAGCCGCGGCAGCCGGTCCGCGCCGTCGGGCTTGACCCAGCGGTAGGGGGTGACGGTCAGGACCGTGGCGCCGGACATCCGGAGGCGTTCGAGCTGGCGGACATCGGTGTAGCCGTGCAGCTGCACCGCGACGGTCTTGCCGCGCACCCCCTCGGCAAGGAGCATGTCCACCAGCGTGGCGGTGGTTTCGTCGCTGCTGATCCCGACGTCGGCCAGTCCGGCCGCGCGGACGGCGCCGCGGGCCTTGGGCCCGCGGACGAACATCCGGGTGGCGCCGAGGGCTTCGAGCAGCTGTTCGCCGATTCCGAAGGTGTCCGCGGCCTCGCACCAGCGCCGCATGCCGTAGGCCGTGGTGGCGATGCACAGCTCGGGCCTTGCGGCGATGATGGCCCGGGTGTCCTCGATCAGGTTCACATCCTCCTGCACGGGGGCGATCTTCAGCGCCGGCGCATGCAGCACCTCGGCGCCGCGCCGCTCCAGGGCCTCGATCAGGTCCTGGGAACGGCGGTGCGAGGTCACCCCGATCCGGAAGCCCTCCAGCGGCAGCTCCACAGCCGCCGCCACAGTCCCGGCGACAGCCGTGGGCGCTGTCTCCGACACGGCTGCCGGCGCCGGGTCGGGGCTGGGGCCGGGCAGCCCGGCGGGGGCGACGGCGTTGAGCGCACTCACGGCCCTCACGCTCCCATCAGGGACGCGGCGAGGCGGTCCAGCTCGGCTTCGGCTTCCGCGCAGCCCCGGTTGGCCTCGGCCACCCGGACGACGTCGCCGATCACCAGCACGGCGGGGTTGCTGCACTCCGCTGCAGCTGTTGTGATGGTGCCCAGCTCGGCGATCGTGGTCCGCTGCCCGGGGCGGTAACCGCGCTCGACGACGGCCATCGGCATGTCCGCGCGCATACCCGCCCGGCGCAGCCCGCCGGCGAGCTGGTGCAGGGTCCCGATGCCCATCAGCACCACGATGGTCCCGCCGAGTCCGGCGAGGTGCGTGTGCTCCTTCTCGGTCAGCGGGGCGTGGCCGGAGACCACGGTGAACAGATGGCTGACCTCGCGGTGCGTGACCGGGATCCCGGCCGCGGCCGGGACGGAGATGGCACTCGTCACCCCGGAGATCACCCGGACGGGCACCCCGGCCTTCACACAGGAGGCCACTTCCTCGCCGCCGCGGCCGAACACGTACGGGTCCCCGCCCTTGAGCCGCACCACGTTCTTCCCGGCCAGGGCCGCCTCCACCATCAGGTCCTCGATCCCGGACTGGCTGACCGGGTGGTGGCCGGGGCGCTTGCCCACGTCCACCAGCTCGGCCGTGCTCAGCGCGGGCAGTTCCTGGTAGGGGGCCAGCCGGTCGTAGAAGACGACGTCGGCGTCCCGCAGGGCCTTGACCGCGGCGACCGTCAGCAGCTCGGTGGTTCCGGGCCCGCCGCCGACCAGGGTGACATGGCCGGCGGTGCCGGCAACCGGTTCGACCGCGACCGGGATGCCGGTTTCGCGGCAGCGGTCCAGCAGCGCCGCCCAGCCGGGCTGGCCGTCGTCGACCGCGGCGACCAGGAAGGGACGCTCCGGCAGCGGGCCGTCGTGGCGGGCACCAGCCGGGCTGCTCAGCCGGGAGACGACGGCGCCGGCGGCCCGGTAGCGGCGGACTGCCTGGCGGGCGGCGGTGTCCGAGCCGGTGACAAGGACCTCGCGTCCGTTGAGATCGATGCTGAGCTGCATGGTTATACCTCGTTCTTGTCGCGGGCACGGACCGGGATGGAAGAGCCGATCAGGACCTTCCGCTTTTCTTCTGCCGTGGCGGGGCGCATCTGGCCGCGCTCGTCGGGGACGAAGGTGATGGAATCGTCTTTCTGGTCCGGGGCGTTGACGAAGGAACGGAACCGGCGCAGGCGCTCGGGATCCTGCAGCGTGTCCGCCCACTCGTCCACGTAGGTGTCGACGTGCCTGGCCATGGCGGCCTCCAGGTCCCCGGCGATGCCCAGGGTGTCATGGACCACCACGTCCTCGACGTGTTTGATGCCGCCGGCGAGCTCCTCCTGCCACCGCGCCGTGCGCTGCAGGCGGTCGGCCGTGCGGATGTAGTACATGAAGTAGCGGTCGATGTACTTCACCAGCGTTTCGTCGTCTAGGTCCTTGGCCAGCAGCTGGGCATGCGCCGGGGTGGCGCCGCCGTTGCCGCCGACGTAAAGGTTCCAGCCGTCCGCGGTGGCGATGACCCCGACGTCCTTGCCGCGGGCTTCGGCGCATTCCCGGGCGCAGCCGGAGACACCCATTTTGAGCTTGTGCGGGCTGCGGAGGCCGCGGTAGCGAAGCTCCAGTGCGATGGCCATGGCTACTGCGTCCTGGACCCCGAAGCGGCACCAGGTGGAACCGACGCAGGACTTCACCGTGCGCAGGCTCTTGCCGTAGGCCTGGCCGGACTCGAACCCGGCGTCGACCAGTTCCTTCCAGATTTCCGGGAGCTGCTCCAGCCGGGCGCCGAACATGTCGATCCGCTGGCCGCCGGTGATCTTGGTGTAGAGGTTGTATTTCCCGGCCACGGCGGCGATGACGCCGAGCTTTTGCGGGGTGATCTCACCGCCGGCGATGCGTGGCACCACGGAGTAGGTGCCGTCCTTCTGCATGTTGGCCAGGGCGCGGTCGTTGGTGTCCTGCAGGGTGCCGCGGCCTGCGTCCAGGACGTAGGCGCTGTTCTGGCTGGCCAGGATGTTGGCGATGGTCGGCTTGCAGATGTCGCAGCCGGAACCGGTGCCGTACTTCGCCATGACCTCCTCGAAGGAGGTGAGCTCCAGGACCCGGATCGTCTCGAAGAGCTCCTGGCGGGACAGTTCGATGTGCTCGCAGAGGGCTTTGGAGACATCGACGCCGGACTTGGTCAGTTCGGTTTCCAGCAGCTTCTTGAGCATCGGCACGCAGGAACCGCAGCTGGTTCCGGCGCGGGTGCAGCCCTTGAGCCCGCCGAGTTCCCGGACCGGGGCGTTGCCCTCGCAGGCACCGCAGCCGTTGATGGCGTCGCGGATTCCGCCGGCGGCCACGTTGTTGCAGGAGCACAGGATGGCGTCGTCCGGGAGTTCCGTTTCCGGGGCGTCGCCGCCGCCGGCCGCGGTGAGGTAGGCGCCGGGTTCGGCAGCCAGTTCGCGGCCCAGCATGGGGCGCAGCGATGTGTACGGGGTGGCGTCCCCGACGAAGATGCCGCCCAGCAGGGTCTTGGCATCGTCCGTGGTGACGATTTTCTGGTAGACACCGCGGGCCGGGTCGGCGTAGACGATTTCCAGCGCGTGCTCGGTCCGGGCGAAGGCATCGCCGAAGCTGGCGACGTCGACGCCGGAGAGCTTGAGCTTGGTGGCGGTGTCGAACCCCGGGAAGGTCGCGTCGCCGCCGTGCAGCCGGTCCGCGACGATCTCCGCCATGGTGTTGGCGGGAGCCACCAGGCCCAGGCACATGCCCCCGAAGTTGGCGACCTCGCCGATCGCCCAGATGCCGGGGACCTGCGTTGCGCAGCCGTCGGAAATCACCACGCCGCCGCGCGGGCCGAGGTCGAACAGCGGTGTTGTGCCTTCTGCCGTTGTGCCTTCCGGCGGGGTGCCGTTGGCGGCACGGAACAGCTCGTCGCGGGGTTTGACGCCGATCGCGACGATCACGAGGTCGGCGTCGATGATGCGGCCGTCGGCCATCAGCACCCCGGTGACCTGCCCGTCGTCGTCGGACAGGACTGCGGAGGGGAACACGCCGCCGTGGACGGTGAAGCCCTTCGCTTCGATGAGGCGGCCCAGGGCCTGCCCGGCGCCCTGGTCCAGCTGGGTGTTCATGAGCCAGGGGGAGCCGTTGATGACGACCGGGGTGGCGCCGAGCTGTTCGGTGCCGGCCGCGGATTCCAGCCCCAGCAGGCCGCCGCCGATGGTGGCGGCGGTGACCTTGCGGCCCAGCTTCTCCGTCAGTTCGGCGATTGCCTTGTTGATGGCCCGGACATCTTCCAGCGTGCGGTAGACGTGGGTGAGTTCGGATCCCGGGATCGGCAGGCGGGCGGCGTCGGAGCCGGTCGCGACGACCAGCTCGTCATACGGGTACACGGTGCCGGACGCGGTGCTCACGGTCCGGCCCGCGGTGTCGATGCCGGTCACGCGCTCGCCGGTCTGCAGGGTCAGTGCCTCGTGGTCCCACATCGAGGCGCTGCCCAGGGTGAGGTCGACGTCGGCGTCGGTGAGGGCCTTGCTCAGCGCGACGCGGTCGTAGGGGAGGTGGGCTTCCTCGGTGAGGACTGTGACGTTCCAGCCGTCCAGGCCGCGGGCGTGCATGGCGTCGGCGAAGCGGTGGGCGGCAGGGCCGCCGCCAGCCACCACGACGCGGCGCGGTGCTGTGGTGCGCTCTGCGCCCCGGTTCTGGGGGCTTGAAGTCTGTCCGGTCACGGCGGGCCTTTCGCAGGGGCCGCAGTCGGTGCATTGCGGCCTTCTCAATCGAGGTGTC